>Ga0326597_10012587_pt1 | contig 11153 bp, 10 predicted proteins | sample RVTome_12_FD_203789 | JGI IMG/M metagenome (GOLD analysis project Ga0326597, IMG submission 203789) | Soil microbial communities from uranium-contaminated site in the Upper Colorado River Basin, Wyoming, United States - RVT100D185 | ecosystem: Environmental > Terrestrial > Soil > Contaminated >... | reverse complement strand
TGTCGGCGCTCGACGCCAAGCTGCGCGAGGCGATGCGGCTCGAGCTCGCCCAGCTCCAGCGCAAGGTCGGCATCACCTTCATCATCGTCACCCATGACCAGGACGAGGCCCTGTCGATGGCCGACCGGATCGCGGTGATGGATGCGGGGCGGGTCATGCAGATCGCGGCCCCGGGCGCGCTCTACGAGCGCCCCGCCAGCCGCTTCGTCGCCGACTTCATCGGCAAGGTGAACCTGCTCGAGGGAAAGGTCGCGGGCCGGGCCGACGGCGCGGTCAGGCTCGACATCAAGGGGCTCGGCAAGGTCGCGATCCCCTGCGAGGGGCCGGTTCCGAAGACCGTCACCGTGGCGTTGCGGCCGGAAAAGATCGCCGTCTCCAAGCGCCCGCCGCGCGCCAGGACCCGCGTCGTCACCAGGGGTCGCATCTTCGAATGGGCCTATTACGGCGACATGAGCTACATGTATGTCGACACCGAGGGCGGGCTGCGCCTCGCGGTCAACATCCAGAATGCGGCGCGCACCACCGTCGACGAGATCGACATCGGCGACGAGGTGTGGCTGTCGTTCGCGCCGGCCGATGCCATTGTTGTGACCGAGTAGCCCGCCCCCTGCGCTTTCCCTTGGTTGCGAACCGCACTAGTGTTGCGCCATCTCACCCACCCGACAGACCCAACCGGGAGCTGACCTGATGGTTCATCTGCGCGAAATGCCCGAGCATTTGCGCGACGCTCTCCTCAACCAGGAAGTGCCGAGCTTCGACTCGACGCCCTGGGCCGAGGGACCGCCCCTGAAGGCGCGGCGCGTTGCGCTCATTTCCACAGCCGGCCTCCACCGGCGCGGCGACCCGCCGTTCACGCCGGGCGCGGGCGACTACCGGATCATCCCCGACGACGCCGACATGGACGATCTGGTGATGAGCCACATCTCGACCAATTTCGACCGCACCGGGTTCTTCCAGGACCTCAACGTCGTTTTCCCGATCGATCGATTGCGCGAACTTCTGAACGAAGGCGTGATCGGCTCGATCGCGGCGCGCCACTTTTCCTTCATGGGCGCGACTCCGCCCGAGCAGATGGAGCCCGTCGCCCGCGATCTGGCTCCGATCCTCAAGCAGGACAACGTCGACGCGGTCGTCTTCTGCCCCGTCTGACCGCAGTGCACGCGCGCCGTTGGCGGGCTTGCACACTATCTGGAGGAGGAAGGGGTGCCGACGGTCGGCATCAGCCTCGTTCGCGCCCACACCGAGAAGATGCGCCCGCCGCGGGCCCTGGCGGTGCCGTTCGAGCTCGGCCGTCCGTTCGGCGCGCCGAACGAGCCCGATTTCCAGCGCCGGGTGCTGGGCGCGGCGCTTGAGCTGTTCGACGGCCATGACACGCCGCCCGTTCTCGCCGACTTCCCCGACGAGGCGCCGGGATCGGATGGCGACACCGAGGGCTGGGCCTGCCCGGTCAATTTCGCGCCTCCGGTGGCCGAGCTCACCGATGCCGAGCTCATCGAGCGCGCGCTTGCAAACGAGATCGCGCTCCTCAGGCCCTGGTACGACGAGGCGGTGAAGACATTCCGCCGCTCCGCCTTCGGGATTTCCGGCAAGAGCCCCGAGCAGATCGCGGGCGTGATCGCGGGCTTCGCGACCGATCCGGACCGAACCCCCGAGCCGATCGCCGGCGAGCGCAAGATCGTCGGCGTCAAGCTGTGCATCGACGACCTTCGCTACTTCTACTCCGAGGCGGCGATCGCGCGGCCCGATGCACGGTCCACCGATCTTGCGGTCGCCAACTGGCTGTGGGGAGAGACGACGCTTGGCAAGGTGATCGTCGCGATCCGCGACCGGCTCATGGACGAGGCCGACGCGGCCGGCAATGCCGGGCTGAAGCGGCTCGCGACCTCGGCCTTCGTTCCCTCGCACCAGCGCTGGCGGACCCGGCACGGCTGAGGCGCGGCGCGCGCATCCCCCAACCGGCTCAGTCGGTTGGGGAGATATTCGCCACGGAGCCCGCCCGGCGCACCACCTCGCCGATCACAGCCGCCGCGCCATGGCCGGCGCGCCTGAGCGCGGCGAGGCACGCCTCGGCCCGATCGGACGGGACCCCCGCGAGCAGGCCGCCGGCGGTCTGCGGGTCGAACCACAGCGCGAGCCTCGGGTCGTCGACATTCCCGATGGTCCCGCGCGCGGCATCGCGGTTCGCCGGCGCCAGCGTGCTTTCGAACCCGCGCCGGACAAGCTCGCCCGCGCCGGCGAGCGCCGGGACCGCGTCCGGGTCGAGAACCGCATCGACCCCGGACGCATCCAGCATCTCGGCGAGATGGCCGGCAAGGCCGAATCCGGTGACGTCGCACGCGGCCCGCGCGCCATGCGCCATGAGCACGCCTGCCGCCCCGGCCTGCGACACCTGCATCTCCGCGAGCGCCGCCGAGATCGCGTTGCCCGGCGCCTCGCCCCTCATGTCGGCGTTGAACAGCACCCCGGTGCCGATCGGCTTGGTCAGAATCAGCCGGTCGCCGTCGCGGAGCCCGGACCGCCTGAGAAGCCTTTCCTCCTCGCCATGGCCGGTGAGCGCGAGGCCGAACACGAGCTCGGCCGCCTCGCCGGTGTGGCCGCCGACCAGCGTCGCGCCAGCCGCCGACAGAACTTCGCAAGCGCCGGTGAGGAGCTGGACGAGATCGTCCTCCAGGCGGCGCGGATCGGCGTCGGGCAGCATCACCATGGCGAGCGCGGCGTGCGGCCGCGCGCCCATGGCATGAAGATCGCCGAGGCAGTGATTGGCGGTGATCCGCCCGAGGAGGTGGGGGTCGTCGATGAAGGCGCGGAACTGGTCGACCGTCTGCACCGCGACCTCGCCCGGTGGCGGCGGGGCGAGGATGGCGCCATCGTCACCAGGTTCAGACGACAACAGCAACCTTCCCCGTGCATTCCGGCCGAGGCGGGCCAGCACCCGAATGAGCACCGCCCGGTCGATCTTGGCGCCGCATCCGGCGCAGCGCATTTCGGCGAAGGGATCGGCGGCGGCGCCCCGGCGCCCCATGCCCATCCCGGCAAGGTCGGCATATTTCTCCATGAACCGGCGGTCGATCCGGTCCTTGAGCCACCACATCAAACGGCCCGAGAGCGAGAAAGGTCCGCGCGAGGCGACGGCGTGCTTGGGACCGGTCGAGATCAGGGCCAGGGCGCTGCGCTGGGGGCGGAACGGCCGTGGCGCCTGGCCTTGCGCCAGTGCCCGCAGATTGCCCGCGAGGATCGGCCCGGCCCTGACCGCGTAGACCCCCGACTTCGGCAGCTCCCGCCCGGCGAACGCGGCAACGTCGCCCGCCGCCAGGATGTCGCGATGGGACAGCGAGCGCAGCGTGCGGTCGACCGCGATGAAACCGCGCGCGTCGGTAGCGATGCCCGATTGCGCGATCCACCTCGCCGGGCTCGCGCCCGAGACCAGGATCGCGCGATCGCATTTGATCCCGGACCCGTCCTCGAGGGTCACCCCTCCCGGCTCGAACGCGGCGACCGGGGCGCCGGGCCGGACCTCGATCCCGCGCCCGGCGAGCGCGCGCGCGAGCCCCCGTCGCGCGCCCGACGCATGGCCGGGCATGATGTCCGCCGCCTTCTCGATGATGATGAAGCGCGGCGCCGCGGCGCCGCGCTCCCCGGCGAGCACCGACAGCCGGTGGTGGAGCGCGAGGGTCAGCTCGACCCCGCCCGCGCCCGCGCCGATCACCGCGATCCGCATCGGCTCGCGGCCCGCCTCGAGGGCGCGCTCCAAGCCCGCCACGGCCTCCAGCAGCCCGTCGATCGGCTTCACCGGCACCGCGTTCTCCGCCGCGCCGGCGATCGCCGGGGCGTCGGGAACCGAGCCGGTGTCGATTGACAAAAAGTCGTAGGAAACCGGCGGACGGCCCTCCACCCGAACGGTTTTCCGCACCGGATCAAGGCCGGTCGCCGCGCCCTCGTAGAGCCGCGCCCCGGCCCCGATCGCGAGCGGCCTCAGGTCGATGTGGCATTCGGCGCGGGTGTAGTGGCCGGCGACATACCCCGGCACCATGCCCGAATAGGGCGTCTCGACATCGCGCGCGATCACCGTCAGCCTGACCCCCGGCTCGGGCGCCATGGCGAACCGGCGCAGCACCTCGACATGGGCATGCCCGCCGCCGATGAGCACGATGTCGGTTCGCACCGGCCGCGGCGGCGCCATCATCGCGCGGCCGCCTGCCGCCCGGGCGTTGGCGGAAAGGAGTGGAAGGCGTGACCGCCCGGTCTCCGCGCCCTCGTTGCGAAGGTTCGGCCATGACCCCCTACAGGGCCATGGTAGTGGCTGTTCAAGGCGGCAGGCATCAGCGCTGACTCACCATCCGTGTTGTTCGACTGGACTTGCCGGCGACGGCAAGGGTGGTGGCCCCCAGGAGCGCCGCATCGGGCGGCGCCGAACCTGGAGACCAGACCATGGCGACGAAGCCCAAGACCCGCAAGCCCACCGCCAAGAGCCCCACGAAGGCAAAGGCCGAGCCCCGCCAGACCAAGCATCAGATGGTGATTGACCTCGTGCGGCGCCCCGAGGGGGGCGATGAATGAGCTGATCAAGTTGACGGGGTGGCCAGCCGCGCACGACCCGCGCCACCGGATGGCGACCGCGCACGACCCGCGCCATCGTGAGCGGGGTGCGGACGGGGAAGCACGGGAGTCAGAAGTTCGACCCGATCCCGGTCGAGTCGTTCAAGGAAGATGAGGGTCCGCGCCGGTGGTGGATTACCGAGATGGCTGCCTGATCGCGGTCGACTACAAGCACGGCCATCGCGGCGACGCGGCGGCCGTCAACGATTTGCGCGCCGGCGAATTGCCCAGCGTGCCACATTTGCATATTGCCGCCCTTCATGGAGTATTGACAGTCAGCTAGAATATTTGGTCACGAGGAGCGACCTCCAGGGTGACTGTCTGAGAGAGAATTATGGTAAAGCACGACTGGCAGGTACATCAGGTCCGTGCGACGGCGTTTCCCACCGAGAGAATGGACCCCACGGAGGCCTCCACACTCTGGGAGCAACTCAGCGGGTCTGCACCAGACACCGACCAATTTGTACGCTCGCAAGGGCTTCGCCGACAGGTAGGTCTCTACGACGACGGCGCCATACTTGAGGTGCGCCTCCAGCCACCGCGCATCGATTGGCAGTTAACCCCGCAGCTGCAGCCTGGAGGCAGCCTGCCCAGTCTAGGCACCTATGAATCGGTGATTCCCCTCTTCGCGAGCAAGGTTAGAAAGTGGCTCGACGGAACACCGCTCACTTTCCTGAGACTGGCATTTGCTCCTCATCTCTTCACACCCGTGGCCAGTCGCCAAGAGGGTTACCAGCACATCGCCGATTTGGTGCCCAGCCTAAGGCTTCAGTCCAACGCCGAAGTCAGTGATCTGCTGTTCCAGATCAATCATCCGCGTCCATCGAAGGCGGTGGCAGACTTGCGCCTGAACGCCGTTCAGAAATGGGCGGTTGCTGCTGTACAGGGATTTGAGCTGGCTGTGGGCGAGTCCTCGGTCGCTCATCCGGTCAGCATGGACCACTTCTGTCAGCTTGAGATGGACATCAACACGGCGCCTACGAGCCCACCGAGAACCTTGGATTCCGATAACGTTCCGTCCATATTTGATGAACTAGTGAGCGTGGCCGATAAGATCGCTGCGCGAGGAGAGCGTGCATGAGAAGGAGCGCCGCCACTGCTGAGCGCCATTACCCACCCGCTTGGACGGCTGCTGATTGGAATCCTGCCTCATTGGAGGATGTCTTGGCACCCGCTCATGGTGCCATCACATTGGCCGGCACCACGGAGCCGCCATATGGTTTCCTTGTTGGACCCGTGGATCACTATCCGCACGCCAATGAGGGCTTGATCGCGCTGATTGATGCGCCGTCAGCAGAAGCCTTTGGACCGTTGGATCGCGAGCCGCGCATGTTCGCCAGTCAGAACTTCATCCGCTGCCCACTTGCAAAGAGAAACTCCGCGACAGCCCCATTCCGATTTGGGTTGCACGAAGGTACACTCGGATTTACCGCTTCGACCTCAGCTCCAACGGATCCATCGTACGTAGAGCAATGGAAGCTCGCATTCCGCTTGGCAGAACTTCAAGCAGATGCCGAAGACGAAGGCATTGCGATCTCCGAGGGCTCGCAACGCGATCTCCTCCGCTTCCTGGGGACGCATCTCGATTGGCGTCGGCCGTCTCTGTTCCTATTGGATAGCGGCAACTTCCGTGCCCTGTGGCGCGATGGGCGCGAGCAGATCGCCCTCGAGTTCCTCGGCAACCAGATAATCCAGTACGTTATGTTCCGAGAGTGCATCGGCGCGCCTGACGATCTCGCGAGTGCACACGGCCAGGATTCGCTCCAAGGGATCGAACGGCTGCTTTCCTACTTCGGTGTCGAGAGGCTCACCAAGCGGTGAGCACCGTCCTCGCCGATGAGGACAACGTCGTCCGCTATGTCCGTCTAAGGCTCTTTGATGTGGAGAAGGGCGAAGTCGACGGGACAGCGTTCGTGCTGGACGCAGCCAAAGGCGAGCAAGCGCTTTCCGTCAACTGGCTAGAGTACTTTGGAGGAGCCGTTGAGTATCAGGTTACCCAAGTGCGCGCACATATTCATCAGAAGATGAACGCGACCGGGGTACTCGCCCAGCTTAACGTCGGCGCCAGCAAATCAGCAGCGGCAGCGGAGCCCGGAGGTTCAGACATTACCTTCGTGGGTGATGGACAACCTGCGAAACCGCCCAGGTATCCAAATCCAGATCCATCGCATGCGCTCGTCCGTGGGTTACCTCCGGGTGGCAGCAGCGCGGCGGCTGCCATTGGAGATCGCATCCGCAATTCCATAGTCGCCCTTCATCCGACAAGCTAGCATTGACAGCGTCGCGCAGCGCAGCGCTTCACCGGTTGGAGTTAACCGACCGCGCATGCGCCCACACGTCGCCGAAGACGGCCGGGGATGGGTACGAGGCCCAGCCGAGGGCCAACTCGCACCGTCGGCGCCGCGTGCGCGACACGTGCCCGAACGACCGGAATCGGTACGTCAACTCGACCGGCCGAGACGTTGGCGACATCGGGGCGATTGCCGTGTCTCATTAATGCCACTGACCCGGTGGGTTGCCCCGATCGCCGGGGCCGATCATGGGAATACAAACCGATGATTGAATAGAATCGACGGTTTCTGATCGCGCCCATCGCCGCCCCCTCATGGCATCGTGCGATTCGCAATAGCCTGTCGGACCCCTAACCGAGGAACCGCGCTGTTCGGCGAGCTTGCGCCCGATACGCCCGTGTCGGCGGGAGTCCCGCGGCCAATTAGCGGCCGATTGCTGCGCAATCAGGGCCACCTTGCGACGCGGTGGAAGAGCTTGGGACCACCACCACAGTCAGGTGGAATGGCGGAAAGGAGTGGGAGTCGAACCCACCAGACGCGTCTTGACGCCCCTCACCGGGTTTGAAGCCCGGGCGCCCCACCGGGGTGCGTTTCCCTTCCACGGGCGACGATAGCGGCTGGATCATGGTGCGCGCCAGTCCCGCGGATCGGTTCCGCGCGCCGCCGGCTTGAGGAGCAGCCGCGTATCGCCCTCGCGCCGCGTCATGCCGACCCGGTCGAAATGCTCCAGCATCTCGACCGCGAAGTTGCGTCCGATCCGCGCCCGCGACCGGTAGTCGCCGGGCGTCAGCCGCCCCTCGCGCGCCAGCGCCTCGGCGATCGCGGCGAGACGGGCGACGGTTTCGACGAGCGCGAACCGGTTGCGCCCGACCCGGGTGACGAGGCCCATGGCCTCGGCGCCGCGCAGCGCCGAGGCCACCTGGCCCGGATCGCCGCCGATCGCCCTGGCGATCTCGTGCACCACCGGCGGCGCGAGCCCCGCCGATTTGAGAACCGGCTCGATCCGCTTCCAGACGTTTGCATGTCGGGGCGCGAGCGAGGGCGCAAAACGGGCGAGGTGAACGAGCGGGCCGCGGAGCCGGACCGTCCCCTCATCGACGAGCCGGCTCACGGCCGCCCCGAGCAGCTCGCTCGCGATTGCCCCGCCGACAAGGCGCGCCAGCGCGCCCGGGTCGGGACCGAGGCGGTCGGGCGCGGCGGCGTGGAACGCCCCGAGCCGCTCGACGATGTCGCGCTTCAGGCGCGCGAAATGCGCGGGCGCGATGCCGAAATCCCCGGCGATCACCGCGCCCGCTGCCGCCAGCACCTCGCCCGCCCGCGCCTCATCGAGGTTGCGCGACCGCGCGAACCCGGCCAAATCGATGCCGCGCGGCGAAAGCTCGAGCGCGCCCGCGAGGGCCGCCGAATGATCGTCCGTCTCGAGCGCCCTCAGCATGGCGAGCCGCTCGGGCCGCGCCCGGCCGCGCCGCGGCGGATGGGGATCGATCACCCGGCCGCCGGCGATCGTGCGCCGCGCCGACTGGTCGCGGATCACGAACCGGTCGCCCGCCATCGCCCCCACCGGACGGTCGGGCACCAGCCGCGCGAGCCCGCTCGCCCCGGGCGCGATCGACGGGCGATCGAGCACCGCCACCCGCGCCGGCACGTCGTCGGTGCCGATATGGAGATGGACCGGCGTCCAGTGCGCCAGCACCCGCCCCTCGCGGCCGACCACCCTCACCTGCGCGTCGAATTGCGCGCTCGGCGCGTGCGCCTCCGGCGCGACCAGCCAGTCGCCACGGCGGATCGCGTTCCTGTCGAGCCCGGTCGCGGCGATGTTGACGGCGCAGCGGTGGCCGGCTCCCGAGCGGCCCGTCTCCCGGTCCTCGGCGCGCAGCCCCCGCGCCCGGACCGGCACGCCCCGCGGCGACAGCACCAGCCGGTCGCCGGCCGCGACCTCGCCCGACAATACCGGCCCGGTCACCACGATGCCGACGCCCGAAAGCGTGAACACCCGGTCGATCGCGAGCCGGAAATGGCCCGCTGCCTGCCGGCCGCCGCCAAGGCAGGCCTCGCCATGCAGGTGATCCTTCAGCGCCTCGACCCCCTCGCCGGTCCGGCTCGACAGCGCGAACACCGGCGCGCCGTCGAGCGCGGTGGCTTCAAGCAGCTGTCTGATCTCGGCCTCGACCGCGGCGCGGCGCGCGCCGTCGACCCGGTCGATCTTGGTCAGCGCCACCGCGCCGCGCGAAATGCCGACGAGATCGACGATCTCGGCATGCTCGCGCGTCTGCGGCATCACCCCGTCGTCGGCCGCCACCACCAGGAGCACGAAGTCGACCCCGACGACGCCCGCGACCATGGTGCGCACGAACCGCTCGTGGCCCGGCACATCGACGAAGCCCAGGATCGCGCCCTCGCCCGCCGGCCGGTAGGCGAAGCCGAGGTCGATCGACATGCCGCGCCGCTTCTCCTCGGCGAGCCGGTCGGTGTCGACGCCGGTGAGCGCGGCAACCAGCGCGGTCTTGCCATGGTCGATATGTCCGGCGGTGGCGATGATCATGGCCGAGGCCGAGGTTCACGGCGCCAGACGGACGAGCTGCGTGAGGAACGCCTGCTCGTCGTCGAGGGTCCTGAGGTCGAGCCACAGCGCGTCGTCCCGGAGATGCCCGATCACCGGCACCGGAAGCGCGCGCAGAGCCGCGCCGAGCCGGCCGAGGCGCCGCCCGCCGCCGCGCCGCGATGCCGGCGTGATCCCGAGCGCCCGGCTTTCCAGAACCTCGACAGGCAGCGCGCCCGAGCCGATCTCGCAATGGGACGGGCGGACCTCGACCCGAAACTGGTCTCCGAGCGCGGCGCCAAGCGGCCCCCTCACCCGCTCGCCCAGCGCATCGAGTTCGCCGACGGGGCGGGTGAACAGCCTCAGCGCCGGCAGCCGCTCGGCGAGGCGATCGGGGTCGCGGTAGAGTGCGAGGGTCGCGGCGAGGGCCGCGATCGTCATCTTTCCGGGCCTCAGGGCGCGCTTCAGCGGGTTGGTCCTGATCCGGGCGATGAGCTCGGCCCGGCCCGCGACCAGCCCGGCCTGCGGCCCGCCGAGCAGCTTGTCGCCGGAAAAGCTGACGAGATCGGCGCCGGCCGCGAGCGTCTCGGCGACCGTCGGCTCGTGCGGCAGCCCCCAGCGGGCGAGATCGACCAGGCTGCCGCTGCCGAGATCGACGAACAGCTTCAGGCCGCGCGCATGGACGATCCCGGCAAGTTCGCGCGCGCCGACCGAGGCCGTGAAGCCCTCGATCCGGTAGTTGGAGGTGTGGACCTTCATCACCAGCCCGGTTGCCGGCCCGATGGCGGCCTCGAAGTCGCGCCCATGGGTCCGGTTGGTGGTGCCGACCTCGATGAGTTTTGCCCCCGCCCGCGCCATGATGTCGGGCATGCGGAACGCGCCGCCGATCTCGACCAGCTCGCCACGCGAGACCGGCACCTGCCTGCGGCGCGCGAGCGTGTTGAGGACCAGCGTCACCGCCGCGGCGTTGTTGTTGACGACGGTTGCCGCCTCCGCCCCGGTCAGCTCCGAGATGAGCGCCTCGACATGGCTGTCGCGGTCGCCGCGGCGCCCGGTCGCGAGATCGAATTCGAGGCTCGAGGCGCCGCGCGCGACCTCGGCCATGGCGGTGATTGCCTCCTCGGCGATCGGCGCGCGGCCGAGATTGGTATGCAGCACCGTGCCGGTGAGGTTGAACACGCGCTTGAGGCTCGGCGCCGCCCGCGCATCGAGCAGAGCCGCGGCGCGGCGCGCGATCGCGTCCGGCGCGAGATCGCCCGCGCCGAGCCCGCCCTGCAGCGCCGCCTCCCGCAGCCGCTCGATATCTTCGCGGAGCGCGCGCGTCACCTCGGCACGGCCGAATTCCTCGACGAGCGGGGCGGCCGCCGCCGACCGCAGCAGCCGGTCGAGCGAAGGGATCGCGGAAGGATCCGCGACCTTGTCGGATTTCGGGGGAGGTCCGGCCATCCCGGTCCCGCTCACGGCGCGATCACTAGTGGAGCGAATTTGACATTTGAGTCCCGGTTGCGGCCAAGCTCGTGCTCAAATGTCAAATTCAAAAGCTCCACTAGATTCAATAACATGCTAGTGGTCCTCATGATTCCGACATTTGCCAGGGCGGGTGCGGCGAAGGGAGGCAAATGTCGGAATCGGACCACTAGGAGCCTGTCTGAGTAGTGGCTTTTCAAGTGAGGGCGAGTCTGATTCGTTGCGGTGCTATGAGCAAGCACTTTCGCCCCTGGAAGATC
>Ga0326597_10012586_pt1 | contig 11155 bp, 13 predicted proteins | sample RVTome_12_FD_203789 | JGI IMG/M metagenome (GOLD analysis project Ga0326597, IMG submission 203789) | Soil microbial communities from uranium-contaminated site in the Upper Colorado River Basin, Wyoming, United States - RVT100D185 | ecosystem: Environmental > Terrestrial > Soil > Contaminated >... | reverse complement strand
GCCCCAGCTTAAATCTTCATTGGCGAAATAGACACAACCGAGAGTCACCATTACAAACCAGATCGTCAGCAGTTTATTGGGGAGCGTGTGTCTGTTACGAAAAATTTTTACGCCACAGACGATGGCGGGGATCAGGATCAATGGTGTGGCTATTTCAATAAATCCAGATTCGCTTTCGATCCAGAACCGGTAAGAGTCTGGTTCCAGCAAGAGATAACCGGTGATTATGACCACCAATGCCAACGGCAATGGCCAAACCCATATCCATTTTGATAATTCAGAACCGTCAGCGCGTGGAGTATTGGCCATATGAGAAAATTAAAAATTATTTGTGTCTGTTTCTGATTAGAACAAAGAGGTTATTAACGGAACATAATGATCAATCAATAATAATGCAAACAATGCCATAAGATACACAATCGAATAGGAAAATGTTTGCATCGCCAGCCTGTCGCTGTGATCGAACTGCATTCTGATTGCATAATAAAGAAATCCTCCGCCCAGTAATATTGCGCCGGTTAAATATAAATAACCGCTCATGTACGTGAGATAAGGTAAAAGGGTAATGATAAAAAGCACAATGGTGTATAGCAAAATATGTAGTCTTGTAAACTCCACGCCGTGAGTTACAGGCAACATCGGAATGTCCACACTGGCATAATCATTACGGCGGTAAATTGCCAACGCCCAGAAGTGTGGTGGAGTCCAGGCAAATATGATCAGGAATAACAATAACGAATGAGGATCCAGTGTGCCCGTGACCGCAGTCCAGCCCAAAACAGGTGGTGCAGCGCCAGCCGCACCGCCAATGACAATATTCTGTGGCGTTGCCCGTTTGAGGAACATGGAATAAACGAACCCGTAACCAATCAATGAAAGTGCTGTTAATACTGCAGTCAAAACATTCACAAAGTAAGTCAGGATCACCATGGACAATGCGCCAAGTAAAAAGGCAAACATTATGGCGCCTTGAATGCTGACATTGCCTTTGGGCAATGGGCGGCGCATGGTGCGTGCCATTACCGAATCTATCTTGTGATCAACCACATGATTAATTGCTGCAGCTGATGCGGCAGCCAGTCCGATGCCCAGCGTACCAAAGATCAAAATGGGCAACGGCACTATACCTGGTGTAGCCATAAACATACCTACTACGGCAGTAAACACGATCAACGAGACAATTTTTGGTTTGCACAGCGCAATATAATCACGCCACTGTGACAGTTTCTCAATATTGGTCAGTTGATTATTCAAATCTACCTCCGCCTGATACCCGGTATATATGACTGATGCAGCAACGCTACCAGGGACAGTAATAATAACGCGGCTACACCATTGTGTGCTACAGCCAGGGGCAAAGGCAGACGCATTAATACATTGGCGATCCCAAGGCCAATTTGTGAGAGCAGGATCAGCATGATTGCGATCCCAATGGCCGTGATGCTTTTGTTACGGTCAATTATGGCGCGTATGGCCGCTGCCCCTACGATTAGCGCGGTTAATATGGCGCCAATACGGTGTGACATATGAATTGCTGTGCGAGCATCGCCATGCAGCAATCCACCCTCATAATCTACCCCGAGTTCTCGCCAGAACACAAAACCTTCCTGAAAGTCCATTTCCGGCCACCACATACCCTGGCATTTGGGAAAATCCGGACAAACCAACGCCGCATAATTGGCACTGATCCAGCCACCAAGTGAAATCTGGATAACCGCCATAATTAATCCTGCCAAAGCCCAGGGAAAAATGCGTCTGCTGTTCAGGTCTATTTTCTGCGGGTTTTTACCCAACTCCAGTGTTAACCATAACAACAGTGACAGGATAGTCATGCCGCCCAACAAATGTCCCATGACAATTACCGGTTTAAGCAACAGGGTGACTGTCCACATCCCCAGTAGCGCCTGAAACATTAACAGGACTACCAGTAATGACGGCACAAGCACCGGTTGATCGGGGTGTTTTCTGTTTTGCCAGGAAACGGCTACCAACATAAAAATCAGCAAGCCAAGAATTCCTGCGGCGTAACGATGGATCATTTCTTTCCAGGCCTTGCCATGTTCCATGGGTCTTTCAGGATAAAGCTCCTGCACATGTGTAACTTCAAAAGGCACGATCATTTTTCCATAACATCCGGGCCAGTCAGGACATCCGAGACCGGCATCGGAAAGGCGCACATAGGCGCCAAGCACTACCACAACAAACGTGAGGGCAAGTGCGGCACAAGATAATTTAAATATGATATTTCTGTTCATTATTCTGTTTGAAACACATCTAGTCTGTTTTTGAAATTCTCAGCAGTTTTTTCAGATCCTTGATGATTCCTGAAGGATCCGTTGATTCGGGGTAAACCATCATAAGAAACCCAGCCGGGTCAATCAGGAAAATGGCGTGCTCATAAGATCTACCCTCTACTGTAAAGCTGGACAAAAACTTCTCATCTATATGTTTTGGTATCAATAATTGTCCAGGAAAATCAGTAAAAAATGTTTTTGCTTCTTGTAAAGTATTCATGTCTGCAAAATAAATGGCGCGCTGGACTCTGTGCATTTCTTTTCCCGTTGCAAGACGTATTTGACGCATACGATACAGAATTTCCATGCATGGCTGGTTACAGCCACCTTCTACAATCGTAAACATCGTCCATTTACCATATAACGAAGTATCGATTCCAGACAAAGGATCATTTAATGTTAGTTTATCAAGCTGTCGTGGCGGGTCGACAAGAATGCCATGTTGTGTGCCTGAATTCGAATCATGTTTATAGTCTGTAAAAAAAACCAGATACCAGGAGAACAATATCGGCAGAAAAAACAACAAAAAAACACCGATGATAATTGCCCGGCCTTTCCATTGTTTTGTTGCTTGATCAGTCATATCTGTTTTATGTTCTTCTGGTATTTACAACGATATATATGATCAGCAATGTCAAAGACAGAGCGAACCACTGAAATGCATAACCCAGATGTTTTTCTTCGCCCGATCCGGGCATGACCCATTCCCGCACAAAACCATGATCGGACTCCGGCTCCAGCCTTGCAATAAACGGTAATAACTTCAGCCCGGCCAATTCCGAGACTTCTTCAATATCAATACGCTGAACTCGAAAGATTGTATCGTTCAGTTTTTCCACATTATTATTGCCCAGCAATATCCCGGTCACTGGCACGTCCGTGACTACAGCAGTTAATTCTAATTCATCTATTGGTGTATTAATTTCAGGCGCGATATTGCGATCAGCACCTGCAGACAGCCAGCCTCTGTTGACCAGCAACCATGTATTTTCATCAGACAGTTTGAGCGGTGTTAATACAAAATAACCGGGTTCCCGATTCAAAACCTGATTGTCCAGCAATATGTGATTCCGGTTTTCGAATTGCCCGGTCAATTGAATATGTCGCCACAGGATGTCAGATTTCGGGCTTATTAAATCCATACTCTGATTCAGATTGATCATGCCTGCAGATTGTTGTTTGATAAATTGCTGATAAAGTTCACGCTTTTGCTCCGCACGGTCCAGTTGCCAGAATCCCAGTGAAACAAGAATCGGTAATACCAGCAACGTGACTACACTGGGCCAGAGCCTGGGGGTAAATTTCCACTGACTTGCTTGCATTTGACCAGTTACATTAATGACAGGGTTTTCGTGTTTCTGCTTGTTTTCATATGTATACTCTGAATTTGTTTCTGCGAGGAGGTTTCAATAGTGTCCGGCGCTGTATTATTTAAGGCATTGATTGTATTGCTGTTACTGGTCATTTTGGTGGCACTGACGTCAGGTATGTTTTTCCTTGTCAAAGACAAGGGGGAGTCGGATCGCACGGTCAAATCACTTACTGTCAGAATTGTCTTGTCTGTCGCCTTGTTTCTCCTGCTGTTTATCGGGTTTGCTACAGGACTGATAGAACCGCATGGTATCACTCCGGTTAAAACAGAAAAGGCGCTGCCATAGCAGCGCCTTTTATCTGCAGGGTTTCTGTCTTATAACCAATAGACAAATATAAACAGGCCCAGCCACACCACGTCTACAAAGTGCCAGTACCAGGCCACTGCCTCAAAGGCAAAATGGTTATGCGAGCTGAAATGTCCGGACATCGCGCGGAAGAGAATTACCAGCAACATGGTTGCGCCCATGGTGACATGGAACCCGTGGAAGCCTGTCAACATGAAGAAAGTAGATCCATATATTCCGGAATCCAGCCTCACGTTCAAATCCTGATAGGCATGCACATACTCATGCGCCTGCAAGCTTACAAACAAAACGCCAAGAGCGACTGTGGCAAACAGCCACCAACATAGTGCCTTGCGATTGTTTTTCTTCAGTGCCCAGTGTGCAATGGTGACAGTAACCCCACTGGAGAGCAATATCAGGGTATTGAGTGCCGGTATGCCCCAGGCCGGGATGATTTCAGTATATAAAGAAGAAGCAAACTTTTCCAGATCAGGGATAACCAGTAGCGGCCATTCGGCATAAAAATCCGGCCACAATAATTCGTTGGTAATGAGTTTTGACCCCTCACCGCCCAGCCAGGGTACAGAGAAAACACGCGCGTAATAAAGTGCGCCAAAGAATGCCGCAAAAAACATGACTTCGGAAAAAATGAACCAGCTCATTCCCCAGCGGAAACTGATATCTACCTGCTTGTTATATTTACCCTTGAGGCTTTCTGCGATTACTTCAGCGAACCAGCCCGCAAACATGTAAATTACGACCGCGATTCCGATCCCCAATATAAATGTGCCGAAGTGCGAGCCGTTGAGCATGATTGCGCCGCCAACAAATGAAATGAACAGCGCAATTGATCCAATCAGCGGCCAGCGGCTTGGATCAGGAATAAAATAAACGCTTTGTGAGTCTGACATGATAGTTCCCCGTTATCAGATTATGCTTATAGTTAAATATTAGTCTGCTTTATTATTACTGATGTTTGTTCTGTTTTGTCTGCTGAAGCATTTGCATCCGGCGTCATAAAAAACGTGTATGACAATGTTACTGTCGATATTTTTCTGGGTAATGCCGGATCTACAACAAAACGCACCAGCATTTCCTTGCGCTCATGTGGTTGCAGGGTTTGTTGTGTAAAACAAAAACATTCGGTCTTGTTAAAATGCAACGATGCCTGTCCCGGTGCAACGCTTGGTATGGCCTGGCCTATAACCGGAATGTCCGCCTGGTTTTCCACAACAAACAGAACATCAGTGATCTGGCCCGGGTGCACCTGTATCTTGTTCTTACTGGATTTGAATGCCCAGGGCAGATCGCCATTAATGTTGGTATCAAACTGGACGGTCACCAGACGATTCTCGTCGATACCAACTGCATTTGCTTTCTCCTGAGAGATAACACCGGTTTTGCCATTCAACCCGGTGATATCACAGAACACATCATAAAGAGGAACCAGCGCATATCCAAAGCCGAACATGACTATCGTAAAGGCAAACAGTTTTAATGCGGTTCCGGTTGTCTTTTGATCAGTAGTCATTTCAGCTGCAATAATAAAAAGCCAAAGTAGAAACCCAGAGCTGCTAATGCCAGGATTATCGCGAGCCGGCGGTTTTTTGCCGCCAGCTCAGGCGTTCTGGTAACTTGTTGCTTCTGTTCCATCTGGATAGTCCCGCTTATGAATGTGCCGTTGCGTCCGTCACTTTCGGCGGAGTAGTAAATGAATGGAACGGGGGCGGTGAAGGCAACGTCCACTCCAGACCATGTGCACCTTCCCAGACCTGGTCGCTTGCCTTTGCGCCGCCTTTGATGCACTTGATCACTATATAGACAAACAGTAGTTGACTCAGACCAAAGACAAAGCCGCCGATACTGGACACCATGTTCCAGTCGGAAAATTGCACAGCATAATCAGGGATACGTCTCGGCATGCCGGCCAGCCCCAGGAAGTGCTGCGGGAAAAACAAGACGTTCACCGAGATGACCGATAACCAGAAATGCCACTTGCCCAGTGTTTCGTCATACATATGGCCGGTCCACTTCGGCAACCAGAAATAAACCCCCGCCATCAGTGCGAAAACCGCGCCGGTTACCAGCACATAATGGAAGTGTGCTACTACGAAATAGGTATCGTGATACTGGAAGTCAGCCGGGGTAATACCCAGCATCAAGCCGGAAAAACCACCGATGGAAAACAGGATGACAAATGCCAGGCTGAACAGCATCGGTGTTTCAAAGGTCATGGAGCCCTTCCACATGGTGGCCACCCAGTTAAAAATCTTCACCCCTGTCGGGACTGCAATCGACATCGTGGCATACATAAAGAACAGTTCGCCTGCCAATGGCATGCCCACAGTAAACATGTGATGCGCCCATACAAAGAACGACAGGAACGCGATTGCGGCAGTGGCATAGACCATGGATTCATATCCGAACAATGGCTTGCGTGCGAAGGTCGGGATGATCTGAGAGACGATACCAAAAGACGGCAAAATCAAAATATAAACCTCTGGATGACCGAAGAACCAGAAAACATGCTGGAACAGAACCGGGTCACCACCACCTGCCGCACCGAAGAAACTGGTGCCAAAGAATTTGTCGGTCAATAGCATGGTCACTGCGCCTGCCAACACCGGCATGGCGGCAATCAGCAGAAAAGCTGTGATGATCCAGGTCCAGACAAATAACGGCAGTTTCATGAAGGTCATACCGGGCGCACGCATATTAAATACAGTTGCAATAATATTAATCGCACCCATGATGGATGAAATACCCAGGAAGTGCACCGCAAAGATCAGAAACGGGAAAGCATCTCCTGTTTGCAATACCAGTGGCGGATACATGGTCCACCCACCAGCAGGTGCGCCACCTTCCATGAATAAGGTGCCCAGCAATAAAGTAAAAGCAAACGGCAGAATCCAGAAGCTCATATTGTTCATGCGCGGCAAGGCCATGTCCGGCGCGCCGATCATCATGGGTATCAACCAGTTGGCCAGGCCTACGCCGGCGGGCATCACCGCGCCGAAGATCATTACCAGGGCATGCACAGTGGTCATGGAGTTGAAAAATCCGGGCTGGACAAACTGCAAGCCCGGTTGCATCAATTCCAGCCTGATGATCATGGCCATGGCGCCGCCGATGAAAAACATGATCAGCGCAAATACCAGATACATGGTGCCGATGTCTTTGTGATTGGTTGAAAACAACCAGCGGCCAATGCCGGTAGGTTTATGATCGTGGTGATCGTGATGTCCTTCGTGGATGACTGCTTCGCTCATATGTCTATCCTCTTTATACTGTATTCTTGCAAATATAATCTTTAATTAACGCGCAGCTTTTACATCAGATGGCTGCACCAAATCGCCGGTTTTATTCCCCCACGAATTGCGCTCATAGGTGATAACCGCCGCAATATCCGCATCTGTAAGTTGTTCCCCAAAAGCCGGCATCAGGTTTTTACCATGCAGGACAATATCAATATGTCCTTCGGCTGGTCCTTTCACAATGGCGCTGCCGTCCAGTGCCGGGAAAGTTCCGGGGAGTCCTTGCCCGGCAGCCATATGGCAAGCTGCGCAGTTCGCCTTGTAGAGTTCTTCTCCACGCGCCATTAATTCTTCCGTGGTCCATTCACGGTCCCCACCGGCAGCAGCTTCAGCCTGTGCAACTTTCATTTCCTCTACCCAGGCATAATATTCTTCTTCCGGCACAGCTTTGAGTACAATAGGCATAAACGCATGGTCTTTGCCACAAAGCTCCGCACATTGTCCGCGGTATGTGCCTTCCTTTTCAATGATAGCCCAGTTGTCATTAATAAAACCGGGTATCGCATCACGTTTCCATCCCAGATCCGGCACCCACCATGCATGTATAACATCATTGGCAGTTGTCAGTATGCGAATTTTTTTGTTAACGGGCAAAACGATGGGCTGGTCAACATTAAGCAGGTAGTGTTCTACTGATTTCGGATCAACGCCCGATTTCAGTTGGCGGGCTTCATTGCTGGCCTGATCCAGTGTACTGAAGAAACTGAGGTCTTCATCAAGATAGTCGTATTTCCACTTCCACTGGTAGCCAGTGACTTTGAGTGTGATTTCAGCATCACCAGTCTGTTCCATCTTGATTAATGTTTTGGTGGCCGGAACTGCCATACCTATCAGTATCAGAATCGGGATAATGGTCCACGTTATTTCTGCTGTGGTGTTATGGTGAAATTTTGCGGGTTCGGCCCCTTTTGATTTGCGGTGATGGATTATCGACCAAAACATCACGCCAAACACACCGACGCCGATTATGGTCACAATCCACAGAATCAGCATGTGCAGGTCATAAACTTCCTGGCTAATCGGTGTAACGCCCCTGGTCATATTAAGACCCCACTCGTTAGCGCTTGCCATCCCGGTCCAGATTAACAGGACCAGTGTTGTGGCCCCCATTAAGCAATCTCTCAGCTTTTTGAAAAACATGCAGCTATCCTCAGCAAAAATTTATTAATAATTGTTTTATCAATTTAATGCTTGATTATTCTTCAGGGCTTTGCCCAATTCTATAGCAAGTCCTTGACGCTCCTGCTCGTTCAGAAACTTCCCGATTTCCAGTTGCCTTCCGTGAGACCGTATCAGCAGACGGCTAGGATACCAACTATTCCATGACCGCTCTAATACAACCTGTACCCAGGTGCGTTGAAATATATCTCTCTGCTCCGGGCCCCGTCTTCCCCGCTCTATAACAATTGTATCCCTGTTGATTACTATCACTTCCTGTATGTCGCCATTACAAGCTGTAATATAAAAAGCCGCCCCCAGCGCCAATATCTCAATCCCGGAGAACGGCAATATTAAAGTCAGACCGATTAAATAGAACGAAACCCCGATGGTTAACGTGACTAGCGCAAAACCTGCATAGGCCAGCATCAGAGACTGCCATGACATCGCCTGATTTGGTTTAACTACAAAACCTGTACCGGCAGTGTCCGGACCGCCCAAACTATAAATCACGCTGGTCCTCCACCAAATAAGCTGGTGTTTTTTACTGATTTTTTAATTGTATAAACCGCCCAGTTGGGCCATAAGTGCGACAATATGCCTCATTTTAGCGCTTTTGTGCAAGCCCCGTGACTCGGGCGAATAATTAACGTGGTGTGGGCCAGACTAAATCGATATTAACCCGGCTTGCCAGCACTTCTATATTGAAAGTATTTAAATATGGTAATTCGCCCAGCAGCGGCGCAGGGATACTTTCAACCAGTGTATGCAAAGTACTGTCAGGCTCTGAATATGAAGAAGATAAATGGCTGACGGCCCAACCCGCCAGGTTCAAACCGTCAGACAGGATAGTTTCAGCACTGAGCAGGGCGTGATTGATACAGCCCAAACGCAGGCCAACAACCAGAATTACCGGTAATTCCAGGGCCCGAACCAGATCTACGAGTGATTGATGGCTGTTAAGCGGCACCCTCCAGCCGCCTATCCCTTCAACAATCACGATATCATTTTGCCTGGTAAGCGCATCATAAACACTGAGCACCGCGTTGATATCGATTTCAACTCCTGCCTGGCTTGCTGCAATATGTGGAGCAATTGGTGGCTTGAAAGCGTATGGGTTAACTGCTGCATATTCATTAGGAACAGATGACTGTGTCTGTATTAATAATGCATCAGCGTTCCTCAGTCCCAAAGCAGTTTCCTCACAACCACTGGCAGCGGGTTTCATGCCGCTAACCACCAGCCCCCTGTCCTGAAACGCCCGCATCAATGCAAGCGTAACCCATGTTTTGCCGGCGTCTGTGTCTGTTCCGGTAATAAAAAAACCTTGCGCAGCCATAGGTATTATTTACGGGCCCCGGATCGTATGGATTCAACCGGGATATAGGCAACAGCATTTTGTTTCGGCGGCAGATCGTTTGCAGGTGCCCAGGCATGTCCATAAACAATCTCGTAGGTTGCCGGCAACAAATTATCATGGCGGAATTGTTCATAGGCTGCGATCATTTTTTTCAGTTTTTGTTTGCCTGTTAATGTGCCTGGTCTCGATTTGTTTGCATTATGTGCACCAACGATCTTGATATCACGCATAAGACTAAAACAATCAGGATAATTCATGGTTATTATTTCTGACTCCATCACCACGCTTTCCAGTCCTGTCCTTACCAGCGCATCACCGATATCATGCATATCAAAAAAAGTGTTGATGTGTGTGGCGTCATCCACGGCCGCCCAGCTGGCACGTAATTCCTTCAGTGTATCAGGGCCCAGGGTTGCAAAAACAAACAAACCGTTTGACCGCATGATTCTTTTCGTTTCAGCAAATGCACGATCAAGATCGTTACACCACTGATATGTCAGATTTGAAAACACCAACTCAATCATGGCATTAGAAACCGGTAAATTTTCAGCATCCGCACAACAAAAATATTGTCTGGAAAAAAACCTGCGCGACCTGGATCGTGATTGCAACAACATTGGTGTTGACAGGTCTACTTGTACGATTCGCGCCGATTTATAACGCTCTGCGAGTGATCTTGATGTTGAGCCTGTCCCCGAACCTATATCCGCTATCCATTTTGGATGGATGGTCAGGATATCAAGGCGTGAGTGCAGTCGTTCCGCAACAGTTTTTTGCAGGACTGCATTTTTCTCATAACTGGCAGCCGCACGGCCAAAACTGCTTGCGATTCTGTGTTTATCCAACTCGTTCATAAATCAATGGAGTATAAATATCTGCTGATTATTTCAGCAGATTCTTTTTTGTTGGAAATGAATGGTGCGTGCCCGGCTGCTTCAATTTCGTATAATTGAAGTAATGGATATATAGCTGTAGATGCATTCCCCGTTCCTGAAGCAATTAATTGGTCTCTCTTGCCCAGTAACATCATCATGTTGCACTCAATCCCGGAAAACTCTTTTCTCAGATCGGTATGTCTCAAAATATCCAATCCTGTCAGCAAAGCATCTGCATCAACCTGGCTTGATTTAAGTATTAACCTTAATTCTCGTAACGTCTGTTTGGTAGATCTGTCTCCCCTGGCAGTGAGCCCGGCAAATTCCTGCAATACTTCTTCAGCATTCGAGAACAGGTGTTCTTTCATGTTTTGTATCAAGGGTTGTTCGATTCCATGCGACCAATCCTGTTTCTTTACAAAGCACGGTGTGCTGGCAAGTAATATGATTGCCTTGATCCTGTCTCGAAATTTATGTGCGATCTTGATGGACAACA
>Ga0326597_10012585_pt1 | contig 11155 bp, 8 predicted proteins | sample RVTome_12_FD_203789 | JGI IMG/M metagenome (GOLD analysis project Ga0326597, IMG submission 203789) | Soil microbial communities from uranium-contaminated site in the Upper Colorado River Basin, Wyoming, United States - RVT100D185 | ecosystem: Environmental > Terrestrial > Soil > Contaminated >... | reverse complement strand
GCGACGACCGAGAATACTGAGCGTATGTGAGGGAGGAGCAACGCCGCCAGCCGGGATGCATCGCCGGCCGAATGCCACCGTAATTATGAAAGTCAGCACTTAGGGCGTTCAGAGACAAAGGGGCCGGCACTCGGGGCTCGGTACCCGGCACTCGGAAAAACAGGACCACAGCGTGACGGCGTGACACCCCGAGTCCCGAGTCCCGAGTCCCGAGTCCCGAGAGTGTTATCCTCATGATCATGAGCCGCTCGCGCTATCTTACCGTTGTGCTTCTGGCGGCGACAATTTGGCCTGCGACGGCGGCCCCGCAGACCACGGCCGGCCCGGAGCCCGGAACGGCCACCTTTCTGGTGTTCGTGCGGAGCCAGCAGGTCGGGCAGGAGCGGGTCACCCTCTCCCGGACGCCGACCGGCTGGATGATCCAGGGCACGGGGCGTCTCGGCGCGCCGTTCGATCTGGCGACCGACAACTTCGAGATGCGGTACGCCGGCGACTGGCAGCCCGTCGCGCTCAGGATCGCGGCGACGTTTCGCGGCCAGCCGGTCACCATCAACACGTCGTTCGGCCTGACGACGGCGATCAGCGAGATCAGGCAGGGCACCGAGACGTCCGCGAAGACCGACGAGATGTCTGCGCGGGCGGTGGTGCTGCTGAGCAACTTCTTCGGCTCCTACGAAGCGCTGGCGGCGCGTCTGCCGACGCTGGCGGACGGTCAGGCGCTGCAGGCCTACGTGGCGCCGCAGGGCACGGCGCCGCTGCAGATTCGAAGCGTCAGCCAGCAGCGTCTCCAGCGGCCCGAGGGACCGATCGCGCTCACCCGGTACGAGATCACGGTGCACAGCGCGCGCGCGCCGCTCGAGCTCCAGCTCTGGGTGGACGCGCGGCGGCGCATGGCGCGCCTGGAGGTGCCGTCGGCCTCGCTCGTCATCGCGCGGCAGGATCTGTCGTCGGTCATGACGCGCGTCGAGCTGGTGCGCAATCCCGGCGACGAGGACATCAACGTGCCGGCGAACGGCTTCAACCTGGCGGCGACGCTCACGCGGCCTCTGGACGCGCCGCGCCGCGTGCCGGCGGTGGTGCTCGTGGGCAGCTCGGCGTCGCAGGGCCGCGACGAGGTGGTCGACGGCGTGCCGGTGTTCGGCCAGCTCGCGGGCGATCTCGCCGCGGCCGGGTTCGCCGTCGTGCGCTACGACCGGAGGGGCGCCGGCCAGAGCGGCGGCCGCCCCGAGTCGTCGACCATCACCGACTTCGCCGAGGACGCGCGCGCGGTCGTCCGGTACCTGCGCGGCCGCCGCGACATCGACAAGGACCGCGTCTCGGTCGTCGGCTACGGCGATGGGGGCCCCGTCGCGCTCGTGACCGCGTCACGCGAGAAGCGTGTCGCGGCGCTCGTCCTCGTCGCCGCGATGGGCACGACCGGCGCCGAGTTCGTGCTCGAGCAGCAGCAGCGCGCGCTCGAGGGTCTGAACCTCTCGGACGGCGAGCGCCAGGAGCGGATCGACCTGCAGAAGCGGATTCTCGCCGCGGCGACGAGCGGATCGGGCTGGGAAGACCTGCCACCCACTGTGCGAGTGCAGGCCGACACGCCGTGGTTCCGGACGTTCCTCACGTTCGATCCCGCGAAGGCGTTCGAGAAGGCGCGGCAGCCGGTGCTGGTCGTGCAGCCGGCGCGGGACGAGCAGGTGCCCGGCCGGCACGCGGACACGCTGTTCGGTCTCGCCAACGGCCGCAAGAAGGGAGAGGGCGCGCAGATGGTCACGCTCGAGGGCGTCGGCCACGCGCTCGCGCCGCCGGCCGCGACCGAGGACGCCGAGCGGCACGTCTCACCGGATGTGGCCGCGGCCATCGTGGAGTGGCTGAAGCAGGCGCTGGCCGACCGCTGAGACAGACGGCAAGCAGGCGCCCCCGTCTCCTCTCCCCCGTCGGTCCCGGGCACGGGACGCGTCGCGGCTACGTCCCTCGACGCTCGCGCGGCAAACGGACCCTCCGGCGCCTGTGCTCACGATCGGCGCGTCGGCTGGGGTGATGCGCAGGACAGCCAACAATCGGTTGGGCGTCCGGCTGACTTCACCGCCATTGACGAAACCGCGCCGCCGCGTCCCTCATCGCCTGCGGGTCCGTTTGTCTACTGTCGCCTTCGCGCGAGGTCGGAACGGGACGCTGCCGCGACGCGCCCCGTGCCCACAGACCGCAGCCAGGACGCCTCGGCAGCGGGCGCCGGGCGGGTGCGGTGGCGTGGCCCGTGAGGAGGCGCGACCCACGAATGCCGAAAAACGCGTCGCAGGCCCGAGGGCATGAAGCTGCAAGTCGTCCGGCCCGTACGTACTAGCCAGGACAGAGCCCCAAGCCATCCGGCGCGGGGCTCCGTGGGACAGCCGGAGACGCGTTTTTCCGCGCCCCCGGACCGGGTCACGCCACCGCACCCGCCCGGCGCCCGCTCGATCACCGCGGACCACGCGCCTTACTCGTAGCGCAGCGACTCGATCGGATCCATCCGCGCGGCGCGGACGGCGGGCAGCAGGCCGCTCATCAGCCCGACGAACGCGAGGATGCTCGTCGAGATCACCACCAGCTCGGCCGTCAGCACGAGGTGGATGTCGGTGGCCCGCGCCATGTCGTCCATCAGCTCGGCGAGGAACGGCCTGGGGCTCGCCAGCCACACCACGACGTAGCTCGCCGCCACGCCCGCCGCGCCGCCCAGGAAGGTCGTGACCACGGCCTCGAGGAGGAACTGGAAGAGGATTTCGTGACGGCGCGCACCGAGCGCCTTGCGGATGCCGATCTCCTTCGTGCGCTCGGTGACCGACACGTACATGATGTTCATGATGCCGACGCCGCCGATGAGCAGCGTCAGCACGCCGATGAAGCCGAGCACCACCTTCAGGCCGTCCGTGATGCCGCCGATCATCGCCATGTTTTCGGCCGAATCGTTCAGGATGACGGCACGCTCGTCGGCCGGGTTGTACCGGTGCCTGCGCGCCAGCAGCTCGCGCACCTCGCGGACGGTCCGCTCGTGCTGGAGAGGCGTCATCGTCTCGAAGACCATGGTGTCCAGATAGCGGATGCTCGCGAACTGGCCCAGCGCGGTGTAGGGAACGAAGATGCACTCCTTGTCGGGCGCGTAGTAGCTCGACATCTGGACCTTGTCTTCCATCACGCCGATGACCTCGAAGGGCAGCCCGGCGATCCGCACCGTCTCGCCGACGGCGGGTCGCAGGCCGAACAGCTTGCGCGCGACCTCGCTCCCGACGAACGCCACGCGCCGCCGCTCGGCCACGTCGTCTCCGTTCACGAAGCGGCCGCCGCCCTCGGCCGGCCGCTCCGAGCGCATGGTCCCGTAGGACGCGTCGACGCCGCGCACCGCGTAGGTCGCCTGCCTCGTGCCGTAGACGATCGGCACGCGCTCCACGAACTCGGGGCTGGCGTACTTCACGAGCGGCAGCCCGGCCACCGCCTCCGCATCGTCCACGGTCAGGCGCACGGGCCGGCCCGCGCGCTCGCCGCCCGCCTGCAGGCTGGTCTGCCCGGGCCAGACGACGACCACGCCCTCGCTGAACGCGTTCCGCATGCCGTGCGCGATCGCCGCGTGAAAGCCGTTCCCGTACGCGAGCAGCGTCACCACCGACACGATGCCCCAGGAGATCCCGAGCGCAGACAGGCCGGCGCGGAGCCGGTGGTGCGACAGGCCGTACAGGGCTTCCCGCACGACGTCTTTGAGGACGGACAGCGACAGCAGCCGTCTTCGGCGCACGGCGCCCGGCGCGACCAGCGGATATCCAGTAACGTCAGTGGTTTCGTTCATCAGCGGCTTACGGTTTTCGGCATTGTCAAACTGTCACGTTGTGATCGTGTCTTCCCCCACGCCCAGCGCCCAACGCCCAGCGCCCAGCCTCCGTCTCTACATCTCGTACCTCAACGCCTCGACCGGCGGCAGCTCGGCGGCGCGGCGCGCCGGGTAGGTCGCCGACGCCACCCCCACGGCGACGAGCGTCAGGATCGCGACCACGCCGGTCTGCCACGTCACGATCATCCCGCTGAACCTCGCGGGCATCGGCAGCAGGTTCACCAACTGGCACACCAGGAGCGCGAGCGCGAACCCGGCTCCGCCGGCGACGAGCGTCAGCGTGAAGCCTTCCATGAAGAACTGCCGCAGCACCAGCCGCGTCGTCGCGCCCATCGCCTTGCGCACGCCGATCTCCCGCGTGCGCTCCCGCACGGCGATCAGCATGATGTTCATCACGCCGATGCCGCCGAGCCCGAGCGTCACGAAGCCGACGAGCGTGAAGAACTGCTTCATGTAGATGATGATCCGGCCGAACATCAGCGTTTCGAGCGACGTGTCCCACACCGCGACCGCGCTCGTGTCGGTCGGGTCGAACCCGTGGCGCTCGGCGAGGATCGTGCGAATCTCCCGTTCGAGCGGCCAGACGACGTCGGTCACCCGTCCGGTTCGTGCCGCGAGCTGGTTCGGCAGGTCGGCGACGACCCAATCGTGCGGCGCCACGATCAGGCGCGAGATCACCTCGGGCCCGGCCGGATGCGGGAAGTCCCGGATCATGGCCGAGAAGGGCACGAACAGCTTGCGGTTGTCCGGACCGCTGTAGTTGCTGTCCTGTTCCTTCCGGCGGATCCGACCGACGACGGTGTATTGCTGCCCGCGGATCGAGACGGTCTCGCCGACCGGATCCCGCTCGCCGAACAGCTGTCGCGACAGGTCCCAGCCGATGATCGCGAGCCGGCGCACCTGCTCCTCGTCGGCCCAGTTGAACTGGCGTCCGCGATCGAGCTCGATCGTCCGGATCTCCTGATACGCGGGCTCGATGCCGGCGACGTTGGCGGACGCCGCGTTGAACTGGCTCTTGATGGTCAGATAGCGCTCGAGCTCCGGGCTCAGCACGCGGACGAGCCGCGACCGGCGCTCGAGCGCCCGGGCGTCCTCGGCAGTCAGGCGCACCAGCCGGCCCGCGCGTGAGCCCCCGGACTCCAGGCTGGTGCGGCCGGGAAACACCACCGCCATGTTCCGGCCGAACTCGCGCAGCACCTGGTCGTTGCCACGCCGGAAGCCCTCGCCGACCGCCGACAGGATGACGATCGACACGATCCCCCACAGGATCCCGAACATCGTCAGGAAGCTGCGCAGGCGGTTCGCCCGCAGGTTGTCGATCGACTGGCGGATCACGTCGCGCATAGCTGACTTCGCTGGGCGGCTTTGGGCTCTTGGCTCTTGGCTCTTGGCTATCGCCCCGACTCCGCTCTTCGAGCTTCGCCGAGGTCTCGCCGTCGCGCTTCGCGCGAAGGCGGACATGCTGGCGCTGGCGTGTCCCAGGCACGGGCCGCATCGCGGCTGCGTCCCTCGACGCTCGCGCGGCAAACGGATCCTCCGGCGCCTGTGCTCACGATCCGCGCGTCGGCTGGGGCAGGCCGCACGACAGCCAGCCATCGGTTGGGCATCCGGCTGGCTTCAGCACCATTGACGAAACCGCGCCGCCGCGCCCGGACCGCCTGCGGGCCCGTTTGCCTACTGTCGCCCTCGCGCGAGGTCGGAACGGGCCGCCGCCGCGACGCGCCCCGTGCCCGCGGCCGGGGAGCCAGTTCTGCCAAAGGCGCCGGACCGGGCCACGCCACCGCACTCGCCCGGCGCCCGCTCTGTCGCCCGACTCCGCGCTTCGAGCTTCGCCGAGGTCTCGCCGTCGCGCTTCGCGCGAACACGGACAAGGCTCCGGCGGGTCCCGCCGAAGCTCGCCGAGCGAAGGCGGGGCCAGAGCCCATAGCCCAGGGCCCGGCCTACCCCGGCAACACCACCGTATCGCCTTCCTTCAGCCCCTCGAGGATCTCGGTCCGCGTGCCGCTGCTGACCCCGAGGGTGACCGGAACGCGGCGGCGGCCGGTCCTCTCGGACGGCGCGAGCAGGTCCACGAACGGCCGGCGCTCGGCGTCGTAGACGATGGCGCCCTCGGGCAGGATGAGCGCGTCGGCATGCTCCTCGAGCACGATCTCCGCGTTGGCCGTCATGTTCGCACGCAGCTCGTTGCCGGGGTTGCCGATCGACACCTCGACCTCGAACGTCGTGACGTTGTCCCGCTCGACGCCGATCGGGGCGATGCGCGTCACCGTTCCCGCGAACCCGCGGTCCTTGAAGGTCTCGACCGAGATCTTCGCGGTCTGGCCGACCCGGACGCGCCCGACGTCGGCCTCGTCCACCCTGCCGCGCACGAACACCTCGTCGATGTCGCCGAGCTTCATGAGCAGCGTGGCGTTGGCGCCCAGGTTGAGGATCGACGAGACGGCGCTCCCGACCTCGACGTCCCGCGTCAGCACCATGCCCCGGATGGGGGCGCGAATGGTGGTGTTGGCGAGCTCTTCTTCGGCGCGCTCGGCCGCCGCCTTCGCCTGCGCGACGTTGGCCTGCGTCTCGGCGACCTTCGATCGCGAGACCCCCAGCGCCGATTGCGCGGCGCGCTGTTTGTTGAGCGCCACCTCGTAGGCGCCCTTCACGTCATCGAGGCCCGACTGCGGCAGGAGCTTCTCGTCGAACAGATCCTGCGCGCGCTGGTAGGCGCGGCGGGCGAACTCGACGTCGGGCCCCTCGGCCTCGATCTCGGTTTTCTGGAGCTCGGCCCGGGAGCCCAGCTCGGCGGCGTCCGCGGCCTGCAGGTTGGCCCGCGCCTCGCGCAACCGCGCGCGCAGGCTCTCCTTGTCGAGCTCCACCAGCACCTGACCGGGACGGACGATGTCGCCGACATCCACGTGGAGGACCTCGATGATGCCGTTCGCCTTCGACTTGATCTCGACCTGGCTGACCGGCTCCACCTTGCCGGTCGCGACGACCGACAGCGCCATCGTCCCCCGCTCGACCGTGGCCAGCCGGGACGGATCGAACTGCGGTCTGGCGCCGTTGAGCGTGGAAATGCCGTAGAGACCGAGGATGGCGGCGAAGACCAGGGCGCCGGCCCAGTAGAGCCGTCGGCGGGAGGTGGTCATGACATATTTCTCCGTGGGAACGACGGACGCCCTGCGCCAGTTGGCCAGGTTGTTGAATAAGGACGAGATCCCGGCGGTCCCGGTTCATTTCCCCCGGCCGATTGGACTAGACTGCTAGGGTTGTACTGTCGCATTTCCGGCGACAGACGGACGGCGTTCCCAGACGGGGGCTGACATCATGATAATCGGCATACCCAAGGAGACGTTCCCCGGCGAACACCGCGTCGCACTGATTCCCGCCGCCGTTCCTCCCCTCACCAAAGCCGGCCACGAAGTCCTGATCGAGACGGGAGCCGGCGTCGCTGCCGGTTTTCCGGACCAGCCCTACCTCGACAAGGGCGCCAAGGTGGCCGGTTCCCGGGCCGAGGTGTTTGGAACGGCGGACGTCGTGCTGCAGGTGCGCGCCGGCGGATCGAATCCGGAGGCCGGCCAGGCCGACCTCTCGATGATGAAGGCGGGACGCGCCCTCATCGCGTTTCTCGATCCCCTGACGACGAAGGAGGCGACCGCGGCCCTGGCCCGGACCGGCGTCAACGCCTTCTCGATGGAGCTGATGCCGCGCATCACGCGGGCGCAGCGCATGGACGCGCTCTCGTCGATGGCGACCATCGCGGGCTACAAAGCGGTGCTCATCGCGGCGATGGAGCTGCCGCGCATGTTCCCGATGATGATGACGGCGGCGGGCACGATCGCGCCGGCGCACGTCTTCGTCATCGGCGCGGGCGTCGCGGGCCTGCAGGCGATCGCGTCGGCGCGCAAGCTGGGCGCGAAGCTCGAGGCCTACGACGTGCGGGCCGCGGTCAAGGAGCAGATCCTGAGCCTGGGCGCGAAGTTCGTCGAGCTGCCGCTCGAGGCAGCCGACGCCGAGGACAAGGGGGGCTACGCGAAGGCGCAGGACGAGTCGTTCTACCGGCGCCAGCGCGAGATGATGGCCAAGGTCGTGGCCGCGAGCGACGTCGTCATCACGACGGCCGCCGTCCCGGGCAAGAAGGCGCCGGTGCTCGTCACCGCCGACATGGTGAAGGGCATGGCGCCCGGATCGGTCATCATCGATCTGGCGGCCGAGCGCGGCGGCAACTGCGAGCTGACCAAGGCCGACGAGCGGGTGGTCGCGCACGGCGTGACGATCCTGGGACCGACCAACCTGGCCGCGAGCGTGCCGTATCACGCGAGCCAGATGTACTCGAAGAACATCACGACCTTCCTGATGCACCTGATCAAGGACGGCACGATCCAGACCGGCGCCGACGACGAGATTGTCCGCGAGACGCTCGTCACCAGCGGTGGCCAGGTCGTGCACGCGCGCGTCCGTGAGGCATTGGGTCTCGAGCCCGCCACGGCGCGGGGCTGAGCCTTCGCAATCAAGGAGACGAACCAGATGGAGGCCTTTGTCACCGTACTGACGGTCTTCGTGCTCGCGATGTTCGTCGGGTGGATGGTCATCACGAAGGTGCCACCCCTGCTGCACACGCCGCTGATGTCGGGCTCGAACGCCGTGTCCGGCATCACGATCATCGGAGCCATGCTGTCGATCGCCACGCCCAGCCGGTTCTCGACGGTCCTGGGTTTCCTCGCCATCGTGTTCGCCACGATCAACGTGGTGGGCGGGTTCACGGTCACGAACCGCATGCTCGCCATGTTCAAGAAGAAGGACTGACGCGATGAACCCCGCATTCATCAACCTCACGTATCTCGTCGCCTCGGTCCTCTTCGTCCTGTGCTTCGTCCAGCTGTCGCACCCGCGCACGGCGACGCGCGGCAACCTCACCGGTGCGCTCGGCATGCTCCTCGCGGTCGTGGCGACGCTCGTCGACCGGAACATCCTCGGCAGCGGCCAGCAGGCCTATTTGATCATCTTCGCGGGCATCCTCGTGGGCGGAGGAGCTGGCTCTGCGCTGGCGCTCACCGTGAAGATGACGGCGATGCCACAAATGGTGGCGCTGCTCAACGGCTTCGGCGGCGGCGCCTCGGTGCTCGTGGCCGGCGCGGCGCTCCACGACGCGACGAACCCGGGGATGCCGGCGCCGACGCTGCAGCTGACCATGGCCACGGTGGCCTCTGGCTTCATTGGCGGCGTCACGTTCTGGGGCAGCCTGGTCGCGTGGGACAAGCTGCAGGAGTTCATGCTGCCCGGCCGGCCCGTCCTCTTCAAGGGCCAGCAACCGCTCAACATCCTGCTCGGCCTGGCCGTGCTGGCCCTGGGCGTGCTTATTGTGCGCCAGCCGGCGGACGAATGGGCGTATTGGACGCTGGTCGGCATCGCGTCGGTGCTCGGCATCCTGCTGACGATCCCGATCGGAGGCGCCGACATGCCGGTCGCGATCGCGCTCCTCAACTCGTACTCCGGGCTGGCGGGCGCCTCGATCGGCTTCGTACTGAACAACAACGTCCTCATCATCGCCGGGTCGCTCGTCGGCGCGTCGGGGATCATCCTCAGCCAGATTATGTGCAAGGCCATGAACCGGTCGCTGGCCAACGTGCTCCTTGGCGGGATCGAGGCGGGCGCGTCGAGCGCGCCCAAGGCCGACGCGGTGTACGCGGGCAAGGTGAAGTCGGCGACCGCCGAAGAGATCGCGATGCTCTTCGACGACGCCAGCCGCGTGGTGATCGTGCCAGGCTACGGCATGGCGGTGTCGCAGGCGCAGCACGCCGTGCGCGACCTGACGAACCTGCTCACCTCGAAGGGCATCGACGTCGAGTTCGCCATCCACCCGGTGGCGGGCCGCATGCCGGGCCACATGAACGTGCTGCTCGCCGAGGCGGACATCCCCTACGACAGGCTGAAGGAGATGGACGAGATCAACCCAACCTTCGAGCAGACCGACGTGGCCATCGTGATCGGCGCGAACGACGTGGTGAACCCGCTGGCGCGCACGGATCCGAACTGCGCGATCGCGGGCATGCCGATTCTCGACGTGGACAAGGCGCGCACCGTGGTGGTGATCAAGCGCAGCCTGAGCCCGGGGTTCGCCGGCATCCCGAACCCGCTCTTCGCGATGGATAACACCCTGATGTTCTTCTCGGACGGCAAGAAGGCGATCACGGATCTGATCACAGCCGTGAAGGAAGCGGCGTGACGCAGGGGGAGGGCCTTCGCACTCGTATGTGGATTCTTCGTTCGGACGCCTCCAGCGAGGCGGAGGTCCTCACGTTCCGTATCCGGCTCGGCGTCATCAAGACCGTCGGACGTTCCCGGGGCGCCGACTTCGTCGTCGACGCCCCGCTCGTCTCCCGCGTGCACTGCCGGCTCACGGCCGACGCCTCGGGCGCGTTGCTGCTCGAGGACCTCGACAGCACCAACGGCACCTACCTCAACGGGCAGCGCGTGAGGGACAAGATGCGGCTGAAGGCGGGAGATCGGCTGGGCGTCGGGAGGGTGGAACTGGTGGTGGAACGGAGTGAGTGAGGTGCGTCAGGTGCTTGGTGCTTGGCGGGTGCTTGGTGCTTCGTGCTTGGTGCGGGATCACGCTGAGTTCTTGTTGGCGCACGACTAAAGTCGTGCGCTACGCGAAACCCAGCTACCAGGAGTCGGATTATCTTCACGTAGCGCACGACTTCAGATCGATCCTCTTCACGTAGCGCACGACTTCAGTCGTGCGCCGGCATGAGTGCAGCGTGACATCGCACGAGGCACCAAGCACCAAGCACAACCAGGCACCAAGCACTAAGCACCAGGCACCGAGAGAAAGGGATTCGTCCTCCGCTCCTCCCCAATCGTCGTGACCGGCCCGTGGCCTGAATACACCTCGTAGTCGTCCGGGAACGTCATGAGCACGTCCCGGATCGATCGCATCAGCACCCCGTAGTCGCCCCCGGGCAGATCGGTGCGGCCGATCGAGCCGGCGAAGAGCGTGTCGCCGACGAACAGCTGCCGGCCCTCCTCTCCCTGTCTCCCCACCTGCAGGCAGACGCCGCCGGGACAGTGGCCAGGCGTGTGGTGGACGCGGACGGCGTAGTCGCCGAAGGTCAGCCGCCGGTCGGCCTCGTAGAAGAAGTCGGGCGCCGGCTGAGGATCGACCCGAAACCCGAACGCCAGCCCCTGCTGGACGACGGCGTCGTAGAGACGAAGGTCGTCTTTGTGGAGCCAGACGGGCGCGCCGACCGCCTCCTTGGCGCGCGCGACGCCGGTGACGTGATCGAGGTGCGCGTGCGTCAACAGGATGTACTCGATCGA
>Ga0326597_10012584_pt1 | contig 11156 bp, 11 predicted proteins | sample RVTome_12_FD_203789 | JGI IMG/M metagenome (GOLD analysis project Ga0326597, IMG submission 203789) | Soil microbial communities from uranium-contaminated site in the Upper Colorado River Basin, Wyoming, United States - RVT100D185 | ecosystem: Environmental > Terrestrial > Soil > Contaminated >... | reverse complement strand
TCTCGGGTTGTGGATCTGACGAGGCTGCAGGCTTCACTTGATGTTGCGGCCCGCGTGCTGGCTCCCTCCGTAGAGGCTCTTGACACCCCGCTTGGGCCGCCGGCCTCTCGGCCGACGCCCGGGGTCTACTACTCGGCGCTCCGGCGCTTACCGAGGCGGGACTTGCACCCGCTGGAGACGAACCGCGTGAATCCGGCGCTCGTCTGTCGGACTCGTCACGACGCACCACGACAGCATCCTATCGCGCTCCGCGCGTCCTCAGACCGCTTCTCCAGGCGATGTTGAATCGTGTCCCTTTGGCGTTGGTGGCAGTGACGGTTCAATGTCCACGAAGCGGTCGACGTATTCTGGCCGCGGCAAGAGGCACGTCTCGTTCCGCCCGAAGACCCGATAGCGGTTGCCTGCCACGAGGTCGTAGGCTCGATCCAGCAGCGTCGTCGGCAACACCCGCATCAGCGCGGCCACCCTCCACGGCCAGCCCAGGCTCGACATGACATGAATCACCGCGCGCGATTTCGTGAGTCGTCGCGGGGCCTCCGTCTCGTAGTTCGCGATCACCGAGATGGTGTCCACGGCGGCAGCCCGGACGCCAACACGAGCCAGGTGTTCGGCAGCCACGGCGCTCTGGAGAGGGGCGAAGCGAAACAACCCGCGACGATCCCGCGGCAGCACGAACTGAACAAAACGGTCACACAGGCCGCACACCCCGTCATACAGCAGCAGGTGCTGTCCAGCGTGGCGTGCCGTGCGTTGTGCCGATGGCCTGGACATGCTCTAATTATAGTAAACATGTTTACTACAATGAACAAGTCACCCAAGCGCGGCCGCCCTCCAGGACGAACACCCGAGGGACGAGCCACCCGAGCACGTCTCTACCGAGCCGCCATCGGCCTCGTCGCCGAGCGTGGGTACGCGGCCACCACCCTTCGAGACGTCGCCGCGCGCGCCGGGGCAAGCCCCGCGCTCCTCTATCGCTACTTCCCGAACAAACGGTCGGTGGTACTGGCCTTGTACGACGAACTCTCCGAGGAGTTCGCCGCACGGGCCGAGAACATGCCGTCAGGCAGGTGGCGAGACCGCTTCACCTACGCACTCACCCTCAGCCTCCGAGTGCTGGGCCCCCATCGCGTGACGCTGCGGGCGCTCGCACCCGCCATGGTCGGCGACACCGAAGAGGGCGTGTTCGTACAGAGCACCGCGTTCTCACGGATCCGAGTCCAGGGAGCGTTTCAGCGCGCGGTCCTGGGCGCGACCGACGCACCAGGCGATGCGCTGGGAGAAGCCCTCGGCCGACTACTCTACCTGCTGCACCTTTGCGTCATCATGTGGTGGCTGCTCGATCGAAGCCCCGGCCAGAGGGCTACCCACGCACTGGTGGCGCTCTTTCCCCAGATTCTGCCGTCGGCGGCCGTGGCGATCCGCCTTCCGCTCGTCCGCCGTTTCGTGCAGTCGGCAGACACGCTCTTCCAGGACGCGCTCCTGGACGAGGCCGTGCCATGACGTCGCCTCCGATCACTCCACGTGCAGGAAGCTGTAGATGATGAGCGCGGTCAGGAGGATCAGGAGACCAAGCTGCTGGGTCCTGGTGGGCATGTCTGGTACCGCGAGCGCGACGCCCGCCCGCCGGCCCTCCACTCGAGATCAGTAGTTCGGTGGCCGTTCATTGAAGTAGAAGGTCCAGGTCACCAGCATCTGTTCAGCCGGATACTCCGCAGGCAGCGGCATCGTCGGGTTGGACGACATGATCGCGCCATAGGTGGCGTTGTTGAACGCGTCGACCGACGACGGCTGCACGATGGCGACATCGGTGATCGCTCCGCTGCGGTGCACGTTGAACTGAATGACAACGTGGCCGCTCATGACCGCGGCCGCTTGCGGGAAGAACGCGTTGCGCCTGACCTGCGCGATGTGCCGACGCGCCCAGGGACCGAACTCGACGCCTCTCGTGTCGAATTGAAGTGTCGAACCGGGCCGATCGTTTCCCCCTTGGGGATTATCGAATCGCTCGTTCTCTACATAGCGCCCAAGGTTCCGTAGCGCCTCCCCGAGAGACCCTGATACCCGTGGCGGCTCGGCAACCGGTGGGCGCCGGACACCTGTGTCGGACGGCGGTAACCGGGCGACCTCGAATTCGGGCTGGGGCTCCGGCTCGGGAGTCGGCTGCTCCTCGGGACCACGAGCTCGCTCGTCAGGTACCTCCTCGACCCGATCCGGCGAGTTTCCGAGAGAGTACGGCAGGGGATTCTCTGGAATCTGCGGAGCCTCTGGAGCTTGTGCCTGCCGATCGAGATCAGCCAGTTCCGCTTGTTCTGGCGGCTGCTCCGCGGGTATATCGATACGAGGCCGTACGAACACGAGCCTGGGTGATTCGGTTTCCTGCTGCCGTTCGAGTTCGGCCTGCTCCCGCCGACGTAGCTCCTCGGGACTCGGCTGAAACATCGGCAGTTGTGGTCCAACGAGCAGTGCCAGCGCCAGCAGCACGTGGACGACGACCGACATCACGATGCCTTCGCGCCGTGAAATGGCGGTCCCGACGACGTTCTCGTCGAGATAGCGGTCTTCGAAGTCGAAATGAATCACACCTGAAGCGATTATGACACCTGTCGAGCCCGTTGCCTGCGGCGTCCACCGGAGTGTGCGGCCGTAGCGTTCGTCACGGGTGAGGCGCTCAAGGCGACCGACTCCTCAACCGGAGGCGCCCCTGACACCGGGGATCGAATCGCTCCCGAACCCCAGCGCACGGGATGACGCCAGCCGCAGCCGGATCCGGACACCAGATAGCGGCAACCCGCGGCACCTACACGCCGCCCACGTCCCTCACACCCGTATACAGATACGCGATCCCGAGGGTCAACGGCTCGGCTCGCACGTGGGTGAAACCAGCCCGTTCGAGGATCGCCTTGAACGCGGTCGGCGGCGGGAAGGCGCCTACCGACGCCGGGAGATAGGAGTACGCCGCGTTGTGGCCGGACACCATTCGGCCAACAGCCGGGAGGAGGTACCTGAAATACCAGAGGTAGAGCGTACTGAGGCCCCACACCCGGGGCACGCCAAACTCGAGAATGGCCAACCGGCCGCCGGGCCTCAGGGCTCGCGCCATCTCCGCGCACGCGCGCTCGGGACGCTCCACGTTTCGGATGCCAAAGGCCGCCGTGGCCGCATCGGCGCTGCCGTCGCGCACCGGCAGGCGCATGGCGTCTCCGCGCAACAGTGTGATCCTCCGCTCGTCGTGAGCCGCCACAACCTTCCGCCACCCGATCGTCAACATGGCCGAGGCGAAATCGACGCCGACCACGCGACCGGCATCGCGCGCCTGCAACGCCACGTCCGCGGTACCGGTGCACACGTCGATCAGCGTCTCATTCCCGGTCAGCTGCAGAGACTGGATCGCCCGGGCGCGCCAGCGTCGGTCGATACCGGCGCTCAACACGCGGTTGAGCAGGTCATACCGCGGCGCGATCGCGTCGAACATCCGCGCAATCCGGTCGGGCGTCTTGTCAGGCGGCGCTGTCGTCACCTCGTGACCTCGGTGGTGCGCGGGGCGGCGACCAGCGACCGCACCGTGGTGTGGAGTCGTTCGACTGAAGCCATGGTTGCTCCGAAGTCTCGTGGCACTTGCGGTGGCTATTCAGCGAGCAGCGCCAGCGCCGTCACCGCAAAGTACACGATGCCAACGTAGCCGTTGAGGTCGAAGGCGGTCTTCACCTTGGACAGATCGCTTTCGCGAACCAGCGACTGCTCGTAGGCCAGCAGGCACGCGACGAGCGCCACGCCGGCCAGATACAGACCCGGCAACTCTGCGACACGCCACAACATCGCCATCGCGACAATGGTGGCCACGTGCATCCACCGCGAGATTCGAATCGCGTGGCCGACGCCGAACTTGACGGGAATCGATCGGAGTCCCTGCTGTCGGTCGAATGCCACGTCCTGACAGGCATAGAGAATGTCGAACCCGCCGACCCACAGCCCGATGGCCAGGCCCAGAAGCCACGGCTCCGGACCTGCGCGCCCCCCGGCCGCAATCCAGCCACCCACTGGCGCGACAGCCATCGCAAGACCGAGAAAGAGCTGCGTGTAGGACGTGTAGCGCTTGGCCACCGAATACCAGAAGACCACGGCAAGCGCGACGGGTGCGAGCGCGAGACAGAGGGTGCTCAACTGCGCCGCGCCGAACACGAAGATCCCCGACGACACCACCACGAAGATGGCCGCCTCCCTCACAGACATCGCACCCCGCGGCAGCTCACGCATCGCCGTCCTGGGATTGCGTGCGTCGAACCTGGCGTCTACGAGACGATTGAAGCCCATGGCCGCGCTGCGCGCGCTCACCATGCACACGACCACCCACAAGACCTGCGACCACGCGAAGGGATGGCTCCGCCACGCCAACAGCGCGCCAGTCAGCGCGAATGGCAGCGCAAAGACGGAATGGCTGAAGCGAACAAACGACAGATACGTCCGGAGCCGGTTCATGCCAGATGCGGGGACGGCGTCACGGAGTGAGTCGCTACCTGTTCGGGTTCAACCCACCGGATCATGTCAGGTTCGATTCCAGAGACCAGGTACTCCTCCACATCACGGACCCGATCGGACAGCTGCACCGCAATCAAGGCCCCTCGCTTCCCCACCTCAATGCTGCCAAGCTCATGCTCGAAACCCAGCGCGGTCGCCCCGACCAACGTGGCGCTCGCAAGGAGGTCCCTGGCCGACACCCGCGCGGCAACCTCTCGAGCCGCCTCGAGTTCGCCGAACATGTTGAGGTCGGGCGCACTGGCGAGACTGTCGGTCCCGAAGGCCACCTTCACGCCCGTCGCATAGAACGCATCCAGGGGCGGGTCTCCGACACCGACGTGCCGGTTGCTGCGAGGACACGACACCAACGTGACGCCGAGCGTTCGAAGCCGCGCGAGGTCATCACCAGAACACTGAACGCCGTGCACGGCCAGGACGCGAGAATCGAGAAAACCAGACTCCGCCAGATAGCTGACCGGCGACACGCCGGGGGCCAACCAGTGGTCGCTCCAGACGCCCAGCGCGATCAGCTGGTCACGCCAGGGTCCCGTCCCCCGAAGGATCAGCTCGATTTCCTCCGGTGACTCGCTGACATGAACGGTCGACAGGTCGCCCGGATGCCGATCGAGGTCCTCACGAAGGGCGGACAGAAGACCCGTTGACACGGAATACGGTGCGTGGGGCGCCAACGCGACCCGTACGTCGGCATCGGTGTGGGCCCGGATGCGCTCACGTGCGTCCCGCACGAGACCCGCCGGATCGGCAGCGCTGAAACCGAGTAGCTCGTAAAACACACGCGCCGGCATCGCCGCCTCGCGCAAGAGCGCCACTGTCGCCAGCGTGTTGCTGATATCTCCCACGAGCCCGGTGCCGCTCGCGCGTGCTTCGGCAATCCCAGCCCGAGCCGCCTGGAGCTGAGCTTCCCCCCCCCCAGGCTCTCGACGCGCGGCCATGAGCGGACGCACCCAGTCGAGAAACCGGCTGGCTGGCGGCACCTGGCCGCGCAGATACGACAACTCGAGGTGCGTATGCGCGTTGACCAGTGCGGGCAAGACGACCACACGACCGAGGTCGACGGCATCGGCGCGCCGGCCTGCACCGACGCCGGCGATCCGACCGCTCTCGACGCTTACCCATCCGTCTGCGATCGGCGGAGCGGCAATCGGTAGCACCCAGGCCGCGTTGTATACCGTCACACTGCGGTCACCCCGGCCCGGGACTGGGGTCACGCTATTGCGAGAGCCGTCGCCGCTTCCCCGCGAGGCTACGCGCAGGGTACTGGCGAAGTTCATCGGGGACCGAGGTGTCACCATCAGCTCGCGCCTTGCCGAGTGCCAACATCCGCGGAACCTCTCGCTCGCGAAAGACAGGATCGCCGAGCAACTCGTAGTGCATGTTCCGGCGCTTCGGAATGAAGCCGGCGTCCTCGATATTGACGACGATCTCGACTTCGTCCATGCAGTAGGCGGCGCCCGCGGCGCGTACGACATTCTCCTCGATCATCACGCTGCCCATGTCGTTGGCGCCGAACGCCAGGCTGAGTTGCCCCACCTTCCCTCCCTGCGTGACCCACGACGCCTGCAGGTTGTCGAAGTTGTCGAGCACGATACGCGCCAGCGCGAGCGTGCGGAGGTAGTCGACACCAGTGGCTTCAGAGCCACCCCGCTCGGTGTGCTCCGGCTGATAGCTCCAGGTAATGAACGCGGTAAACCCGCCCGTCTCGTCCTGCAGGTCTCTGAGCCGGACCATGTGCTCGATCCGTTCCTCGTCTGTCTCCACGGTCCCGTACATCATGGTGGCGGTGGTCCGCAGGCCGGCGACGTGCGCCTGCCGCATGACGGCCAGCCACTCATCGGCCGACGCCTTGCTGTAGCAGTTGAGGAGCTTCCGTACGCGATCGACGAGAATCTCTGCGCCACCGCCTGGAATGCTGTCGAGCCCCGCGGCCACGAGCCTCTCGAGGACAGTCGACACTGGCAGCCGGTTCACTCTGGAAATGTGGAGCACCTCCGGAGGCGACAAGGCGTGCAACTTGAATTCCGCATACCTTGCCTTGATCGTCCGAAACAAGTCCTCGTACCACGCGATGGGAAGATCGGGGTTGTGCCCCCCTTGCAGCAGGAGCTGATTTCCACCAACGGCAATGGTCTCCTCGATCTTGCCCAGAATCTCGTCGAACGCCAGCACATAGCCCTCAGCAGATCCGACTGGCCGATAGAACGCACAGAAGTTGCACCGCGCGAGGCAGACGTTGGTGTAGTTGACGTTGCGGTCGATGATGTACGACACGATGCGGCTCGGATGCTTGCGCGCGCGGATGGCGTCGGCCAGGCGGCCGAGTACGTACGTCGGAGCATGACGATAGAGATCGAGCGCCTCGGCGGCACTGAGCCGCTCCCCTCCCATGACTCGCTCGGTCAACCCCTCAAGCATCAGAAGAATTCCAGCCGCCGCTGGCGTGGTGCGACCCTCAGATCCGCAGCGTAGTCGAGAAACGTCTGCAAGCCCCTGACCTCGTCGGCACCGAGGCCATATTTCACATTATCTCTTAGGTACGTCGCCGCTCGCGCTCTCGCTGCCGCGTCGTCCGGACTATATTCGGCGGCGATGTCCTCGGCCGCTCGCATGCCCTCTCGCTGCGCGTCCTGCAGACGGTCGATCCCTTCGGCGGTGATGGCACCAGCCCTCCCGGTCCAGGCGGCGTACACGAACGGCAATCCCGTCATCGCGGTCCACTCAGCACCGAGATCGATCTTCTCCAGCCCGAGCGCCTCGTGTCCCACTTCCAGGGCCGGGTCGCCGATCAGGAGAGCCGCATCTGATTCACGTGTCATCGCCTCGAGGTCCGGTCCCTGCGCCACGAACTCCGGGGTGATTCGAAAACGATGGTGACAGAGCACTTTCACCAGCGCGACCGACGTGCGCGAGCTCGTGTCGAGCGCGATCCGCGAGACATCGTTCACAGGGACCCGCGTGAAGAGAGCCACCGAGGCGATGGGCCCGACGGACCCGATACCAACGCCAGGAACGATCCGGTAGTCGGCGGCCTGGAGGTAGTCGATCGACGGGATCAGACCCAGCCTCACCTCGCCCGTGTGCAGGAGCGCCGAACAGACTGACGGGAGGTCGTAGCGGATCCGCCACCGCTCGGGCCACCGGTCCAGGCTCCAGGTCAATGGCCTGGCATTCAGGTAGCTCACCGCACCAAGGTGCACCGGCCCCACCCGATCATCGTGGACGCGTCCCGTCACGCGATCAAACTGAAGTGGCCGTCACGCTCGGCCGGGATCAACCCCGCGGCCACGACGTTGCGGCGGAGCTCCTCGATCGGCGCGCGTCGTGGACCGTCAGGGGCATCGGTGGCACTGGACACGGCGTCCAGGTCATCGGCCCCGAAAGTCAGGGCTACCTGCGCCAACTTCGGGCCGTATCGGGCCCAGTCGACCTGAATCATGGGGATCTGCGGCGCCGCCAGCCGCGCGACGGCCACGGCTCGCACATCCTCGTATCCGGTGGTTGGCCGAAACGCCTGGAGTACCGTGGGCAGCGGGCTTAGCGTCTGAACGCGCCCGTGTCGCTCCTGCCAGGCCTCGAGCCGCAGGAGGAGCGGTGTCCGCTCCGCCGCCGGCATCCGCTCGACCGTCACCCGCAACTGGTCGAAGCCGGCGCCGCACACCTGGTCAAGAGCTGGCACCAGATCCTCGTCGAGATCAAGTGGCAGCTCCAGCAACGAGTCGAGGCCTGCCGCTCGGAGCGTGGCCAGAATCTGGCCGGCAGGCATGCCGTCGGCCGCCGCGAGACGTGTCACGTCGCGCCACGAGAAGCCGGCGATCGTACGGTCTCGGGCTCGGACCTTCGCCTCTCCAATCGCGTCGAGCGCGCCCTTCAGCGATACTGGGGTGCCGGTCATCCGCAGTTCGCGGGCGGCTGGCGACACACCCTCCTCGGCCGCCCGGTCGCAGGGACGGGTCGCCACCCGAAGAAACGTCACGACGTCTTCTCGCAAGCGGCGCCTGCACGTGTCGGCAAGCATGCCGATCTGCAGAATATCCGGCGTGCGGATCAGTGCGGTCAACTCGGCGCCCGACAGGCGCTCGCCGTTGGCGAGTCGCTCGTTCATCAGGTCGAATGGGGGCAACGTGCTCATGTCTCAGTTACGCCTCGACGATCACAGCAACTCGGCCACGCGGGTGGCCAGTGCCAGCGCGGCTCGGCCATCGGGGCCTGTCACCCGCGGCGGCCGACGCGAACGAATCGCGTCGATGAAATCAGCCAGCTCTTGCCGCAAGGGTTCGTCACGCTCGACGGGGACGACCCCGCCGTGAATCGATGGCCTGGCGCCGTCCTCGGCGACGAGGCGGTACGCCTCCACCTCCTGCGCGGCGTAGTCGATCGACACGTAGGCATCGCGCTGAAAGAACCTCGCCTTCCGCACCCGCTCGCGACTGATTCGGCTGGCGGTCACGTTGGCGATGCACCCGGACGCGAAGCGTAGTCGGGCGTTCGCGATATCCACCCGCGGCGTCAGTACATTGACTCCGACCGCCTCAACCGACGCCACGTCCGGGCCAGCGACCGTCAGTAGCAGGTCCAGGTCATGAATCATCAAGTCGAACACGACGTCGATGTCGAGGCTGCGTTCCGGAAACGTTCCGAGCCGATGCACCTCGATAAAGCGCGGCGCCGATATCATCGGCGCGGCAGCGGCGACCGCTGGATTGAACCGCTCGGTATGCCCGACCGCCAGCACCGCGCCGCTCTTGGCGGCGGCCCGAACGAGCCGATCGGCCTCGTGGAGGTTCACGGCCATCGGCTTCTCCACGAGCACCGCAGCGCCCAATTCGATGAACGGCAGCGCGACGTCGACATGCGAAGCCGTCGGCGTGGCAATCGTCACGGCGTCCACCTGGCCCAGCAGACTGGACACCTCGGTCAGTGCGGTCGTGGCGTACTTCGCCGCCACGTCTTCGGCCCGCGCCGGTTTCGTATCGACAACCGCCACGAGCTCCGCATCAGACATCGCTGCGATGATGCGCGCGTGATGCTGCCCGAGGTGGCCGACGCCAACGACCGCCACGCGGGTGCGCATCATCGGACGCCGCGACGGACACACGGTCGGCCCACGACCGCGATACCCAGGTCGTCGGCCGCGGAGAACATCGCCGCGCCATCGAGCACGAGAGTCTTCTCGGCGTCAATGGACAACGCGGTTGCGCCAGCGGCCTCCATGGCACGGATGGTCGCAACCCCGACGACCGGCACATCGAAGCGCATGTCCTGCTGTGGCTTCGCGACCTTCACGACCGATACCCCAGGACCTGCCAATCGGCCCGCGCGCGCGATCACCTCGTCGGTCCCCTCCATGGCCTCGACAGCGACCACCGCCTGCTGTCTGACCGCGATCGTCTGACCGATATCGAGCGCGGCAATCGCGTCCGCCATGCGATAGCCGAACTCAAAGTCCTTCTGCTCCTCCGCACTCGGGCCGCGCCTGGTCAGCACGCCTTCTCGGGCCAGCAGCGGCCGCAGCAGCGACGTGGAGTCGAGCAGCTCTATGCCACGCTCCTTCAACACGTTGGCCACCGCGCCGATCAGTCCGTCGGTATTCTTCGACGCCAACTGCTTCAGCACCCTCAGGAACAGCAGGTCAGGCACGATTCCGCGCGAGAAGATCTTCGCGTGCTTGACCTGGCCAGCCATGACGGCATGGGTCACCCTTTCGCGCGCGAGCACCTCGACACAGCGCCCCAACTGTCCCAACGAGACCCAATGAATGGGCGCTCCCTGGCGGGCAGCGGCGTCGTTCAGGTCTGGCGATGCCTCCTCGTCAGCCGCCACGATCACCACCTCATGCCCCTGTGCCCGGGCGGCGTCCAGGACCAGAAACGGAAACCGACCGTTGCCAGCAATGAGTCCGAGACGCATCTGGGTGTGGGTCACCAGGGGCTATTCATCGGCGACCAGTCCCTCGACCGGTCTCGCGGGTCGGCGCAAGATCACTCCGCGCTGGGAGCCACGAATGAACTCCACGAGGTAGCGCACCTCCGGCGACGAGAGAGCCGGGTCACGCTCGATCCGATCCAGTGCGTGAGAGGCGTTCAACTTCGACTGTAACAAATAGCGGTACGTCCGCTTGAGCTGGTCGACGGTATCCTGCGAAAACCCTCGACGCACCAGGCCGATGGTATTGAGGCCGTAGGTCCTCGCCCGGTTTCCCACAGACTTGCCGAAGGGCAGCGCGTCCTTGGTCACCACCGAATAGCCTCCGACGTACGCGTGTCGACCGACGCGGCAGAACGGGTGGACACCTGAATAGGCGCTGATGGTGGCGAAGTCTTCGACGATGACGTGGCCGCCCAGCGTCGCGCCGTTGGCGAAGATCGTTGAGTTGCCGATGTGGCAGTCGTGCGCGACGTGCGCATACGCCATGAACAGATTCCGATCGCCGATCGTGGTGGATCCCCCCCCACCGAGGGTGCCCCGATTGACGGTCACGAACTCACGGAAGGTGTTATGGGCGCCGATTGACAGGCGGGTCCGCTCCCCCTTGTACTTGAGATCCTGCGGCGCCATCCCGATCGAGGCCATCGGGAAGATTCGCGTGTCGTTGCCAATTTCGGTCCATCCGTCGATAACGACCG
>Ga0326597_10012583_pt1 | contig 11156 bp, 11 predicted proteins | sample RVTome_12_FD_203789 | JGI IMG/M metagenome (GOLD analysis project Ga0326597, IMG submission 203789) | Soil microbial communities from uranium-contaminated site in the Upper Colorado River Basin, Wyoming, United States - RVT100D185 | ecosystem: Environmental > Terrestrial > Soil > Contaminated >... | reverse complement strand
CGCCCTGAGCCAGGTCGAAGGGAAGACGCAAAGGACGCCAAGTGACGTACCGTCGGCCGGTCGTCCCGAGCGAATGCGAGGGATGTAAGAAAGATTTCTCCCTTCGGTCGAAATGACACGGAGCGTCACCTTTGCGTCTTCGCTCAGCCAAGCGATTTGGGGCTGATCAGCCTTAGGCTGAGTCTTGGCGCGATAAATTTTCTTAAACTCGTTCTGTGAAACAATTCCCTGGTTAGTATCTAAAATGGGTGGCGAATGGGGCGAGGTGAGGGGCGTATGGAAGCTCAGATAGCAAAGAAGCTAATCGAGAAAGGTCTCCAATACGAGGAGGTCAAGCGGCTCGCCGTCAAGCTCGTGCAGCATGCGAGCCCGCAGACTGAGTTGCTTGAGGCCGAGCCGCAAGTGGTCACGCTGATCCGCGACGTCATTAAACCGGAATTGGAACAGTCGGGGTTGCACCCGGCGATCGACAAGATGGGCAATCTCATCTTGCATCTAATAGGCCGGGAAAGAACCGGCCGGCTCATGCTGGTCGGTTACGCGATGTGCGCGGCGCCGAGCACGATGCAAAATCCCTATTCCGGTGCGATCGTCGACGGCGCGCCGTATAAGCTCGACGGGGAATGCGTCTGGGGACGGGGAGCGTGCGAGCAAAAGGGCAGTCTGGCGGCGATGATGGCGGCGATCAAGTTTATCGGCGCCAGCAAAGCCGAGCTGCCGAGCGATCTTTATTTCGTCGTCAGCACCGCCGGCGAAACCGGTCGGCATGACTCGCTGGCCTACGTATTGGATCACGGTAACGTGGAGGCGGACTGGTGCATCATCGACGGGCCGCCTGAGATTCAGCTGGGAAACAAGGGGCGCGTCGATGTCTTGGTGACGGTCAAGGGCAAGCAGGCGCACAGCAGCCGGCCGTGGGAGGGGATAAACGCGATCGACGGCGCGATGAAAGTGCTTCAAAAGCTCGCGCCGCTGATGCCTTATCCCGAAAACAAGTCGCATCCGGATCTCGGCAAGGTAAGTCTGACACCAAACGCGATCGAGAGTTTTCCCAAGGCGACGCACACGATCCAGAGCGAGTGCCGCATCATGTTCGACCGCCGCCTGCTTCCCCGCGACGATCCCAAAAAGGCCATCCAACAAATGCGTGACGTCATCGGCAATATAGAACCGTTCGAGATCGAGATCCAGCCGCGCGATTTCATGTATCCGAGCGAAGTCGGGAAGGATGCGGAAGTGGTGCAGGCCTTGGAGCAGGGGATTCGCACCATGCTTGGCCAGCAGCCTGCGTTCAGTTTCTCGACCGCTGCCAACGACACGGGCCTTTTTAACTTCCGCGGCATTCAGGCCATCAACTACGGCGCACGGGATATCCGCTTCCAGCACACCGATCACGATTTGGTTTCCGTGAACAGCGTCTTTAGCGCGGCGAAAGTCTTCGCCTTTATGGCGATGCATCGTTAGCCGAGCGGAGCCGGCCGTTCAATGTTCAAGGTTCAAAGTTCAACGCTTTCGGACCGGTCGCGATTTAACCTTGAACGTTGAACATGGAACCTTGAACGACTGTCTCTTCGCGTCCCGTAATGGACCCCGCCGCCTCCACCGAAGTTCGCACGCTGCGAAAATCCCGGACGTAAGCGCGCGACGATTTACTTTACTGCTGGCTGTTTCGGATCAGTTGCAGGTAAAAGCGCACGCAACGCTCGTAGTCCTGAAGTGAGATGCGCTCATCGATGCCATGATACCTCCTGGCATCGTCGGGGCGGAGTGTGATCGGCAGGAATCGATAGATGTTCTTGGTTAACGGGGCGTAATGGCGGGAATCCGTTCCGGCCACCAGTAACGCAGGCGCCACCAGCGCTTCGGGAATCGCTTGCCGGATCGTTCGGTGGATCAGTTGAAAACTCGCCGCTTCGATGTCCGAAACGGCTGACGGCTCCACGCGAATGGGCAGGGCGGCGATTTTCACCCGCGGATCATCGATGGTTTTCCGCACATGCTCCGTGGTGCCGGCAATCGTATCGCCGGGCAAGATGCGGAGGTTGACCACGGCGCTGGCCTTGGTCGGCAAAACGTAGTCATTCATTCCGGCGTTGAACAGCGTCGGCGCCAGGGTCGTGCGGATGACGGCGTTGGTGAGCGGCGAGGCGGCTAACTGTTTTCTGACCAGAGGATCAAACAGCCAAAGGTTCGCCAGCGGCAATCGCTTGGCCCAAGCCATTTCCGGCCCAAGGAATTCGAACATCTGGCGCGTCGGCCCGCTGAGGCGCGCAGGGAAAGGCGCCACTTCGAGTTTTTGCAGCGCGCGGCTAACGATGCCGATGGCGGTGTCGATGGGCGGGATTGAGCTATGCCCTCCCGCGGTTTCCACCGACAGCTCAAGGCTCAAGTATCCCTTCTCAGCGATGCCGATCAAAGCCGCCGGCACGGCGAGTCCCGGAATTATGCCATCGACGATGTTCGTCCCCTCGTCAAGGAGGTACTCCAGCTCAATGGCGCGCCCGCGCAGCAGCTCGGCGATCTTCCCGGCGCCGTTGGCGCCACCGATCTCTTCGTCGTGACCAAAGGCGAGGTAGATCGTCCGTTGCGGTTGGAAGCCTGCGCTCAGGAGATATTCCGCGGCCTCAAGTATTCCCAATACGCTGACTTTATCGTCCATTGCGCCGCGTCCCCAGATATAACCGTCGGCGATTTGTCCCGCGAAGGGCGGATGGGTCCATTGCCGCTCGGTTGGTGCATCCACCGGCACCACGTCCATATGTCCCATCAGCAGCATCGGTTTTAGCCGCGCGTCTTTGCCGTTCCAGGTAAATAGAAGGCTGTGACCGTTGACGGTTTCCTTCGTTAGTTGTTGGTGAACCCTTGGAAACGATTTGGCGAGAAAAACGTGAAACCTGGTAAATTCTTGGGCGGAAGCATCCGATGGGTCTTGAAAGGAGGTCGTTTTGAATCGAATCGCTGCGGAAAGTCGCTGCAGCGCCCCGGTCCGGTCGATGGCGATCGCCTGGGCCGGCCCGACTTGAAGCTGGCGGGACGGGGAAGTTACCGTGCGGACAAAAATCACTCCGACCAAAGTGGCCAGGATTCCTAGAAGCGTGAGCGAGAGTTTTTTCATGGCGCCGAACCGGTTTAAAGTTGAGTGGTAGCAATTCGATGGTGCCGCCGCAACCTGGTGCGCCAGCGGCAATTTGACATCAACTAGCCCGTCCGATAATTTTTGTGTTCACCAACAAATCGAAATTGAATTAGGAGGAACGATGAGCGATTTCTACAGTGCGTGGTTAGAACGGTCGAAGGCCAACGATGCCAAAGTCGCGGACTCGCCGCGGGTCGCGCGGAGCAAAGATCTCAAATGGGTACGCACGCCGCAGGATTACAAGGCCGCCTTGATGATCGCACCGGAGCTGGGTTTTCCCACCGGCGGCAGTTGTCTCATGAGAGCCCAGATTCCGGTGGGCTGGCACTCAGGCAGACATCTTCACGGCGAGGAAGCGATCTACGTCGAGAGCGGCGAAGGTTTCATGGTTCTTGACGGCAAGCGGTACGACTTTTTCCCCGGAACTATTCTCCACGTACCCTACCGGTCGACGCACCAGTTGTTCAATACCGGCAAAGTGCCGGTCGGTTATCTCTCCGGCCTCGCCTGGCATCTCGAAGCCGATGTCTACATGGGCAAGATGGAACAACTGGAAGAATGCGGCGAGAACGATGCGAAAGTCTTGGCGTCGTTTCTGAAGGAAGAATCGCAAAACTGGCCGGAAGACGGCCGGCGCATTTCCATGCATCAGAAGCAGTTCGAAAAGTCCGACGAGTCGAAGCATGGGGCGACTTATTTCTTGATGGGCCGCAGCGGCAAGCAGAACGGCTTCAAAGCGACCGGCGTCGCGATCAGCTCGATCTTCGTCGATCTGGCGCACACCAAGAGCCACAGCCACGCGCATCCGGAGGCGTATCTCTACGCGCTTGAAGGCGACGGTTATTCCGAGATCGGCGGCAAGCGTTACGACTGGAACCAGGGCGACGCGGTGCACGTCCCGCCGGGGATGATGCACCATCAGCACTTCAATCCTTACGACAAGGATATGAAAGAGTTGCGCTTCGAGTTCGGCGTGCGCTACTGGCTCGTCGATCAATGGAGAGGCTACACGACCGTCGACAAGCACCTCAAGGCGACGACGCATTTGATCGACTAAGAGGCGAGCCGGTTCCGCGCTCAATCATTTACTACCCGCAGAGCGGGTAGTAAGTGACTATTCAGTTTTTTAAAATTTGGGGTCAGAGAACTATTTTGCCGACGACACTCTCTCTCAGGCAGTAATCTACGAGAAGTTCTGATTGAAAAAGCGCTCTGAACTCCGTGTTCAGCATTTTGAGGAGGAGACCTAAGATGAATCGGCAACCGAACGAACAACAGCGGGCCGGGCGGGTGCGGTGGACGCGGCAGCCGACGCCGTATGAGCGATTTATGGCGGAGGAGGGGATTCCGGTCGTGCGTGGGATTGGGTTGTACGACGTGCGCGAGGTGTCGCTGTCGCCCTGGGCGCGCCTCGGCGGGCGCGGGAGCTATATCCAGCTCGACGGCACGGAAGCGGTCTGGGGAATGTACGTCGTCGAGATACCGCCGCGCTCGGAACTCAAGCCCGAGCGTCATCTCTACGAGGAGCTTTACTACGTGGTCGAGGGCCGAGGATCGACGGAGGTCTGGAAAGAGGGCGCCTCACGGCGGCAGGTATTCGAATGGCAGCCCGGCAGCCTCTTCTCGGTGCCGGTGAACTGCTGGCACCGGCTGGTGAACGCGGGATCGAGTCCGGTCCTGGTACTGGCGGCGACCGGCGCGCCGGCTTTGATGAACATCATCAACAACCACCGCTTTATTTTTGAGAACGGCTTCGATTTCACCGACCGCTACGATGAGAGTCAAGGTTATTTCTCGCCAAAGAGCGAAATAGAACCTCACCCTCTGTCGGAACGCGCGGTACTGCGCAGCAACATGATCGCCGACATCGCCAACTGCGAGCTGCCGGTGGATAATCACCGCTCCCCTGGCTACAGATGGTTCGAGCCGTTCATGGCGGGAAACCATTTTTTCGGCGGCGGCGGCCAGCAGTTGCCGTTCATCGCTGAGCATCAGACCGGGCGCTATTCCAAGGCCCACGCGCACGCTTCGGGCGCGGTGCTCGTTTGCCTAAGGGGAAAAGGATACACGCTTACCTGGCCGACGGATCTGGGCACGCGTCCGTGGGAAGCGGGAAAGGGACAGCTGGTCAAACGGCAGGATTACATCCCCGGAGGAATGGTGACGGCGGCTCCCGGCGGCGGCAACTGGTTTCATCAACATTTCGGCGTCAGCAAGGAACCGTTCAGGGTGCTGGCGATCGCCGGCGGCTACTGGTGGGTAAAAGGAAAGCCGGGAGACGAGATCGTCTCGAACAACGCCGACCTGGAAGAGGGCGGGCGGAGCATCCCCTATAATCAAGAAGATCCCTGGATCCGCGCCGAGTTCAAACGGGCGCTGGCCGAAGCGGGAGTCGAGTTCCGCATGCCGGAGTAGTGACCGCATGCGCCTTCCATGGTTCCCTAACGATAGTCGTGGGGCTCTTGCGGCACATAAAAATCGATGCATGGCCGGGTATCCGGCGCGCCGTTCGTTAAGCTCGCGATAGGCCTCTTCCATCGCGTTCAAGCGGGTCGGCATGTCGAGCACTTGCTGGATATGTTCGTGGGTGAGGAAAATCATTGGGCGCCGCTCCTTAACACGAATTATCACTGGCACTTGACAGTCGGTTTTCGAGATTGATATAGCCTTTCCCAGTTACGCTGTAACTCCCCGACCTCAATTAACGAGATTACAAAAAAAAGAGATACGATGCGCTCATCAGGTCGGATGCGGACCAAGGCCAATTTGATTGTTTCATTCCTGGCGCTCTCGGCCGTCCTCGCCTTTCGCCCTAGCACTGCGCTATCAGCGCAACTCGAGACATTCAATCTCAGTTACTCCGCACTGGTGCCATCGGGTGCGCCATTTTGGATCGCCCATGAGCTGCAACTTTTCGAGCGCGAGGGGATCAAAACCCAACTTCTCTATATCAACGCCGCGCCCCGCGTGATGGCGGCGATTCTCGCCGGCGAAGTGCAAGTTTCTTTGTCGGGGGTGAGTCCCCTGGTGTCGACCTATGCCCAAGGAAGCGACCCGGTGGCGATCGCTGGCGCGGTCAATCAAATCAATGTGTCGATTTTTGCGCGTCCTGAAGTCCGCGGCCCGGTAGATCTTCGCGGGAAGCGGATTGGGATTACCCGCTTCGGGGGCCTCACGGATTTCGCGGCCCAGTACGCTCTTAAGAAGTGGGGCCTGCAGCCCGCAAAGGACGTTGCGTTGATTCAAATCGGTGATACCAACGCGCTGATGGGCGCCATGGCGGGTAACGCGGTGCAAGCGGCTACGCTCCAGCCGCCGTCGACGGTTTTAGCCGCGCAACTTCGTTACCCGGAACTGCTCGACTTGTCCAAGTCAGGCCTTGAGTATCAAAACACGGTAGTTTTGACGACGAGGTCGGTGTTGAAGAGATCGCCGGACACCTTTCGTCGATTTCTGCGCGCTTACTCCGCGGCGCTGGCGGTTTTTCATCTCCAGAAAGAAACGGCTCTCAAAGTGATCGCGCGTTATTTAAAAGGGATGGACCCAGTCGTTCTTGAGAAAAGCTATGACGCTTACAAAGCTTGGGTGCCGGAAATTCCATATCTAAATCAGCCGGGCATGGAAACCGCGATCGCTCTTACGCCGGCGAGGGGTAAAGAAAAAGAAATAAGGTACGGCGATATTGTCGACGAGAGTTTGGTTCGGGAGTTGGAACGGCAGGGCTTTTACCGAGACCTCTACAGGAAGCGATAATTAAGTATATCGGAATGGAATTCGAGGACGAAAAGCCAGAGGTGGGGTGAAATATGCTTTTGATCACCGATCCGGAAGTACGCCAAGTGCTCAATATGCGCGACTGCATCGACGCCATGGAGCGGGCATTCGCCGAAGAGGCGCGCGGCATCGCAGTCAATAAACCTAGAACCCGCTACAAAGTGCCGCCGGATTTAGATAAGCCCGGTTACATGGCCAACATCATTCCCGGAGCGGTGCCCAGTTCGGGTGTGGCGGCGTTGCGCTATGATTCGACCATCGTGCAGGAGAGGTTGGTAGCGGGCAGCAAGAGAATGGATTTTCCCTCGCCCTTGAAGCGCAGTTGGGGATTCGTGCTGCTGTTCAGTTTGCAGACTGGCGAGCCGCTCGCGTTGATCCATGACTTTAGCCTGTCGGCGATCCGCGTTGGCGCCACTACTGGAATCGCCAACCGCGCGCTGGCAAAGCGGCATGCCAAGGTTGTGGGTATTTTAGGCTCGGGCAACGAAGCGCGCACCAATCTGGAAGCCATCTGCGCGGTGCGCGCCATCGAACGGGTGAAAGTCTATAGCATCACGAAGGAGCATCGCGATCGGTTTGCCGAGGAAATGACCGAGTTACTCAACGTCGAGGTTCAACCGGTGAGCAGCCCCGAAGCCGTAATCAAAGGATCGGATATCATTATGTGCGCCACCAACGCGAGCCAGCCGGTGTTCGACGGCAATTGGCTTGAGCCGGGGCAGTTGGTGACGACCATTGCCAACACCGACGGCGTGCATCGGCGCACTGAGGCGGATGCGACGACGATGATTCGCGCGGATTTCATCGTGCTGAACAACAAAGAGACCTCAATCACCAATCAACAGCGCGAGCTGCTCGACTTAATCGATAGTGGCAAGTTCGGTTGGGATAAAGTGTGCGAGCTTGGTCAAGTCCTGGCTGGCCATCATCCGGGACGGACGAGCCAGCAGCAAATTATTTATTACAAAAGTAATACCGGTGTCGGCATCCAATTCGCCGCCGCCGGAGCTTTGATCTATCAAAAATGCAAGGAGCGTGGGCTCGGCAGAGACCTGCCGAGCGAATGGTTCGGCGCCGACCTGAGCGAATGGATGGATAAAGGCTTCATGCCGTCGCCGTAGCAAGCTGCTGAAAAAGACTCATATGCTTCGTTGCGCTCCATCGCCTCGCTCCAACGTACTGCCCGTGTACGCCTCCGCTCCTCGATTGGTCGCGCCTGCCTGTGCCAGCACGGCAGACAGGCGCCTCGCCTCTGAGATCTTTTTGAGGAGCTTGCCAGAGTTTTTGCTATTGCAATCGGACATAGCCAAAATGTTTCGAGACATTTTCGATGTTAATTCTTAGACCGGAAGAGGTCGAAGGCCTGCTTGCGATGGCGGAAGCCGTCGATGCGGTGGAAAAAGCCTTTGCCGATTGGGGAGCCCATCCTGAGATTAATCTCACCCGGCGCCGGCTTCATTTTGGCGACGCCCGCCTAAATACCATGCCCGCCGCGTTGCCGTCGCGCGGAAAAATCGGCCTGCGCATCCAAAGCGAGATTCTCGCCGTCAGCGGCGGGGTGCAGACTTACCCGTCGCGAAGTCCGCTGGTGGATGTCATTTTTGACACGCGCACGGCGGCGCCTCTTGCGATGATTCTTTCCTCGACGCAACGGGGCAGAACCGCGGACGGCATTGCGCTGCGCACGTCGGATTTAATGACCGCGACCATCAGCGCCGTTGGCACAAAATGGATGAGCCGCGGCGACTCTACGGAACTGGCGCTTTTGGGATCGGGAAAACAAGCGCGCAATCATATCATCGCCATGAAGGCAATCCTTCCTCTCAGACGCGTCAGCGTATTCAGTCCGACGCGCGCGCACCGCGAACGCTTCGCGGAAGAAATGGCTGCGGGGCTGAACCTCGATGTCGTCCCGGTGAACGACGTCAAAGGAGCCATCGGGCGCGCGGATATTGTGCTGGCGGCGACCAACACCAACGCGCCGGTTTTTTCCGGCGAGTGGCTGCGCGAAGGAACCCACGTCACCTCCATCGTTGGCAGCAATGTCGGCATGGTGCAGGCGGGTGTCATCCAACAGAAGAGACGCGAGCTGGACGACGAAACACTGAAACGAGCCGCAGTGATCGGAATCGCTTCGCGCGAGCTTGCGGTGCAAGACCAGCAAGGAGATATCTACGATCAGGTGGCGGAGGGTATACTTTCTTGGGATGACGTCGCGGAGTTAAGAGAGATCGTCAGTGGACAGACAAAAGGTCGGCATCGTGCCGCGGATATCACGGTATTTAAGAACAACGGGGGTCAAGGAATCGCGGAGTTGGCGATCGCCGACCTTATTCTGATACGTGCCCGCGAGAAGAAACTGGGCATCGAGGTGACCTGGGGAGAAGGCTATTAGCAAGGAGGCATTATGACGAAGTTACTCCCAAGTGTTTTGGCGACACTGCTGGGTCTATCGCTGGCGCCATCGGCATCGGCAAGCGACAAAGCTCAAAGCCGCTTATTCCGCGGAAAGTTCTTGGTCGCTGGCGACCTGGGTCGCCTATGAAGGCGGCTTCTTCAGGAAATATGGCCTCGACCTCGACCTGGTCTTGGTTCGCAGCGCATCCATCATTACCGCCGCGTTGATAGCCGGGGAAGCGCCGATGATCCAGCTCGGAGGCAACGGCACGATCCAGGCCGCTTTACAGGGCGCGGATACGGTGAATGTTTTGATGCTCGTGCCGCTCATTCCCCAAAGTTTGGTGGTGACGCCGGATATCAAAACTCCGGAAGACCTAAAGGGGAAACGCCTCGGCGTGAGCCGCTTCGGTGCCCTCAGTGATTTGGTCATTCGGCGGTACCTACGAAAGTTCAGGCTGGACCCGGCGAAAGACGTCACGATCGTACAGATCGGCGGCATCCCGGAACAACTGGCGGCGATGAAGGCGGGGGCGATTTCCGGTGGCTCCATGTCGCCGCCGGTTCTCACGGCGGCCAAAAAAGCCGGCTTCAAAGAAATGGCCGATTTCGAGAGCCTCGATTACAAGTACCCGGCCACGGTGATCGCTTCGACCAAGAGCTTTATTCAGCGCCAGCGCGCGGCGGCACTGAACTTCCTGCGCGGGGAGATCGATGGCATCCACGCCATCCGAACGCAGAAAAACTTTGCCATTAACGTGCTCAAGAAATACATGCGCATCAGCGATCCCGAAATCCTCGAACAGGGGTATCAGTACGCGCTACGCTTCATTCAACCGAGGCCGTTTCCGACCCTGAATGAAGTACGGGCGGTGCTCGACGAATTCAAGAATCTGCCGCAAGCGGCCAATGCCAAACCCGAGCAGTTCATCGACTTGATCCTGCTGCAAGACTTGGAGAAGGAAAAGTTCTTCGACAAACTCAAGTAGACTTGGGCAACACGGATCGCCGTTCGCCCTGGGCCAATCATCAGAATGTGTGAAAACTCGCCGTTCGTCCTTCGAGAGTCTCAGGATCAACGGCTAAGTGTTTTGATCTGCTTAAGACCTGTTCCGCTCGTGGTGAGGGCGTCGAACCATGAGCGGTGTTTTCACACAGTTGGTCACGCCACAAGGGCACGGCGACATTTGCCGCGGTTCATTGTAGCCCGTACAGCGCCCTGGCGTTGTGCGACAGGATTTTTCCTTTTGCGGCGGGGTCGATGCCTTCCATCCGCTGAAATTCATTTAACGCGGTCACCGCGCTCGATGGATCGGTGTGGCCATAGTCGGTCCCGATCACCAGCCGATCCTCGCGGCAAGGGTGAAAGCAGCGCAGCCTCATGCCTGACGGTGAATAATCCGGGTTAATGCCTCGCGCCACGGCGCGTCGCGGGCTTGCCCAGCGCTTCGCCCCAGCGCGAGAGAAATGCGTTCACGAAACCGTTCTGCTCGGCAGCTTCCACCGCCAATGGCGCGAGCGACATGGCGACGCTCAGGGCGATGTGATAGCCGATGGAGCGCGAGACCAGCGCGCGGCGGTAGGCCGGATGAGATCGGTTGACCCACACCGTCGATTCCATCAAGCGTCCCAGATCCACGTCGTCAGGGCGGTCTTCGAATTGAATGTCGAGCCCGTAGTGCGCGGGACGGCGCGCGCCGGAGCTGTCTGGCAAAACGGTTCCTGGTTCCTTCGTTTCGTACGGCTCCCGCGATTCGAGGACCTGAGGCTGATCGCCGTTTGACTCTGTCGGTGTCGCTTCTTCCACTTGTGCTTCTGCTGGTAACGGTTCCGCCACCACGGCGCTCAC
>Ga0326597_10012582_pt1 | contig 11157 bp, 10 predicted proteins | sample RVTome_12_FD_203789 | JGI IMG/M metagenome (GOLD analysis project Ga0326597, IMG submission 203789) | Soil microbial communities from uranium-contaminated site in the Upper Colorado River Basin, Wyoming, United States - RVT100D185 | ecosystem: Environmental > Terrestrial > Soil > Contaminated >... | reverse complement strand
GGTCTCGATCCGGGCGAGCTCGGATCGGCGTGGGGCGCCGCCGGCGGTTCGTTCGTCGCGTTCGCGATCGGAGCGGTGGTGCCGGTCATCCCGTACCTCGTCGGCGGGGGCACGGCGGCCCTGGTGGCGAGCCTCGGACTCAGCCTCGTGGCGCTGTTCGGGGTCGGTGCCGCGGTCAGCCTCCTGACCGGTCGGAGCCTCCTCTTCTCGGGTACTCGCCAGCTCGGGATCGGGCTCGCCGCGGCGGCGATCACTTACCTGATCGGTTCGCTGATCGGCGTGTCGGTCACCGCATAGCGGTCGTGGCCACGCCCGACGATCTCGTACGCCAGCTTCGCTACGAGGGGCTCCAGCCGTCCGGGTGGGCGAACGGACCGGGCGAGCGCTACGCGACCCATGAGCACGGGTACGACAAGGTGATCGTGGTCGAGCGTGGCTCGATCCGGTTCGGGCTCCCGGCTGGCGACGCCGCGATCGAGCTGTCAGCCGGCGATCGCCTGGAGCTTCCCGCCGGCACGAGCCACGATGCCCTGGTGGGACCCGATGGCGTCGCCTGCCTCGAGGCGCACCTCCCGTCCGGCTCACTGGCGGGGCTCATGCGGCGACCGTCCGGCGCCTGGTAGGCGTCGACCCGGATTCGGCAAGGCCGGGTACGACCTCGTCGAGTAGGCTACTGGCGTGGCAGGCTCGAAAACCGATCGCTCCGGTGGGGCGTAGCAGGTGACAGAGGGACGAGGGGCTCCGTCCGAGGACGCCGCGCTCGTTCGCGAGCTCGTGCGCGGTTCGGAAGCGGCTCTGGAGGCACTCTACGACCGGCATGGCGACGCGATCTTCGCGTCGGCGTTCCGGCTGACCGCCGATCGAGGAATCGCCGAGGAGGTCGTGCAGGAGACATTCCTGACCCTGTGGAACCGGGCCGAGCTGTTCGACCCGGCTGCCGGCTCGCTTCCGGCGTGGCTGCACGCCATCGGACGCAATCGAGCGGTCGATCGGCTGCGAGCGGCCGGGCGGCGCCCACGGCTCGTCGCCGTCACATCGCCGACCGCCATTGACGAGAGCGAGACCCAGGGTCTGGAGCGGGCGATCGCCAGCGGCAGGGTCGTGGCCAGCGCCGCTCAACCACCCGGTCCGGAGGAATCGGCGGACGTCGCTGGGCTGCGGGATGCGATTCGGACGGCGATCAACGCCATGTCCGACCACGAACGAACGGTCATTCTCCTCGCCTACCAGGAGGAGCTCTCGCAGACCGAGATCGCCGATCGGCTCGACTGGCCCCTCGGCACGGTCAAGACGCGGACCCGTCGCGCGCTTCTTCGCCTCCGGGAGGCGCTCGGCGGGGAGTTCGGCCCGTCGGCCGAACAGTCGGATTTCCCGGTGACGACCGGGCAGGATCGATAGGACAGCATGGATCACGACGCAACGAAGGAACAGCTCGAGCTGGCGGCCGCGGAGCCGGGCGGCCTCGGTCGGCTGATGGCCGGCGATACCACGACCGCGCAGGCGGTGGCCGCCCACCTCGCCGGCTGCCCGGCCTGTGCGGACGAGCTGGCACGCGTGGCGCGCGCATCGTCGCTGATTCGTACCGTGGTCCGGGAACGCCCACCGGCCGACCTGCGCGAACGGACCCTGGCGGCGGTCCGCGCGGCCGGCGTGCCGCGCGGCGCGGCGCTCGCCGCCATCGGACCGTCGACGACCCTGGCGGCCAGGACACCGGCGGCGGGGTCTGGGCGCGGACGGCTCGCCCTCGGCTGGGTGGCGGCGATCGCGGCGGCGGTCGTGTTGTCGGTGATCACGACCTCCTTCATCGTCGGCTCCCGCGTGGACGATCGCCTGGCGACCCAGGCAAGCGAGATCGAGGCGCTGCAGGAGGTCACGAGCGCCACCCTGCGGGTGACCGCCGAGCCGGACGCCAGGCGCGTGGCGCTGGCCGGTGCGACGCAGTCGCTCACCGGCGATCTCATCTTCTCGCCGGGGACCGCTGAGCTTGTGGTCGTGGCGACCGGTCTGACACCACCGCCCGCCGGCCAGGAATACCGCTGCTGGGTCGAGCAGTCGGGACAGCGTCGGCGCGTCGGCAAGATGTTCTTCGGCGACGGCCTGGCCTACTGGATCGGGCCGGCTCCGGCGGTTGCCGGCCTGGTGGGTAGCGCGACCTTCGGCGTCTCGCTGGTCGATGCCAGCGGGTCGGCTGTGGCGACCGACCCGGTCCTCGGCGGCGGTCTTTGAGGACTGCCGGTCAGTCCGGAGCGGGGTCGATCCCGCCGACCTCGGGATCCGGCGTGGGTGTGGCGGGAGGCGCTTCCACCGAGCGGTCCAGCGGCGAAGCGTCCTCCTCGATCGCGTCGGGTGGCGGCGCCCCGAGGTAGGCGCGATGGAGCAGGAGCATCTGCTCCGCGGCCTCCGGACTGACCTCGAATCCATCCTCGGCCAGCACCGCCGACAGCCATGCCGCCTCGCGCGGCAGCTCGGACGCGTCGATCTCCGATTCGCGACGCCGGCCGTCCATCGTGACGAGCAAGACAAGCCCGGCTCCCACGACGAGCCCGACGATCAGCAGCCACACGTTGAACTCGGCGTTCACTGCCCGCGAGTATAGGGAGCCGGCAGGCTACACTTCGGCGGATGTTCGACTTCGTCCCGAACCCGATCGCGCTTCAGCTCGGGCCGCTCCCCGTCTACTGGTACGGGATCGGCTACGCGCTCGGGCTCGCCGCGGCGTATCAGATCCTGGTCCGGCTCGCCAGGCGGGCAGGGGAGGATCCGGTAATCGTCGGCAACGGCATGATCATCGTCGCGATCGCCGCCCTGATCGGCGGCCGCCTCTACCACGTCATCGATCAGTGGGCGCTCTACCAGGACGACCTCCTCAAGATCGTCCTGCCGCCGTACACGGGTCTAGGTGTGTACGGCGGGATCGCGACCGGCCTGGTGGCCGTCGTCGCCATCGCACGGATCAAGCGGCTGCCGTTTTGGCGCTGGGCCGACATCATCGCGCCGGCGCTGTTCGCCATGCAGGCCGTGGCTCGCTGGGGCAACTTCTTCAACCAGGAGCTGTACGGACCGCCGACCACGCTGCCCTGGGGGATCCCGATCGAGTGCATCCACCGGATCGCGACCTACGCTTGTGGCCCTGCATTCCCGGAGACGACACGCTTCCACCCGCTCTTCCTGTACGAATCGCTGTCCGGCGTCCTTGGCGCGATCGTGCTGATCTGGCTCGGCTTCCGGTTGCGCTCGCGGCTTCGGCCAGGCGACCTGATCCTGATCTTCTTCGTCTGGTATGGGGTCGTCCGGTTCGGCCTGGAGACGCTGCGCCAGGACAGCTGGACCTTCTTCGGGGTTCCCACGGCGCAGATCGTCTCGCTCCTGTTCATCGTTCCGGCACTTGCCGTCCTCGTCTGGCGGCATCGCACCGGTCATGGGCCGGACGAGCCGGCGAGCCGCCCGGAGGGGACGACGTGGGGAGCGCTCGGACGCCCCGCGGACCAACCGCCGGTCTCGGAGTCGGCAGTGCTCAGGTCCGATTCGAACGGCGATGACCAGTCGCGCAATGAGGACGAGCCGGTCGACGTCCTCATCTGAGATGGTCGAGCCGGAGCCTCCTCGCGGACCTCGCCGTCGTCCGCCTCCGGCCCGTGTCACCCCCGAGGCGCTCGCCGCGGCGCGCGGCGGTGCGGTCGAAGGCCTGGCCTGGCTCGGTCGGGTGCCCGAATCGACGGCGTCGGTCGGCTACCGGTTCGTGCGCCTGGTGGCCCGTTTCGTGCTCTTCGTTGTCTTCGGCTTTCGGATCCGGGCCGATGGCCACGCGCACTTGCCATCGGGCGGGTACCTGCTCGTCGCGGCAGCGCACCGCGGCTGGATGGACCCGTTCGTGGTCATGCATGCCATCCCGGTCGCGCCGCGGGCCTGGTTTCTGGGCAGCGCCCCGTCCACCTTCACCTCGCGCTGGCGAGAGCGGCTGATCCACGGCCTCGGTGGACTGCTGCCGGTCTGGCGCGGCGGGGTCGGGGTAGCGCAGCACGTCGACTCGGCGCGAGCCGTCGTCGGCAACGGCGGGGTCTTCGTCCAGATGCCGGAAGGGACGGTCAGCGGCCCAGCGGGGCGGCTCGGGTCCTTCCGCACCGGCTGGGCGGTCATCGCACTCCAGACGGAAGCCCCAATTGTGCCGCTCGCCATGGCCGGCACGGAGGAGCTCTATCTCGGCCGGCGGATGGCCTCACGCGTGCTCCCGGTCACTTCGGCTCGGGCGCTGGCGGGACTCGACGCCGGGGCTGCGCTGCCGGCTCCCGGCTCGCGCGAGGAGCTCGATGTCGCGCGGCGAATGAGCGAAGGCCTCGCGAGGATGCTCGGGCCGGTCGTCGAGGAGCTCCACGCCTGGACCGTGGACCCGCCGTCGCACCCTCGGCGACTGCGGCGTCGCCTCACCTGGCTACTGCTTCGACCGGGTCGCCTCGATCGCGACGGCTGACGCGGCGCTTCCGGCCGGCGAGCGCCGGCCGGGACACCGCCGGACCGTATACTCGGCCGCAATGCAGTACGCCGAGTCGATTCTCGATCTCGTCGGGAACACGCCCTTGGTCCGGATTTCCCGGCTGACCCGCGACCTCGGCCCGGCCGACCGTCAGCCGCTGCTGCTGGCCAAGCTCGAGATGCTCAACCCGGGCGGCTCGGTCAAGGACCGGATCGGCCTGCCGATGATGGAGGCGGCCGAACGGGCCGGACTGCTCAAGCCCGGCGGAACGATCATCGAACCGACGTCCGGCAACACCGGGCATGGCCTGGCCATCGCCGCCGCGCTCAAGGGCTATCGCTGCATCTTCGTGATGGCCGACAAGCAGTCGTCGGAGAAGCAGCAGCTGCTGCGGGCGTACGGCGCTGAGGTCGTGCTCTGCCCGACCAACGTCGCCCCGGAATCGCCCGAGAGCTACTACTCGGTGGCCGCGCGACTCGCCCGCGACATTCCGGGTGCGTTCAAGCCGGACCAGTACTGGAACACGGAGAACCCGCTCGCCCACGAGCGCACGACTGGCCCCGAGATCTGGGAGCAGACGCAGGGGCGGATCACCCACTTCGTGGCCAGTGTCGGGACTGGCGGGACGATCTCCGGTGCCGCCCGGGCCCTCCGCCAGCGCAACCCGACGATCCAGGTGATCGGGGCGGACCCCGAAGGCAGCGTCCTCTCCGGCGACACGGCCCGTCCGTACCTGACCGAGGGCGTCGGCGAGGACTTCTTCCCGGGCACCTACGACCCGGCGATGGTCGATCGCTGGGTGCGGGTCAGCGACCGCGATGCCTTCGCGATGGCCCGCCGGCTCACCCGCGAGGAAGGGATCCTGTCGGGCGGCTCGTGCGGGACCGCCCTGGTCGCCGCCCGGCAGGTCGTTCGCGAGCTGGCCGAGACCGAAGGCGGTCGCGAGGCGGTCGTCGTCGTCCTGCTGCCCGATGGCGGGCGGAACTACCTGTCCAAGCTCTACAACGACGAATGGATGCGCGTGAACGGCCTGCTCGCCACGACGGGAGCCGTCGTGCGGATCGACGACCTCCTTCGCGAGCGCCGTCACGGCCCGGACATCCCGGACGTGGTCGTCACCAGGACGACCGATCGCGTCGGCTCGGCGATCGACCTGCTCCAGCTCTACGGGATCAGCCAGCTCCCGGTCTCCGAGCAGTCCGAGGGCGACGCGCTCGAGGGGATCGTCGGGTCGGTCAGCGAGAAGAGCCTGCTCGATCGGGCCTACCGGAACCCCGATATCGTGGAGCGGACGGTCGGAGAGGTGATGGATCCGCCGCTACCCTTCGTGGACGCCTCGGCCACCCTTGACGAGGCGTTTGCCCTCCTCTCGAACGGCGCGGCTGCGCTCGTTGCGATCCGCGGCGATCGCCCGGTCGGCGTCGTCACCAAGCTCGACTTCCTCGAGTACCTGGCGCACGGCCCACGTCGCGACTGAATCCTCGGGTATCAGGTCCGGTCAGCGGCGAGCGGCGAGGAGCATGACGGCTTGCACGCGTGAGGCGGCCCCAAGCTTGGCCATGGCATTGGAGAGCATTCGAGCTACCGTTGGAGGCCGAGCCCCATCCGCCGGGCAATCTCGGCGTTGGTCAGCCCCTGTCCGACCAGGTCCACCAGCTCGCGCTCTCGCCGTGTGAGACCAAGGCCGGTGATCCTGGGACTGCGGTCGACCGCCGTGAAGGTGGATCTGCTCGAGCATCTCGCCCACCACTAGCTGGACAGACCCGGGACGAGGCGGCTCGTCGGCGTGCGACCCAGGCCCGTCGCGTCACTTGCACTGGCGTACACTCGCGCGGCGATGACCCACGCTCGGGCGAGCCGCGTCCCGGGCGTTCGCCGCGAGCGTTGCGCGTGATGGCAACGGGGACCGTCAGGCTCGCAGACGGCCGAACGCTCGCGTATGAGGACGCCGGCGACCCGGGCGGCTATCCGGTCGTGCTGGCGCACGGCTTCCCAGGCTCGCGCCTCGAGGCTCGAGTCGTCGGTGCGTCCGCCGCCGCCGCCGGTGTCCGGCTCATCTGCCCGGATCGCCCTGGATTCGGGCGATCGGATCCACAGCCGGGTCGCCAGCTTGGCGACTGGCCGACTGATGTCGCCGCCCTGGCCGACCAGCTCGCGCTTGCGCAGTTCGCCGTCGTTGGGTTCTCCGCCGGCGGTCCGTACGCCCTCGCCTGCGCCGCCCTGCTCCCGGAGCGTGTGTCGGCGTGCGGCCTCGCGTCCAGCCCTGGTCCACTCGACCGTCCGGGATCGACCGCCGGGATGACCACGATCAACCGGGTGCTCTTTGGCGCTGGCCGCCGGGCCCCGGTCGTTGCCGGCCTGCTGCTTCGGCTGATCGAGCGCTCCGCCCGAGCCGAACCGGCGACGGTCGCGCGGCGAATGGGGCAGGGGATGGCCGCGGCGGATCGGCGCACCCTCACGACGCCGACGATCGGCGAGCCCTTCGGCGCCGCGGTCAGTGAGGCCTTCCGGCAGGGTTCTGCCGGGCCGATCCTCGAGGCTGCGCTGCTCGTCCGGCCCTGGCCGTTCGTGGTCGACCAGATCAGCGCACCGACGATCGTGTGGCACGGGACCGACGACCGCAATGTCCCGGCGATGTGGGCGACGGAGCTCGGGTCAAGGATCCCTCGAGCGGAGGTGCACCGCGTCGACGGGGCCGGGCATCTGCTCTTTCTCGAGCGCGCCGAGTCGATCCTGGGCACCGTCCGCGCGATCGCCAGCGCCTGAGCCGATGCGCGGGCGCAGCGAAGCGACGCGATCGAGGTGAGCTTGTCGCCCCGCGCCGCTCAGCCTGTGCCGTTGCGCGATCTTGTCGGACGCGCCCCGGAAATCGAGACATTGGTCCACTGGTTCAGGGAAGGGAGGACGGTCTGCCTCGTTCTGGAGGGCGAGGCAGGGATCGGCAAGAGCACCGTGTGGGCTGCCGCCGTGCGGTCCATTCGCGATTCGGCCGGCCGGGTCCTGATGAGCGCGCCCGCCGAAGCCGAGTCGCGATTGTCATATTCGGGGCTGGCCGACCTGCTCGCGGCCGATCTCCCGACACTTCGAGCATCGCTCCCGGGGCCGCAAGCGACGGCCCTGTCGGTGGCACTGCGGATGGAGGAGCCCGGAGACCGGCCGCCGGACGAGACCGCGGTCGCCCGTGGACTCCTGGCGGCACTGCGCCGCCTCGCGCGCGCCCGCGGCCAGCTGCTGGTCGCGGTCGACGATGTCCGATGGCTCGATGCGCCCAGTCTCGCCGCCGTGGCGTACGCCGCCCGCCGGTTGGAACCCGACGACGGCGTCAGGCTCCTGACCACCCAGCGGATCGGCGCCCCGGAGCCGTCATTCCTGCACGGCTTGAACCCCGAGCGCGTGCGCCTCGGCCCGGTGAGCATCGGTGGGATCCACCGGATCATCCGGCTCCAGACAGGTCAGGCGTTGGCTCGGCCGCGGCTGCTCGAGCTGTACGCCGCATCCTCCGGGAACCCGCTACACGCCCTCGAGCTGGCTCGGGCGTCGGGCGTGGACGGCCACGTGGACGCCGGCTCGGTCGGCAGCCTGTTCCTCGTCCGACACGCTGCGCTTCCGCGCCCGACCCGACAGGCGTTCCTGCTCATCGCCGCTTCGGCGGACCGGTCCGTCGCTCGCCTGGAGCGTGCCTGGGGCCCCGACTTCAGGGCGGCGATCGAACCGGCGCAGGCCGCCGGCTTCGTCTCACTGGCCGGGCAGCAGGCCCGCCCGGTCCACCCGCTCTTCACCCGTCTGGCGTACGAGGAGGCGGACGAGGCCGCCCTTCGCGAGGTTCATCGATCGCTCGCGGCGACGGCGACGACGTCCGAGGAGCGCGCAACGCACCTCGGTCGCTCGGTCGTCGGTTCGGACGTCGATGCCGCAGCTGAGATCGAGGCGGCCGCGTTCGACGCGCGGGCTCGAGGCGTCCGCGCGTTGAGCGCGACGCTGTTCGAGACGGCCGCCAGGATCACGCCGAACGCCGCCACGGTGGATCGCGCTCGTCGAATGCTCGCCGCGGCGTCGGCCTGGTTCGAGGCGGGCGATCTCGTCCTCGCCCGAGGCCGGCTCGACGCGCTGATCGCCGATCTTCCGCCGGGCTCGCTACGCAGCGAGGCGCAGATGCAACTCGGGATCGTCCTGCACGAGGCCGGCCGATGGCCGGACGCCTTGGCCGCATTTGCCGACGCCCTCGCTGAGACGGATGAACCGAGGCTCGTCGCCGAAACGCATCGGCGGATGGCGCTCACCTCCGGCCACATCGGCTCGGTGGCGGAGGGAACCGCTCACGCCGAGACGGCCCTCGAAGCGGCCGAGGCGTCGGGTGATCCGGAGACCATCACGTACTGCCTGGCGACCCTGGGACTGGCGCACGTGATGGCCGGTGCGCCCCTCGAGGTCTTCGGGTCATACCTCGAGCGTGCCCTTCGCCTTGAGCAGGAGCTGGACCATGTCCTCACCGGCTGGACACCTCGTCTCGTCGTCGCCGAATTCGCTCGCCTCTCGCTGGACCTCGAGCGAGCCCGCCAGCTGTACGCGTCCGTACTCGCTGAAGCCGAAGCCAGTGGGGATGCGACGCTCGAGCATTGGGCCGCGTACGGATTGGGCTCGACGGAGATGCTCGCGGGCGACTATCTGAAGGCCGGACAGCTCGCCGACCGTGCGCTCGAGCTGGCAGAGACGACAGGTGTCCTCGATCTCTACGGCCGGCGGCTGAAGGCGCAGGTCGATGCCCACCTCGGGTTGGCACCGCGCGCCAGGGAGCAGGCCCTTGCGGCGCTTGCATCCGCCGAAGCGAGCGGCGGCAAGCTGCACGCGATGGCGGCCCATACAGCCCTGGGGCAGCTCGCCCTCGCATCCGGCGAGCCGGTAGTGGCGTCGGGCGACCTCCGGGCTGCACGGGAGATCGCCGTCGAGATGGGCTTCTGGAACGGCGTCACGATCCGGGCGATGCTCGACGAGTCCGAAGCAGCGGCGGCCGCCGCCGGATCGCTCGACCAGGCGCGTGAGGTCCTGGATCTCGTGACCGCGCGGGCCGGCGCCGAGCCGCCCGTTTGGTTGGGCCCGCTTGTCGCCCGCGGCGAGGGTCTCCTCCTCGCGGCCAGCGGGGACCTCGAAGCCGCGGAGCGCCTTCTCGAGCACTCGGCCGATGGGTTGCGGTTGGGGTTTGCGCCCCTCGAGACGGGACGTGCCCTGCTGGTGCTCGGCGCCGTCCAGCGGAGGGCTAGACGATACGCCTCAGCGCGCGCCTCGCTCGCCGACGCGGCTGCGATCTTCGAGCACCTGGGTGCAGCGCTTTGGGCCCAGCGCGTCCGAGACGAGCTCTCCCGCATACCGGGTCGGCGGGGTGGTGACACCCAAGCCCTGACCGCCTCGGAGGAGCGGATCGCTGGGCTCGTGGCACGCGGTCGTACGAACCGGGAGGTCGCCAGCGAGCTGTTCGTCAGCGTAAAGACGGTGGAGCTGACGCTGACGCACGTGTATCAGAAGCTCCGGGTTCGCTCCCGCGCCGAACTCGCCGCCCGCTTCTCAGGTCCGGTCGCCAGTACGTCCAAAGACTAGGGAAACCTCTGTTTCGGCGCCGACGGCGGCTCCCTAGCGTCGCGCCATGGTCAGCTTCCTGGTCGAGACGTATGCGCCGAGACTCGATGCCGAGGGCCTGGAGCTGATCGTGGGCCGGGCGCAGGCGGCGGCGGAGTCGCTCGACGGCCCGTCCGGGCGGGTGCGCCACGTGCGCTCGTACGTGGTCCCGGGTGACGAGATGTGCTTCCACGTGTTCGAGGCCGCCTCGGTGGAGGAGGTCGTGCGGGTGAGCAAGCTCGCCGGGATCGAGATCGAGCGCGTCGTCGAGGCGATCGGCATCGGTAGCGGGCCGTGAAAAGCGAATCAGCCACGACAGCGAAAGAGGGGTCGTGATGGAACGGAACTGCGAACAAGGAGGATGAGATGAGGACTTCCAGTTGCTTCCCCACGCGGCACGATGCGCTCTCCACACGAAGACTCCGGGGAAACCGGGGCGGGCTTAGGCAGGCGACCATGGTGAGATCGAGAACCAGCGTCGGGTGGATCGTTGCTATGGCGGTGTTACTTCTGGCGACGCTGCCAAGTCCCGCGATGGCAAGACCCGCAAGGCCGGGTGTCCCGAACTCGCTCGCGCCAAGCGGCACCATCTACACAGAAGCGCCGAAGTTCAGCTGGGACCCGGCCACCGACGCCGCCAGCTACGAGGTCCGCGTGTATAACGGGCACCGCCGCGTTGCCTCGGCAACCGGGATTACGGGGAACTTCTGGGTGAGCGGGCAACTACCTACCAATGTGGCGCTCACGTGGAAGGTCCGGGGCATCAGCAGCGGCGGCCACGCCGGCTCCTACAGCACCAGTCTCGACTTCATGGTCACGCCTCTCTCAGTCGGTCAGTCCTTCCAAGGCGGGCGCATCGCCTACATCCTCCAGAGCGGTGATTTCGGGTTTGTCGCCGGAGAGACGCACGGGCTGATCGTTGCGGCGGCCTACCAATACATGCCCTGGTGGAACCTTGGCACGAGTGGCACGGCGTGCGACGGTTCCGGCTCGGGTGTCGTGCCGGGAACCACCGCCGCTCTCGGAGACGGGCCGGCCAACACCGCTGTAATTGTGGCGACGTACGGTAGGGCCGG
>Ga0326597_10012581_pt1 | contig 11157 bp, 12 predicted proteins | sample RVTome_12_FD_203789 | JGI IMG/M metagenome (GOLD analysis project Ga0326597, IMG submission 203789) | Soil microbial communities from uranium-contaminated site in the Upper Colorado River Basin, Wyoming, United States - RVT100D185 | ecosystem: Environmental > Terrestrial > Soil > Contaminated >... | reverse complement strand
CGTCGACGTCCTCGGGCGAGAGGCCGAGGGGGCGAAAATGCAGGATCGCGCGCGACCAGTTCTCCACCGTACGGCAGGCGGAGGCCTCGCCCGTGGTGAAACGGCGCAACAAGCGCTCGTCGGCCTCGCCTTGTCTGGGATCGCTTTCCATGGGACCAACCGGAAGCGGCAAGGGGGAGCTGTCGGCCGACCGGAAATCGATTATAAACGTCGAGCAGGCTGGAGCGACAGGAGATTGTGGAGGAGCTGTGAACCACGACGAGCTGGCAGCATTGGTTTCGGACTGGGTGCGGGGCGCCCTGCCTGCGGCGCGAGCTGAGTCCATGGGAGAGCACGTCCGCGGCTGCGCCGACTGTCAGGCGGTGGCCGCGGCGGTGCGTGCGCTCGAGCAGGCCAAAGAGCGCACCGCCACGCGCGCAGCAGGGCATCCAGATTCGGACCGCCTCGCGAGCTATGTCATCGCCGCCGCGACAGAGCCGATCGAGAACTTGGCGCTCGTCGGGATCCACATCCAAGAATGTGCCGATTGCCACGCGGACGTGTCGTTGATGCGCGCCGCGGCCCACCCAGGGTGGTGGCGCCGACTACGGGTCCAATTTGGCAGCCGAGCGTGGGAGTCGATGCCGGCGCTCGCACCCGCTCTGGCGATCTGTGTGCTACTGCTCGCCTATCCTGCCTGGCGTGGCATTTCGCGCGAAGACGCCACCCGCACGCCGTCACCGAGAGGCGGTGGTGTCAGCGCACTGGTGTTGCAGGAGACGGTACGCGCGGAGACGGACTTGCCGACGCTGCGGCTACGCGCAACACAGACTCTGCAACCTCTGTTGCTCGATGTGGCGCCGCGCGGTGACATTCTGACGATCAATCTGGTGCGCGAGCCAGACGAAGTCGTGTGGAGCATCACAGGCCCTTCGAGCGAGTTTTGGGACCAGGAGAATCGCCTGCTCGGCGTGATGGTTCCCGTCGCCGCGATGACTGCGGGAATCTATCGCGTCGAATTGAGTAGTGCGGAGGCAGCACAGTGGTTCAGCACGAGATTTCGAGTGGCCCCCTGAACTGGACGTGGGACGACCCGTGCGAATCAGTGCTGCCAAATGAGACAAAGCAGGTGAGGAGTTCCTCTGGCCCTAGCTGTCGTCCTCGCCCTCACCACTGGGCAAGACCGGCCGTACCGAGAATCCGCCGTGCGCGCGAAGCCCGAACACACGGAAGCCATCCCGGGCCCAGGGAATCTTGCCGTGCCCGCTGAGGCCCATCAGCACCAGGGGTGCACTCAGGGCGACGATGAGTCTGCCGACCATGCTGAGGGCGAAGACGTCGCGATAGCCATCGACGCGCGGCAGGATCACGGTGGCCGCGACCAAGACCCCGGCGAGCTGCATCCATCCATTCCAGAGACTCTGTGCTGCGAAAACGTAGGGGCGCGCCTTGCTGCGGCTGTTCTCGAGCAGCAGCGAGAGATAGCCGACTTCGTAGCCGGACCATGACGAGCCGGAGAATCCCTGCGCGAAGAGCGCCATGCTCAACCCGCCCACCCACAGCCAGGCGGCAGGGACCAGCGCGACGCAGAACATGCTGCTGAGGAAAACGACCTTCGCCCCGCGCCGATCGATCCAATGGCCCCAGAGCGGGCTCATGATCGCCTTGAAGACGATGACGCACAGCGCGGCGGCCATGTACTCCAGGTAGCTGAACCGCAACTCGCTCAGCATGAAGGGCCCGAAGTAGGGCGAGGACCAGTAGATGGGAAAATGAAACAGGGCCCCCAGCAAGAGGATGCGCAGGGCCTGGCTCCCACGAGTGGTGCGCAGGAAGCGCAGCACCTGGCCGCGCGGCAGCAGTCCCCGGAATTGAGGTTCCGGCGATCGGATGAGCAGGACGCCGGAAACGCAGCGGCAGACGGCGGCGAACCCGAAGAGGAGCGCGAACGCCCGTCCGCTGGAGGCGGCCGTGACGCCGGCGGGGGCCAAGGCTTGCATGATCGCTCCGCCGCTGGCCACGCCGACGCAAGTGGAGAGATAGACGAGGCGATTGCGGCGGCTGAAATAGCGACCGCGCGTCGCGGCGGGGACGATGTCTCCGTACCACGACGACCAGGCGGTGCCAGCTGCCTGCGCAGCGATCTGGAACAGGCAAATCCCGCCGATGAGGGCGCTGACCGTCAACCGCCCTCCGGCCAGCAACACCGCCAGCGTGGCCAGGACCACCACCTGAAGAGAGACCGAGACGATGGAGATGTGGCGCCGTTTTGGATGCCCTCGCAGGAAGCTAATGGCCAGCATGGGACCGACGCCGCCGCAGGCGAGCGGGAGAGCGACGGCCAGGCCGAGGCCCAGTGGACCGGCCCCCAGATAGACCGCCGTCGCGATGAAGTAGGTCTCGGCAAGGCCGATCATGAGAGCCCAGGCGCAGCCCTCCAGGATCGATATGCGGAGCGCGAAGTCGACGCTGCGGGGGCTGAGTGCTGGCATGGCCTTCCAATTCTGGACACCAGACTTCGGGGCGGATCCCTTGTCTGCTACAGCTAGCCGTCCCGTTACGCAAGCCTCGCACCGAATTCTCAGCTTCGAGCCCGCCGCCGAGCCGAGTTTTCCGCATCGGTAAGCGTCTACCCGTCGTCTCTGCTTGTTCCTCGCCGCGGGATGGGTTTATCCTCCCGGGCAGCGTACGGGGTACGGGGTCCGGCGGCTGTGGCGCCTAACTCAGGTCGAGGAAAGAATGCGGCGCTCTGTCATCATAGGCACCGGATCCTACATTCCGTCTCGGCGGATCCGAAACGAGGATCTCGTCTCCAGGCAGTTCTTTGCCAGCGACGGGAACCCTCTGGACCGGAGCACCAACGATCAGATCGTCGCGAAGTTCCAGAAGATTACGGACATCTCCGAACGGCGTTATGTCGATGACGATCTCGTCGCGTCCGACATCGGATTCCTGGCGGCCGAGCGAGCCCTCAAAGCTTCGGGAGTCGACAAGGAGAGCCTCGACTATATCATCGTCGCCCACAACTTCGGTGACATTCGCCACGACAATCGTCGCTCGGACTTCGTGCCGACGCTGGCTGCGCGGATCAAGCATCGGCTCCAGCTTGCCAATCCCGAGTGCGTCGCCTACGACTTGCCTTTCGGCTGTCCGGGCTGGCTGCAGGGGATCATCCAGGCCGATTATTTTCTCCGCTCAGGGGATGCGACGCGGGCCCTGGTGGTGGGAGCCGAGACGCTCTCCCGCGTGTGCGACCTCCACGATCGTGACAGCATGATCTACGCCGATGGAGCGGGGGCGACCCTGCTGGAAGCGCGGGAATTCGATTCGCCTCGAGGCATCCTCTCACACGCCACGCGCTCGGACACACTGGAGCACGCACGCCTGCTTTGGATGGGATCGTCCTATGATCTCGAGCAGGCAGACGATGCGCTCTTCCTCAAGATGCACGGTCGCAAGCTCTACGAGTACGCCCTCACAAATGTCCCCGGCGTGGTCAAGACCAGTCTCGAGCGCGCGGGCGCTGGCCTGTCTGAGGTCCGGAAGGTGCTGATCCATCAGGCCAACGCCAAGATGGACGAGGCCATTCTCACTCGCCTGTTCCGGGCCTACGATGTCGAGGAAATCCCCGAGAACATCATGCCCATGACGATCTCTTGGCTGGGAAACAGCTCGGTGGCGACTCTGCCGACTCTCCTGGATCTGATCCTCCGCGGGGAGATGGAGGATCAGGAGATGAAATCCGGAGACCTGGTCGTTTTCGCCTCTGTGGGCGCGGGAATGAACATCAATTCAATGGTGTATCGCTGCACTTGAGCGCCGCTCGGCGGCTCCAAGACGCCCGCCCCGGTCTAGCCGAACCGGTCGTACCGGGATTCCGAGACTCTCTCGAGCGCCGCCGGCCCGAGCCCCTTGCAACAGTCGATGGCCTCTTCCTCGAGCTTGCTCCGCATGCCGCATCGAGGACAGCGAAACTTCCCGTCGACCCGCCCTTCAGCGATGGCGCGATTGGTCGCAATGGCCGATTCGACATCGTTCATGGCGCTTCTCCCGAAGCTGGGTACGTCTAGCACCGCGACGAAGGTCAGATCAGTGCCTGTATCTACTATAGGGCTTTCTCCGGCATCACGACAGCAGTGCCTTGGCCTTTCTCGACTGAAAAGCCCTTCAAGGCTCCTGTGCCAATGGGATCGAGTAGATTTGGGCCACCCCAAAGCCGGTCGTCACTGCCTTGTCCTCGCGGGAAAAGAAGGGCTCGACCCGGCTGTTGGCGATGAAGTAGAAGCGCTCGTCCGCGAAGGTCCTCGTCGGGGGGGAAATCGTACGAGAAGAGGAGGCGACGGTCGTCGAGATCGAACACATGCACCGCCGAGTGCCTCACCGTGATTTCGTCGAACAAGCCCGCGTTCGTAGGCGCGTCACTGATCGCCCACAGCCAGCGCCGCGATGCGTCGAGCGCCAGACCGAGACCACAGAGATAGCCGTGTTGCCCGCTCGCGATGAAGTCGCTGCAGCTGCCGTCGCGCGCTGCGCGTACGATCTTCCGCTTCGCCGTGCTGCTGAGGAAGAACGCGTCACTCCGACCGTCGTAGGCGATTCCGTCGGGAACCAGATCGTCCTCGCTCAACGTGAACGCCAACTCCATGCTTCCCGCGGGGCCTCGAGAGGCGAGGTGCTCCGCCTCGAACGCGGGCCAGCCGGCTTCTGTGAGGAGCGGCGCCAGATCTTCGTAGGCGGCGAAGTCGAAGCTGGCTCCCAGCGCAGTGATTTCGCGCAGCCGGGCCAGGGCAGCGTCCCTCCGCCCGAGGCGCGTGAGGGCCTGCGCACAATGCCGCAGCAGGATGGGATTGCCCGGTGCGAGCCGACGCGCCTCATCCACGGCGGCGAGATGGAGGGCGTCGTCGCCTTCCTGCGCCGCGGCGGCACCCCGTTGATAGAATTCGTGGATGGGGTCCTGGGCGAGACAAGGCCAGCTGGCGACGAGTATTGTGGCAACAAGCAGGACAATTCGGAAGGGCATGGTGGCTCTCGATTCGAGAGTGTCAGGGTGCCCTGAGAGTACGAATTCAAGACAGACGACTCAACTCGACAATGCGCCCTATCTCGACCCCGAATCCAGAATCTCGCAGTCGACGACCTTGATGCGTTGTTTGCCGCTGCTGCTGACCACGGTGAACGAGTACAGGTTGTCCGACGCGCGGTAATTTTCGATGCTCGAGATCGAACGGCGGATCGAACGGCTCATCATGTCATCCCACGACGCGATCGTCTCCATCGACAGTTCGGAGGGATAGGTGCCCTCCTCGACGTATTGCTGCGCGAGCATCACCATCAACTGCCGGCAGGCGGACATGGTCGATTGCTTCTCCACCTGACCCAGCGCGGCACCAACATGGCCGACGCTGTCGAGAATCTGCTCGACCGTCTCGGCCTGCGTCGGAGTCAGTTCCCTTTCCCGCAGGGAGCGCGCGACTTCTTCGGCTTCGGCGAATCGCTGCCGCACGAGATAGTGCTGCGCCTGGTTGATGTAGAATTCGTACTGCAGGTGCTCCAGTGCGCTCTTGCCGTCGGGCGTGTCCGGCAGGTGCGTGGCGAGATCGACCAGGATTGCCTCCGCCGCGGTGAAGTGACCCTCACGTGCGAGTTCCCGTGCTTGACGGTAGCGTCCGATGGCCAGCGACCGGTAGTGGTCGATCTCGGTGCGAGCCAGCCTGTCCGTCTCGAATCCGTGGTGCTCTGCCAGAAACGCCTCGAACATCGTCACGGCGGCGCCAGGCAGCTGCTCGCTCGCGGAATCGAGGATCCTTACCAGTTCGCTGGCGACCTCCGGCGGCGCCGGCTGGATCAACTCGACGGGGTCGGCGGATGAGTCGTCGCTCTGCTGCGCCGAGCGCTCCTGCTGTGCGCAGCCGAGATTCAGGAAAAAAATCGCAAGGAGGGCCAAAGTCGGCGTGTAATGGCGCATTGGGCGTCTCCTCCGGGGCCAAGAAAGCTGCTGCAGAGCAGCAAGTTCTACGCCCCAAAGAAGTCCTCAATCGACCTTCCATTCGCGTGTCGAGATCGGCCGCAGCGGCAGATCCACGCGGAACCGCGGCACGCCGCTCTGTTCCAGCACGAACACACCACCAACGCTGGGGCCATCACCCTGGCCTCCCGTGAAGTCCACCGATTCGGCGCGCAACTCACCGCCCTCCGTGGCGCTCGACGACCAGGTGCCGAGGCTCAAGACCGGCGTCGGGTCATAGCTCACTTCGAGCGTCAATTGCAGCCGTTCGCCCCGCTCGGTGGTCACGACCGCGACCGCTCGTGTCGTCGCTCCGCTGCGTTGGCCGCTGATTTCATAGGCACGGACGATCGCGGGCACGAAAGCACCGTCCTGCCAGATCTCCAGCTGCGGCTCGGTCTCGCCGGAGCAGCCGCAGAGCTGAACGATGACCGCGGCGGCCACGACGAGTCGCATTCTGTTCACGATTCTCTCCGGCGGCCGGGGACAGGTGCAGAATGGGCACATCCTGCGGCTCCCGTCAAACCATGCGTTTCGGAGGTGGCCAGGGGGCGGCCGGTGCAATCCTCGCTGCATCGAGTTGGGCACAGCAGCGCACCTTGGAGCCACTCGATCGATCAGGGCAGAGCGCACCCGGAGGAATTAGAATGCGAAGCAGCATTACCTGGCAGGTCACGACGGTCTGCACCCGGCTCTGGACATCGCAACCGACGAAGAGCACGCGGCGTTGGTCGAGCTGCTTGGCGAATGGCAGGAGTGAACGGCAGCCGGGTCGACGGGGCTGGCCCGCCGACCCGTGCAGGTGTATTCCGCTCCGGAAGCGACTTCGCCGGCGGCCCTGGATTACTTCAGCAGAACTGCCTTCAAGCTAACGGAGTCTTTCCCGGCCTCGACGCGAAACACGTAGACGCCGGACGCAACGCCACGACCGTTGTCGTCATTCCCGTCCCAGCGCATCACGTGAAGGTCTGCGTCCAACGCTCCGCGGTGCAACGTGCGGACACGCCGACCGCTTGCATCGTAGACGCCGACCGTTACGTCCGCATGTGCCGTGAGCCGAAAGCTTAACTGCGTACCCGGATTGAACGGATTGGGGGCCGCGCTGAGTTGTTGCAGTAACGCGGCTGGCGTGGCGCCAGGGGCGGCGACTGCGACTCCGGTACGGCCGATGAACGGATCGCGTGATTCGATGCCATCGGGCGGTGGCACGTTTTCCTGGGTCACAACGCCCTCACGCCCGATGAACAGAGGGATGAACTTCAGACCCGGTGGCGCGGGTTGATTTTCATCGGTCACCGTTCCGTCCTGTGTAATGAAGGGGGTGCGAAACTCGACCCCAGTCGGCGGTGCGACGTTTTCCTGATCCACGGTTCCTTCTCGCATGAGGAAAGGGTCCACGAATACGACGCTGTCGGGGGCTGGAATCATCGCGTTCGTCACCACCGCATCACGATTGATGAACGGATCGAGGAACTTGATGCCTGTGGGCGGTGCCACATCGTTTGGAGCTTGCGCGATCGCGCTACCCGAGACCGCGATCGCCAGCACGAATGACGCGACCCCTGAGGGTCTTGCTCTCATGAGCGGCTCTCCTTGGCTTCAGATGAATCAGGGCTCGACGCGGCGGATTGCAGCTGGTCAAAGCGGTCGCGGTGCACGATCACATTCTCGCGCTCGGACCATCGAGCCACCTGCTTGCGCCAGTTCTCATTGTGCATCGTGAACTTCACGTGCATGAGTGTCGTCGGTTCGTCGAGCTCTTCGGGTGAAATGTCTGGAAACTTCTCCGGATGCAACTTGTGATACTCCCTTGCCTGGTCATCGCCGACGTTTTGTGCGTCGGTCATGCCAGCTTGCATCACTTGACGGGCGAGCACGATTTCTTCGTCGAGCGTGGTTGTCGCCCCCTGCGTGCCATAGCCTCGCAGGCGACCCTCCGCTGCCACCACCTTGTGGTAGACCAGACGTTGAAGCGTCTCCCGCCGCGCGGCAAACGTATCCATGTCCGCCTGCAGGGGAGACTCGTGCACGCGGGCGTTGTACTCGGCCAGCGTCAGCTGGATGCCGTGATTTCCCTCTGCGAGCACGATGTCGCCGGGACCGCGCAGACGGAGACCGTCGGCTGGGAAAATCCGAGGCTGACCCGCCACCATGCGCGGCGGTGTCTGCTCCGGAGCTTTCTCCGGCTCTCCACACGCGACGAACAGGACCAGTGCGGCGAAGGCCGCCGCCGGTGCCGAACGCCCCAGTCGTGCAGGTGCGATGCAGTCGGGAAAGTGCAAGGCTCAGCCTCCGAAGATCGTGACCGCGAAGGCCTGCAGATCACCCGTCGATGCATCGTTGATGTTCGTATCGGGGCCGGCATCGGTCCAAAGATAGATGAGCTTCTTGTGCATCATTCCCTGGAAGAGGCTCTCCCAGGTCTCCTTGGCGAAGAAGCCGCCGGTGGCGAGATCTCGAATCTTGGCCGACCCGACGTAGGGCCCGTTGGGATCGAGGTCGTTCCACATGAAGACGACCCCGGTGTTGTAGATAAGGCTCAGATTGTCACGGTCGTAGAGCATGACGTAGGGATGTCCCCACAGGAACGTGGCACTGGTCGAGGCAGGTAACATCAGCAAGAGGCTGGCGAGCAGCAGAATTGGCAGCATGAATATCCGACGATGCATGGATGCACCTCCAGATTAGGTGGATTGGGCGAGTAGCCTGCTTCCGCGCAAACGGTTACGGCTCTGAGACTGGAGCCTTCAAACAGTTCTGCGTAGAATGTAGGACGCTTGCGATCGGGAGACTGAGGGGCAGTTCCACCCGCGCTCAAGGCTCGGCGCGTGTTGCGTCATCGAAGATGTCTTGTCCCGGCGGTGGTCCTCAGACCCCCGAAGTGGGCAGGAGTGTACACGCGGAACTGCTGCAGGGTCAAGTTGAGACTTACCGGGTGAGTTTGCTTTCTGTCAGGCGCAGCGCGGGATCCACGCCCATGGAAGGGCGCGGGTTCGTCGTCGGCTAGAACTTTCCGAGCGCGCTGACGAACCAGCCGTGGCTGTCATAGCTCAGATCCGTGAGATCGTCGGAGAAGTCAGTGAAATTGTAGCCGACGCCGAATTTGAGATTGTCACCCAGGTGGCGGCACAGCCCGACCAGAGCGCCCTGTTTGGTCTCCTGTGTCTCATCGATCCACAGCCAGCGATATTCGCCCATGGCATCCCAGCGATGCACGAGATGCAAGCGTGCTCGTGTCGCAGCGAAATGTGTCTTGGTCGAAGGCCAGTCGCCGATGCCACGGTCTGCGCGCACCTCGCCCTGTTTGTGAGAGTAGCGTCCGCCCCACTCGATCTGCTGCGTGATGTCGTAGAACGCCTCGCCGGAAATGACTTGCGCCTTCTGATCGGGTCGCAGGCTCAGCTGGCTGGAGCTTGCGACGTCCTAGAGGAAGCTGTGCTTGGCGAGCAGGTTGAAGCATTGATGGTGCACGGGTCGGTAGGCCAGGCCCAGTCCCGTCTCCCAGAATCGTGCCTCGTCGATGCTGGCGCCCTCCGCCACCGTGTACGACGACATGAGCTTGCCGAGCAGAGTGAAGCTCGGTGTCACGCCGAGGTCGGCTCGATTTGCCGTCAGCATCTGCTTGCGATCCAAGAGGCCCTGATCATGCCAGTACTCGCCGCGCATGCTCGCGTGTCCCCGGTCGTGCCGGTAGACGGCACCGATGGTGAAGGCGTCGCGATCGATGGGGCCTGCGCTGCGGTCAGCGAGATCGCTGCGCTGGACGGTTGCGCTCAGCGTCCACGCATCGGCGGGCGTGTAGCTGAGTCCGTAGATCTGCGAGAGGCCCGACTGGCGTTCGCCGTGTATAAACTGGTTCTCGCTGAAGACCCTCGCCTGGTTGCTCAGGCCGATGCGCTGACCTGCCGTGAGGACGCCGCGGTCCCCGCCTGGGCCGAGTTGCCGCGATCGCCGGCGCCAAGTTCGGCCCGCAGCGCCAGCTTCGAACTGGCCCGATCGCCGCCGCTCGAGATGAGCTCGCGGCTGCCTTCGGCGCACGCCGAAGTCCAACTTTTTGCAATAGAAAGAGTTAGGCTTATACAGCGCCGGCAGAAGCCGCCACGACTGTCAAATTATCCGTCTTGCGAATGGATTCTGTCCGTGCCCGGACGTCCGCCGTCAAACCGAGACGATGTGTCCCAGATGTTTCGCGATCAGATCGCGCAGCGCATCCTTCTGCACGGGCTTGGTCGCGTAACCGTCCATGCCGGCCTGGACGCAACGGTCGCGATCGCCCTCCATATTGTTTGCGGTCATGGCTAGGATCAGCAACCGCGCCCCGCTGCCCTGTTCGAGACGCCGGATCTCGCGTGCGGTTTGGTATCCATCCATTTCAGGCATCTCGCAGTCCATCAAGATGAGATCGTATTGCGCGTTCTCGATCAGATCCAGGGCGACGCGCCCGTTGTCGGCCACGTCGACGGCGCAGCCGAGGGCCTCGAGGAGCTTCTGGGCGACGATTTGATTCACCTTGCTATCGTCGACAACCAGGGCGCGATGCGCAACGGAGGCCGACGCCCTCAACGACGCCGGATCCTCCTGGTCGGCCGTTCGGCCGTCAACCGGTAGCGTCAAAGTAAACGAGAAGGCCGAGCCGTGATCGATCTGGCTCGCGCCAGAGAGTGTCCCCTGCATGAGCGAAACGAGCTGTTTGCAAATGGAGAGGCCGAGGCCGGTACCACCGTACTTACGCGTCGTGGACGCGTCGGCCTGGGTGAACTTCTCGAACACTCGCTGCAGCTGTCCTGCCTCGATCCCGATCCCCGTGTCCTCGACCGAGAAGGTGAGCGTGACCAAATCGCCCTCTTCAGCGTCGAGGCTGACGCGCATGGTGACGCCGCCGTCGTGTGTGAACTTGATCGCATTGCCGACGAGATTCAACAGCACCTGGCGAATTCGCCCCGAATCTCCGACGACGCGATTCGGCAGCGATTCGTCGAGATGGACCTCGATTGAGATTCCCTTGTCTTCTGCCTGTATCTTGAGCAGATCGACGACTTCGCGCACAAGGGTGCGCAGTTCGAACGGGTGGAGATCCAGATCGAGCCTCCCGGCCTCGATCTTGGACAGGTCGAGAATGTCGTTGATGATGGCGAGCAGCGACGAACCGGACCGTTGGATCATCTCTACGAAAA
>Ga0326597_10012580_pt1 | contig 11157 bp, 9 predicted proteins | sample RVTome_12_FD_203789 | JGI IMG/M metagenome (GOLD analysis project Ga0326597, IMG submission 203789) | Soil microbial communities from uranium-contaminated site in the Upper Colorado River Basin, Wyoming, United States - RVT100D185 | ecosystem: Environmental > Terrestrial > Soil > Contaminated >... | reverse complement strand
GCCGCCGGTCGGGCGGCGAGGAGGGGGAGGCCGCGTGTCGCGGCCGGTGCGGGGGAGGGTCTGCCTCCCCCGCCAACAGGGACTCAGCGCGGCGCAGCCTCCTCATTGGGTTGCGGGCATCAGCCCGCGCTGAGAGGCCTCTCTTGAGATGGATGCGAGCCGGGCTCGACATCGCGCAGGACACCTGCTTCTGCGTGGGCAGCGAGACGATCGAGGTCGCGCCGGCCATGGCGCGGGGGATGGCGATGGCGCGCGGCCGCGAGCTGACGGCGAGGATCGGCAGCGCGGTGACGTGCCGGACGCGCTACAGGGGCCGGGTGCTCGGCTTCCGGGTGGACTCCGCGCTGCAGCACCTGCACTGGCTGTCGGCCGGCGCGATGAGCTTCGCGCGCGGGGTGAACGACACGCCCAAGATCGCGGCCCTCCTGCTGGTCGTCCCGGCGATCGACAAGTCGACCGCGCTGGTGGCGTGCGGGATCGCGATCGCCCTGGGCGGCCTGATCGCCGGCCGGCCCGTCACCCCTCTCCGCCTCGCCCCTCGAGCTCGGCCCTCAGACCTTCGACGAACGCGCGGATCTCGTCGCGGATCCGGCGGTAGACGGCGGCGGCCTCCTCCTCGCTCGCCGCCGCGGCGGCCAGGCGCGGAGGGTCGTCGAACCCGGCGTGCAGGTGACGGACCCGGCCCGGGAAGGTGGGGCACGATTCCCGCGCCGCGTCGCACACCGTGACGACGAGATCGAACTGGAGGTGCAAGAGCTCCTCGACCGGCTTGGATCGCTGGCCGGAGACGTCGATCCCCGCCTCGGCCATGACCTCGACGACGCGCGGGTCCAGCCCCTTCGGCGACGTCCCCGCCGAGCGGGCCTCGAGCACGTCCCCGGCCAGCGCGTTGGCCCAGGCCTCGGCTATCTGGCTGCGGGCCGAGTTGCCCGTGCAGAGGAAGAGGACGCGGAGCTTCCCCTGCGCCGCTCCCCCCCGGGCTGCGTGCGTTGCTGACAGCACAGGACCTCCGGGTCGATCTTCAGGATCCGTTGCAGGCGCGCGGCGTCGTCCGCTCGCCGGCGATCGCCGTCGAGCGCGCGCTCGACCAGGGCCAGGGCTCGGCGGACCTGCGCCGACGCCCGGCGCCCGGCGAGCCGGTAGTACGCCCAGCGGCCGTCCTTGCGGACCTCCAGGAGGCCGGCCTGGCGGAGCAGGGCGAGGTGCTTGGAAACCGTCGAGGGCGCCAGCTCGAGCAGCTCCACGATCTGGCAGACGCACAGCTCCCCCGCCCCCAGGGCCCCGACGATCCGCACGCGGCTTCCGTCGCAGAGGGCCTTGGTGATCGCGATCAGCTCTTCCACGGTCGGACTCTACGTTTCGCCGTATGGCGAATGATGGCCGTCGTCCGGGACCGGATCAACCCCCCGCGCCGGCGATCCGGCCCCCCCGGGGCGGTCGCTGGGGCCCCTCCCGGACACCCGCCGGCCGGGATCCGGGTCGATCCGGAGAGGAGCCTGGAGGCACAGCGCGGCCCCCGCGGCCGCAACCAAACCTCCCCCGCGCCATCGGGCCGCGCGAGGTCCGACATCGTCAGATGTCGGGCCAGCAAGCATCTGAATCTACTACTCACGGAATCGTCGCGCGAAGCGCAGAAACACTGGAGTAGTAGATCAGCGCGCCGGGAGCAGCAACACCGCGTGCTCGAGGGCGACCTCGTCGAGGTGTCCCATCGCCTCGCCGGCGAGAGCGTGCAGATGGCTGCGATGGGTGTGGTGCGTCAACCGGCCGGCGGCACCTTCGGCGAAGAAGCCGACGAGCTCCACCTCGTCGCAGGAGCCCCGCCAGCGCCAGGGCGGCGGTCCGGAGGGGTTCCCGATCGGGCAGGCACCGGCGAGAACGTGCAACTCGAGGTCACGGGCCCGGCCGCGGACGCGGACGGGAACCGGCCCGGCCAGGTCGTGCCCGCGCCGCCGCAGGACCGCGGCGATCGCGCCGTCGAGCTCCTCGTAGCTCGCGCAGGCGCCGAGGTCGTGCTCTTCCCAGGCCGGCACGTCGGCGAGCACGAGCAAGGCGGCCCGGTCGTCCGCCTCGACTTCGCGCAGCTCGCACTCCGCCGGCGCCCCGCCGGGCCGGCTCGCGGCCCCGGCCGCGGCGACGAGGACGCGCCCGTCGATCACGGTGACCTCGCCCGCCAGCCCTTCCAGGGCACCGACGCCGATCGACCCCGGACCGGCCAGGCCGGCGAGCGCGACGCGCGCCTCGCTCTGGCCCTCGCGCAGCACCTCGTGCATCGTGCCCCAGGTCGAGACCTCGACCGACGTCGCGGGCCCGGGCGCGCGGCAGGCGGCGGCGAGCAGGAGGATCGCCAAGGATGACGGCGCACCGGGGCGGATCATCGCCAGGAGGCTACGCCCCCGCCTGCGGCCGGGCAATCCGCCGGCCCCGAGCTGCCCGCCCGGTGAGGGCCGGCGCTGGACGCGGCGCCCGGATCCGGTCACATCAGGCTGCGCGCAACGGGGTCCGCTACCCGCCGGGGACCTCACCCCCGCGCACGGGGCAAAGAAAGAGGACCGCAGCCCAGGTGGGCCGCGGTCCTCTCTTGGAAGTGAATGCGCCAACCGCGTCAGCGGTTGGGCCAAGAGCACGGCTACCATCCAATGGAGAGGGCCGCCCGTCCGGGCGGCCCTCTCCATTGGATGGTAGCGGGGGCAGGATTCGAACCTGCGACCTCCGGGTTATGAGCCCGACGAGCTGCCTGACTGCTCCACCCCGCGGTTCAGGCACGATCATCGATCGCGGCCGGTGCTCGATCAAGCCCCGGGCGACGAAACCGCCCTGTCGTCCCCCCCGCCGCCGCTCCCGGCCTCCCTCGCGGGGTCCTGCTCTCCGCCCCCGCCCGCACCGTCGCCGGTCTCCTCGCCGCCGCCGGCGCCGGAGGCCTCCTCGCCGCCCTTTTCTTTCTCCTTCTCGTCTTCCTGCCCCGCAGTGTCCCCGCCGTCGCCAGCGCCACCCGGCGCGCCGGCCTCGACCGGGGCGGGCGCGGGGCCGGCGAGCTCCAGCTCGAGGGCGCGCAGGCCGTCGGCCATGGCGAGAAGCTCCGCGTGGCGGGCGCGCTCGGCCAGCAGACCGGACCACGGCGCGTCCGGGTGGCCCTCACCGTTGGGCGGCGGCGGGCCGCCCTCCGGCGGGAGCGGCGGCAGGCCGGCGAAGAGCGCGAGGGCGCTCTGCACCGCGGCCGGCTCCTGCGAACGCCGCGCGCGCTCGGCCAGCGCCGCGAGGTCCTTGTGGCGCACGCCGACCGTCTCCCGGCGCCAGGCCGGACGGCCGACCAGCTCGAGCGAGACCGCGCAGGCCTCGCGCGCGGCGGCGCGCGCGGCCTCGCGCGCGGTCGAGACGGGCACGGCCAACAGCTCGCCGGCCGCGCGCAGGTCCGTGAGCTCGAGCAGCGCGGCCGGCGGCTCCGCCCCGCGAGCGGCGGCCGCGGCGGCAGCGCGCGCGCGGGCCGCGAACAGCTCGCGCACCTTCTCCAGGGCCCCCGGACGGTCGTCGCGCGCCAGGCGGTGCCGCGCCCAGTCGCGCAGCACCAGGACCTCGGTCGGCTCGCCGGAGGGAGCGCCGGGCGTGGCCGCGGGCTGCGCCACGGCGTGCGCGAGCGCCGCGGCGAAGTGTCCCTCCACCAGCGCCGGGTCCATGGCGGACGGATCGACGGCGAGCAGGTCGGCGCTGAACAGCGCGGTCGTGTAGGAGAGCGCGCCCTTCCCGTTGCCGCCCGGCGGCACCGACTGCGAGACGTGAACGTCGACCAGGCGCCGCAGGAAGCTCGCCGCGGCGCCCTCGATCTCCAGGCGCGACGCGCCGGCGGAGCGCAGCTCGAGAGCCCAGGCGACGATGGCAGCGTGTTGCGCGGTCGTGAGCCGCAACGCCTGATCGTGCACCAGGGCGGCCACCAACCCGAGCGCCTCCCGCAGCCGGCGCATGCGCGTGGCCTCGCCCGCGATCGCCACCAGGCGCTCGGCGCTCTTGAAGACGAGCGCCCCGTCTCCGGCCGCGAGCGCGCGCAAGGTCGTGGCCAGCTCGGCCACGCGCCCGGCGTCCCCGTGCGCCATGGCGTCGAAGCTCGCGCCGGAGAGGATCGGCTCGACCAGGTCGGGGCGCTCGTGGCGCGCGATCAGCGCCAGGAGCTGCGACTGGTGGGCCTGCACCGTCTCGTCGCCGAGCGCCGCCACGAAGCGCGCCGGGTCGGCCTGCCCGATCAACGCCCCCAGCCGCTCGTCGCTCAGGATCGAGAGCGCCCGGCCGCGCAGGTCCGGGTCGGCGGCGCGCAGCTCCACCACCAGGGTCGCGAGCACGCGCTGCGCTTCGACCCCGGCCGGATCGACGTCGAGCACCATCTCCCCCAGCGCGCCGATCAGGGTGTAGCTCAGGTTGGTCGAGACGGCGCCGCGCTCGAGCACGCTCGTCAGCCGCGCGATGTCGCCCGGCCCCGCCAGGCGCGCCGCGAGCGACGCCGCGGCGACGCGCACGAGCTCGGGCTCGGCCGGGTCCTCGACCCGCGCCAGCACGAGCTCGCGCACCGGCGCGCTGGCGCCGGACAGGTCCAGACCGGCGGCGAGCGCGCGCTCGGACAGCCCGGTGAGGGCTCGCAGGGCGGCCACCAGCACGTCGCCGTCGACCAGCTCGTCGGACAGCACGGGGTCCCGGAGCTCCTGCACGACCCACTCGATGGCGCGCATCACGCTGTTCGTGCCGGCGCTCGAGGCGACGTCCCACGGCAGGCGTTCCAGGGCGTGCGCGACGGGCGCCTGCAGGCCCGGGTGCCCGCCGTTGATCGTCACCACCAGGATCTGGCGCAGCTCGCGCAGCGCGGGCGCGTCGACCGGCGCCTGGGCTTGGGTCGCCACGAGCGCGTCGAGCACGGCCACGAAGGCGGCCGGGTCCTCCTCGCGCCGCAGGCGCTCGAAGAGCTTCTCCGTCGCCGAGGCCGGATCGATCGGCCCTCCAGCCACGCCGCGCGCGAGGGCCGCCGCCGCCGCGGCGCGCAGGCGCGGGTCGGCCGCGTCGATGGCCGTGAAGGCGCGCGCGGGATCGAGCTGCAGCTCGCCGGTCGCGAGGGCGCGCCAGCGCGCTTCGAGCCCGCGCAACTGCTCCAGGTACGGCCCCTCCGGGCCGCGCCGGCCGGCCGCTTCCCAGAACGCCGCGAACTCGTCGCGCCCCTCGAACCAGCGCAGGAACAGCGCGAACAGGGCGCGCCGCGCGGCGGCGCGCACCTCGGGCCGCCCGCAGGCGAGACCGTCGGCCAGGAGGTCGGAGAGCTCGACCAGCCGTCGCTCGGCGACCACGGACGCGGCCGCGGTCCACAGCGGGCCGCCGCCGTCGGGGTCGCCGAGCAGGTCCGCCAGGCGCTGGTTCCAGCTCCGGCGCTGGTCCTCGCCGCGCGCCATGCGGGTCTCGATCCAGGCCGCGGCCTCGGCCCGCGTCGCCTCGCGCTGGGCCCGGCGCGCGGCCGTCACGAAGGGCGGGATCTCGCGCCCGGCGCGCAGCAGCACGGCGTCCATGGTCGTGCCCGGGTCGCGCTCCCACAGCTCGTCCAGGCGCGCGCCGAGCTCGGCGTTGCGCAGCCCGGCGATGGCGGCCAGGAACTCGGCCAGACGCGTGCGCCGGGCCGCGGCGACCTCATCGGGGGCACTCTGGTCGCCGCGCGCGGTCGCGGCCGGCGCCGCCGGCGAGGCCGCGACCGACCCGAGCAGGAGCAGGGCGACGAAGAGGACGGCGAAGGGCGCGGCGGCCGACCGGCCGCGGCATGCCGTCCATCCCAGTGCGCTCATTGGCGGCTTCTTCCCTGCCTGTCGTTCCTGCTCGATTCCAGCCCGTTTCCGGCTCGATTCCGGATCGTATCAGCGCCTACGGAGCGGCGCCCCGGGATTCGGGCGCCGCGGCCGTCTTTTCATCGGCAGCGCGCGCTTCGGACTTGCACTCCGTCCGCCCCGCCCCTCGCGAGCGTTCAGGCCACGGGACCGCGCACCAGGCGCGCGACCCGCCCGGCCAGGACCTCGATCCCCTCGTCGTCGGTGTCGACCGTGAAGCGCGCCAGCGCCTGGTAGTGCGGGGCGCGCCGAGCCGCGACCTGCGCGATCTCCTCGATCGCGCCGGCGGGCGACAGCGCGGGGCGCGCGGCGGAGTCGGCCGCCATGCGCCGGGCGAGCACCGCCGGCGCGGCCCGCAGCCACACGCACAGGCAGCGCGCCGCGAGCAGCTCGCGGTTGGCGGCGCGCTCGACGCAGCCGCCGCCGGTCGAGAGGACCGCCGAGGGGGAGCGGGAGAGCGCCGCGCGCAGGGCGCGCTGCTCGAGCGCCCGGAAGCGCTCCTCGCCCTCGGCCAGGAGGATCGCGCCGGCCGGCGGCGGCTCCCCGGCCTCGGGCCCGCTCTCGCGCTCGGCCGCGAACAGCGCCGCCAGCTCCTGGTCCAGGTCCAGGAACGGCCGGCCGAGCAGTTCCGCCAGACGGCGCCCGACGGCGCTCTTGCCGGCGCAGCGCGCTCCGATCAGCGCGATCGTGCGCCGCTCGGCGCTCACCGCTCGTCCTCGAGCGCGTGCTCGAAGGCGGCGCGCAGCAGCGCCTCGTCGGCCTCCTGGCCGGTGAAGAGGCGGAACTGCGCCAGCGCCTGGCGCACGAACCACTCGCCCCCCGGCACGGCGGTGCAGCCGCGCGCGACCGCCGCCGCCAGGAGCGGCGTGCGCACCGGCCGGTAGACGGCGTCGAGCACGACCGTCCCCGGGCGAAGGGCCTCGGCCGGGAACGGGAGCTCGCCCGGCCGCCAGGCGGAACCGAGCGGCGTGCAGTGAACGAGCACGTCGTGCGCGACCGCGGGCGCCTCCTCCCAGCCGACCCCCGCGCCTTTGAATTCACGCGCGAGGAGGGTCGCCTTGGCGCGGTCGCGGCCGGCGACGGTCAGGCGCCCGCCGGCGGCGCGCACGGCCTGGGCCGCGGCCCGCGCCGCCCCACCCGTGCCGAGCACCAGGGTGTGCGCGTCCGCCAGCCGCGCCGGTCGCCCCGCGTCGCGCTCGTGCACCCGCAGCGCGCGCGCGAGGGTCTCGGCGATCGCGCCCACGTCGGTGTTGAAGCCGCGCCAGCCGGCTCGCTCGCGCACCAGGGTGTTGACGGCCGCCGCCGCGCGCGCGTCGCCGTCGATCGAGCTGGAGCGCCGCAGGGCGTCCTGCTTGAAGGGCGCCGTGATCGAGAGGCCGCGCAGGCTCTCGTCGCCGGCCAGGTCGAGGAAGGCGTCGAAGTCGTCGGGCTCGAAGGCGACGTAGACCGCGTCGAGCCGCGCCGCCTTGAGCGCCATCCCCTGCACGCGCGGCGACCAGGAATAGCGCGCGTTCGCGCCCACCACGCCGAAGATGGCCGTCTCGGCCGAGAGGCCGCCGGGGGGCATCATCGCGCGCAGGGCGTTGACGCGGATCTGGCCCGGGGCGGTCTCCGGCCCGGCCTCGGCGCCGGGCACGTCGGCCGCGGCGGCGTAGGTGAAGGGCGAGCCGAAGATCGGCGCCAGCAGGCGCGTGAAGGCCCCGGCCGCGCCCGAGCAGAAGCCGATCAGGCCGCCACCGGCGGCGCGCACGTAGGAGAGCATGCGCAGGCCGTCCTCGCAGCATCCGGCGTGGGCGACGAGCTTGACGACGTCGCCCTCGTACAGGACCGCCCGCACCTCCTCGTGCAGCTCGGCCAGGTCGGCGGGCGTGCCGTCCAGCTCGTGGCGCGAGACGATGCGGTGGCACTTGCCGGAGACCTCGCCCAGCTCGAGCGACAGGCGCCAGTCGACGTCGACGAAGCGCGCTCCCGCGCGCGCGGCGGTGCGCAGGATGTCGAGGCGCTCGGCGGTCGGGCCGGCGAAGCCGCCGAAGGCCTCGGCGCCGTGCACGGCGACGATGACGGGCTTGGGGCAAGCCCGCACGAGCTCCTCCAGCGCCGCCTGGCCGGGGTTGCCGATGCGGTCGAGGCGCAACTCGACCAGGTCCGCCAGCGGCGCCTGGCGCAGGACCTGGGCGGCCAGACAGTCGAAGTCGTCGGCGATGTGCGACACGACCACGGCCATGGGCAGACGGTAGCAACAACGGGCCGGCGCCGGGTACGGCGGTCCGCGCGGGATTGCTCCGCGCCGCCGCGCGGCCCCCGCCCGGCCCCCACGGGCGACGACGCACCCGTTTCCCGCCCGGCGCGCGAGGCGCGCGGTTGAAGCGTGGCGCTCCGTGGCCCAACATGGCCCCGCGAACCGCGACCCGAGGAGGATCGAGGAGGAGCCCGATGAGCACGTATACCGCCAGCGCCGCGCGGCCCGTGGCCGAGCTGGACATCAGCGCGCGCGCGACCTTCATCCTGAGGACCTACGCACACCTGTTCGGCGCGATCGCGGCCTTCACGCTGATCGAGGCGGCGCTGTTCACCTCCGGCATGGCGGCCGGGATCGCGCGGGCGATGCTGGGCACGACCTGGCTCCTGTGGCTCGGCCTGTTCATGGTGGTGGGGCACATCGCGACGCGCACCGCCCACCGCTCGCGCTCGCTGGCGACGCAGTACCTGGCCCTGGGGGGCTTCGTGCTGGCCGAGGCGCTGATCTTCGTGCCGCTGCTCACCATCGCCGAGCAGTACGCCCCGGGGACGATCGCGCCGGCGGCGGCGGTGACGCTGGGCGGTTTCGCAGGGCTGACGACGATCGCGTTCATGACGCGCAAGGACTTCTCGTTCCTGGGCGGCGTGCTGAAGTGGGGCATGTTGGTGGCGCTCGGTGCCATCGTCGCGGCGCTGATATTCGGCTTCAGCCTGGGGACCTTCTTCAGCGTGATCATGGTGGCGCTGGCCGGCGGCTACATCCTGTACGACACCTCGCAGGTGATGCACCATCACCCCGAGGAGCGCTACGTCGGCGCCTCGCTCGAGCTGTTCGCCTCGGTGGCGCTGATGTTCTGGTACGTGCTGCGCCTCTTCATCGCCTCGCGCGACTGAGAGGCTGAGCAGAAATCCATGATACAGCCTCTCAGATGCCGTTTGGCCCAACGCCTGGCGGCGTTGGCGCCCGTTCGCGAGCAATTCTTGCTCGCTCTCTGAGAGCGCCGTTCGCCCGCCCGACCCTGATGAAGGGAGCGCGAAGCGCGGAACCGGCCCAGTGAGCCTCTGGGACCGCCATCTACAGCGCGACGTACTCGCCCCAGGAGTCGTAGTCCATGTCGGCGAACTCCTTGGCGACGTAGCCCTCCTGCATCGAGTACTCGACCTCCTCCGCGTAGGCCGCCAGGATGGCCGACTGGATCTGGTCGCGGGCCGGCTGGTGGATCGGGTGCGCGATGTCGGAGTACAGGCGCGGGCGCCCGCGTTCGTCGAGCCCGACGCGGTCGGACGCCAGGCGACCGCCGCAGTCATTGCAGTAGCGCGCGCGGACGTAGTTCTTCGCGCCGCAACGTTCGCAACGATCGCACAGCTTGCGGCTCGGCATCGCGACGAACAGGCGATCGTTGCCCTCGATGATCTTGATGTCGCGGATGACCAGGGCGCTCTCGACCGTGACGCTGGCGAATCCGCGCAGCTTGTCGCGCTGGCCGGGAACCAGCTTGATCCTGATCTCGGTGATGTTCAGCACAGGTTGTCCCACCGACCGGCGGGATGATCTCCAACGGGGCGGCGCGGGCCCGAGAACAATCCCGGAGAGTTGTGCGCCGTTCCCGAATTGGGAACGCGCGCCAAAGCGGCTCAGGATCCCGCGCACAGGCGCGCGCCGTGGCCGGAAGCGCGCGCGATCACGAGCGATCGCAGCGCGATCCCCTGCGCGCGGGCGGCGCGCTCGATCTCGGCCAGGGCGGCGCGCGCTTCCTCCTCGCGCTCATGGACTCCGAAGAACGACGAGCCGCTGCCGCACAGGCGGAAGTGCTCCGCTCCGTGACGGGTCAACAGCTCCCGTAACGCGCCGAGCTCCGGAATCGCTCGCAGCGCGGCGCCTTCCAGGTCGTTCGACAGGAAGGGGCGAGCCGCGGACGCGGCTCGCGTCAGTGGATCCGCGCGCAGGCTAGGCGGCTTGCCACCGTCCCACAAGGAGCTTGCGAGCGCGCCGTAGACGCGACCGGTCGGGGCGCGCGCGGCGGGCGTGACCAGGACGAAGGTCCAGTCGGGGCAGGCCGCGAGCGGCTGCACGCGCTCACCGCGCCCGGTGCACAGCGCCACCCCCGTCTCGGCGGCGTCGGCGAAGAAGACGCAATCCGAGCCCAGGTGCGCGAGCCCGGCGCGCAGGCGCTCGGGGGCGAGCTCGAGGCCCAGGGCCCGGGCCGCGGCCAGCGCGACGGCGGCGGCGTCGGAGCTGGCCCCGCCGAGCCCCGCGCCGCTGGGGATGCGCTTGTCGAGCACGAGCTCGAGGCCGGCCGGGGCCGCGGCGCCCGCCCCCCCCGCGCCGCGCGCCCACTCGAGCAGCAGCTCGGCCGCGCGCCAGGCGAGGTTGCGCCGGTCGCGCGGCACGTCGGGCTCGAGCGCCCGCCCTTCGAGCCGCATCCGCACCCCCTCCGTCCCGGCGGCGCGGACGGCGACGACGTCGCACAGGTCGAGCGCGAGCATCAGGGTGCGCAGCTCGTGGTAGCCGTCCGCGCGCCGGCCCAGCACCTCCAGGGTCAGGTTGACCTTGGCGGGTGCGAGCGCCGACACCCAGGTCGCGCCGGCACCGCTCACGACGGCGGGTCCTCGGGCTCGTGCAGGACGCAGTTGTCGATCAGCCGCACGCCGCCGACGCGCGCCGCGACGAGCGCCACCGCGCGCTCGAGCTCGCCCTCGGGGCGCCCGAGATCCCAGCGCTCGGGGTCGCGCAGCTCGGCGTACTCGACCTCGATCCCGGCGCGCTGCAGGTCCGCCCGCAGGCCGCGCTCGAGCTCGGATGCGGCGCGCAGGCCCGCGCGCCAGGCGAGCTGCGCGCCGCGCAGCGCGGCGAAGATGCCGGCCGCGCGCTCGCGCTCGCGCGGCGCGAGCAGCTCGTTGCGCGACGAGCGAGCGAGCCCGGACGACTCGCGCGCGGTCGGGCAAACGACGATCTCGGGCCCTCCGCGCCGCCGCGCCAGGTCGCGCACGACCAGGCACTGCTGGAAGTCCTTGCGCCCGAAGTAGGCCCGGTCCGGCAGGACGACGTCGAACAGGCGATCGACGATGGTGG
>Ga0326597_10012579_pt1 | contig 11157 bp, 10 predicted proteins | sample RVTome_12_FD_203789 | JGI IMG/M metagenome (GOLD analysis project Ga0326597, IMG submission 203789) | Soil microbial communities from uranium-contaminated site in the Upper Colorado River Basin, Wyoming, United States - RVT100D185 | ecosystem: Environmental > Terrestrial > Soil > Contaminated >... | reverse complement strand
GAGGGTCAGCACAACGAGAAGAGCTCCTGTTGGGTGCGTGTGTCGCAGAACTGGGCCGGCAAACGCTGGGGCGCAATGTTCATCCCCCGCATAGGGCAGGAGGTGATCGTGGATTTTCTTGAGGGTGACCCGGACCAGCCGATTATCACGGGTCGCGTGTATAATGCGGACGAGATGCCACCCTACGAGCTCCCCAAGGAGCAAACCAAGAGCACCCTCAAGTCGAACAGCTCCAAGGGGGGTGGTGGGTTTAACGAGATCCGTTTTGAGGATGCGAAAGGCAAAGAGCAAATCTTTATCCATGCCGAGCGGGATATGGACGTCCGCATCGGTGCAAGCCAGAGGACTTCGATAGGTGGTGACCGCCACTCGACTGTCGGCGGCACTTCCAATGAGGATGTGGGTAAGGATTTTTATCTTAAAGCCGGTATGAAAATGGTGATCGAGGCTGGTATCGAGCTGACGATTAAATCCTTGGGCGGCTTTATCAAGATTGACTCAACCGGTATCACCATTCAGGGAACGATGGTGCGAATCAACAGCGGCGGCGCACCTGGGATCATCCCTGAGCCGCCTGTTGCCGCAGATGATGCCAAACCTGGAGCGGTGGATACCGTACCGAAGAGCGGCCAGTAGGCATGCCATTAGCTGAAGGCAGTGAGATGTACGTCTGGCCGATGCCACGGTTCCGATGCCCGATGTCTGATTATTTCGTCTATCATAGATTGAATCTACAGTAACGAAACCATGTTTCCTGCCGCACGAAAAGGGGACTCGATCACCCACGACATGCTGGTCCCATCGGGGGTGATCGGCCCTCCGGTAACGGGACCGTGCCCACCGCCGATGGGTCCGGTGATGATTGAGGGGTTACCGGCTGCACACGTCAACTGCACTGTTGTTTGCTCGGGAGCTACCAGCGCCGGGCTTGCTCATCCGCCGCCCGTACCCCCGGCTCCTCCTCCGCCCATCGTCACTGGTTCGCAGACAGTCTTTATTCATAATATGCCGGCCGCGCGTTGGGCTCCCAGTGGGGACGTTGGTGCGTGCGGTGTTTTCTTGGGCGATCCAAAACTCGCGGCAGCACGGACGGTGCTTATTGGAGGACCGACCGGAGCGGGAGGAAGTGTGGCGATGTCAGCTTTGGGTGTCCCGCCGACTCGACCACCAACTATAGCCGAACTACAGAATGATCCTGTCGTCCAACAGGCTTTGGAACAGGCGTGGAATGATTCGCAGCCGGCTGATCCAGCTAACCGCCATGAAGAAGGAGGCTGGATCTTCATGGACACTACAACAGGGCGAATTACCATACAGCGAGCACCGCGAGGCGCGCGTGCATCCATCAACGTCAACAACCCACCTAACGTTCCTGGATCTGTTCCTGTTGGGACGTTTCACACACACCCGAACCCGACAGCTGAAGGATGGGATCCAGGACCCAGCCCCGCAGACACAAGGAACGCAACGCGACGAGGTGTACCTACTTTGATCCGAGCTGATGATGGCGTGCACAGTACCGGGCCAAATGCACGAAGAGGGGGGCTCGGAGGTGGATCAGGATTTCCGCCATGACGCAGCGAGGACTGCGGAGAATATTCATTTCTCTGGCAAGTCTCTCGTTATTGTTGGCCTGTGGCAAAGAGGACCGTTTAGGGAAGGAGGTTAGCATGTCAAGGGAAGAAAGGAAGCCGTATATTTCCAGCGATCAAGCTCTGCAGATTGCTCGTCTGGATGCAGAAAAAGCCTACGGTGACTTGTCTCCGTATCGCATTAATATCGCGCTAGAGAGGGACGGCTGGCATATTGATTTTGAATTGAAGGATCCCGAGGCTGAAGGAGGGGGTCCCCACTACGTCATCGATGCAGTCAGCGGAAAAATCTTGTCAAAAAGATATGAGCAGTAGCATCCGGTTGGAGGCGACTTGTAGCTGGAAACGACGGACGCGGCCAAGGACCGACCTGGCCAACGGCCAGCCTGTGCTCTACTCTGCCGATTTCGTACGATTTTGATTTATGCTTCAGGAAGGGCAAAATGCCAACTGTCCGATTCGAGCCACGCGTGCAGTATCGTAACGAGCTGCTCCTGCCTTTAGGATTATACCCTCCGATTCACGTTCCGCCGGGCGTATCCGTGCGCGCGCCGTTTTTTGTCAGCGCTCAAGAAATGTTCCGGCTGGCGCCCTCGCAAACGATCACAGTCGTTGGAGGGTTAACCAAAGCCGATTTCACGCTGCGCTTTGCGGATCCCGCGCAATGGCGGCAGGTGCGATCAGGAGGCGCCGCTTTGCGTTGGCAGTTTCAGGGAGGTGTAGTCCACCTCGATGTGACCCTGGCACTTTACGTCGCTGAGGGATTCCAGCGGGATGCTCGGGTCTTCGCAACGATCATGGAACACGAGTTGCTGCACGTTTATGACGAGATCGATCTGGTTACCCGCTATATGCCTGCACAGGTGCTGAACGACCAATATACGCAACGTTACCTGGTGCAAGGAAGGGAAGTGGATGACTCCATGTTCCAACGGTGGTTTCGCGGCGCGGGCTTTGAACAGTGGATACGCGACGGCGTCTGGGTTCCCGAACACAACCGGCGAGCCCAGGTCCGGGATTCTGGCCCAGAGTGGGTCCGGTACCGTGAAAAGATTGACGCCTTCATGCGCGGGAATCCATGATGTCCCGCACTCCCGCGTGGGAAAGGGTCACCGTTGCGTCAATCGTCCAGCGACGGTCTTTATGGTTGCACGTTAGGTGAGACCCTTGACCGCAATACATGCGAAGGTCTCGAACGATTCGGCATATCCGTGACGGTAAATTTCGCGATCGCCGTGGCCGCCCTGCTGAAATCACTTTTTGTTGCGGCTGAACCGCTCGGCGATACGTGTCGGAGCGGTTTTCGTTCTTTATGAAATCCTGTCCTATATGCGAGAAGAGCTACGATGATGCGGCAGAGGTGTGCGCGGTCGACGGGGCCGTTCTCAGAGTTGCCGGAATGGGGCGAGACCCGTTGATCGGGCGCGTCATCAAAGGGCGCTATCGAGTCGTGAAAAGACTCGGCGAGGGCGGGATGGGAACGGTCTATTTGGCCGAGCAACTGAGCATCGGCAGGAACGTGGCGCTAAAAGTCCTGCATGGAGAATTCGCTAGAGACGAGGAGTTTATAAAAAGGTTCCGTCAGGAGGCACGGCTGGCCGCATCGTTGAGCCATCGTAATGTCATTACCGTTCATGATTTTGACCAGGCAGATGATGGCAGTTTATTTATAGCGATGGAGCACGTTGAGGGGCGGAATTTGAAGGAGCTGGTCCAAGAAGGACCGTTGGACGTTGAAAGAACGCTACAGTTGGGAATTCAAATCGCCGAAGGATTAGCCGCGGCGCACCGCGCCGGAGTTATTCATCGTGATATCAAACCGGAAAACATCATGCTGGTTGCGGGAACGGATGAAATCAAGCTGATGGACTTCGGCATCGCCCGCTTGAGGGAAACCGGGACAATGACCCGGCTTACGCGTTCCGGGATAATCATGGGCACTCCGGCCTATATGGCGCCTGAGCAAATCGAAGGTCAGGACGTGAGTGAAAAGACCGATATCTATGCCTTCGGAATCGTGCTTTACGAGATGCTGGCCGGAGTGGTGCCGTTTACGGCGCCGACTCCAAGCGCTGTTCTTATCAAGCACCTGAAAGAGCAACCCTTGCCTCTCAGGAAGCTGCGGAAAAATATTCCCTCCTCAGTGGAACGAGTGGTCATGCAGGCTCTGGAGAAAGAACCAGAGAAGCGGCCGAAAAGCTTGACCGAGGTTGGGCAAGAACTTGAGGAGGCGGCGCGACAATTGCAGGCGAGAACGCCGGCCTTTCGAGCACTGATGGGGGCATTTGGACGCAGCAAGGAATCTCAAAGCGCGTTGGGTAAGGAGGAAGAAACAGTTGATCGCTACGATAGGACTAGATCGGCAGCAGAGACTCAGGGTGTGGCGGAAACGCTCGCTGAAACCCGGCGAGTAACTATTGATGGGAGGCCAAAAGCAAGAAAATGGAAATATGTCGGGATAGGGGGCCTGGGTTTATTATTGACTGGCGCCGTGGCGCTGGGCATCTATTCCTGGGTGACCCGGCTTGTTGCTCCCCATATCGTGTCACTAAGGATTGAGGCTGATCGCAGCAAGCTTGAGCTAAACGAACGGACACGAGTTAAGCTGCGAGCGCTACATTTCGACGGCGCAGAAAAAGAACTCATCGAAGGCATTCAGTGGCAAAGCAGCGACTCATCTGTGGCGACGGTAAGTACATCAGGTGAGGTAGAAGGCATCAAGCCGGGTCAAACTGAGATAACGGCCTCGTACGAAGGCAAGAAATCCAACCCGTTGTGGCTGGCCGTTAGTAGTCGAGAGCCTCCGTTCCGAAGTCAAGAACCTCCGATCCGGGAGATTACGAATCTGGTGGTGGGTGCTCGGAAAAATACCATCATCGTGGGGGAGCGGATTGAGTTAACCACTGTTGCCAAATATTCGGACGGCAGCGAAGAAAAGAATTCGAAAGAGGTCAGGTGGGAAAGCAGCGACCCGGCGGTGGCAAAGGTTGATGACAGCGGAAAGCTGGAAGGACTCCGGCAAGGTCAGGTTCGAATCACCGCGCAGTATAGAGATAGGATGACCGAGTCCGTGACGTTTACGGTCAGGCCAGCGGTTCAATTGGTCTCTTTGGCAATTCATGTCGAGAAAACTGAGCTTAAGATTAACGAGCGCATAGCTGCAAGTGTGAAAGGAACTTACTCCGACGGAAAGGTGGCGAGTATCTCTAAAGGAGTGAAATGGAAGAGCGGAGATACGACTATTGCCGAGGCCGGCCCAGAGGGACAGGTGGTAGCGCATAGAAGTGGCAAGGTGGATATCACCGCAGGCTATGGAACAGTCGAAAGCCCGCCGTTAAAATTATCTGTCGTCCCAGACGCACCTAAACTCTTATCCTTAAGACTCTATGCGAATAGAAGCGAGCTCAAAGTTGGAGACGCTGAACCTCTCAAAATGACGGCAAAGTACTCCGATGGGAAAGAGGTGGAAATCTCTAGGGGCGTTAGCTGGCGAAACAGCGATAAGAACATCGCTGAGGTGAGTTTACGGGCAGAAGGGCGCGCGGTCGTCATTGGACGGAGTCCTGGCAGGGCCATTATCGCTGGGACCTATGAAGGTACCGTGAGTTCCCGGCTTGCGTTCACTATTACTGATGCTGTTGCCATCAAAAAGAAGGAGATGGACGAAGCCGTCTTGCTGGGCAAGTACAGAGTGCTTCGACCCACGGTGGTCCTTACGGAGCCGCGCAGGGATTCACCTGTCGTAGCAAACTTGTCGCCAGGAATAACCGTAAACGTGGTGGGGGCAAGCGGAGATTATTTGCGGGTTGCATCGAAATCGGGAAGGCGTCCGGGCTATGTCCTCCGTATCGATGTAGAACATGCCGAAGAAAAAGGATCAACGATCGAGCAGCTCGGTCAACAACAAGAAAAGTACACCGTCAAGCGCCGGATTATTCGGATCGTAGGAGCGCGTTGGGCTAACTCGAGGAGTGAAGCAGCGCAGTTGGCTTTGGCCGACTGCAGCCAGAGAGGAGATGGTTGCAAGATAATTCGCTCTGTATGCGCGACGAAAACAGGATCGCGACAATATGGAGCTATAGCCTATTCGTCGGCTACTGGCGCGCATGGATATTCTTTCGATTACGCAAATCGGGAAAGCGCTCAAGCAAGAGCCCTCAGCGAGTGTGGCGCAGATTGCAAAATTGCCGTGTGGTTTAATAACGCATGCGCAGCTCTGGCCGTGGGCCAAACACGATAGCCAGCGTGATGCGTTTGGGACTTTCAGGCTCCTGTGTGGCTGACCGCGGAGATGAGTAATGTGAAACAGCCGCAAATACTTTCCCAAAGGATCGAGAATTTGGAAAGACGTTTGGCCAAATATGATACGTCAGATGTGCCTATTCATAAGCTCTTGATATTGAAGGCGGCAGTCGAGCTTGAATTGGTCTGCGGTCAAGCTAGCTTGGTCCTGAAGAAAGACGGTACCGTCAGGATTCGAGCCAAAGAGTTCGAGATAAGCGCATCGGGTGATGCGACAATAAACGCCGGTAGGGAATTAAAACTCAAAGGGGCAAAAGTTTCGGAAAACTAATTAATCCGTCACTTTTGGTGTCGAGAGAAGTTTCTGTCGAGAAAAGTTTCTTGACCGGTGCCAGAGTGGAGTGTTATTAAGCCAGGTGCTATGCCCAAGACGATTACGGCGTCGGTCGGGCTGAACGGAAAGAACAAGGATCCGGACACCCGAACTGTCCAGCAACTTCTGAACAAGGTGCCCGCGGGCCAGGGTGGCCCCAAGGTTCCACTAGAGGTCGACGGTATCTGTGGGCGGCTCACCCGAGGAGCCATCCACAACTTTCAGCTCCACCATTTCGGCTGGTCGGGCGCCGACGGTCGCGTCGATCCGGGCATGCAGACGCTCGCGAAGCTCAACGAATTCGACCCAGACCCGCTACCGCCACCACCACCTCTACCGCCAAATCCCGAGCCCCTCAGTTCGGACTTCGTGATCGTGCCGGCACATCAAGGCGACGTGTTCCCTGATGGGATGAGTTCGTCGGACTTCACCTATCTGATCATCGATATAACGAACAATCGGGAGCGCGTCTACCAGCTTCAGTTTGGCGCTGGGGGGGCACCGAAGACGGGGCCGTTCCAGGGTTTTTTTTCTCGCTTCGCTCCCCGCAAGCCAACGACAGTTAGTGGGTTCCAGGGGATAGGGGCCTACATGACTTCAGAGACGATCAATCCGGGTCTTCACGCGGGTACTAGCATTCGTAGTACCCTAAATCTTTTCCCGCCCGAAGGAGGTAGCGGCATCTCTATCCCGATGAAGACCCACCTCTTCAAGAAGTCGACCAACCCTGACGCTGGAGGCATGACCACATCCGTTACAGGGAACTTTGTTCTTGTGCGTTAATAAAGCTCAGCCAGGCCCAGGCCTTTTGATTGTAGATCAAAATCAGTTTTTCTCGATTTAAGAAAATCAGAATTTTGCCGGGGTGAATCGGTGGCATCTTTTTAGACATGCAAATCCCCTACCTCAACACCCGGTTCTGACAAGCCTTGACCCTATTGCCCTCGTGCTACCTGGACCGGATTTAGAGAAGGATTGACACAGTCTCTGCGCCGGCCGCGTCCTTACCAAGCGCCGAGGTTGATCTGGAAATTCTCCGCTTTGTTTTGACGGTCCAGCACGTCATCCACGGTTCCTTCCCCGGCTTTGAGGCGCACCAGATGGACGTGGATACCGTCGGTCCGGCCGGAGAGATCGACCGTCCCGATCTCGTCCCCCTGGTTGACGCTCTGTCCGGCGAAGACGGACGGGTCCACATGGCCATAGACTGTCAGGAATCCGTGAGGGTCCCGAATGATCACCATATTGGGATTGTCGTCTCCGTGTTGCTGTCCGCTCTGGATGTCCGAGACTGTCCCGCTCTCAATGGCGTAGACCGTGTCCGGAGCGTCGTTGCGATGCGTGATATCCTTTGCACGGTGGCTCGGGGTATATCCTCCCGATAGGTGCCCTCCGCCGATCTTGAAAGGGGGGTGCGGATAACGATGCATCTTTTCCTCCTCGGCTGCGGTGTCGGTGTTGGGTTTGTCTTATTCAACGACTCGGATGCCGTAGTACCCAATAGGGAGTCCTGCAATCGAAAGCAGGCCAATCACCAATGCGCATTTTCGAGGCCGAGACTATGCGATAGTGAAGTATTATGTCAAGTTTTTTAACAGAGCCCCAAAACTGTTACATCCAAGCTGTTTGAGTTACGTTGAAGCGATTCTCACCCGATGTGGTGCATTTATGCTCAGGCATTGCGCCCACGGCTTCCCATATGAGGGTCTTCAATGCGGACCGAGACATGGAACCATTTTAGGCCCCAATGCGACCCCCACAGTTGTGTTGACGGACATCAATACCCGTACCGGGTGAGCATGGTTTGACAATCCGAGGGGAGACGTCGATCACCCTGTGGCAATCGACGCGATCTTAGCAGCAATCAGCGCTATGTTGTCGAACCGGATCCAGCATATTGCCTATATGACAAGCGCTTGGGCCGTGCATTAGGGTTTCGCGGCCCCATGCTTCGTTCACGGCAAGGTGTTTGCGCATGAGGAAACCGTGGCTAGCACTACATGACCTTGCGGGGAAACGACAAAAATCAGATCAATGGCGGATTATTTGGGGTGAGATTTGATCATGATTGGTTGAGGTCGTCGTTGTCTGTACTAGATTTGGAATATTGGACAAGTGCCGGGTTCCGGTATTTGCGATGCGCTGGGGAATGGGATCCGGCAGCTTTGGGACCGACACGATCTCGCAAGCAAAAACTGCTGCCACGAACTGCGAGCTAATTTTGATCCAAAATCGTCGATCGTTTACCACCCGGTGAGTGAGGCTTTCGCAGTCAGAGATATCGGCCGCGAATCCGGTTTTCTTGACGGCTGAATTGTGGTAAATGCAGAGCTACTATGGCACAGGACAACTTACGAGAGACATTAAGACTTGAACAAGTAGTGGAGCTGCGCGCAAAGACCGAAAAGATTTCGAAGTTCTTGCTGGGACAGCTCAAAGATTACTTAGAAACCATCCGGCCTCTGTTGGCGCCGGTTCGAGTCTTTGGAAAGCATATACGGTCTCCCATGCGGGAAGATGTTCCTGGGGCGGAGTCAGCTCTCGGGAAATTGCGCGAGAAGTTTAACGAAATCTGCAGTAAGCCATTTTCGTTGTCGCCAGACCTGGCGGACAATGCAGTGGCCGATTTGGATAGCCGTCTAGAGCTTTATCCCTGGGAATACACCCACGAAGCCGCGGGCGACAATGAGAAAAAGATCATTACAATAACCTCACCGGTTAGGAACGTACTGACATACAAATCCTCGTACTCCCTCTCCCAAATCAGACTGGCAGTCAGCGGGATAGGGGATCGCAGGCAGGATGACATGCGGGAATTCCTAGTGGCAGCGTTGGCAATGCAGACTGTCCTGGATAGCTTCCCGGGGATCGCGCGGCTTCTGAAGGACCTACGCTACGATGTCCAGGTCGCAAAATGTCCCGGCTTGGGCGATCTCCCGCTTGTGGTTATCAGCTCATGTGTGCCCTCGTTTCGCTCCTCCGATGAACTGGTTCTGGCTACGACCAGACTTTCCGGTGTGCCAGCGTTTATCGAATTGATCGATACTGACGCAATTCACGGAATGCAGGATCCATTGAAGCCTCGGCTCGAGGAACTGCTGCGGTAGCCGCCGGAGCTTCGATGCGAGCGGTCCAAGTAAAGAAGAGAGGCGGGCGGTTACGGTTGTTGGGTTCAGACCAAATAAGGATCGTAATTTCATCACAAGTTTAGCATCTGCAAAAATAGTTTTTGTAAGATCCTGACCATTGTCGGTTGCCTATGGCCGTCGTCGGTCTGGATTTCATAACCTGGGGAGGGCTCTGGAATGTCCAAGCGTTGGGAGCGCTCTGATGTTCGATTGGTGAGCGGAATTAATCCTGCGGATGAGTCTTCGCCGTTAGGCGAGGAGACACCTTTCATGATCGGCGTCATAGGTGACTTCACGCGGCGACAGGTGGGTGGCAAAACAACTGGTCCGGTGTCAATGGCTGATTGCAGACCCCTCGAAATTGATCGGGATAACTTCGATGCGGTCATGCAGCGCCTCGATGTGAGGTTGGACATTAATTCAGGACGGGGAGGCGAAGAGCAGTCGGTTGAGCTCTTAATGCGGGGAATAGAATCTTTTCATCCAGTGGAAATCGTTAAGCAGGTTGAACCGCTTCGGGCTCTGCTCGATCTCCGCCGCGCGCTCGAAAACCCTGCAAAGTTTAATGCGGCTGCAGCCGAAATACAGAAGCGGATAAAGATACCAGATGCCGGTCTCACTCCACCTCAGTCCAACGCACCCGCAAACTTGCTGGAGGCAATACTTGAGGAGGCAAGTCCTTCCGTGGCACCGGGCCCTCGGGAAAATCGGTCCGGAGACCTCGAGCGGCTTATCCAAGAGATTGCGAGTCCACACGCCATCCGACTCGACGTAAAGCAACAGCAACAGCTCACCGCCGCTCTTGATGGTGTAATTGGCGAACAACTTAGAGCTATCTTGCATCATACCGACTTTCAGCAGTTGGAAGCCGCGTGGCGCTCACTTTACTTTCTTGTGATGAACGCCGAGACAGGGCCTGGGCTTAAGATTTACTTGCTTAACGTTTCCAAAGCGGAGTTGCAAACCGACTTGACGAACTCGAGGAAGATTGAGGACTCCGGTGTGTTTAAAAGCCTCTCCTCTTTTGCTTCCGAGTCTGCGAGCAAATGGGGTGCTTTTATCGGGAACTTCAATTTCACCATGACTCCAGAAGATGCTCGCCTGCTCGATCGAATCGCACAGCTTGCGCACAAGCTCAGGTCACCTTTCATCGCCGGAGCCAGTTCTCGATTTTTTGGCGTCGACTCTTTTACCAGCCTCCCATCTGCAAGGAATCTTGCTAGGTTGTTTGAGGAAGAGCAATATATTGCCTGGCGGAATTTTCGGAAATCTCCGCAAGCGCGATCAGTGGGTCTGCTTCTCCCCCGCTTTCTATTGCGCCTCCCTTACGGCGCGAAAACCGATCCCGTGGGCTCCTTTTCTTTCGAAGAAGGTGTTCGCGGTCAAGATCACGAGAAGTATATGTGGGGGAACCCGGCTTTTGCGTTTGCAGTCATTCTGGCGCGTGAATTTATCGGAAGCGGATGGTCACTGAATCCCGTACGCCTGGTTGGGCAATTGGAAGGTATCCCGCTGCATATTTATGAAGATGGCGGAGTTGCACAAGCAAAGCCATGCGCTGAGGCTCTACTTTCAGATGAGGTTATTGAGGCTTTGGCACACGAGGGCTTTATGCCGCTGATTTGTCACCGCGACCGGGACTTTTTTATGATCCCTCGCGCACAGTCTGTGGCAACTCCACCCGCCGTCCTAGCCGGTCGTTGGTGAGCAGCAAGATAGGGGCACCGCGGAGGCGGTATCGCTGTGCGCCGGGCAACTCGGTAGGCCACGTCCAGCACCTGGGCCAGGAGGATTCGTTGCTTGCGAGACATGCAGCTAAGTG
>Ga0326597_10012577_pt1 | contig 11158 bp, 14 predicted proteins | sample RVTome_12_FD_203789 | JGI IMG/M metagenome (GOLD analysis project Ga0326597, IMG submission 203789) | Soil microbial communities from uranium-contaminated site in the Upper Colorado River Basin, Wyoming, United States - RVT100D185 | ecosystem: Environmental > Terrestrial > Soil > Contaminated >... | reverse complement strand
ACTTCCGGGTATTCCTCGAATATTGGACCATCGGGGTCAGGAAACGTTCGATTCGACGAAAAGTCGCGTCGGCGCTCGAGGTCTACCGAAGAGGTTTCCGAGAATTGGCGGAGGCCGCGATGGGGGGCAAGGAGGAGGCGGGATCTCGCTTCGGTCCTTCAGGTGTTCACTCGCCTTCACCGGACAGCCTCGCGGCCGCAGCGGTAAGCTTGATCCACGGCTGCGCCCTCCAGGCCGTCATCGATCCCAGGGAGTTCGACGTTCAGCGGCACGTGGACGCCGCTGTTCGGCTGCTGGACGAGGTCGCATGAACTTGATCCATCGACGTTCGCACTTTGATGCCGCACCGACGAGGCTTAGAGCATGATTAGAGTTGATCCAGCGAGGGAGGCGGCGGGGCTCACCGAGCTAAGCGAGGCCGAGCGGAGGTTGGCCTCCCTGGCTCTCGATCGGCTCCGAAAGGATGGAGTTCTTGGGGTACGACAGCACGAAAACTTGCGAAGGACGTTGGCCTTCGCCGGTGACGCGCTTGGCTGGGATTTGCTACCCGGGAGCACCAAGGACCGTGTGGCTGCGGTGAAGAAGGCCATGACGAAGCTGGCTGAAGCCGGCGTCGAGCAGCTCAATGGCGATATCACCGCTCTCCTGGCGCAGAAGAGGAGGGAGATCGCGGTGCTCAAGAAGGTCGCGGCGGCCGTGCGGGACTTGGCTAAGGACGCGAAGACAACGTACCCGGCCGAAGTCGAAGTTTCCTTCACCCAGCGAAGCGCCCTGGGAATTCTCGTCACGAAGACCGAAACCCTCGCGCTAGCCGACGCGACTGAGGCGCTCCGCGTCGCGGACGAACTCACGCATCGCGAGGAGAGCCGGGCGAAGCTGCGAGATCAGATGATCGAGGAGTTGAAGGAGCGCCGACGCCAACTGGGCGTCATGAAGCGCGATCTGCCCGCCTTCGTCGAGTCGTCGCACGAGCTCGTTTCGGAGCTTCTCGCGATTGCTACCTAGGCGCCGGGTGGCCACGCTCTCGCGCGTGGCCATGCTCGGGGCCGTTAACTTGACGGCGGCGCCCGTCGCCGCGCAGGTGACGCCGAGCGTCGGGCGCGCTTTCGTCTGGGAAGCAACGGGCGGGGTTCTCGGTTCTGCCGCGGGCATCGGGCTCGGCCTGGCCATAGCCGAACCGGACGAATGCGATGCCGAAGACCTAGCGTGCATCCTTCGGGGAGTTGGCGCGGTCGGTGTCGCTGCCGCGATCGCCGCGCCGGTAGGCACCTACTTGATCGGGAGTGCGCTCGACACGCAGCCGTCCTTGTGGGGTGCCGTCCTTGGCTCGATCGCGGGCCTAGCCGCAGGGGCGGGGGTGATCAAGCTGTTTGATGAAACCGGCAACGACGTCGAAGGCGCCGCAGCGGTGGTCGCAGTCTCGCTGACGCACGGTGTCGTGACCGCGGTCGGCTCGCGCCTCGTTGCCTCGATGCGTAGGGAGGTGGGCGAGTGAAGCGAGAGGAAGCTATTCGGCGGGCCTTGATGCTAATCCCGGATCCCTTCCATGTCCTCGAGAAGGAAGCCGGGTTGCCGGAACGCATCCTCGAGAAGATCCGCGATGGTCTCGTGTTGGCATCGCCGGAGGTTGCGGAAAAGATGGCCGCCGCGATGGATCGACTGGGCGATCGGTACCACGCGGCAGCCGAGCTCGTCCGCGCCGCGATCGTGGACACGGGTGGCCTGGATGCCTAGGTGGTGGAAGCACTGCTCGCGGAGCCATGCTCCGGCCAACCTCGCCATGTTGGCTGGGCGCCGAACCCGAAGATGACCAGGAGACAAATGCGTACCTCATCGCCCGGCAATCTATTGACGAAGTCGTTCAGCATTTCGCGTGCGCAGGCCACGGTCGCGGATCCCGCGATCCTGATGGCGCAAATCATGAGGGAGACCGGATCCGAAGCCCACGCGAAGAGCATCCTGCGTAGCATGGAGCGAATGGGGACCGATGCCTCGGTCCTCTCCTACGACATGACACTCGAAACCCGCCGCTCGAGGACCGCCGGCGTGGCCGTGGGAGCGTGGCGAGTGCGAGCCTTCCGGGGGCATCCGACACCCGAGTCACTGGGCTGATCGCGCCGGGGCGGTGAAGCTCGCCGCATCAGGAGAGACCGAATGGCCGACCGAAAGCATGAGAACGAGACGTTCGGGCCCGAACCGATCTTCGTCGACGGAAAGATCTTCCTGCGGTGCACCTTCAACGGCACGAAGCTAATCGTCACCGGAGACGGTGATATCGCGTTTCACGAGTGCCGACTCAACCAGGTGACCTTTGAGCTGTCCGGCAGCGCCGGTCGCACCTTGAATTTCCTTCGGTCGTTCTACAATTCGGGCGATCCGGGAGGGCGGGCACTGGTCGAGCACCTTCTGACGGGCATCCCCAAGACGCAACAGCCGACACCCAAGACGGGGTCCTGGCAGGCGTGACAAAGGGATCAGGACGGGCACAGGAGCGGTCCAAGGGACTGGTGCGCGTCGCTCGTTCCCGGCCATCTTACTTATGGCCGCGTTGGTACGCTCGTTCGCCACGGAGGTTCATCGACGTGACTCACTCTCGCGTGGTGGTCGCTCTCCTGATTGGCCTAGCCACATCGGGTCCTCTTTCGTTGGCCGCGCAGGATCCCGCCGAGTCCTTCGCGTCGGCGTACGAGCGTCTGGAGCGCGGGCCCGCCTATTCGGGGGCGGTCCTTACAGGCCACTTGGAATTGACGCGCACGAACGAGAACGGTCTCGAGCACAGGTACGTTCTGATCGTTCCGGAAGACTATGACCCGGCGCGTCGGTATCCGACGGTGCTCTATCTCAACGGGGGCGTGTCCCGGCCGGATCGCGGAGCTGGGGGCTCGTGGTGGCGGAACTACGACAACGTGCTGGGCGGCGATCGCATCGCCGTGTTTCCCCAAGGCTGGAACGAGTCCATGTGGTGGCAGGCGAGCCAGGTTGAGAACCTCAGGGGCATCCTGTCGGAGCTGAGGACCACCTACAACGTGGACGAAAACCGCACCTACGCGATTGGGCAGTCCGATGGCGGCACCGGAACCTACTTCCTGGCCTTCCGGGATACGACGCCGTGGGCCGCGTTCCTGCCCTTGATCGGCTTTCCGGGAGTGCTTACGAACCCGGGGATCGGCGTGGACGGCCAGCTGCACCTCGCCAACCTCACGAACAAACCGTTCTTCATCGTGAATGGCGAGGACGATCCGCTTTACCCGGCACGAATCGTCGAGCCGGTCCTGGAGGCTTTCCGGGCGGTGGGGGTGGAGCACGTCTTCACAACGAAGCCGGGCGGACACAACACGAGATGGTGGCCCGAGGAAGAAGCGAACATCGAGCGTTTCATCAACGCTCATCCAAGGGACCCCCACCCCGAACGAATCCTCTGGGCAACGGAGCGGACGGATCGGTACAATCGGGCGCACTGGGTGGTGATCGGCGAGCTCGGCCCTATCGCGGGCGACGATAGGCGTGCGGACCTCGCCGAGCTCACGGCGTACGGGGAGGGAGGCGCGGTACGAGCGGTGCGCTCCGGAAACACCGTGACCGTTGATGCATACCACGTCCGCCGATTCACGTTGTTATTGTCGCCCGAGGTGTTCGACTTGGCGGGTCCACTCCGAGTGATCGCGAACGGAGAGGTGGTGTTTGATGCGGTCGTTCCCGAGGACGTGGAGACGCTGAGAAAGTGGGCCGCCCGCGACGAGGACAGGACGATGCTCTATGCGGCAGAGGTGACGATCGAGCTGAGATAGTCCGGGAGTGGGGGGCGCCGGGTTTCTGCGCGACATCCTACCGAATACAGCTGGACGACGCCCCCCTCCACCCCTCGTGGTGCGGAGGGGGCCGTCGTGCGTGCGGCGCCGGGACGAAACACTCCTGCGGCTAAGGCGCGAAGGGCGCGCCTTCGCGTCTCCATTACGCACGCTGTTTCCACGTGCTGGACTTCGCTGACGTAGACTGGCGCCGGGGCTTTGCAGGCTCGCGATCCCTACCGGTCCTTCCCGAGGCGCGCTTGTTCACAGCACCTTCGGCGATCGCATTGAGCTTCGCGTTCGCGGCTTTCTCCTCATCCAGGGTTTGTGCGAGGAGCTTCATCGCTTCCTCCTCCCCGAGCTCCTCGGCGAACGCGCGGGCGGTGCCGTATCCACAGATCTCGTAATGCTCGACTTCTTGGGCAGCGCCGATAATCGCGGCATCCATCACATCGTCCTCGAAATCCTCTTCCAAGACTCCTTCGCCCTCTTGGAGGAGTCCTTCCATTCCTTTGCAGGTCTCATCATTCCCGCGGTGCCCCATATCACTCAGGGTATTCTCTAGCCGGCTCTGGTGCTGGTGGGACTCCTCGAGATGGCAACGCCCGCGCGTCCCCGAGGCCATAGGAACTGATTTGAGGGCGCGGAGCAGAACGGGCACACCGCTTGCATTTCGGAGGGGCACGAAAGCGCAACCTCGAGCGAAGAACGTCGAGAGACGGAAATGGCGGAGGTCTAAGAGACTTGCCGTATCCAGATCTCGACAGCCGGCATCCTCTCCAGAGAGGGGGTGCCGGCTCTTCTTCGTGTGACATCGGATATCACGTCATCAGGGCGCATCACTTGCTCACGGTCGTTGCAGCCCTCGAGCGACACCTCTGGCTAGAACACTTGGAGCGGCGAGGGTGCATCTACGTGGACCTCTTCAAGGACGAGCCAGTCGTATCCCATTGCCTGTAAGTGGCGTCCCTCTCGAAAGATTCGACGCTTTCACTTGCGCTCCACGAAAGGGAGAAACGCTCGAGGACGACGGCGCCTGACCTCAGACCTTTCACCTATGGCAGAGGACGGAAATGAACGAAACCCCGATGGAGTTGCTCGTGCACCTGGTTGACGGCGGCTCGTTCACTATGGAGCCACCAACGGGCACCGAGCCCAACGAAGACGCGCGGCGAATCCTGGAGCAGAGGAGGGCGGCGATCCAACGCCACGAGGACGGAATCGTGACGTTCCACGCCGCATCCCAGGTAACCAAAATCACGGTCCAGCCGAAAGGCACCGACGCTAACAAGCCACGAGCCCGGAAAAAGACACCCTAGCACGCGGCCCGCTTCACCACGCTCGATGAGCAGCCCTGTCGCACAGCGCGCGCCAGCGGGGGGACGCGGCCGTAAGGGCCTCGCTCAGAAGGGGCGGTTTAGAAGTATCCTTTTGCCGCTACCCACACCTCGCAGTCCCCCGCAGTGACGGGACCGTCCGGTGGCGGAAAGCAAATCAGGTACCGCTCAAGCGTCTCGTTCTCCCAGACAGTGAGCGAGATACCCTCACCGTATTCTATGTCGCGCACTGGCGGCCCGAGTGCCTCCATCTGCAATCGCAACGTATCGATGGGCACGCCCTCCCAGCTTCCGCGGAGGTTCATTCTCATTTCTTCCAGCACCCCGTTTTGGAAGCCGAAAACGTAGGCGCCTGGGTCCGAACTCGTCCCCGGTGAACTGCAAGCCACCCGCCCCTCTGCGTCCACCTCGTCGCACTCGAGTGGAATCCCCGTGGCAATCACGTCAGGGTAGGGCGTCCCGTGCTCGAATCCCATTAGGGTGTCGATGGGTGCCGACCCATCCACGATCGGGAGGTCGGCAGGGGCATCGCACGCGACCGTAGCGTAGAGAATCACCGCACACATTAGAGACCGAATCAACAACGGGCTGGCTCCACTGATCTGGTCGCCCCGCGTGGAAGGCGCGCGCAGGTTGAGGACTGACGTTCCTCTTCGTACAACCCGGCGATGACCATACTGTTGCCCTCGTCGCCGTGGGCGTAGAGTCACCCAGGTTTCGGCCACGGGCAAACCAAGAGCCAGTTACCGGCGCGATCGGCGCCCACGAGACCATGCTTTCAGTCGAACTCGACGTCACTCGCCCTCGTGATGCCCAGGCGGCCGTGGAGGCCGCCGTCGAGAGATTCGGCCGGATCGACGTCTTGGTAAACAACGCCGGGAACTTCTTCGCCGGCTTCTTTGAGGAGCTCAGTCCCGAACAAGTTCGCGCTCAGATCGAGACTCTGCTGCTCGGGCCGATGAACGTCACTCGCGCCGTCCTGCCAGTCATGCGTCAGCAGCGAGCCGGGCTCCTGGTTACCCTCTCCTCCACCGCGGGCATCGTTGGCCAGTTGTTTTGCACTGCATATTCCGCGGCAAAGTTCGGCATCGAAGGCTGGATGGAGTCGCTCGCGCCAGAGATCGCGCCTTTCGGCATCCGCACGATGCTTGTCGAACCTGGATTCTTCCGCACCGAGCTGCTCACCAACGACTCCACCACCTATGCCCCGCCATCAATTGCCGACTACGCCGATCGCACGAAGGAGATCATTGCAGCTTGGAAGAGCATGGACGGCCAGCAGGGCGGCGATCCCGCCAAGCTCGCCGAGGCGCTCGTGAAGCTTGCCGCGCTCGAAGAGCCTCCGACCCGCTTCGCTGCCGGCGCCGATGCAGTGAACACTCTCGAGGCCAAGGCCAACACACTGCGTACCCAAGCAAAGGCCCACTGGGAATTATCGACGTCCCTCGCCTACGATAGTGCCTGACCCGGAAACGGGGTTCTCGAGCAAGTCTACGACCGAATCGGCGCCGACTACTCCACGTACCGGCGGGTTCGGCGGAAGCGTTACCTGGACCCGTCCCGACCGCCCCTGAAGTTCCGGCCGGCCCGTCGGCGACTCCGGGGCGAAGCGCGGCCGCCCGCTGGAGAGAAGGGTTAGCCGCTTCCGCGAACTTGCATATGAAGTGCAGCACGGCCGGCGACCGCTGGCAGTCCCATAGAAGGAAAGAGGACCTGGAGTAGCTACCGTTTCGGCTCATACCGCATCGCCACCGCCCCCGAGCCGAACTCCAGCCGGCTCACGAGCTTCAAGTCGAGACGCTTCGATAACCCAGCGAACAACGTCGGCCCATCGCCCGCCACCCTGGGATGCACCACGAACTCGCATTCATCGATCAATCCTAGCTCCGCCAACGCCAGCGGGAGCGTCACGCCTCCCGTGCCCAGTCCCTTACCCGACTCCTGCTTGAGCTGCTGCACGGCCTTCCCCAGATCTCCGCGGACGAGTTCCGAGTTCCAGTCGACCCTGTCCAGGGTGCTCGACACGACGTACTTCTTTGCCGCGTCGATCGTTCGGGTGAAGGGCTCCGTCCAATCAGGCATCGTCACCGTCCGCGTCGACAGCCGCCACGCTGCCTCCATCATTTCGTAAGTCACACGGCCGAAGAGAAGTGCATCGGCCTGGGCGATGTTGTCGGCGGCGTGACGATGCAAGTCTTCGTCCGGGATCATTACACGATGATCGCAGCACCCGTCCAATGTGACGTTGATGGAATACCGGAGGGGTCGCATGACGTGCTTCCGAAGCGGGCTAACGACTTTGGGCCGCCCTTCGAGGAGCGGCATCGCGCCATCGAATGACCGAGAACTCCAAGGTGGATGCAACGACCGCATCTCGCAGCGACCAGACGTTTGGCAAGGCATGACGTGCCCTCAGTCAGCCGTCAGCCGCGAGCCATCAATTGCAGCAATCGGGGTCCAAGAAGATCAAGATCACGGCCACCCCGACGGTGATGCCCGCGGCGACGCCGAGACCGAGCCCGGGCATCCCGCCGAGTTCCGAGCCCAAGTACAGTCGCGGCCGGGTCCGCCTCACCGGCGGCGGGCAACCCGCCTCAGTGCAGTTGTGGACATTGGACCGTACCAGTTCCGGACGCGCGGCGACGCTGATCCAGTGGACCGGGTTGTACTTCACCAGTCCCAGCACCGAACCCAGGTCGAACGACTCGCTATCCCCGGTGAAGATGGGGGTGCCGACCGCGATGTCGAGGGATTGGGTCGGGCCGAACCAGCGACGCCATCTCAGTACCGGACCCGTGGAGAAGTTGTCGCCACTTTGGCCGAAGACGAACCACGACCCACCGACGGCGTCCTTCGATGAGAGGTTCACCATCGCGCCCCAATCGATGGCGAACCGAATCTGGTCGAAGTTGAACGCGTCGAGTTGGATGTAGGGCCCGGAGTTGGTGAGAAAGAAGACCCGGCATTCGGCACGCGGCTGAGCCCGGAAGCACAGCTCGTCCGCGGGTCGCACCGCCACCGGCTCCTGGGCGGCCACCGCCGGGACCGAGCAGACCATGGCGGTGGTGCATAGCGCGATGCGGCGCATCATCACGCGACGATAGGCCGGCAGGGTGGCCAAGCACAAGCATGCGTATCCCGCCGAGTTTCGGGCCGTCTAAGTTCGTCGCGGTTCGTGCGGGTGGGCCAGGGGATCCGATAGCTATCCGATCGGGCGTCACAACCGGCGTCGTACGGACGGTCAAGAAAGCGGCCGAACGTGCCTGGCGAACATGCACACCCGACCGACCTCATCGTAATGCTTCAGTTCCACGTGGATGGTCTTCGGATCATCCACGGGATCTGGGGATCTCAATATGCACACAAACATGCATAGTTGCGGTCGAACCGCTGCACCCTAAGGGGGGTACCCGCGGCGGCCCGAGGTCGACGTAGGACCACGGAGCACTGCTTGGCGGCGTCGGGGCGGAAGGATCGAATCCCTCCGGGCGCATCCCTCCCATCACTGCCGAGAAGTCCGGTCAGGTCCCCGGTGCCCGGATGTCGAAGGTCCCGTTCGCGATGGTGAGGTTGCCGACGGCCCCGGTGCCGCCGACCGGCGCGAGCACCCCGCTGAACGTTCCGGCAATGCGGCCGCCCCCGACGGAGGTAAAAGTCACCGTTCCGGTGGAGCCTGGCGTGGGTCCCCAAGCGACGGGCGTGCCGATGGTGGTCACCTGCACCGAGATCCCCTCGGCCCCGTTCCCGATGGCGTAGGTGCCCGGCGTCACCGGCAGCGTGGGCGTGATGCTGACGGAGCGCTCCGTATTGGACCCGTTGAACGAGAAGATACCGGTCTGGCCGACGGCGACGATCGTAGCGCCCGTCCAGGCTGTGCCGCCAATCGTCGCGGACATCGCGCTTCCGCGGTTGTTGCCCGTGGCTGCGACGAAGCTCGAGGGGAGCTCGATGTCGAAGGTGCCGTTGGTCACGGACAGAGCCGCCCCCCCGCCGAGCAGGGGCGGGGCGGTGAACGTGAACGTGCCCACCATGCGAGCGCTCGTGAGGGTCGTGATCGTGACCGACCCCGCGTTTCCGGAGAGCGGAGTGAAGTAGGACGTCACGGAGGACGCGCCGGCCACGACCGTGACAATGCCGGTGCCCCCCGGCGTCGTGACGATGTTGATCCCGAGCGGGAAGGTGCCCGTTCCCGAGATGAAGGCGAGCGTCAGGACGAGGGACCGATAGTTGCTTGCGGACTGGACCTGCGTGCCGCTGATCGTGAGCGAGCCGGGGGTCTCCACGCTCCCCGGCGTCACCTGAAACCCGATCTGATCCGCGGCCCACGCCTGGCCGTTGATCGTCGCGGTGAATGGCGCGCTACCACCGCCACCACCTCCGCCTCCGTCGGTGGGGCTATCTCCGCCACATCCAGACGAGAGGGTCAGCGCGGTCAGGGCCAGGACGAACTTGAAAGTCCTCATGATCTCTCTCGTCGCCCGTGGAACACACGTAGAACGGCCACGTCGAGATAATCGCGGCCGCGCCCACCGGGCGGTACTATCCGAGACCCGCGGGGCGCGGCAAGGTCAGCCTTTCCCGCCCCCCAAGGGTCATTCCTGCGAGGCGGCTTGCGACGGCCGCCGCCCGATGTCCGGCACAGCATTCCGGGCAATGTGGTTGCAGATTTGTTCAGACCGGCTGCATAGCCTGCTTGGTGTCCTCAAGTTTCGCCAGTGACTCCTTCCGGATCTCGCGCCCGGCTATCCATTCGAGGACGCGCCACAGGCCCTTCATTGCCATCGATGCGGACACGCTCAGACGGGTGGGGGCTCCAGGCAAGACGCCTGGCCAATTACCAGGCGGCTGCGTCGCGCAGACGCTTGTGGCCGCTGGCTTTTCTCCCCATCTGAGCCTGTAGACTGCGCCGGTTGGAGGAACTCACGGCTTCCGCCGCGTGCGCTCGGCCTCGTGATGGAGTGGGCAGCGATTCACCAGGACGAGCTCGGGGAGTGGCGTGGAGGCGGGTCACGAACCACGAAGAGCCTGGCTCGATCGAGCCGCTCACATAGTGAGGAAGGAGGGACTGACATGCTTTACGACGTGGTCGCGGTGAAGGCACGGGACCCCTTTAGGATCTGGGTTCGTTTCGAGGACGGAACGGAAGGGGAGGCGGACCTGTCCGACCTCGCCGGACGGGGCGTGTTCAGGCGTTGGAGGGAAAACCCCTCCGAGTTCGCGCAGGCCACCGTCGATGCGGAGAGCGGCACGGTGGTGTGGCCCGGCGGGCTCGATGTGGCACCCGACCGGCTGTACCAGGAGGTTCTCCAGACACCCACGGGTATTTCCAGGTAGCACGCACTCGAACTTACGGGTGGCGCTGCCACCCTCGCCCAGTGCTGCTCCGACCCGTGGCTACCTTCCCCTTCCGGCTTGGGTAGGCGTTCTCCACGCCCGGGCGAGCCCCAAGCCCGAGAGCAGCATCAGCAAAGTCGCAAATGAGAACGCGGCGCTCGGGCTAATGAACGTCCAGAGGAGCCCCGCGACGCCGCTCGCGACGAGGTTGCCGAAGGATTGGACGGCGGCGAGTAGCCCGAACGCCGATCCTCGGACCGCTTCGGGCGCGTGCGTGGCCACGGCCGTGTGCTCCGCCGTCTCCACGCAGCCGATTGCGGCTCCCGCGCCGACGAAGGCGCAGGCGAGGAGGAGAAGGGAGGGGCCGGTGAACGCGAACCCGGCGTACGATAGGCCGAAGAGGGCCACGCCTCCGCTAAGAACCACCACGCTGCCGTGGCGATCGGTCGCCCGTCCCGCGGGGAAGCTCGCGAGCGTCGCGGCCAGGTTGTGGAGGGCATAGAGGACGATAGCCGCGGTGGTGGCAGCCTCGACGCCGCGCTCGGGTGCGAGCACTTCGGTCGCGCGCAGGATCAGGAGCGGAGTGGCGAGGTTGCCGAGCTCGAAGAGCGCGAGACCGGGAAGCAGCTGACGTACCGGGCTGTCGAGCACGGGACCGACTCGCAGGCGGATGCTGTCTCGGCGGCGTGCTTGGACCCT
>Ga0326597_10012574_pt1 | contig 11159 bp, 7 predicted proteins | sample RVTome_12_FD_203789 | JGI IMG/M metagenome (GOLD analysis project Ga0326597, IMG submission 203789) | Soil microbial communities from uranium-contaminated site in the Upper Colorado River Basin, Wyoming, United States - RVT100D185 | ecosystem: Environmental > Terrestrial > Soil > Contaminated >... | reverse complement strand
CGGTTGATATCGCACGGCAGGGAGCGGACCGATGAGTAGACGCCGCTGCTCTCGACTTCGCGCGCTCGTCGCCCTTGCGCTCTTAGCGGGTACCGCGGCGCAGGCACAGGTGTTTCCGGTCAGTCCGTTGGTGGTCTCCGGACCCACCGACGAGCGCATAAACGTGGTGTTTCTGGCCGAAGGCTACACGGCCGGCGAAATGACCAAATTCGAGCAGGATGTAGAGCTGGCTCTGGCGGGTCTCTTCAACGCGCCGCCGTACCGCGATTATGAGGAGTTCTTCAACGTCTATGCCGTCGAGGTCGTCTCGAATGAAGCTGGTACCGATCATCCGTACACGGCGTCCGACTGCCCGGCGGGGCTCGACACACTCAGCCGCGACACGTACTTCCACAGCTCGTTCGATGTCGGCGGCATTCACCGGCTCCTGGTGCCCGACGATGCACTGGTGTACCCGGTGCTCATAGCCAATGTGCCCTTCTGGGATGTGGCCTTCGTCATCGTCAACACGGACTGGTACGGGGGGGCGGGGGGCGCGTTCGCCACGTTTTCCACACACATATCAAGCGCGGAAATCGCCATCCACGAGCTTGGCCACGCCTTCGCGGACCTGGCCGACGAATACGAATACGGTGGCGGCGGAGGCTACGAAGCGCCCAACGCTACGGCGGAGTTGGTTCGTGAGCTGATCAAGTGGAACGCCTGGATCGACGTCTCCACCCCCGTGCCCACGCCGGAAACGCCGACCTACAACAGTGTCGTGGGTCTGTTCGAAGGGGCGGTGTACACGCCCACCGGCTGGTATCGCCCCAAGCTCAACTGTAAGATGCGCAGCCTGGGTGTCCCGTTCTGCGCGGTCTGCGCCGAGCAGACGGTCCGCTCAGTTTACAATCTCCTCGACGCGGTGCACCGGCTGGATCCTCCGGATGAGCTCTTCAGCATGCCCGGCAACGCCACGCGGGCGTTTACGGTGGATCTGCTGCAGCCCACCGGCGGCACCGTCCAAACCGAGTGGCGGCTGGACGGCGTACCGGTGGCCTTGGGAACGGAGACGTGGCCGTTCGACGCCAACCTCGCGGACTCCGGCCTTCACTTGCTCGAAGTGTTCGCGGTGGACACCACGCTCCTCGTGCGCACCGATCCCTTCGGACTTTTGGCTTCACAGACCAGCTGGATGGTTCACGTGGAGGCGCCGGCGCCCTGCCCGATCGTGCTCACCGGCGACGTAGATCAGTCGGCCGCCATCAGTTCGAGCGACATCATAAACCTGGTCAACTACACCTTCAAAGGGGGGAGTCCGCCTCTCCCGTGCGAGGTGGCGGGCGATGTCAACTGCTCGGGTGCCGTCACATCCGCAGACATCATCGCCCTGGTGACCTACGTCTTTAAGAGCGGTACGCCGCCGTGCGATGCTTGCGTGCTCTTGACGCCGGGATACTGGAACTGCCCTTGAAGGACAGGTTCGGTCGTGCCGTGCGACGATCTAAAAAGCAGAATCTGAAGAACTAGCCCGAGTTGCGGACGATCACCAGCGTGATGTCGTCGGATTGCCGGTGCCCGGCAACGAACGTCACCAGCCTGCGCCGGATCCGCTCGGCCACCTCGGTCGCGGTGTTTCTCGGGCCGTCGCCTATGGCGGCCTCCAGGCTTGCCCTGCCCCACTGCTCACCGGATGCGCTCTCGGCCTCGGTGACGCCGTCGGAATAGATGACGATCACATCGCCGGGCCCGAAGGGAACCGTGTGCTCCACGTAGGGCTTGGACGAGATCGGGCTGATCAGCATGCCCGCTTCGGGGAGCGCGTCCATCGTGCCGTCGGCGCGCCACAAGAGCGGCGGGTTGTGACCCGCGTTCACGTAGGTCAGCGTGTTTTGCGCCGGGTCGACCGCCATGCAGAAGAGCGTCACGAAGCGATCGTAATCAAGCGTCGTGCGGAGCATGGCATTGACGGCATCGACCGCCTGCGCGGGAGAGGCCCCGGTTACCGCCTGCGACTTGAACAGCGCCTGCAGATGCGCCGCCAGGAGGGCAGCGGGCATCCCCTTGCCCGATACGTCGGCGACGACGCACCCCAGCCGCCCGCCGGGCAGCCTCGCCCAGTCGAACAGGTCGCCGCCGACCTCGTGCGCGGGCAACGCGAGCCCGTGCACATCGACGCCCGCGATCTTCGGTTGGGCGCGAGGAAGAAGGCCCTGCTGAATCGAGCGGGCCGCGCGCAGGTCCTCCTCCATTTCATAAAGCCGCGCGTTCTCGATCACCTGGGCGGCCTGCATGGCGATGATGTCCAGAAGGCGGCGGTCGCTTTCGCCCAGCAGACGGTCATCCCTTTTATTGAAAAGCGACAGCGTGCCCAACAGCCTTCGCCGGACTTTGAGCGGGGCGGCCAAAAGCGATTTCACGTTGGGCATATCCTTGATCGACCCTGCGAAGCGGGAATCGTTGGGCAGGTCGTTGGAGACGATCGCCTCCTGATGGAGGAGCATCCAGCCTGTGAGGCTCATTCCCAGGCGGTAGCGGAGCGACTCCTGGTAGGCCGTCTCCTGTCCCTGCGAGCGCACCCGGATGCCCGTGCGCAACATATCCTGGGGGTCGGTGGGGTCGAGCAGGTGGATCACTCCCTGCTCCACGTTGAAATGACGCACACAGATCCCCAGAATGAGACGGTTGATCTGGTCGACGCGTCTTTGCGTGCCGATTTCGGCGACGATTTCGCCCAGGATCCCCAGATCCTGCACCGCCATGCGCAGGCGCTCGCTCTCGCTGTTCGGATCCTTCGTGGTGTCCGGGCTGTCCGCCAAGGATATCCTTTATGGTTGGAAGGGGATATGGCCGGTGATGGGCCCGCGGACCATTCCCCTCACACTCTTCCACCGGGACCGGGCCGCCGGCATCACGTATTTTCCAGGCGACCGCGAAGCAAACTACGCCCGGCCTCAAATGAAGTCAAGCATGGCGCCCCGGGCATCGGATCCCGCCCGGCCGGGATAAGCAGACTGTGGGGACGCGACCTTGGCAGGTCGCCGCGGTCTCGCAGTCCGCATGACGCTCGACGCCGAATCCGGGATTCGTGCCGGGCCTGGATAGTGCCTATCCAGAATAATCGGAAAACCGCTCTCAGACGGTTCCTGGCGACCGGCGTCGCCGGAACTCAACTGAGTGCGGCGCGGGGCGTTAGGTTTTGCCTTTCGGGTCCTGCCGGCACGGCATGGAGGTTGCTAAACAGAGGTGATGTCGATAGTATTCGACAGGCGACCCGCGGAGGAGAAAGTTATGTCGCACACTGACGATCCGGTGCTTCCCGCCCATCCTCAAGGGGCGACTTTGAGTTGGAATCGAATCGTGGCCTGGGCCGGCTTCGCTCTCGGTGTCTATTCCGGCCTGGTGATGGGCCTCTGGTCTTTCGATGGACCGGTGGCGGTTCCGGCGTGGCTCGGTGCGTACGCGGACACATCCCGAAGACTTGCCCGGCTCGGACACATCGCGCTGTTCGGCCTTGGCTTCTTGAATCTGCACCTTGTCACAGCGCTCGGCACGGCCAGGATGACTCCGCCGTCGAAGCAGTGGGCGGCTGGGGCGATGAATTTCGGCAACGTCTTGCTGCCGCTTACCCTCGTTGCCGCGGCGCTGGTTCCGGCGTGCAAATACTTTCTCCCCGTGCCGGCATTGTCCGTGGCCGTGGCGGTCACGCTGACGGCGATCGGCGTGATCCGCCAAAACGGAAAAGGGGCCCGTGCGAATCGCTGAGATGAATGCTCTGCCGGAGATCCTCTCCTCTGCCCGGAAGGAGTACGCCCGGAAGCCGGCCGTAAGCTGTCACGCCACCCCGTTTATCGAGCTTTCGTACGCCGGGCTTCGAGACTCGGTGTCGCGCGCGGGAGCGTGGCTGCGCTCGGGCGGGCTGTCGGTCGGCGATCGCGTCATGCTGGCCGCTTTATCGGGACCCGCCTGGGTGGTGGCGTTCTTCGCGGTGCTCGAATCCGGCGGCGTTGTCGTGCCGCTGGCCGTGGAGACAAAGCCGGAAGCAATAGCCGCCGTCGGGCGCCGTACCGGGGCCCTCCGGATCATCGCGGGCGACAGGCACAGCAAGGCCGCCATGGAGTCGCACAAGCTGATCCGCATACCTGCCGCCGACTTGATTGCCGTCGGCAACAGCAAGAGCTCGCCGCCGCCGACCGTCGGACGGCCCGACCTGGCCGTGCTCGCCCTGACCTCCGGAACCACTGAAGTGCCGCGCCTGGTCGAACTCACCCACGGCGCCCTTCTGGCCAACGTGGAGGCCCTGCTTAAGGTGAGACAGGTGGGGCCGGGGGACAAGTTCCTCTCCATGCTTCCACAGGCGCACATGTTCGAGCTGGTCGTGGGGCTTCTGGCCCCCCTGGCGTGCGGAGCTGAGATCCTCTACAACGGTCCGCTTCTGCCCAACCGCATCATCGACACCATTAGAGATGAGCAGATCACGCACGCGCTGGCCGTGCCCGCTCTGGTAACGGCCCTTTATGGCGAAATTCTCGGCCGATTGGCGGAGAAAAACCTGATCGACGGAGGGCGCAGGCGGCAGGCTCCGGCCGTCACGGCGAGACGCCTCCAGTCGGAGCTGAGTTCGGACAGGCTGCTTCGCATCCGCCTGGGCGTGCGCCGGGAAATCGGGGAGGCGTTCGAGCGCATCATGGTCGGTGGCGCGGCTCTCGACCCGGCGCTCATCGACGTGCTTCTGGCGCTCGGCATCGAGACGGACGTGGGCTACGGCCTGACCGAAGCGGGACCGGTGGTCGCCATCGGCCGGAGCGCCGAGTTTCCGCACGGATCGGTCGGTCGGCCGCTGCCCGGCGTGGCCGTCAGTCTCGGGGCGGACGGCGAGATTCAGGTGCAAAGCCCGGCTTTGATGCGGGGCTACCACGGCGACCCGGCTGCTACTGCTGCGGTTTTGAGCTCAGGATGGTTGAAGACCGGCGATCTGGGAACCATCGACGACGAAGGTTATCTCTATGTTTCAGGACGCCTGAAGGAGGCCATGGTCACCGCTTCGGGCGAGACTATCCATCCCGACGAGATGGAACCCTACTACCAGAGTCCGCATTTCCGCGAACTGTGTGTGGCGGCGCTCCCCGGCCCGGATGGTAACGACCTCCCGACCCTGTTCGTCGTGCCGCTGCAGCCCGACCTGCCGGACTGTGACCTCGAGCAGGTTTTCAGGGGGCTCAGAGCGGCGGCACCGGCCCGGATGAGAGTCGAACAGCTGGTGCGCCAGGAATCGCCGTTTCCACGAACGCCTACGGGCAAGGTCTGCCGCCGTCTTCTGGCGGATCTGCACAGGCGAGAGGCTCAGCGCACATGAGTCGGGCCCGCCTGGAATCCGAACTTCGCGAACTCATCGCCCGGACCACGGGCAAAGACATCTCGCGCGCTGGGTGGGACACGGACTTAGTCGCCCTACTCGGCCTCGACAGCCTGGCGTCACTCTCCCTCCTGGCGGCCATCGAGCGTCACTTCGATTTTCGCTTCGCCGACGAAAAGCTCTCCCTTCTGCGCACACTCTCCACGATCCACCGGGAGCTGCAGGCCGGCCGGAAAGGCGGGAAACCATGAAGATCGGACTCGTCGCCATGAGCGGCGTACGCGTGATGACGCCGGAGCTTGCTAAGCTCGGCGTCAGCCTGCCTCAGTTCGTGAGCCGGGGGAAGGTCATCGCGTCGCTTCCCAGCCTCGGGCTTTTGACCGTGGCCGCGCTCACGCCCGGCGACGTGGAGGTGGGGTATCGCGAGATCGGGGAGTTGACTCCCGATTTCGAGCTCGAGCCGTTCGACCTGGTCGGCATTTCCTCGTTCACCGCTCAGATCGATGAGGCGTACGCCCTGGCGGACCGCTACCGGGCAGCGGGAGTGCCGGTGGTGCTGGGCGGGCTTCATGTCAGCCTGATGCCGGACGAGGCCGCCATGCATGCCGACGCGATCGTACTTAACGGCGCGGAAGGGGCCTGGCCGCGACTGGTGGAAGATTTCAGGCAGGGCAAGATGAAGCCGCGCTACGAGGGACTGCGCGCCGGTGTCTTCGAGGCGCCGAACTACGTGGTGCCGCGCTTCGATCTTCTGCGCGGCCGGCCGTACAACCGGCTCACCGTGCAGAGCTCGCGCGGCTGTCCGCGCAACTGCGATTTCTGCGCCGCCAGCCTGCGCATCACGTCCAGCTTTCAGCAGAAGCCGGTCGCGCGGGTGGTCGAGGAAATTCGCATCGCGCGGGACGTAACGGACAATCCCTTCTTTGAGCTGGCCGACGACAACACCTTCATCAACCGGACCTGGGGGAAGCAGTTCCTGCGCGCGGTCATTCCGCTGGAAATCCAGTGGTTCACCGAAGCGGACATCTCCCTGGCGGAAGACGACGAGCTTCTGGACCTGCTTGCCCAAAGCGGCTGCCGGCAGGTGCTCATCGGGCTGGAGAGCCCCGCCGGTGAGGATCTGGCGGGCATCGATCCGGCCAACTGGAAGCAGAAACAGCACGGGCGATACCTGGACGCCATCGAGCGCATTCAGTCGCGCGGCGTCTCCGTCAACGGCTGCTTTATTCTCGGCCTGGATACGCACACGCCCGACGTCTTTCCCCGCCTGAAGGAATTCATCGACCGCTCCGGATTGCTCGAGGTTCAGATCACGGTGCAAACGCCCTTCCCGGGCACGCCATTGCATGAGCGTATGCGAAGGGAAGGCGCCTTGCTCAAGGAGCGGTACTGGGAGCGCTGTACGCTTTTCGACGTCACGTACAGGCCGAAGCGCATGACCGCCGAAGAGCTCGAAGCGGGAATGCGCTGGCTGTTCGGTGAGCTTTACAACGAGCGCGAATACATCCGCCGCAAGCGGCAGTACATGGAAATCGTCAAGGCCCGCATGTAAGGAGTCGTGCGCCGCGATGACAGTCGCCCGTAGTGCGGATCGCCATCCACTTCCGGGAAGACAGATACAGAGAAAGGACAGCCTCGTGGGTGGCTGTCCTGTACCGTGTCCCCGGCCCCTTGCAACCGGGATGCCAAGTGCAGACCGGGCCCGCAGAGGAGAGGGAAAATGCCCATTGACGACTCGCTCCCCCGGACATAACATTAGAAGGTCGCATTCACCTGTCACGGATTCCCGACATGCCCGATCACGACCATCCCGGCGAACTAAGAACAGCGTTCGAGGAGTTGTCGCGCATCAACGCCATGCTTGACAAGATCAGCCGCGTTCGCGAGACCAATCACATCATGTCGATCATCATCACGGAGCTGGTCCGGATGACACAGGCCAGCCAGGGCGTGATCACGCTTGTTTCGGAGTCCGACCAGGGCAGGATGACGACCGTCGTGCGCAGCCGCACGGACGGACGAGGGGATGTCTCCCACCATCTCAACGACGTGCTGTGCGGCTGGACGCTCGAAAACCGGGTGCTCCTGAAAGTCGACGATCTCGACAACGACCCGCGCTTCCGGTCGCTCTCTTCCGAGGAGGGAGCGTGCAAGTCGATCCTCTGCGTGCCCATGATTGTGCGGGGCGAAGTAATCGGTGTGACCACCCTGGTGCGCGATGCGGCCTCGGGTCCGTTCACGGAGGACCATGGCCGGCTTCTGGGCATCGTCTCGTCCCAGTCGGCGCAGATTCTCAGCAACGCCATCCTTCTGAAGGAACTGGCACAAAGCCACGAACTGCTGAAGGAATCGCACCGGAAGCTGGAGAAGGAGCACGACGCGCTGGCTATTGCGGTGGCGGATCGTTTCGCCCTCGAGGGTATCGTCGGAAAATCGCCGGCCTTGCGGAAAGTGTTGACATTGATCTCCAAGGTGAGCCGAAACGACAGCCCGGTTTTGATCACGGGGCCCACCGGCACCGGCAAGGAACTCGTGGCGCGCGCCATACACTGCAACAGCCAGCGCAGGAACAAGCCGTACGTCATCAAGAACTGCGGTGTGAAGACGGAGACTTTGCTCGAGTCGGAGCTTTTCGGTCACGTCAAGGGCGCCTTCACGGGAGCGGATCGCGCCAAGCCGGGCCTGTTCCGCGAGGCCGACGGAGGCACCATCTTTCTGGACGAAATCGGCGACGCTCCGCCGTCGACCCAGGCGGCGATACTGCGCTCACTGGAAACGGGGGAGATTCGCCCGGTCGGCGCCTCGCGGCCGGAGTTCGTCGACGTGCGGGTGATTTCGGCCACGAACAAGGACCTGACCCGGGCCATGGAGGCGGGTCTGTTTCGCCCTGACCTTTACTACCGCCTGAATGCGCTGACGATCGAAATGCCGGCTTTGGCCGATCGCCGGGCCGACATCCCCCTTCTGGTCGATCACTTCGTGGCCCGGCAGCGGATTCGCCTTCAGAACAACGGTCTTATGTTCACGCCTGCCGCGCTCGAGGCGTTCGCGCGCTACGACTGGCCGGGCAATATCCGCCAGCTCGAGAACGAAATCGAGCGCGCCGCCCTCATGTGCGACATGGATGGGGTCATTGACTCAGCCGACCTGTCCCCCGAAATCAGCGCCGGGCCCGGGCAGAAAGGGGAAGGGTCACCGTACGGCGGCGAACTGCGGGCCGCCGTGGAGCAAGTCGAGCGCGAGATGATCTTACGGACGCTCAGGGAGACCGAAGGCAACATCCTCCAGAGCTCGAGACTGCTCGGCCTGACGCGCAAGGGGCTGAAGGACAAAATGGCGCGCTACGGCCTGTCGGTCGCCGAGGATAGGTCGGGCGACTGAAGGAGCCGCCTGAACTGCGGGTGGGAGGCGAGCGGCGTCCAGACGAAGTCCAGCTTGAGATACTCCCGCGAGGCAAAGCCCGGAATCCGGAGCAGCTGCTCCAGTTGATCGACCGCTTCGTCCAAGGCACCGGAAACCACGTAGATCTCCGCCATGTTCAGGATCAGAAACGGTGCATCGAACGCCTCGCGCGACTCGGGGAGAAGCGCCAGTGCTTTCTGCCCGTGCGCCAGCGCGCCTGAGCGGACGCCCAGACCCGCCAGGGCGATGCCCAGTTCGCTGTGGGCGTGAGCGTCGGACGGGTCAGAAAGGACGGTCCGTTCCAGCAGGATCCGGGCGGAGTCAGAATACGAGCGCTCGGCGAAGCGGTCTGCCGCCAGACGTGCGCGCCGCGCCAGGTAAAGGTAGTAAGACACCGGGTCGCTTTTTGACCCCGTGGGCGCATCGAGCCCGGCTTCGGACGGCGGCAGAATGCGACAGAGAATCCAGTAGTATTTCGAACGGGAAAGATCGGTGGTCATCATCGCCGAATTCAAGATGGCTCGGGCCCTTGCGGTATCGCCCTTGTCCAGGATCGGAAGCCAGATACGATAAAGCCAGGCCAGGGCGTAGTCCGGGGCCAGATGGGTCGTTCGTTCCAGATAGTGCTCGGCTTCCCCGAATCGACGCATCATGCCCAAAGTCAGGCCCACGTCGAACGCTTTCAGATGCGAGCGGGGATCGAGTTCGAGGGATTGTTCGAATTCCGCCACGGCCGATGCGATCTGCCCCTGGCGCCGGTGCACCGCCGCGACGGCGTTCCATAAATCGCTGTGATTGGGGTCCCGGGCCAGCCCCTTCTGGAACTGCGCAAGCGCTCGGTCGAAGTCCCGCTCTCCGTGGTAGTAGCAGTAGCCCAGAGCGAGGTGCGCCTCCGCCAGGTCGGGGGCCAACGCCAGGGCTCTGTTGGCCTCATCAAAGGCCCACTGCCGGCGGCGTTCCGACGGGTCGTAGCGCTCCCAGAACATGCTCGCGTCGCAGCGCGCGAGCATCGCCAGTGCCAGGGCGAAATTCGAGTCGGCGATCAGCGCCCGTTCATAGAGCTGTCGTGCCGTCTCGATGTCGGATCGCTCCCAGCTGCGATTGAAATACTCGTTTCCGCGCAGGAGGAAATCGTAGGCCCTGAGGCTCGCCGTGGGCTGTTCGGTGACTTTCGGTAAATCTCTGCGAGTATTCCCGGGGGCAAGCGCATGCGCGAGGTCCCTGGCCATGTCGGACTGAATGGCGAATATCCGGTCCACGCGATCCGCGTATTCACGGGTCCAGGCGTAGGCGTCCGTGACCGGTTCCACGACCGCGAGGGTGATCCACACACTGTCCGAGCCGGTTCGTCTCCAATGAATAGATCCAGAGACCAAAAAGTCGGCACCCAGCTCCAGGGCCACCTCCGGCAGGCTCTTGGTCGTCTTCTTGTAAAGCATGGAGCTGTGTCGCGAAATGACTCTGCAATTACTGCTCTGGGCGAGCAGCGTGGTGACGGCATCCGTGACGCCGTCGGAAAAGTACTCGTCTCCAGCCGCACCGAGATTGTCGAACGGCAACACGGCGATGACGGGCACCCGGCCGTCGGAAAAATCACCCTGGCCGCGGTGGTTCCCCAGGTACCACGAAGCCGCCGCCACCGCCAAAAGCGCCACACCCAAGACGAGCGCAAGGCGGATCAGTCGGGCTTTCGGCGTGGACCGCCTCGAGGCAGCGGACACGGCCGCCAGTTCTCCTGCCACCTGGGCGGCTGTCTGATAGCGCCGCTGTGGTACCTTTTCCAGGAGACGGTGCACGATGGCGGCGAGCTTCGGGGGAACGTGCGGCGCCGCCAGAGAGAGGGGCCCGGGAGTCTTGTTGGTGATCGCGTATACGATCTCGGCATCGTACGCCCCGTCGAACGGAAGTCGCCCGGACAACATCCGGTAGAGCAGCACGCCGACCGCAAAGAGATCCGAGTAGGCCCCCGCCGGACCGCCATGGAGCAACTCGGGGGCCATGTAAGGGATCGTGCCCGAATGCTCATCCCGGGGTCGGTCTTCGGGCCGGCTGAAGGCGCGCGCCACACCGAAGTCCAGAACCCTCACGCGGCCGTGCCGGTCGACCTTGATGTTGGCCGGCTTTATGTCGCCGTGCATGATGCCGTGCTCGTGAGTAGCCGCCAGGCCCCAGCAGAGCTGGATGGCGATGTCGAGGGTGCGATTCAACGGAAGGCGTGTGCTTTCCTCGAGAAGATCGGCGAGAGACTTCCCTTCGACATACTCCATGACAATGAAGGGCATGTCGCGGTAGCGTCCGACCTCATAAATCTTCACAGGAGCGGGATGGTCCTGGACGGCGGCCAGGTGAGCCTCGAGAAGGGGCCGAGAGGAGTCCGGGTCCGCACCGGCCAAAGTTTCGATGAACTTCATGGCGACATGGC
>Ga0326597_10012573_pt1 | contig 11160 bp, 9 predicted proteins | sample RVTome_12_FD_203789 | JGI IMG/M metagenome (GOLD analysis project Ga0326597, IMG submission 203789) | Soil microbial communities from uranium-contaminated site in the Upper Colorado River Basin, Wyoming, United States - RVT100D185 | ecosystem: Environmental > Terrestrial > Soil > Contaminated >... | reverse complement strand
ATCTATTAACAGGATAGTCTGCAATCGTCCCGAAAGCGTTACGGGAAACGTTACGGCCAGGCTCCAGCCCATCTCTCCTGTGTTTTCGGTGCCAAGCTTACAAATTTAACAGCTCTCTTTCACAATTAACCTTATATACTGTTTAAATCTGACTTCTCAAAATGAGGTGTGTGGGCATACAGGGCCCGCTTTCACAGCTCTACCATCACGGCTGAAAGAACTCTTACCGCTGCAGAAGGGGTATGAACATGCAGGAACAAGATAAATATATCCAGGAAGTGCTCGATCACATGCTCGAAGGCTGCCAGATCATCGACTTTGATTGGCGATACCTGTATTTGAACGATGTGGTCATTAAACATGCCCGCCAGGAAAGAGGGGAGTTGCTCGGCCGGCGAATGATGGAGGTCTATCCCGGCATTGACCAGACGCCTCTGTTCGACGCGCTCAAAGAATGCATGCAGTCGCGCACGTCCAAAAAATTGTTAAACGAATTCGTCTATCCGGACGGTTCGCTTGCCTGGTTTGAATTAACGATCAAGCCTGTAAATGAAGGCCTGCTCATCACCTCGCTGGACATTACCGACTATCTAAATGCCCAGGAACGAGTCCGGAAACTCAACCGGGTATATGCCGTGCTCAGCGATATCAACCAGGCCATCGTGCGCACCCGTGAGCTGCAGCCACTTTTTGAGAAAGCCTGCGGCATTGCCGTCGAAAAAGGGGACTTCCTACTGGCCCATATCGGGATTTTAGATGAACCGAACCAAGGGATCAAGGTGGCCGCCTACGCGGGGCGTTCCGATAGCGATCTGGATAAGATCAAAAGCTTCTTTAAAGACAATCCGGTAATCGAGTGCCAGGTTGACGCCCTCCTACATCAAGGCGAGCATGTTGTCTATGATCTGATTGAGCACGTTGACCGCCTGGCTCCTTGCCATAAGATTGCGCTCGAACTGGGCTGCCATTCTTTCGGCGCCTTCCCGCTGCTGGTATCCGGCGCGCTGCGAGGCGTTGTCACGCTATACGCAGATGCTCCCGATTTCTTCGTGGAAGAGGAACTCAAGCTGCTGGACGAACTGGCCATGGACATCTCCTTCGCCATGGAGGTTGCCGCGAAAGAAGCCGCCCGGAAACACGCAGAGGAGGAAATCCGCAAACTCAATGCGGAGCTCGAACAGCGGGTCCAGGAGCGCACCGCGGAGCTAAGCGATCTCTACAATCATGCTCCCTGCGGCTATCATTCTTTGGACGGCGACGGGCTGTTCGTGCGCATCAATGATACAGAGTTGGGCTGGTTGGGATACAGCCGCGAGGAGATTATCGGAAAGCTGAAGTTCGCTGATCTGCTCACCCCCGCCAGCGTACAAAGCTTCAGCGAGAACTTTCCCACCTTCAAAGCGCGCGGCTGGATACGCGATTTGGAATTCGATATGGTACGCAAAGATGGCTCAATTCTGCCCGTCCTGCTCAGCGCCACGGCCATAACCGACCAGCAGGGGCGCTACCTGGTGAGCCGCTCGATGATCACCGACCTCACCGATCGAAAGCGCGCCGAGCAGGCCATCCGGAAGTCGCAAGCCCAACTCGAAGCCGCCAACAAGGAGCTCGAAGCCTTTGCTTACTCCGTGTCACACGACCTGCGGGCGCCGCTGCGCGCCATTGACGGCTTCTCGCGCATCCTTGCAGAAGAGTATCAGGATCGCCTGGATGCTGAAGGCCTGCGGCTCTTGGCTGTAGTCCGCACAAACACGCAGAAAATGGATCAGCTGATCACCGATCTGCTGGACCTCTCCCGCCTCACCAGGAACCAAATGCAGTTCTCCCGCATCGACATGACCGCGCTGGCCTCTACCATCTACCAGGAAATCGCCGTACCAGAGACTCAGCAGAAATTTGCATTTTCCGTCAAGTCCCTGCCAAACGCCTACGGCGATGCCATGCTAATGCGCCAGGTATGGAGCAACCTGATTGCCAACGCCATTAAATACACCCTTCCAAGCGATAAGCGCGTCATCGAGGTTGGCGGCTACCGGGAAGCCGAAACGAACGTCTATTACGTCAAAGATTCCGGCGTTGGCTTCAATCAGGAATACACCCACAAGCTCTTCGGCGTATTCCAACGGCTGCACAGCGCGGATGAATTCGACGGCACCGGCGTCGGGCTCGCCATCGTCCAGCGCATCATCCACCGGCACGGCGGATCCGTCTGGGCCGAGGGGCAAAACAATCAGGGAGCCACGTTTTATTTCTCGCTGCCGAGTATGGAGCCAGAACATGAACCAGCAAAATGAAATTGAAATCTTATTGGTTGAGGATAACCCGTACGACGCCGAACTGACGCTCAGAGCTTTAAAGAACAACCATCTGGCAAACCGGGTGATCGTCGTTAGAGATGGCGAAGAGGCCCTGGATTTCATCTTCGCCCGCGGCGCGTTCAGCGATAGAAGGGTCGAGGATATCCCACGGGTTATCCTGCTGGATTTGAAGCTGCCCAAAGTGGACGGATTGGAAGTCCTGAAAGCCGTGAAGAATGATCCGCGGACCAGGTTCATTCCTGTGGTTGTCCTCACTTCCTCCAAAGAGGAGAAGGACATCGTCGAGAGCTACCAATTGGGTGCGAACAGCTATATCGTCAAACCCGTGGACTTCGATAAGTTCATCGAGGCGGTCAACAGCCTGGGCTTGTATTGGCTGCTCCTCAATCAATCTCCTCGTACTTAATCATGAATCACGTGGCAGCCTCAGCTGTCCAGAAGTCCGGATAATCGGTTACAAAACCGGCTGCGTTCACCTGGAGATCCCGAACGAAGCTACCGCCGGCCGACTCATAGCGATACGCATCTGCAGAAATTCTGCGGTAAACCTGATCAAGGGGTTCGAGGGCGAAGCTGGGGAAGCGCAGCCAGGCCGCTTTCACTTCGGCGGATTCTCCAATGGCAAGGTCCAGCCGGCGGATCGGGAGCAGGTTTGTCGATGGGCTGAAGTTCAGGTCAACGTCGATGCACCCGGCCACTTCGGGCCGTTCCTCGCCGTTGACCCACCAGCGGCGAGCAGCGTCAACCGAGATTTCCAGCTCGACGGTCTCATCTCCAACCCAACCGGTCACCCGCGCAGACGAGGTTTGCCACGCTGGATCACACGCCACCTGGTAATCCAGCCGGCAGGGGCGGGAATCGTATACAAACACCGCCGTACCGGTCAGATGCCAACCAGAAGGCTGCTGGACCAGGCGGGCCGCATCATGTCCTGGCTGGTCCAATCTGCGCCAGAGTATCGCAGGTATGGTAGGTATGGTAGGGCGAGGCACTTGGATCTCATTCATACTGGAAACGCCAGCGGGTGGTATCCTGAGGGAACTTCGTCCAGGCGAAGACCTTCCGGGGATAGATGACGTAGAGACCACCATTATCCCAGGCATTCGATCCTGGAGCATACCCAACCGATTCATATTTGGCAGTGTATGCCTGGGAAAGGCGCATACCGAGCGCAGGCTCGGGCTTTCCTGCTTCGTGGGCCTCCCCTTCGATAATCACAACCTGGTCGCCGCTTTCGAGATGCGCCACGACGTGGGGATTGGCGGCGAGATTGCGGTGGCGGCGAGTTTCGGGACTGCCTTCAATGTAAAGCTTCCCATCCAGCCAGGCGCCCCAGACCGGCATGGCGTGCGGCCGCCCATCAGGTCTTACAGTCACAATCCAGTAGTTGCGTGCTTCAGCCACCCGCTCCTCGACGAAGCTCCAGGGCAGCGTACCCTCTGTGCTCTCCGGAATGCCGTACCCGTCGGGCAGAGAGGGCCGGTTGGGCTCTGGCGCACTTGGTATTGGTTTTTCGGGCATGGTCGCCTCCTTACTCTACTGGGCAATTCAAACGAAACAGACGTAATTTGCCAACTTCTATCTCATTCGAGGAGTTTCCTCGTTATCTCGCTTTCATTCCTTCAACTGGTAGCGTGAAGAGAATCTTCGTCCCTACGCCCACCTCGCTTTCTGCAGAGATTTCCCCGCCATGAGCCGCAACCAGACTCCTGGCGATGGCCATCCCCAGGCCGGTGCCTCGCGATTCGTCCGTTTTGTAAAATCGCTCGAAGATGTGCAGCAGATCTTGAGCTGCAATGCCCACTCCTGTGTCTTTCACGGAAACATAAACCCGCTCGCCATCTCCCTCATCCAGCCAAAAATGCACCACAATCTGGCCGTCCGAGGGCGTGTAGCGCAGCGCGTTCGCCAACAGGTTAACCAATACCTCTCGAATACGGGTCGGGTCAACTTCCAGGCGCGGTAATCCCGCTTGCACGTCGACACGCAGCTCCACACCCGAGGCGCCCGCCTGCAGGCGAAAGGAGGTGACTGCCTCCTCGATCAATTCCTCGAGGTTGGTGGATTCCAGCTGCAGTTTTAGCGCGCCGCTGTCCGCCAGAGAAAGCGTGCGCAGGTCATCGATCACGCGGGAGAGCACGCGTGTCTCCTCCAGGATGGGCGCGATGTGCTGCTGGTCAGCCGGATAGATCCCGTCCAGCAAACCCTCCAGATTGCCCTGAATCACGGTGATCGGAGTACGCAATTCATGGCTGACATCGGCCAGCAAGTTTCGGCGCTGCTCATCCTCTGCCTGCAAACGCGCTGCCATGGTATTAAAGGCGCGCGCCAGGGCGCGCACTTCCCGCGGGCCGCGTTCGTCCACGCGGGTTGAATAGTCCCCATCGGCAATGCGACCGGCTGCTTCCAGCATGTCGCCAATGGGCAAAGCCGTTCTGCGCAGCTCTCGCCCGCCGAACAAAATGCCGGCCAGTACCAACAGGGCGATCACAATGCCTACGGTGCGCATGGCTGCCAGGACGCTTTCCGAGAGATTTACCACGCCGGAGGCGCTGGCGACCAGCCAGAATAGGATTGTGAACGCGCCAAATGCGAAGAGCATCAGAAAAAGGAAAACACATCCAATGCGCCGAAAGAAATGCCCGCGCATATTGCGCCAGTACTGCCGGTCCGGTGAACCGCTTGGGGGCCAGGCTTCATTGGAGGGCCACCACGGCGGACGGCGGCGAAGAAAATGCTTACCCTTCACGCCCTTAATTCTCAGCTAACTTATAACCCACACCATAGACCATCAGGATGTAACGAGGCTGGCGCGGATCGGCTTCGATCTTCCGCCGGATGTTCTTGATATGCGTGTCGATCGCCCGTTCGTATGACTCGAACGCAATTCCGCGCAGGGTTTCCAGCAGCTGGGCGCGAGTGAAGACACGACCGGGCTGCCGGGCAAGCACCGCCAGCAACCGAAATTCAGTCGGCGTTAATTCGACTTCCTTCCCGCCAACCGCCGCAATCATGCGGGGCACATCCAGCGTCAGGTCAGCCACGCGGAATATTTCCACCCCCAGATTGGCGCTTTCGGCCCGTCTCAAGACGGCGCGCACCCGCGCCACCAGCTCCTTCGGGCTGAACGGCTTCGTAATGTAATCGTCTGCGCCGAGTTCAAGCCCAACCAGCTTATCGCTCTCTTCCGAGCGCGCCGTCAACATAATGACCGGCACGTTCGACTCCTTCCTCAAGGCGCGGGTGACGTCGAGACCATCCATCTGGGGTAATTTGAGATCCAATACGATCAGGTCAGGTTTGTGCGAACGCGCCTCGGCCAGGGCCGACTTGCCATCGTAAGCGCTCAAAACCTTAAAGCCGGCGTGCTCGAGATAATCACGGGCAAGCCACACGATCTTTGGCTCATCGTCGACCACCAGTATCTTTTTCATGCGCTGAATACTATACCACGAAGGGAAAGGCGGAAATTTGCCTTTCCCTTCAGGGCAAATAATCTTTCCGTTTTCTCTGTGGAATACCCCTCGACGCAGACAGCGAAGCCTTATTCCTGGCGGGAAGTTCCCTCTTCTCCGGCCGCGTGCATCCTGCGGTGCCAGTCTTCCACCATTGGCGGGACACCCTGCTGCCCTGATTCACCCCAGCCATGCCATTTCCAGGAATCGTAACGGCGCCAACCCCGGAAGAACAGGCCGCGCACTACCAGGAAAAACAGGAACAGGAACAGGAGCGGGAAGAACAGGCCAAACAGCCCGAATCCCCATGGACGGTAGAAGGGCGCGTAATAGTACGGAAACGGTAATGCCTGGCCCTCCGGCCCCGTAATGCGATCGCCTGTCGCTAAACCCCGGGCGACGCCGGCATTATAGATGAAGGCGCCCATGCCGATCAAACCCGCAATCAAGATGAGCCCGAACAGGACCCGCAAGATGGTATTGCCTCTCATATTTTTACTCCTTTCATTTAAATAAACCAGTCGTTGTACGAACTTTTTTGAACCAGTTGCAACCTCTCAATTAGAAGGGGTGGCTGTTTGTTGGAACGACCAAGCTGTTCCAACAAACTCCATTCGCTCTATTCTTGAGAAGATACAACCTGATCGTATTATCGACTAGAATTATGAGCCAATTGTGAAGACGATGTGGAGAAAATACGGAGACGTTGGTTTCCTGCACAGATCGATGACGCCGGATGATTATTCAGTGCCGCAGCAACGCCCCTATCGGTCCCTCGCTGGACAGCCGTTTTACGCCCGGATCCACGGCGATACCGCCACAATACAGAAAAATCGTTGTCGGCTTTTAGGTTATGTCTCGAGCTAGTCGGCCGCCTCGACATCAACCGGCTGCCCGGTTTGGAAGCTGAACTCGCCGCGCTCGTCCACAGTGACCAGCACCCGCTGGCCATCCTGGATCTCACCGCGCAGGATCTTCATCGCCAACACGTTCTGGATGCGCTTTTGGATCACGCGCTTGAGCGGGCGCGCCCCCAGCACCGGGTCATAACCCTCCTCCGCCAGCTTCGTCTTGGCCTCCGGGGTCACCTCAATCTCAATATTGCGCTCGGCCAGGCGCTTCTGAAGAATAGCCAGCTGGATGTCTACGATCTGGCGCAGGTGTTCTTTGGTGAGGGCGCGGAACAGGATGACCTCGTCGATCCGATTCAGGAACTCGGGACGGAAGAGCCGGTTCAGTTCCTGCATCACCTGATCGCGGGCGTTGTCAATGCCCAGCTCTTTGATCCAGTTGCTGCCGACATTGGAGGTCATGATGATGACCGTGTTCTTGAAGTTCACCGTACGGCCCTGGCCATCCGTCAGCCGGCCGTCGTCCAGAACCTGGAGCAGGATATTGAAAACCTCGGTATGCGCCTTCTCGATTTCGTCCAGCAGTATGACGCTGTATGGCCTGCGGCGCACGGCCTCCGTCAGCTGGCCCCCCTCCTCATAGCCCACGTAACCGGGCGGCGCGCCGATCAGCCGGGCGACTGTGTGCCTTTCTTGATATTCGCTCATGTCGATGCGGATCATGGCCTGCTCGTCGTCAAACAGGAACTCCGCAAGCGCCCGCGCCAGCTCCGTCTTGCCCACCCCGGTCGGGCCCAGGAACAGGAACGAGCCGATCGGGCGGTTCGGGTCCTGTAAACCGGTCCGGGAGCGGCGCACCGCATCGGCGACCGCCTGGACGGCCTCCTCCTGGTCTACCAGCCGCTGATGGATGCGGTCCTCCATGTAGATCAGCTTCTCCATCTCGCCTTCCAGCAGCCTGGATACCGGGATCCCCGTCCATTTGGACACCATCTGGGCGATATCCTCGGCATCCACCTCCTGTTTAAGCAGCACACCGCCATCCTCCCGCTCCTGAAGGCGCTCCTCGGCCTCCCGAAGCTCCGCCTCGAGCCGGGCCAGTTCGCCGTACTGCAGCCGGGCAGCGCGCTCCCAATCCTGCTGGCGCTGGGCGCGCTCAACCTCCAACCGCGTCTGGTCGATCTGCTCCTTCAGATGCGTTACGCTCTGCAAACCCTCCCGCTCTTGCTGCAGCTGGGCCTCAAGGGCGCGCCGGCGCTCTCCCAGGTTGGCCAGCTCTTCTTCCAATTTCTGCAGGCGCGCCTTGCTGGAAGCATCGCTCTCCTTCTTCAATGCCTCGCGCTCGATCTCCAGCTGCATAATGCGGCGCTTGATCTCGTCCAGTTCCACCGGGTCGCTGGTGATTTCCATGCGCAGCCGGGCGGCGGCCTCGTCCATCAGGTCAATGGCCTTATCGGGCAGGAAGCGATCGGTGATATAGCGGTCGCTGAGCGTGGCGGCAGCGATGATCGCCGAATCGGTGATGCGCACGCCGTGGTGCGTCTCGTAGCGTTCTTTCAGGCCACGCAAAATCGAGATGGTATCCTCCACGGACGGCTCGCCGACCAGGACCGGCTGGAAGCGGCGTTCCAAAGCTGCGTCTTTCTCAATGTGCTTGCGGTATTCGTCCAGCGTGGTCGCCCCAATCATGCGCAGCTCGCCGCGCGCCAGCATGGGTTTGAGCATGTTGGAGGCGTCCATGGCGCCTTCGGCCGCGCCAGCGCCCACCATTGTGTGCAGCTCATCAATGAACAGGACGATGTCGTCGGCTTCCTGGATCTCCTTAAGCACCGCTTTCAGCCGCTCCTCAAACTCGCCGCGGTACTTGGCGCCAGCCACCATCGAGCCCAGGTCGATCTGGATCAGCCGTTTGTCCTTGAGCGCCTCCGGCACGTCGCCGCGCATGATGCGCTGCGCCAGCCCTTCCACGATCGCCGTCTTGCCTACGCCGGGATCGCCGATCAGCACCGGGTTGTTCTTGGTGCGCCGGGATAGGATCTGGATCACGCGCCGGATCTCTTCGTCGCGGCCGATCACCGGGTCGAGCTTGCCGCGCCGGGCCTGCTGGGTGAGATCCCGGCCGTACTTTTCCAGCGCGGCGTAGGTGCTCTCAGGGTGCTGGCTGGTCACCCGCTGGGAGCCGCGCACCTGCGAAAGCGCCTGCAGCAGCGCATTGCGCGTCACGCCGGCCTGCTTCAGTATTCGCTCGACCGCCCCGCCGCCCACTTCCAGCAGCGCCAGGAGCAGGTGCTCCGTGCTAACATACTCGTCGTGGAATTGCTGGATCTCGTCGTGCGCCCGCACCAGCACCTGGCGCAAGCGCGCCGAAACGCCAACCTGCACCCCGCCGCCGCTCACTTTCGGTAAGCGGTCCAGTTCTGACTGCACCTGCTGGAGCAATGCCCGCGGGTTGGTGCCGAGGCCCTGCAGCACCTGGGGCACGACGCCCTCATGCTGCTGCAGCAGCGCGGTGAAAAGGTGTTCGGGCTCTACCTGGCTGTTGTTCAGCTCCTCGGCCAGCTGCTGGGCGCGCAGGACTGCTTCTTGAGACTTTTCGGTAAACCGGTTGATATTAAACGCCATCTCGACCTGCCTCTCTATTCTGAGAAAACATCTTCCCAGGCCGCTTCGCTATACGCCTCCCGGTATCGTGCCAGGCGAGCGCCATGCCCGGCCTGGTAAATCTCCAGCCTGGATTCTACCTCACGCAAGCGCGCCTGCAAAGCGCTCACCTGATCGCACCGTTCCATCAGCCAGTTGGGTAATATTTATCGGAAATCGGTTTAGACTGCAAACCGCCGGCGGAACTCGGCAGCCAGGACATCCCCGGCGGCCTCCACCAGCTTGCCCACGACGGGATGCACAATCAGGCCTGTCACCGCCCCGGCTAAACCGGGCAGGTTTTTGCCAAACCAGACCTTGACGTATTCCATGGTGCTCAAGTCCGGCTCGCTGGAGGTGATGGCCTCTTCCAACTCATCGACCCGCTCCAGGGCAGCCGGCTGCTTTTCAGGCGGGGAACCGGCGCTGACTTGCTCTCTCAATTCAGCGAACGCCTGGCGCAGGCTGGCCAGTTCGGCTTCGCTGGGACGGGCAGTCCAGCCCGGGGCGGATATCTGTGTTATGCCTTTGCCGACCGCGATCTGACCGCTCACAGGTCCGCGGATGGTGGCGGTAATCTTGTCATTTGATTGCGCTTCACTTAACATCGGATTACTCCTGATTTGATTCCAGGCCGATAACCGGGCACTCCGAGATTGTGATCGGGATGGCCTGTCCGGCCTGGTAGCCTTCATTGTCAGATACGGTCACTTGCAGGGTGTGGGTGATCTCATCGCACCTGTCGTCTGGATTGTCGGGCAGGTACAGCCAGAGTTCAACGTTTTCACCATAGCCGAGGATGGCATCCTGGATGTCCGACTGGTCGGTTTCCCAAACGATCCTGTCCCCGATCGGCCGCTCGAGCGCATCATAAGCCCATGCCTGCCCATCCAGAACCAGGTAGGAACGCCTGTAATCTTTTTCATACCCGGATGGAAAATAGACATCGCTGGCCGGAGACTCCACTTGAAGGCTGGGGTCGCAGCTCTCGGGTGCCAGGGTGATTCTGCGCTGAACCTGGCTGAAAGCGCCCTGCGAGTCGGTTGCTGTCAGGGTCACGACGTGAGTTGTGCCGGCACAGCGGTCCGAAAACAGCGTGGTCCGGATTTCGGCGCCCGCGCCGAGCTCGGCGGGCTGCAGGGCGCTCTGATCGGTCGTCCAGACCAGGGATGCGCCGTCCAGCAGGCCGTCCTCCGCATCCTCGGCATACCCCTGCAAGAGCAGGGCTTTGAACCACATATCTCCTTCAAAACCGTCGTAGATGAGCGTCTCATCGACCGCAGGATGGATAATCTCGACCTTGGGAGGCTCGTTCACCCACAGGACGACGGTTTGAGTGGAACTCCGATTGTTGTTCTCGTCGCTCTCCGGCACCTGGCAAACCCCCGCGAGATGCAGGCCCGTACAGTCATCGACAACTGCCCAGACCTCGATCGCCCGCCAACTAGCTGGAGCATCAAAAGCCAGGTCCTCCGTGTGACTCAGGCTGGCGCCCGCCACCAGTCCTTCCACCCCGAAGAGCAGAGAAATGGATGCCGGCTGCGGCTGGTTATCCATATCGAGTCCACGGTGATAGACCGCGACCTGGAAGGGGCCGGCCTCGGCCTGGCCCACGTTGGCGACGGTAACGCTGAGCAACAAGGTGAACGCGGATGGGTCTATGACTTGCAGAGCCCCGTAAGGATAACCGACCTCCAGACTGGAGACGACCAGGTCCGGGAATTGGGGCACCGGCGTGGTGGGTGACGGGGTCAGCGTTTCCGTATGTGTCGGCGTATGCGTTGGTGTAAAGGTCGGCGTAAAAGTCGGTGTAAGAGTCGGCGTGAAGGTCGGTGTAAAAGTCGGCGTTAAGGTGGCGGTAAATGTGGGCGTAAATACGGGCAGGCGCGGGACCAA
>Ga0326597_10012572_pt1 | contig 11160 bp, 8 predicted proteins | sample RVTome_12_FD_203789 | JGI IMG/M metagenome (GOLD analysis project Ga0326597, IMG submission 203789) | Soil microbial communities from uranium-contaminated site in the Upper Colorado River Basin, Wyoming, United States - RVT100D185 | ecosystem: Environmental > Terrestrial > Soil > Contaminated >... | reverse complement strand
TGGAGCCCCCTTTCGTAGGCAGGGGCGAGGAGCTGCGCCTGCTCAAGGACCTCCTCGCCTCGGTAACGCGCGAGTCGCGCTCGCGGATGGTGTCGATCATCGGTGAGGGCGGGATCGGCAAATCCCGCTTGGGTTGGGAGTTGCTCAAGTACATCGACGGTCTGGTGGAGGTCATCTACTGGCACGAGGGTCGATCTCCGGCATACGGCGACGGGGTCACCTTCTGGGCAGTGGCCGAAATGATCCGGAGCCGGGCTGAAATCTCCGAGACCGACACCGACGAGGTCGCTCGAGTTGCTCTCCGCGAGGCGGTTAACAAATACATAGACGAGCAGGGCCTGGCCGAGTGGGTGGAGCCGAGGCTGGCGGCGGTCCTTGGGGTGGGGACGGCGCCGATTGGCGACCGAGCCGAATTGGACGCGGCGGTGCGGGCATTCTTCGAAGGCGTTTCGCGGGCGGGTACGATCGTCCTTGTCTTCGAGGATGTCCACTGGGCCGACACGAGCCTGCTCGACTTCATCGAAGACCTCACCGATTGGTGGCGGGACCGACCGATTCTGATAGTTGCGATGGCCCGCCCCGATCTCACTGATCGGCGCCCTTCATGGGGCGCGGGACATGCAGGCATGATCAGTCTTCGTCTCAGTCCCCTGTCTAACTCCGACATGCGCGACGTAGTAACCGGGACCGTGCCCGGCTTACCCGACGACGCCGTCGCCGCCATCGTTGACCGCGCCGCCGGCATCCCTATGTATGCCGTGGAGTTTCTGCGGATGATGCTGGCCCAGGGGGACCTGGAAGAGGCCGATGGCCACTATCGGCTGATTGGTGACATCACTCGCCTGGCAGTGCCCGAGTCGCTTCAGGCTGTCATAGGAGCGCGCCTCGACCGCCTCGAGACCGCCGAGCGTGCCCTGCTCCAGGATGCGGCAGTCCTTGGCTACTCATTCACCCTGGACGGCCTGGTCACCATCAACCAGATGGAACGGTCTGAGGTCGAGGCGCGGGTCACCGGCCTGGTCCGTCGTGAGCTGATCGAACCGGTTCGCGATCCGCGTTCACCCCAGCGGGGTCAATTCCACTTTCTCCAGACCCTGATTCGTGACGTTGCGCTCGGAAGGATGAGCCGGGATACGCGCCGGAGCCGTCATCTGGACGTCGCCCATTACTACGAGGGTTTGGCCGACCCCGAGTTGGCGGTGGTGGTGGCTAGCCACTATCTCGATGCTCTGGAGGCTACCCCTCCCGGGGAAGGTGAACGCGAGCTGAGGACGAAGGCGCTGTCGTCGATGGCAGCCGCGGCCGATCGTGCTGCCGACCTCCGCGCCCATGATCAGGTTCTGACCATCAGCCAACAAGCCCTGAGCCTGGCCGACGAGCCGGACCTCAGGGTTCCCTTCTGGGAGAGAATGACCGAGGCCGCCACCAGGCTGGCAAAGCGCGAAGAGGCTGAGCGTTACGGGCGACTGGCACTCGAACACCACCGGCAGTCGGCCAACATCGGCGCGGTCAACCGGATGGTGCGAATGCTCGGGTTCGCTTATGTCGAAGAGCAAATGCCGTTCGAGGCGGTCGAATTGCTCGAGTCCCACCTGAGCGGTGATACCGATCTTGCCTCCGATCCGGAGCTTGCTCAGGCGGCGGCGCTGCTGGCTAGGGCCTTGATGTTGAGCAATCGTGACGAGGAGGCCGCTGCCACCGCCGATCGCGCTCTGCTGGCAGCAGAGAAACAGCAGCTCATGCCGACGGTGGTTGATGCTCTCATCACCAAGGCGACGGCGATCGGGCATCCCGGCCGTCTGGTGGAGGCCCGCATCTTGTTGGAAGGCGCGATCGCTTTGGCCGATCGACTCGACATTGCCCACTCGTCCATGCGAGGTCGGAACAATTTCGCTCATCTTTTTGGACCGCTCGACCCCCAAGCTTCGTTGCGAGCCGCCCAGGAGGGATTTGAGCTCGCCAAACGCACGGGCGACCGCTCCATGGCCATGTTTCTCGCATTGAACCTCTCGGGCTGGTACGGCTTCGACCTCGACTTTGATGCTGCCGCGACCATCCTGGCCGACCCCATTGTCCAAGGCGCACCTGACCAGCTCGTGAGCGGATATCTCGGCACCAAGGCCTTTGCCGCCTGGATGCAGGGCGATCTTGATCCAGCCAGGTCTCTCACCAAGGAGTCGAACGCCTTGATCGCTGGTGAAGATGATCCTCAACTGGTTCTCAACCGGGAAACGGGTGAGATCTTCTTGAAGCTGATGGATGGCGAACTGACGGATGCATTGGAGGCTGCCGTCGACATCTGCCGGCAGGGGTGGAGCGGCATTCTCAACGCGCTCGATCTGGTCATTTGGTCGCTTGTCTTATTGGACGATCAGAGCCAGATAGCAATGATCCAGGAGCTGATCGCCCCCTATGCACAGGTCCTTTCGCAGTGGGTTCGATTCTGGGATGCGCTGGCGCAAGCGGGAGAACAGCCGCCCTCTCCCCAGGTGGTGGAATCCGTGATCCAAAGTTTCGACGAGAACAACCAGGCGGCCTGGGCGCTGGAAGCAGTGCTGGCGGTCGCCCAGTTCAGCCCCCGGGGTCATTCGGATCGGGACCATTGGCTGATGGAAGCCAGACGGCGCGCCGAGGAGAAGCAACTCCGGGGCGTGCTCGAGATGATCAACCGTTACGTGGCCTGATCAAGCGTCCGTTTTGGCGCGTGGTTCTGCCTGCCTGGTGTCGATCGTACGCGCCAGAACGGGGGTTTAAGAGCCCAGGTCGGGCATAACCTCGCGTATGAACTCATCGAGCCGGGCTTTGCCCTCACTGGGCCAGCCGACGATGAGGTAGTCAACCCCGGCCTTGGCCAATCTCGCGTGGACATCCTTGACCTGGGTCCAGGATTCCGAGATCGACAGACTCGATGACTGGAGGATTCGTGCAGGATCGCGTCCTGCTTTCTCGGCCGCAGCTCGGACTATGTCCCACTTGGCCTCGTAGTCACGCGACCAGGCGTGCCAGGCGTCGGCTGTCCGGCCGGCGAGAGGCAGGCCTAACTGGCGTCCATTGGCTCCTACCCACACCGGCGGATGTGGTTGCTGGAGGGGGCGCGGCCGATAGCGCGCCCGGTCCAGGGTGTAGTAGCGGCCCTCAAACGACACCTCCTCCCCGGTGGTGAGGAGCCGGTAGACCTGGATCGCCTCCTCCAGACGCTGCATGCGCTCCTTGGTGGCTGGAAACGGGATGCCGAGGGAACGGTGCTCGTTCTCGTTCCAGGCGGCTCCGATCCCGAACTCGACCCGCCCGCCGCTGACATGGTCGACGGTCACGGCCTCGGTGGTCAGCACCGACGGATGGCGATGGGTGACGCCAGTGACCAGCGCACCCAACCGGATACTGCTGGTTTCGGCGGCCAACGCCGCCAATAACGTCCAGCCCTCTAAACAAGGGCCGCTGGGGTCGCCGTACAGAGCCGAGAAGTGATCAAAAACCCAGGCGCCGTCAAAACCCGACTCTTCTGCGAACCTGACCCGGTCCGCCAGCTCAGGCCAGGTGAGTTGATGTTGGGAAACGTCGAGTCCAAATCTCATCTGCGGAGATTACGGCTCGGCGGGACGACGACAACCCGGAGCGTCTCCCGGGTTGTCGTGTTAATGGGCGGTCGGATTGCTAGGGCAGGTAGGGAGTCACGAAGTTGAGAGCTACCGCCGTGTCGGTCCGGAACTGGTAATCGTTGCCGTTGCAGAGGGGTGCGATGCCGTAGGAGTTGACCGCCACTACAACCTTGGTCGCCGTTGCGGTGGCGGGGTCGACCCAAAAGGCTGGTCCGCCTGAGTCTCCCGAGCAGGTCCCGCCAACGCCGTTGCCTTCGCCGGGGTTATTGGTGGTCATGATGTTCTGGGGGCCGGCATTGGCCGACTCACCGGTGTTGACGACCGTCGCATAACCGACCCTGCGCTCCCAGATGAGGTCGTCGGCGAACGGCGGAATCTTTCCCACCAGCCCGTATCCCACCAGCTGCACCATTCGTTCGCTGGGCGACGCCTTGGCCGTTGACAGATAGTCGAACTGGCCCAGCGAGGGCATGGCCCCGTACTCGTCGACGGAGATCGAGCCGTTGAGAAGCACAAGACCGATATCGAAGGTGTCAGGGAAGCCGCTAAAGGCCGCGTAGTGAGGATGTGGCACCGCCTGGCCCGCCTCCCAGGTTGCTCTGAGCCATTTGGTGACGTCGCCCCGATACTTGCCAAGGAGCTCATCGACAATGATCTGGTTGATATCCGGTGCGTTGCGGACGTAGGTGACCCCGTCGTTTGCGTGCAGATCCCCATCGGCGTCTAGCCAGCCGGTGCAGTGCCCGGCGGTCAAGACGACGTCCTCGGTCAGCAGCGTCCCGCTGCATCCAAAGAAGCCGACACCATCCTGCACGAACAACAACTGCACCACGTTGGGATGATCCTCCCCATCGGGCTCGCCCCATGTGATCGCCTGGGCCACACTGGCTGTCGCGGCCACGATCGTCACCGTAAGCGCGAAAATCAGCAGTCTCTTCCTCACTCCTCCTCCTCTCTCTGCGGGCAAGGGAATGCCCGGTCACCACTCCCGTAAATGCTGCGTTCGATGCTACCTAGCGCCCATAGGCTCGGTGTGGCTGGTCCTAAAAGCGCTTTTATCACCTGAAGCGTCGGAATCCGATGGGTCTGGGTGATAAAAGCGGAGTTGGACCTATCGTGACATGATGACCACACCACAAAGGGCTGCGGTGGGGGGGTTCCTTGGTTGGGCCCGGCGACGCCGTTTTCCCACCCTTCTCATGATCAGCGGTGGGCTTTTCGTCCTCGACCTCATCGTCCCTGACTTCATCCCCTTCATCGACGAGATCCTGCTCGGGCTTGCCACCCTCATCCTCGCCCGCTGGAAAGATCGCCGCCAGCAAACGCCGGCCACTTGAATCACTTGCCGTGCGGATCGCTACCTGGAACGTCAACTCGCTCAAGGCGCGGCTTCCCGCGGTGGAAAAGTGGTTGACCCGGGCCGCTCCTGATGTGTTGTTGATGCAAGAGACCAAGGTGGCAGACGAGGAGCTGCCCGCTCTCCCCTTTCAGATGGCCGGTTACGAGGTCGCTCACCACGGCGAGGGTCGTTGGAATGGGGTCGCCATTGCCAGCAAGATCGGCATCAGTGATGTCGTCACCAACTTCGGTGATGGCCCGGTTCGTGACAGCCGCATGGGGTCGGCTCAGGTCGTGGCCGAAGACGACTTCAACCCCTTCGACGAGGCTCGCATGCTCAGCGCCGTTTGCGGAGGGGTCCGCTTCGTCTGCCTCTACGCCCCTAATGGGCGAGTAGTCGGTTCGCCTTTTTACGAAGGCAAGCTTCGTTGGTTCGACCGCGCCCATCGTTGGCTCGCCGAAACCCGTTCTCCCGAAGAACCCATCGTCGTGGGTGGCGACCTCAACGCCACTCCCTCCGACGACGACGTCTGGGACGCTGCGGCCGCCCATGGCGGCACCCATGTCTCCGCACCGGAGCGGGCTGCCCTCGCCCGCTTGCGGGATTGGGGCCTCGTCGACGCCTTCCGACTCCACCAACAGGGGAGCGACCGCTTCACCTGGTGGGATTACCGGGCCGGGATGTTCCACAAGAACATGGGCATGCGGATCGACCTTCTCTATGTCACCCGCCCAGTGGCCGAACGGACCGTTTGGGCTGAGATCGATCGGGAGGCCCGTAAGGGACCGCCCACCCCCTCCGATCACGCTCCTGTGGTGGTCGATCTCGACGAGCTCGGCCTCGCTCTCGACGCCGGATGGGAGGGGGCTTTGAAACGAATCGCTCAGCGGACCCGGCCCGTCAGGAAGTGACCGTCCGCGCCAACCGGTCCGATAGATCGCTCAAATACTGGATCAGCTCCGGCGGCTCTTCGACCTCGAAGCCGACGTTGAACCAAATAATCATGAAGGCCAGCCACTCGAGTGAGTCGCCCTGGGTCCGGAGCCGGCTCCGCGTATCGCCCAGTGGTTCTACCTCTCCTTCACCAGGCCGGCATCGACTGGTGATCAACTCGGCCGGCGCTTCGAGGACGACGGACACCTGATAATTCATCGGCCTAGATCGAAGTGATCTCATAACGTATTCGGCGGCGTCTCCACCGGGAATCTGACGCGGGTTGAAGGTAAATCGGGTCGCCCGGGGCGCTGCCACCCGATCGAGTCGAAATGTTCGCCAGTCGTCGCGGTCGCGATCGAAGGCGAGCAGATACCAGCGCTGATGCAGGGAAACGAGTTGATGCGGTTCGACATGACGCTCAGACAGGCCGCCTTCGTGACCGCGGTATTCGAAGCGGAGCCGTTCCCGGTCACGGCAGGCTGCCGCCACGATGGTGAGGATCTCAGCGTCGACCGTAACCCAGGCCCGGATGACGGGAACCACCGCGGTCTGCAGCATGCTCACCCGCTTGCGGACGCGAGGTGGGAGTACCTTCTCGAGCTTGGCCAGAGCTCGCACCGAGGTCTCCTCGATTCCGGTGATGGTCCCCCCAGCAGCTGTCAGCAACCCCATGGCGATCGCCACCGCCTCGTCGTCGTCGAGCAATAGAGGGGGAATGTCGACCCCGGCTTCTAGCTGATAGCCGCCCGCCGGGCCGGTGATGGCCCGCACCGGATAACCCATCTGGCGGAGGCCATCGATGTCACGGCGCAGGGTCCGCTCGCTGACCCGCAGACGCTCCATCAACTCGTGACCGGACCAGGTCCGACGGGCCTGCAACAACGACAGGAGCCGGAGGGCCCGGGTGGTGGTGGCGGCCATAGGCAAATGATCTTAGAGATTCCGGTCAGAAACTGGCATGAATATGAGATACCTTGAAACGAGCGATGAGTTCTGGCTTCGGGCCGAGTCTCATCCGCTAATGGAAGAAAGGAAGGAGACAGGATGAACGAGGTGATACGGGCCGAAGGGCTCGTCAAGCATTACAAGGAGGTGAAGGCTCTCGACGGCCTCGACCTCAGCGTCCCCGAGGGAAACGTGCTCGGATTGCTCGGTCCCAACGGCGCTGGCAAGACCACCGCCGTGCGGATTCTCACCACTTTGCTGAAGGCCGACGCCGGTAATGCCTCGGTGGCTGGAATCGACGTCGACGCTCATCCCAACGAGGTTCGGGCCCGGATCGGGCTGTCTGGCCAGTACGCCGCGGTCGACGAGCATTTGACCGGGTTCGAGAACCTGTACCTCTTCGGCAAGCTCTACCGGCTCGGTCGCCCCAAAGCGCGGGTGCGAGCGCGAGAGCTGTTGGAGAGGTTCGGTTTGGATGAGGCCGCCGACCGTCCGGTCAAAACCTATTCGGGGGGAATGCGCCGTCGGCTCGACCTCGCCGGAGCATTGGTGGCCGAGCCTTCGGTCCTCTTCCTCGATGAGCCCACTACCGGTCTTGACCCTCGCGGCCGAGCCGACATGTGGGAGGTCATTCGTCAAATGGTCGCGGGGGGAACCACTCTTCTGCTCACCACCCAGTACCTGGAGGAGGCTGACCGTCTGGCCGACAACATCGTCGTCATCGACCATGGCAAGGCGATCGCCCATGGCACCTCCGATCATCTCAAGCGACAGATCGGTGGGGAGCGGGTCGAGTTGGTGGTCGAGTCGACCGCCCATCTCACCATGGCCCGGGAGACCCTGAGCCTGTTTGCCGTGGGAGAGATCGTGGTGGACGTGCAGAACCGCACCCTGACCGCTCCGGTCTCGGGCGGGAGTGGAGTGCTGATGGATGTCCTTAGGGGACTCGACACCAGCTCGGTGTCAGTTCTGGATGTCGGACTGCGTCGTCCCACTCTCGATGACGTGTTCCTCACCCTCACCGGGCACACGACCGTGGAAGTGGACGGTCAGGGTCAGAAACTGAAGGAGATTGCCTGATGTCTCAACTCATGTGGGTCGCTGCCGACGGTCTTGCCGTCGCCCAGCGCAACCTCATCAAGATCAAGCGGGTTCCCGAGCTCCTCATCTGGGTGCTCATGTCCCCGATCATGTTCGTGCTCTTGTTCGCCTACGTGTTCGGCGGATCGATCGAGGTTCCCGGGGTGAACTACCGCGAGTTCCTCATCGCTGGGATCTTCGCCCAAACGGTGGTGTTCGGTGCCACCTACACCGGCGCCGGGCTGGCCGAGGACATGCAGAAAGGCATCATCGACCGCTTCCGCTCGTTGCCGATGTCGCGATCGGCGGTCCTGGTGGGACGGACTTCGAGTGACGTCGTCTACAACCTGCTGTCGATCACGATCATGGCCCTCACCGGTCTGTTGGTGGGATGGCGGATCCGCACTTCGGTGTGGGAGGCGCTGGCTGGCTTCGGCCTGCTGCTTCTCTTCTCCTATGCCTTCTCGTGGGTGATGGCGAGCGTGGGATTGATGGTGCCAAGTCCGGAGGTGGTCAACAACGCTTCCTTCATGTTCATCATGCCGTTGACGTTCGTGTCGAACGCCTTCGTGCCCAGTCAGAACCTGCCGACTCCTCTGCGTATCTTCGCCGAGTGGAACCCGGTGTCTGCTGTGACCCAGGCGGCCAGGAACCTGTTCGGCAACGTCAATCCGCTGGCGACTCCCTCCGAGGCGTGGTCGATGCAGAACCCCCAGCTATACACGCTGATCTGGATCGCGGTGATCCTGGCGATCTTCGTGCCCTTCTCGGTGCGGCTCTACAAGAAGGCCACGAGCAAATAGACCACCATCCAACTCTGTTCTTGTGACAGTTGACCCGTCTATGGCCGGTCAACCGTCACAAGAACGGGAAGGTTCTAGGCGTCGACCTGTAAGAATCTCCGGGTGAAGGGGATCTGCTGGAAGCGGTGACCGCTGACGTTCTGATAGCAGCCCGGGAGGCGATTGAGCGCCATGCCTGGCAGGAAGCGCTCGACTTCTTCAATCAGGCCGATACCCAACAAGGCCTGTCCGGTGCCGACCTCGAGCTGGCGGCCGGGGCCGCCTTCTTCTCCGGTCAATCTGATCTGGTCATCGAAACCAAGGAGCGGGCCTTCAAGGCTTATCTGGCTACAGGAGATCGCCTGCGAGCCGCCTACATGGCGGTCGAATTGTGGCGCGAGTACACCTTCAAGGGGCGGGGTTCGATTGGTGGCGCCTGGCTTCGGCGGGGTGAGCGGCTCCTGGAAGGAGAGCCAGAGAACTACGCCCACGGTCATCTCGCCCTGGCCCATGCCAGCATGGCCCGGGCGGCAGGCGACCTCGAATCGGCCCGCGAGTTGGCGGAAACCGCCGTCCGGATCGGCAACCAGACCGGCGACGCCGACCTGGAAGCGCTGGCTTTGATCGCTCTCGGCTCGGTCAAGATTGCCAGCGGGGAGGTCGTCGAGGGCTTCGGACGGATGGAAGAGGCGACCGTGGCCGCTCTCAACGGCGAGCTGTCACCGTTTATCACGGGTGTCACCTACTGCGAGGTGATCTCCGTTTGTCGGGACCTGGCCGATTACCAGCGGGCCGGTGAATGGACCGAGGCCACCGAAAGATGGTGCGAGAAACAGTCGATCGCCGGATTTCCCGGGATCTGTCGGGTCCACCGGGCGGAGATCGTGGCCCAGACCGGGGGCTGGGAGCGGGCAGAGGAGGAACTGATCAAAGCCACCCGCGAACTCGCCGCCTACAACGCCACTCCACCCATGGCCGACGGCTTCTACGCCCTCGCCCAGCTTCGATTGCGACGCGGCGACCTCGAAACCGCCGAGGAAGCTCTGCGAGAAGCTCGCCGTCTCGGCCATTATCCGCAACCGGTGCTGTCGCTGATCAGTCAAGCCAGGGGCAACCTGCGCACCGCCTTCAGCGGGATCAAGTCTGCCCTTGATGAAAAGGCCGCCGACTCCTGGATGACCGCACGACTCCTTCCCACCTTCATCGAGATCGCGGTCGCCGCCGGCGAGCTCGGGGCTGCTCGGACCGCGGCCGACGAATTGGCAACGCTGGTTGAGACCTATGACGCCATCGCCATGCAGGCTGCGCGAGAGCTCGCCTGGGGGAGGGTGCTGGCGGCCGAGAACGAGCCTGCCCAAGCCATCTCTCGCCTGCGTCGGGCCGTCGACTTATGGGGCAAGGTCCCGGCTCCATACGAGGCGGCCATCTCCCGCTGGCTGCTCTCGCGAGCGTTGCGTGAAATACACGACGTGGACGAAGCAGATCTGGAGCTCGAAGTTGCCTTGAGCGACCTGACCACCCTCGGAGCCAAACGCGATGTCGAAGCTGTACAGCGCGAAATGCAGGCTGCCGCCGACCACCGGGAGGGACCGGTCTCTGCCCGCAAGACCTTCATGTTCACCGACATCGTTGGCTCGACCAATCTGGCAGAGATGCTGGGCGACCAGGCCTGGGACCGGTTGCTCCGCTGGCACGACACCACCTTGCGCGAGGAGTTCGTCCGCAAGGGAGGAGAGGTTGCCAACTCGACCGGCGACGGGTTTTTCGTGGCCTTCGACAAGGCTCTGAGTGCCATCGAGTGTGCGATCTCTATCCAGCAGCGGTTGCGGGATCACCGCATCACCACTGGCTTTGCCCCCATGGTGCGTATTGGTCTTCACACGGCCGAGGCCAATCAAGTCGGGTCCGACTACAGCGGAGTTGGGGTCCACGTCGCCGCCCGCGTGTCGGCTCTGGCGGGCGGCGAGGAGATCGTGGCCAGCGCCGACACCGTGGCCGAAGCCGGTCCCATTGACTCTGGTGAAGCCCGGCAGGTGACCCTCAAGGGTGTGGCCAAACCTGTGGCGGTAGTCACGATCAACTGGCGGTTGTAGAGGCAAGAAACCGCCAACCCCGGGTTGAGGCGTCCGCTAGCGGACGCTCCGGCCCCAGGAACGGAAGCTCAGACCTCCAGCACCGTTCCTGCTAACCCGGCCACCACCTCGAGTCCCGGATCTTCGGATCGAAGCTGGTCGTGGAGCCGGTCGAGGTCCTGGTCGCTGTGCTCGGGGTCGTGGTGGAAGGTCACGAGTGTTCGGACCCGAGCGATCTGAGCCAGGGCCAGGGTCTGCCGATAGCTGCTGTGCCCCCAACCGACCTTGGCCCGATACTCGTCGTCGGAGTACTGGGCGTCATGAATTAGCAGATCCACACCCTCGATGATTGAAAAGCCCGACAGCCAGGCCGGCTCGTCCAGGTTGGGTGATCCCAGTACCGGTAC
>Ga0326597_10012571_pt1 | contig 11161 bp, 22 predicted proteins | sample RVTome_12_FD_203789 | JGI IMG/M metagenome (GOLD analysis project Ga0326597, IMG submission 203789) | Soil microbial communities from uranium-contaminated site in the Upper Colorado River Basin, Wyoming, United States - RVT100D185 | ecosystem: Environmental > Terrestrial > Soil > Contaminated >... | reverse complement strand
CGTCTACGACATCCTGAAGCGCGACAAGCTCGTGCTGACCAAGCGCGCCGTGAAGGCCATCGAAGAGAGGCTGGCATGACGAAGACGAACCACGACGTCATCCTCTCGCCGGTCATCACGGAAAAGGCGACGCGGCTGACCGAGGTCAACCAGGTCGTGTTCCGCGTGCCCTTGAGCGCGACCAAGCCCGCGATCGCCAAAGCGGTCGAGGATCTCTTCAAGGTCAAGGTGAAGGCGGTCAATACGGTGCGCGTGAAGGGCAAGGCCAAGTCGTTCCGCGGCAAGGCCTATAAGCGCAGCGACATGAAGAAGGCCGTGGTGACCCTCGAAGAGGGCCACCAGATCGATATCACGACGGGGCTGTAGGGAGCGGTCATGGCACTCAAGACATACAAACCTACGACGCCCGGCCAGCGCCAACTCGTTCTCGTCGAGCGTTCGGGGCTGCACAAGGGCGGACCCGTCAAGACCCTGACCGAGGGCCAGAAGCGTTTCGGCGGCCGCAACAATACCGGCCGCGTCACCGTGCGCTGGCAAGGCGGCGGCCACAAGCAGCGCTATCGCATCGTCGATTTCAAGCGCGGCAAGCACGATATGCCGGCCAAGGTCGAGCGCCTGGAATACGATCCCAACCGCACGGCCTTCATCGCGCTTCTGAAATACAAGGATGGCGTGCTTTCCTACATCCTGGCGCCGCAGCGCCTCGCCGTCGGCGACACGGTGATCGCAGGCCCCAAGGTCGACGTGAAGCCGGGTAACGCCATGCCGCTCTCGGCGATGCCGGTGGGCACCATCGTGCACAATATCGAGATGAAGCCCGGACGCGGCGGCCAGATCGCGCGCGCGGCGGGAACCTATGCGCAATATCTCGGCCGCGACGCGGGCTACGCGATCCTGCGCCTGAACTCGACGGAAGTACGCCGCGTGCGGCTGGAATGCATGGCGACGGTCGGGGCGGTGTCCAATCCCGATCATATGAACGAGGTCATCGGCAAGGCGGGCCGCAACGTCTGGAAGAACAAGCGGCCGCACGTGCGCGGCACGGCCATGAATCCCATCGATCATCCTCATGGTGGCGGCGAAGGCCGCACCAAGGGCGGCCGTCATCCGGTCACGCCGTGGGGCAAATCCACCAAGGGCGCCAAGACACGGCGCAACAAGGCGACGCGCAAATACATCGTGCGTAGCCGTCACGCGAAGAAGGCGTAAGGGTATGGCGCGATCAGTTCGGAAAGGTCCATTCGTAGACGGATATCTGCTGAAGAAGGCGGAAGCCGCGAGAGGCTCCGGCCGCAAGGACACGATCAAGATCTGGTCGCGGCGGTCGACGATCCTGCCGCAGTTCGTGGGCCTGACCTTCGCCGTCTACAACGGCCAGAAGCACATTCCGGTCATGGTGACCGAGGACATGGTGGGCCACAAATTCGGCGAGTTCTCGCCGACGCGCATCTTCCACGGTCATTCATCGGACCGCAAAGCCAAGAGGACGCCGTAAGCCATGGGCAAGACGTCGCGCCCGCGCGCGCTTTCCGACAGCCAATGCCGCGCCGTCGGCCGGATGATCCGGACGAGCCCGCGCAAGCTCAATCTCGTGGCGCAGTCGATCCGCGGGAAGAAGGCTGACGTCGCTCTGGCGGCGCTCACCTTTTCGCCCAAGCGCGTGGCGAAGGACGTCAAGAAGGTGCTCCAGTCGGCCATCGCCAATGCCGAGAACAATCACGATCTCGATGTCGACGATCTCGTCGTGCGCGAGGCTTCGGTGGGGGTCAACATGATTTTGAAGCGCTTTCATGCGCGCGCGCGCGGCCGGGGCGGGCGCGTCGAGAAGCCGTTCAGCCAGATCACGATCGTCGTGGAAGAAAAACGCGCCGAGGCGCCGGAAAAAAGCGGGGAGAAGGCCTGATGGGTCAGAAGGTCAATCCGATCGGGCTGCGGCTCGGCGTCAACCGCACCTGGGACTCGCGCTGGTACGCGGGCAAGAAGGAGTACGGCAAGCTCCTCCAGGAGGACATCAAGATCCGCGCCTATCTCTCCGACAAGCTCAAGCAGGCGGGCGTGTCGCGCGTGATCATCGAGCGTCCGCACAAGAAATGCCGCATCACCATCCATTCGGCCCGACCGGGCGTGGTCATCGGCAAGAAGGGCGCGGATATCGAGAAGCTGAAGAACGAGGTCGGCCGGTTCACTGACAGCGAGGTTCACCTCAACATCGTCGAGATCCGCAAGCCCGAAGTCGACGCCAAGCTGGTCGCCGACAACATCGCTCAGCAACTCGAGCGCCGCGTGGCTTTCCGCCGCGCCATGAAACGCGCGGTCCAATCGGCGATGCGGTTGGGCGCGCAGGGCATCCGCATCAATTGCACGGGACGCCTCGGCGGCGCCGAAATCGCGCGCATGGAATGGTATCGTGAAGGGCGCGTGCCGCTGCACACCTTGCGCGCCGATATCGATTACGGGGTCGCGACCGCGAAGACGACCTACGGCACCTGCGGCGTCAAGGTCTGGATCTTCAAGGGCGAGATCATGGAGCACGACCCGTTGGCGCAGGACAAGCGGCAGGCCGAGCTCTCCGAACCCTCTCGCGAACGGCGCCCCGCGCCGCCCGCGGCGTAACCGGACGGATTCGCGCCATGCTTCAACCAGCCAGAACCAAGTACCGCAAGCAGCATAAGGGCCGCATCCACGGCATGGCCAAGGGCGGTACCGCGCTCAATTTCGGCCAGTACGGATTGAAGGCGATCGCGCCCGACCGCATCACGGCGCGCCAGATCGAAGCCGCGCGCCGCGCGTTGACCCGCCACATGAAACGTACGGGCCGCGTCTGGATTCGCGTCTTTCCCGATGTGCCGGTGTCGAAGAAGCCGGCCGAGGTTCGCATGGGTTCGGGCAAGGGCGCGCCGGAATTCTGGGTGGCGAAGATCAAGCCGGGCCGCGTGCTGTTCGAGGTCGACGGCGTCGACGAGGCGACGGCGCGCGAGGCGATGCGCCTGGCCGCCGCGAAACTTCCGCTCGCGACGAAATTCGTCGCGCGCCTGCAAGCGTAAGGGCGACCGCGATGGCCAAGAGCAAGGATGCCGTGGACATGACGCCGGACGAGCTCGACGACGCGCTCGTCAAGCTCAAGAAGGAGCAATTCAACTTGCGCTTCCAGAAGGCGAACGGTCAGCTCGAGAACACGACGCGCGTGCGCACGGTGCGGCGCGAGATCGCACGCATCGAGACCGCGCTGCATCAGAAGCGCCGCGCCGCCGGCGCGAAGGCGTAGGGGATACGGGAGACGAAAATGCCGAAGCGTGTGCTGCAAGGCGTAGTGGTGAGCGACAAGAACGCCATGACCGTGGTGGTCGAGGTGGAGCGCCGCTTTACGCATCCGGTCATGGGCAAGACCGTTCGCCGTTCGAAGAAGTACCACGCCCATGACGCGAACAAGCAGTTCAAGGTTGGCGACGTCGTGCGCATCCGCGAGTGCCGTCCGATTTCCAAGCTGAAACGCTGGGAAGTGCTGGACCGCGAGGCCGCGGGCCAAGAATCCGTCCAAGGTTCGTGAAGGGATTGATCCGATGATCCAGATGACGACGGAGCTCGAAGTCGCCGACAATTCCGGCGCCCGCCGCATCATGTGCATCAAGGTGCTGGGCGGCTCGCGGCGCAGATACGCGACTGTGGGCGACACCATCGTGGTGAGCGTGAAGGAAGCGATTCCGCGCGGCCGCGTGAAGAAGGGCGAAGTGCTCAAGGCCGTGGTCGTGCGCACCGCTCATGGCGTACGCCGTCAGGACGGCAGCCTGATCCGCTTTGACACCAATGCGGCGGTCCTGGTGAACAACCAGAACGAGCCGATCGGTACGCGCATCTTCGGTCCCGTAACGCGCGAGCTCAGGGCGAAGAACCACATGAAGATCATCTCGCTCGCCCCGGAGGTGCTTTGAGATGGCCGCCAAGATCAAGAAAGGCGACAAGGTCGTCGTCGTCGCCGGCCGTGACAAGGGCAAGAAGGGCGAAGTGCTGAAGGTGCACCCGAAGGACCGCGCGGTCGTCGTGTCGGGCGTCAACCTGGTCAAGCGCCATCAGCGCCAGACCCAGCGCCAGCAGGGCGGCATCGTACCGAAGGAGCTGCCGATCCGGCTTTCCAAGATTGCGTTCGTGGATCCCAAGACCGGCGGTCCGACGCGAGTCGGTTTCAAGATTCTCAGCGACGGCCGGAAGGTGCGTTTCGCCAAGAAGTCCGGAGAAGTGATCGATGTCTGAAGCAACGGAAAAGACGGGCGCCTACGTCCCGCGCTTCAAGAAGCGCTATCTCGAGACCATTCGTCCCGAACTGGTGAAGGCGTTCGGCTACACGAACCTTCTGCAGGCGCCGAGACTGGACAAGATCGTGCTCAACATCGGCGCGGGCGAAGGCGCATCGGACCAGAAGAAGGTGCAGTCGGCCGTCAACGACCTCACCATGATCGCCGGCCAGAAAGCCGTCACGACGCGGGCCAAGAAATCGATCGCCAATTGGAAGGTGCGCGAAGGCATCGCGCTGGGCGCCAAGGTGACGCTGCGCAAGGACCGCATGTACGAATTCCTCGATCGTCTGGTGACCACCGCGCTGCCGCGCGTGCGCGACTTCCGCGGGGTCAGCCCGAAGAGCTTCGACGGGCGGGGCAACTATTCGATGGGCCTCAAGGAACACATCGTGTTCGTCGAGATCGACTACGACAAGACGGAGACGGTATGGGGCATGGACATCGTGATTTGTACGACGGCGAAGACCGACGCGGAGGCCAAGGCGCTTCTCGCCGGCTTCCAGATGCCGTTCGTAAACTGACACGCGCAAGCGGAACCGGAGACCAAATGGCAAAGAAAAGCGCGATCAACAGGAACAGGAAGCGCGAGAGGATGGTGGCGCAATACGCCCCCAAACGCGCGGCGCTGAAGGCGCTGGCGAACGATCTGTCGCTGCCGCCGGAAGAGCGTTTTGCCGCGCGCCTGAAGCTGGCGAAGCTGCCGCGCAATTCCTCGCCGACGCGCGTGCATAACCGTTGCAACATGACGGGCCGTCCTAAGGCTTATTACCGCAAACTCAAGCTGTCGCGCATCGCGCTCAGGGACCTCAGCAATTTCGGTCAGGTTCCGGGCATGACCAAGGCGAGCTGGTAGGAGGAACTCAAAGCATGGCGATCGGCGATCCCATTGGCGATCTGATCACACGTATCCGCAATGGCCAGATTCGCGGCCTCGCGAAGGTGACGACGCCTGCCTCGCGGCAGCGTGCCCGCGTGCTCGAAGTGCTGAAGGCCGAAGGCTACATCCGCGGTTATGCCGAGGTGGAGTTCAAGGATGGCCGCAAGGAGTTCGAGGTCGAACTCAAATATCACGAGGGCCGACCCGTGATCCGCGAGCTGACGCGCGTGTCCTCGCCGGGCCGGCGCGTCTACAATTCGGTCAAGGAACTGCGGCCCCATCGTGGCGGCCTCGGCATCGCGATCGTGTCCACGCCGCAGGGCGTGATGACCGATGCCGACGCGCGCGAACACAATGTGGGCGGCGAGATTCTGTGTCACGTATTCTGACCCGGGGAGCGTTTGGAGAGCACCATGTCTCGTATCGGCAATAAGCCAATTCCGCTCCCGAAGGGCGTGACCGTGGCGCTCAAGGACCGCGAGATCTCGGTCAAGGGCCCCAAGGGCGAGCTCAAGCTGACGCTCGTGCCCGAAGTCGAGGCGACCGTCGGCGAGACCTCGATCGTCATCGCACCGAAGGTGAACGGCGATCGCGCGCGGGCGATGTGGGGCATGAGCCGCACGCTCGTGAACAATCTCGTCACCGGCGTGACCAGGGGGTTCACCGAAAATCTCGAGATCAACGGCGTCGGATACCGCGCGGCCGTGCAGGGCAAGAACCTCCAGCTCCAGCTCGGATTCAGCCACGACGTCGTCTACCCTATCCCGCCGGGCATCCAGATCGTCTGCGAGAAGCCGACGATGATCGCGATCTCGGGAAGCGACAAACAGCTCGTCGGTCAGGTCGCCGCGGAAGTCCGCGGCTACCGCCCACCCGAGCCCTATAAGGGCAAGGGCGTGAAATATGCCGGCGAGTACATCCTGCGCAAGGAAGGCAAGAAGAAGTAACGACGATGGCGAACCTGGACAAATTGTTCGCGCGCAGAGAGCGCAGAACCCGTTACCGCCTCCGCAAGGTGGCGGGCGGACGGCCGCGGCTTTCGGTATTCCGCTCGGGCCGGCACATCTACGCGCAGGTGATCGACGACGCGGCGCGCGAAACCGTCGCCTCGGCCTCGACCAACGAAAAGGACATGCGCGACGGCACACCCAAGAGTTGGGGCAAGGATGCCGCCGTCGCGGTGGGTAAGCTCATCGCCAAGCGCGCGGCCGAAAAGGGCGTCACGGAAGTCGTGTTCGATCGCGGCGGGTTTCTTTATCACGGGCGCATCAAGGCGCTCGCGGAGGCTGCCCGCGAAGGCGGCCTGAAGTTTTAGGAAAGGACGTGAAACGTGGCGCGTGAACACCGCGAACGCGAAGATCGCGACAACGAGTTCATCGACAAGCTCGTGCATATCAATCGCGTCGCCAAGGTGGTGAAGGGTGGCCGGCGCTTCGGCTTCGCCGCTCTCGTCGTCGTCGGCGATCAGCGCGGCCGGGTCGGTTTCGGCCATGGCAAGGCGCGCGAGGTGCCCGAGGCCATCCGCAAGGCGACGGAAGCGGCCAAGCGCGGCATGATTCGCGTGCCGCTGAAGGACGGCCGCACGCTGCATCACGAGACCCAGGGCTTCCACGGCGCCGGCAAGGTGATCGTGCGCCCGGCCGTTCAGGGTACGGGCATCATCGCGGGCGGCCCGATGCGGGCCGTCTTTGAAAGCCTCGGCGTGGGCGACGTCGTGGCAAAAAGCCTTGGAACGTCCAATCCCTATAATATGGTGCGCGCGACATTCGACGCGCTGAAGCGCCAGCAATCTCCGCGCATGATCGCGCATCGGCGCGGCAAGAGCGTGGCGGAGATCGTCCAGCGCCGCGAGGGCAGTGCGAAGGCCGATGCCGAGACGGCGAGCGCCGGGGGCTGAACGCGATGACCGAGACACCGAAGAAAACGTCCGCCAAGTCCGCGCCGAAGAAGGCGGCGGGCAAGGCCGCGGCGAAGGCGAAGGCCGCGGCACCAAAAGCCGGGGCGCCTACACCGGCCGCGAAGCCCGCGCCGGTCAAGGCGGAGAAAAAGCCGATCTCGGGCAAGACGGTCACCGTGCGCCAGTTGCGCAGCGCGAACCGCAAGCCGAAGGATCAGGAAGCGACGCTGCGCGGTCTCGGGCTCGGCAGGATCCGCAAGGTCCGCACGCTGGAAGATACGCCCGCCGTACGCGGCATGATCGATAAGGTCGCCCATCTCATCGAGATCGTCGAGGGATAGGGCACGAAGGATCCGAACGGGAACCGATGCGATGAAGCTCAATCAGATCAAGGACAATGCGGGCGCGCGCAAGGGGCGCACGCGCGTCGGACGCGGCTCAAGTTCGGGCCTCGGCAAGACCTCGGGGCGCGGCGTCAAGGGCGCCAAGGCGCGCGCGGGCGTGTCGATCCACGGCTTCGAGGGCGGCCAGATGCCGCTCTACATGCGGCTGCCCAAGCGCGGCTTCAACAACATCTTCGCGCGGGATTTTGCGATCGTGAACCTCGATCGCATCCAGAAGGCGGTGGACGACGGCAAGCTCAAGCCGGGCGAGAAGGTAACCGAAGCGGCGCTTCGCGAGGCCGGCCTGGTCAAGAGCGCGCGCGACGGCGTGCGCTTGCTCGGCAAGGGCGCGATCGTGGCCAAGCTCGACATCGAAGTGGCGGGGGCCTCCAAAGCCGCGATCGAAGCCGTGAAAAAGGCAGGCGGCGGTGTGACGACGACCTTCGCGAAGCCGGTGCGCTTGAATCGCAAGGGCGAGCCGGGCAAGAAGGTCACACGCCGCAGGGAATCGGCCGAGAAGCGCGCGAAGCGGAAAGAGGCGCAGCCGGCCGGTTGAACCGGCCCCTACGGCCCCTCATGTTTCGGCAGATTGGACGCGCGGTCCGGCGTATGGTGAGTTCGCAGCGGGTACCGGAGTAGCAAATGGCCTCAGCGGCCGAACAACTGGCGGCAAACTTCAACTTCTCGGCCTTCGGCAAGGCGAAGGAGCTGAAGCAGCGCATTCTTTTCACGCTGGCGGCCCTCGTGATTTTCCGGCTGGGCACGTATATCCCGATGCCGGGCATCGACGCCTCGGAACTGGCCCGCCAACTCAATCAGCAGCAGGGCGGCTTGCTCGACATATTCAATGTGCTGGCCGGCGGCGCGGTCGAGCGCATGGCGATCTTCGCGCTTTCGATCATGCCCTACATCTCGGCCTCGATCATCATGCAGTTGATGACGACGGTTTCGCCTCATCTCGAACAGCTCAAGAAGGAAGGCGAGACGGGCCGCAAGCAGATCAACCAATACACGCGCTACGGCACGGTCGTGCTGGCCGCGCTGCAAGCCTACACCATCGCTATCGGTCTCGAAGGTTGGGGCAGCGTCGTGGCCGAACCGGGCTATTTCTTCCGTCTCTCGACGGTCATTACACTCACGGGCGGCACGGTCTTCCTGATGTGGCTGGGTGAGCAGATCACCGCGCGCGGCGTGGGAAATGGCATCTCGCTCATCATCTTCGCCGGCATCGTGGCGGGCTTCCCGACGGTAATCTTCCAGGCTTTCGAACAGGCGCGCACCGGCGCGATGTCGGTTTTCGTCCTTGTCGGGCTGATTGCGCTCGTCGTCGGTCTCATCACCTTCATCGTGTTTATCGAGCGCGCTCAGCGGCGGCTCCTCGTGCAATATCCGAAGCGCCAGATGGGCAACCGAGTCTTCGGTGGTGAATCTTCGCACCTGCCGCTCAAGATCAACGTCTCGGGCGTGATTCCGCCGATCTTTGCGTCGTCGATCCTGCTGCTGCCGCTCACGATCGCGAATTTCAACGCGCAGGACGTGCCGGAGTGGCTGCAATCCGTCGTGGCGATGCTGGCGCACGGTCAGCCGCTCTATATGGCGTTTTATGCGGGGGCGATCATCTTCTTTGCCTTCTTCTATACTGCGATCGTCTTCAATCCCGAGGACACGGCCGAAAATCTGAAGAAATACGGCGGCTTCATCCCCGGTATCCGGCCGGGCAAGAAGACCGCCGAATACATCGATTTCGTGCTCACACGGATTACGGTGATCGGCGCGCTTTATCTCGCGCTCGTCTGCCTCCTGCCGGAACTTCTGGTCAGCTATTACGGGGTCGCGTTCTATCTCGGCGGCACCTCGGTGCTGATCGTCGTCAGCGTGACGATGGATACGGTGGCGCAAATCCAAAGCCATCTGATCGCCCAGCAATATGAAGGCCTGATCAAGAAGGCGAGGCTCAAAGGGGCTCGCCGGTGAATCTGATTCTTTTCGGTCCGCCGGGAGCGGGCAAAGGGACGCAGGCCAAGGTCCTCGTCGAAGAACGCGGCCTCGCGCAGCTTTCAACCGGCGACATGCTGCGCGCCGCCGTGGCCGCGGGAACCGAGCTCGGCCGCAAATGCAAGGCGATCATGGACCGCGGCGATCTCGTCCCCGACGAAATCGTCATCGGTATCATCGCCGAGCGCTACGACCAGCCCGATTGCGCCAAGGGTGCGGTGTTCGACGGCTTTCCGCGCACGATCGCGCAGGCCGAGGCGCTTGACGGCATGCTCGCCGAACGCGGCAAGCGGATCGATGCGGTGATCGAGCTCAAGGTGGCCGACGAAATCTTGCTTCAGCGCGTCGAAAGCCGCATCCGCGAAAGCGGCGGCGCGACTCGGGCGGACGATACGCCGGAGACGCTCCGGAACCGGCTGGCCGTCTATCACAAGAATACGGCGCCGCTCATCGACTTCTATCGCCGGCAGGGCAAGCTCCGCACGGTCGACGGCATGGCCCCGATCGCGCAGGTCGCCGAAGCGGTCAGGACGATTCTCGCAGGAATTTCAATGGTTAAGCCGTGAGCGAGGCGTTGGTAGTGGCCGTTTCGAGCCGACGTCCGAGCAGCGTTGACCTTTCGTTGCCCATTCCTATAATCCGCGCCCTCGCTGCGTTTCACCACGAATCCTGCGCATGCGGTTCCGCCGGGGCGGGACAGGCTATGGGTTTGGCGTGTCGGCCGCACCGATATAAAAAGTGCTAAACGATTCAAGGAGATTACCGTGGCGCGAATCGCCGGCGTCAACATCCCGACCCAGAAGCGCGTGGTCATCGGCCTGCGCTACATCCACGGCATTGGCGCGGCCAAAGCCAAGGAAATTTGCGAGAAGGTCGGCATTGCCGAACAGCGCCGGGTGCACGATCTCACCGAAGCCGAGGTGATCCAAATCCGCGAAGCGATCGACCGCGATTATCTCGTCGAAGGCGATCTCAGACGCGACGTGGCGATGAACATCAAGCGCTTGATGGATCTCGGCTGCTATCGCGGGCTTCGTCATCGCAAAAGCCTGCCGGTACGCGGCCAGCGCACGCACACCAACGCGCGCACGCGCAAAGGCCCGGCGAAGGCGATCGCAGGCCGTAAGAAAACCGTCGCCAAGACCTGATCGGAACCAAGATGGCAAAGGCCGCCGCGCGTCCGCGCAAGAAGGAAAAGAAGAACGTCGTCGCGGGCGTCGCCCATGTAAGCGCGACGTTCAACAACACGATCATCACGATTACCGACGGACAGGGGAACACGGTTTCCTGGTCGTCCGCCGGGGCGTTGGGCTTCAAGGGGTCGCGCAAATCGACGCCCTATGCCGCCCAGGTCGCCGCGGAAGATGCGGCCAAGAAAGCCGTCGATCACGGCATGCGTACGCTGGAGGTCGAGGTGAGCGGTCCCGGCGCGGGACGCGAGTCTGCGTTGCGCGCCCTTCAGGCCGTGGGACTGAACGTCACGACGATCCGCGACGTGACGCCGATACCGCATAACGGATGCCGCCCGCCAAAACGCAGGCGCGTCTGAGGGTTTGAGACGCCGATCGAACGAATAGGGCCGCGCGGTCCCTCGCCGGTCCGGAAAACGATGAGGCAAAAGACATGTTTCAGAAAAACTGGCAAGAATTGATCAAGCCGCAGAAGCTGCGGATCGATGCGAATGTGGGCGAACCGCGTACCGCGACGATCGTGGCCG
>Ga0326597_10012570_pt1 | contig 11162 bp, 8 predicted proteins | sample RVTome_12_FD_203789 | JGI IMG/M metagenome (GOLD analysis project Ga0326597, IMG submission 203789) | Soil microbial communities from uranium-contaminated site in the Upper Colorado River Basin, Wyoming, United States - RVT100D185 | ecosystem: Environmental > Terrestrial > Soil > Contaminated >... | reverse complement strand
CATGTGTGCGCCCCCGGCTCCGCAGCAGAACGTCCGCTTGCCGCTGCGCGCCATCTCGAGCGGCTTGCCGATGCGCCCGACGAGCTCGCGCGGCGCTGCGAGCACGTCGTTGTGGCGCGCGAGGTAGCAGGAGTCGTGGTACGTGATCGTCGCGTCGCCGGCGACCGGCGACAGCCGGCCGTCGCGCACGAGCTCGGCGAGGAGCTCGGAGTGGTGCATCACCTCGTACCGGCCGCCGAAGTCGGGGTATTCGTTCGCGAGTGTGTTGAAGCAGTGCGGGCAGCTCGCGACGATCTTCGTCACGCCCGCCTCGTCCAGGGTGCTGACGTTCGCCTGCGCGAACGCCTGGAACACGTACTCGTTCCCGGCTCGTCTCGCGGGATCGCCCGTGCACGACTCCCGTGGCCCGAGGATGGCGACGTCGAGGCCGGCGGCGAGGAGGAGCTTCGTCGTGGAGATCGCGGCCGCCCGCGCTCGCTCGTCGAACGCGGCGGCGCAGCCGACCCAGTAGAGCACCTCGGGCGCCGGGTCTCCCGGCTCGAGAACGCGCACGCCGAGTCCATCCGCCCACGACGCACGCTCGGTCTGCGGCTTCCCCCACGGGTTCGAGCCGCGCTCGACGTCGCGCAGCATCGTCTCGGTCTCCGCCGGAAGCCGCGACTCGACCATGACGAGGTGACGGCGAAGGTCGACGATGTGGTCGACGTGCTCGATCGACACCGGGCACTCGTGCACGCATGCCCCGCAGGTCACGCAATCCCAGATGACGTCGTCGGTGACTGCGTTCGGAACCAGCGCCCCGAGCTGACCTCCTGCGAGCGCCGCCGGTCCCTCGGCGAACAGCTGGTCGCGGATGCCCATGATCAGGAGCTTCGGGGAGAGCGCCTTGCCGGTCGCGTAGGCAGGACAGACGTCCTGGCAGCGTCCGCACTCCGTGCACGACATCGCGTCGAGCATCTGCTTCCACGTGAGATCGGCAACCGTGCCGGCGCCAAATCGCAGCGCGCTCTCGTCCTCGGCCTCGAACTCGAGCGGCTCGAGCCGTCCCCGCGCCTGCGTGCGGCCGAAGAAGACGTTGATCGCCGCGGTCGCGATGTGGAGGTGCTTCGAATGCGGGAGATAGGCGAGGAAGCTCAGGATCAGAAGCACGTGCGCCCACACGAAGCACCGCTCGAGCACCTCGGTCGTCGTGCCCATCCCGAAGAGGCCGGAGAGAGCGTCGGAGGCGGGTGACCACTCTGCGGGCCACGGGTTCAGGCCGAGCGCGATCAGCGAAGCGTGCCAGAGAAGAAGCGTCGTCACGATCCCCGCGATCAACGCCAGGATGAGATCAGCCTCGCCGAGGTGGCTGCCGTCGAAGCGCGCAGGCCGCTGCACCTTGCGGATGTAGAGCGCCGCCGCGACGCCGGCGAGCACGAGCACGACGAACACGTCGACCATGAGCGCATACCAGCTCTGGCTCTCGAGCCAGCCGAGCGGCGATCCCGAGGGCAGCGAGGGCTCCCGGTCGACGATCCCCACGATCGCCATGAAGATCGTCGGGAAGAGAACGAGGAAGCCCCAGAAGATGAACGCGTGCACGAGGCCCGGCACGAGCCGCTGGAGAAGCTTGCGCTGGCCGAGGACGATCGTCGCCTCGTTGCGAACCCGGGTGGGGAGGTCCGAAGCGCGCGCTACCGGCTTGCCCATCCGGACGAGCCGGGTGAGCAGGAGCGCGCGGCGCATGAAGAGCGCGCCGGCGACTCCGACCGCGACGACGAGCGCGACCGCAGAGGCGACGCTCGCCGCGGAGCTCAGCCGCCCCTCGCTTTCCTGAGCTCGGCCGAGATCGCAGGGACGACCTCGTGCAGGTCGCCGATCACTGCATAGTCAGCACTTGCGAGGATCGGCGCCTCGGGATCGGTGTTGACCGCGAGGATCGTCTTCGCGCCCTTGCAGCCCGCCATGTGCTGCGTCGCGCCGGAGATGCCGCAGGCGAGGTAGATGTCGGGCGCGATCTTCGTTCCCGTCTGACCCACCTGGTCGGTATGTGGCCGCCACCCGGCCATCGTCACGGCGCGCGAGCAGCCGACCGCGCCGCCGAGCAAGCCGGCGAGCTCCTCGATGATCTCGAACCCTTCGGGCGAGCCGGCCCCGCGGCCACAGGAGACGACCACCCTGGCTTCTGCGAGCGAGACGCCACCGGCTGCGGCCGCGACGCGCTCGACGACGCGCCCGACGAGATCCGCGTCCGAAAGCGTAGGGGTGAAGAGCTCGACGGCAGGGTCTCCCGCGGCCTTCTCTTCTGCGGCAATCGCATGCGGCTGCACCGTCAGAAGCCTGACCGGCCCGTCGAGGCGTGCCTCCTCGAGCAGGCTTCCCCCCCAGCGCACGCGCATGACGAGGAATGCGTCGCCCGGCGTCGCCGCGGTGCAGTTCGCGGCGAACGGAAGGTCGAGCTTCGCGGCCACGTGGGCGAGAACCTCGTTCCCGCGCTCGGTCCCGGCGGCTACGACAGCCGAGGGAGAGAGTCGCTCGACGAGCTCGACGAGCGCCTGGGCAATCGCGGCGGGCGCGTACGCCGAGAACGCATCTCCGTCTGCGACATGCACGACCTCGATGCCGCTCACCGGCAGCGCCTCGCCTGCGGTGAAGGCGTGCAGGGGGTCATCGAGCCCGCGGGCGAATGCGATGGCCTGTTGCGCGAGCTCGCCCGACTCCTCGACGTAGACGATGACCACTACGCGACCCCGATCTGTCGTAGCACCTCGACCACGGCGGGCGCCGCTTCCGGCCCGTGACCGAGGATCACGGCCTCCTTGCCCTGGCCCTCGGGCACCACCAGCCGCACCTTCTCGAGCTTGGAGGAAGGTCGCGTCGGCGAGCTCGACTCGACAGGCTTGCGTTGCGCGCGGAGCTTCGCCGGGACGGACGGGTAGCGCGGCAGGTTGAGCCCCTCGAGCACCGTGATGACGGCAGGCAGCGGGAGCACGTAGACGTCGCGGCCACCCGACACCTCTTGCTCGCAACGCACGACGTCGCCCTCGAGCGTGACGCCCTTGAGGCCCGTCGCCACCGGTCGGCCAAGCGCGTATGCCACCCGAATACCGACCTGGTAGTTCCCCGCGTCCGCGGACTCGTTGCCGAAGAAGACGAGGTCGAAGGCGCCGTTCGCCGCCTCGTCGGCGCGAATCGCTTCGACGACCGCACCCACCGTCGCCTGCGGATCCCACTCCTCGCCGTCGGACACGAGGTGGAGCGCGCGGTCGATGCCGAGCGCCATCGCGTCGCGGAGCTGCTCAACTGCTTCCGGAGGGCCGAGTGTGAGTACGACCGACGCGCCGGCGTGCTCCTCGACGAGCCTGACGGCCTCCTCGACGCCGCACTCCTCGTGCGGGCTGATGGTGAACCCGAGGTGGCGCGTCTCGATCGCCTGCGCGTCCTCGGTGAGGACGATCGTGCCGCCGGTCAGCGGCACCCGCTTCACGCAGACGAGGATCCTCACGAGCGGACCCGCGTGTTGTCGGGGTCGAAGATCGCGGTCGAGCCGGCGACGTCGACCGTGACCGGGTACTGCTCGCCCATGTACTCGACGGCGAGCTTCGTGCCTGCCACGGCCTGCTCTGGCGGAACGTAGCCCATGAGAACGTGCTTGCCGACCGACGGCGCCGCTCCGGCGCTCGTCACGTACGACCGGCGGCCCTTCGCATCGACGAGTGGTGCACCCTCGCGGGTGAGGATCGGCTCCCGGCCCATCGGGTAGCGCTTCACGCCCGACGACGACGTGTGGTCGTCGACCGTGAGGGTGCACAGCAGAGCTACCGGCGCCTCCTCTCGATGGCGCAGGTGCGCTTCCTTCCCGACGAAGTCCTGCTCCTTCACCTTCCCCCAGGCCATGTCAGCCTCGACGACCGTGTACTCGCTCTCGAGCTCCGTGCCGAACGCGCGGTAGCACTTCTCGAGCCGGCCGGTCGTGCCGTAGACCCCGATGCCGCACGGCGCTGCGCCGTGCGCGCGCCCGGCTTCCCAGACGAGGTCCCACAGGCGTGCGCCCTGTTCTATGGGGGCGTACAGCTCCCAGCCGAGATCGCCAACGTACGAGATGCGCGAGGCGAGGACCCGCACCGGGCCGATCTCGATCACCCTGCACGTCGCGAACGGGAAGCCTTCGTGCGAGACGTCCTCGCTCGTCACCGAGGCGAGGATGTCGCGTGCGCGCGGCCCCCAGAGCCCGAGCGTCGACCACGCAGACGTGAGGTCAGCGAGCTGCGCGGAGCCGTCCCTGGGGAGACGGTCGGCGAGCCACTTGTGGTCGGCCATGCCGTGCGCACCGCCCGTCACCACGCGGAAGTGCTCGTCGCCGAGCCGCATGATGGTGAGGTCGGACTTGAAGCCTCCGCTCGGTGAGAGCCACGGCGTGTAGACGACACGTCCCACCGCTGCGTCGACCTGGCGCATCGACACCTGCTGAAGCGCGTCGAGCGCACCGGGGCCGACGACGTCGAAGATCGCGAACGCCGACAGATCGAAGATGCCTGCCCGGTCGCGCATCGCGAGGTGCTCGGCGTTGATCAGCGGCGACCACCACCGCGCGTCCCACTCCGCCTCGCGCCGTCCAACCCGGTCGCCGTATTCCTCGAGCAGCGGTGCGTTCGACTCGTACCACTGCGGCCGCTCCCAGCCGGCTGCCTCGAAGAAGACTGCGCCCAGCTCCTTCTCGCGCTCGTGGTACGGCGAGAGCCGGACGTCGCGGTTCGAGGCCCACTGCTCGAGCGGGTGGACGATGCCGTAGGTCTTGTTGAACCCCTCCGCTGTGCGTGCCTTCACATGCGCAGAGGTCTTCTGGTGCTCCCAGAAGCGTGCCGCGTCGGAGGAGTGGAGGTCGATGTGCGACTCGCCGCCGACCATCCACTCGGCGAGGGACTTGCCCACCCCGGGGCCCTCCTTGACCCACACCGCGGCGGCCGACCAGAGGCCCTTCACCTCGGGCAGCTCGCCGAGGACCGGCATGCCGTCGGGAGTGAGGGAGAGGATCCCGTTGACCGCGTATTTGATCCCGACCGTCTCGTCGCCCACAATCGAAGGCATCAGCTCGAGCGCCTGCTCCATCTGGAGCGTGAAGTCCTCCTGCGTGAACGGGAACTCGGTCGGGGTGAGCGCGGCCTCCGCGACGGACGGGAGGTCCTCGGGGTCGTACAGGATCGGCCGGTGGGCGTACGAGCCGATCTCGAGACCCGTTCCCTCCTGGCGCTCGTACATGTTCGTGTCCATGTCGCGGACGATGGGGAACTCGATCGCCTCCTTGGTCTCGGCGAACCAGTGCGTCGGCCCCACATCGATCATCTGGTGCACCGCCGGAGTCAGCGGGATCGACGCGCCCGCCATGCGGGCGAGCATTGGGCTCCAGACGCCGCAGGCGATCACGACGACCTCCGCCTCGATGTCGCCCCCGGTCGTGCGCAGCCGTCGCACACGGCCGCCTTCCACCTCGATGCCGAGCACCTCCGTGTTCGCGAGCACCGAGAGCCGTTCCGACGACTGTCCGCGCTCCCGCATGATCGTCCCTGCCTGGAGCGAGTCGACGACGCCGACGGACGGCGAGTAGAAGCCGCCGAGGATCACCGTCTCGTCGATGAAGGGGACGAGCTCCTTCACCTCTGCCGGCGTCACCAGTGAGACCGGCTCGATCCCCCAGGACTTGGCAGAGGCGACGCGACGTGTGAGCTCCTGCATTCGCTCCTCCGTTCGGGCGACCTCGATCCCGCCCGACTCGGTGAAGACGCCCATCTCCTTGTACTGACGCATGCTCTCGAGGGTGAGCTGGGTCATCTCCTTCGAGTGGTCGACCGGGTAGATGAAGTTTGAGGCGTGGCCGGTCGAGCCGCCCGGGTTCGGCAGCGGGCCCTTGTCCAGCAGGACGACGTCCGACCAGCCCTGGTCGGTCAGGTGGTACGCAACGCTGTTGCCCACGATGCCGCAGCCGATGACGACTGCGCGAGCGCGGTCGGGCCGGGTGCTCATCGCGCCTCGTTCCCCATCGTCAGAGCACGCGCCGAATCGCGCGTTCGAAGCTCGTGACGTGCTTGCGCATCGCGGCCTCAGCTCGGTCCGGGTCGCCGTCGCGGATCGCCTCGAGAATCCCGCGATGCTCGAGGATTGCGTCCTCGAGACGGGTCACGCGCTCGAGCGCGACGAACCAAATGCGCAGGATGAGCACGTAGTACTCGTTCAAGGTCGCCTCGAGAAACAAGTTGTGTGCGCAGCGGTAGACGTGGCGGTGGACGCGCTGGTCGAGGTCGATGAGCGCCCGCTCCCCGTCGCCTCCCGCATGCTTGAGCTCCGCGAGCAACGCCTCGGTTTCCGCCAGGTCGTCGCCCGTCGCCCGTTCGGCGGCGAGTCGCGCGGCGTGGCTTTCGAGCGCCGCCCGGACTTCGGAGAGCCCTGCCAGGTCGCCGACGTCGACCGTCGACACGAACATCCCGCGGCGGGGGTAGACCTCCACGAGGCATTCGCGAGCCAGCACTCGTAGTGCTTCGCGCACCGGGGTGCGCCCGAGCTCGAGCCGCTCCATTAGCTCCCGCTCGTTGATCAGCGACCCGGGGGCGAGGTCGAGCGACACGATCAGCTCGCGGATGCGGAAGTACGCCTGGTCGGAGAGCGACCTGGCGTCCGCCTCCTCGGGCTGGTGGATGTGGAGTGTCGGTGTGCTCATCGGCGGAAACGACGCAGCGGGGACGGAGACCGCCCCCGCTGCGGTTTCAGCTCACTTCAGCCAGGCGTTGACCTTGGCCGCGTTGGCCTTCACCCACTTCTCCGCTGCCTTGTCCGGCTTCACCTTGTCGCCAGCGATCCACTTGGCGACGAGGTTCTGGTCGGCGTTCGACCACTTGAACTTCCGGAGCACGCTGACCGCTGGGGAGCCGCTCTGAGTGAACTCCTTGCTGAGCAGCTTGTTGAGCGGGTCGGCCGCGTACGCGCACTTGTACTTCTTGACGGTGCCGCCGGAGCTGGCGTCGTCCTGGCAGCCCTTGAAGCGGGGCGGCAGCTTCACCTCGGCCAGGTTGAGGGACGCGTTCAGGTACTGCGGCGTCCACCAGTAGAAGATCACGGGCTTCTGCTGCTTGATCTGCTGGGTGAAGCGCGCCACCTCCGCTGGCTCGGCGCCGACCGTCACGTGCTTGAAGTCGAGGCCGAGCAGCCCGATCAGCTCCTTGTCCTTCTGCACGTAGGAAGGATCGCCACCCAGGAACATTCCCTGGGAGCCCGATTCAGGAGACTTGAAGACCGACTCCTTGCCCTTGAGCCCCCGCCACGTCTTGAATGCTGGGTACTGCTTGAGCAGGTACTTGGGTACGAACCAGCCGATGTGGCCGACGAGGCCGTTCGAGCGGACGAGGACGACCGACTTCTGCTTCGTGACGAACTGCTTGTACTGGTCGACGTGGTTCCAGTCCTCGAGCACCGCGTCGACCTTGCCGTCCGCCATGGCCTGGAAGACCGGGATCTCCGTGATCTTCGTGATCTTGACCGTGCAGCCCAACTCCTTCTCGAGCACGTACTTCGCGACGTAGGTGTTCGCCGTCGAGCCGGTCCACGCTTGCTCGTTGAGCGTGACCGTGCCGCAGGACTGATTCGCGCTACCCAACGCGCTCCCTGAAATGACGAGCCCGATCACTGCGACCAGCGAGGCGCCGAGCAGCAGCGTGAACCGGGCTCTGACACGTGTGGACATCCAACCCTCCTCCTTGTCGACGAATCCTCTCTTACTCATTCGATTCCCTCCTTCCGTTTGCCTTGAGTCGCCTGGGTGACGCGGTCGAGCGCGATGCCGAGCGCGAGGATCGCGAGCGACGCCACCACTCCGAGGCCGAACTCGCCGCGGACGAGTCCCTGCGCGACGAGGTATCCGAGGCCTCCCGAGCCGACCAGTCCCCCGATTACGACGACGGCGAGCACCATGATGATCCCCTGGTTGACGCCGAGCATGATCGCATCACCGGCGAGCGGGATCTTGACCTTCGTGAGCACCTGGCGCCGTGTGGCGCCGAATGCGCTCGCCGCCTCGACCGTCTCCGGTGCGACGTCCCGAACGCCCCGCTCGACGAGCCGCACGACCACAGGGAACGCGTACAGAACGCCGGCGACGATGCCCGGAACGATCGAGACCGGCATCAGGTAGATGAACGGGATGATGTAGATGAGCTGCGGCAGGGTTTGCAGGACGTCGTTCACGGGGCGCAGGGAGCGTGACACCGTCTTGCTCTCCGCCGCCCAGACGCCGAGGGCGACCCCGACCAGGACCGTTATCACCGTCGCCACCAGGACCTGGGAAAGCGTGTCCATCGCGGGCTCCCACATCCCAATGACTCCGATGGACGCGAGCATCGCCAGGGTCGTCAGGGCGGGCCGCAGGCCGCTCACGACGAGTGCGATCGCCGTCAGTCCGAGCACCGTCGTGAACCAGGGCGCCTCGATGAGGAATTGCTGGAGTGGCTGGAAGATCTCCACGAGGATGAAGTTCCCCAGCGGCTCGGTGATGGCGAAGATGAACGTTGCGGGGTCGGTGACGTAGTCGAGCGCCGCCTGTACCTTCGCGAGCAGCCAGTCCTGGGCGGTCGCCGTCTCGGGGTAGATCGCAGCGACTCCGAAGACCTTTGCGAGCGCGACGACGGCGAACACAGCGGCGGCGAAGGCTGCTGTGGCCATGCGGAGGCGCCCACGTTCCGCCTCGGTCAAGTGACGGCGCGTGGGGTCGGTGCGGTCGGCCGACGCTTCGGTCGCCCGGTCGAGCGCCATCGCCAGGACCACGATCGCGACGCCGGCCAAGATCGCGAGGGACGGGTTCGAATAGAGCCCGCTCGTGACGACGTCACCGAGGCCGCCGCCACCGATCAGACCGGCGATGACGACCATCGAGAGTGCGAAGAGGATCGTCTGATTGACCCCGAGCAGCAGCATCCGCCGTGAGAGCGGCAGCTGCACCTTGGTCAACACCTGGCGGCGTGTCGAGCCCATGGAGTTCGCGGCCTCGACGGTGTTGGCGGCCACGCCCCGTATTCCGAGCGCAGTGATCCGCACAGCCGGTGGGATTGCGTAGATCATCGTGGACACGACCGCGGCGCCTGGGCCGACCGAGAACAAGATCACCACCGGCATCAGGTAGGCGAAGGCCGGCACGATCTGCATCGCGTCGAGAATCGGCGTTATTGCCTGCTGGAAGCGATTCGACAGCCCGGCGACGATCCCGAGCGGGATCCCGACCGAAAGCGAGAGACCGACTGCGGCGAGCATCAGCGCAAGCGTCTGCATGCTCTCCTCCCACAGTCCCATGAGCGCGAACGACGCGAACGCGCCACCGACCCAGGCGGCTGCGCGCCAGCCTCCGAACCGCAGCGCGACCGACGTGCCGGCGGCGATTGTTCCCGCCCACGTCAGCCAGAGCAAGAACCGGTTGAACCAGCCGACGAGGTTGTCCACGAAGGTCGCGAAGCCGTCAAACACGGCGAAGACGAAGCTCGGGTCCTCGGCGTTCTCCTGATCGAGCAGCCAGATCTGGAAGTCGTCGATCCGGAACGGAAGGGCGTTCCACGTGAGCCGGTCGGGCCACGGGTACTCGAGACTCCAGGCCCGGTAGGCCAGGTACATGAGTGCGACGATCCCGGCCGTCTGGACGATCTTGCCGCGCCACCACGGCCGGTGGCTGAGCGCGGGAGCCGCAGTCCGGATCTCGGCGGCGGCGACGGACATCAGTCGCCTCCCTCCCCTGCGATCGCCGTCAGCACCGCATCGCGATCGACCAACCCGACGACGTTCCCGTTCTCGACGGCGCAGCAGGGCAGCTCGCTCGCAGCGACCACGGGGATCGCATTACGCACCGTCGTGGTCACGTCGAGGCGGGGCCCGTGTGTTGCGTCCCCGGGTTCGACCGCGCGCATCACCCATCGGAGAGTGAGCACGTGGCTTCTGGGGACGTCTCTGACGAAGTTCTCGACGTACTCGTCGGCCGGGGCGCCGACGATGTCCTCCGGCGTTCCGAGCTGCACGATCCCGCCATCGCGCATGATCGCGATGCGATCGCCGAGCCTCAACGCCTCGGCGAGGTCGTGCGTGATGAACACCATCGTCTTGCCGGTTTCCTCCTGGAGGCGGCACACCTCGTCCTGCATGTCCCGCCGGATCAGTGGGTCGAGCGCGCTGAACGGCTCGTCGTACAGCATCACCTGAGGGTCGCCGGCGAACGCACGCGCGACGCCCACACGCTGCTGCATCCCGCCCGAGAGTTGGTCCGGAAACTGGTTCGACGCATCTTCGAGCCCGACGAGCTTCAGCACTTCGGATGCGCGCGCAAGGCGCTCCGCTTTCCCCATGCCCTTGACCTCGAGCCCGAAGGCGACATTGTCGATCACGCGACGGTGCGCGAGCAGGCCGAAGTGCTGGAACACCATCGACACGGAGTTCCGGCGGAGCTCGCGAAGCTCGGCAGTTCCTGCCGCCGAGACGTCATGGCCGTCGATCTCGATCGTGCCCGCGGTCGGCTCGATCAGCCGGATGAGCGTTCGCACGAGCGTCGACTTGCCGGAGCCCGACAGTCCCATGACGACGAACACCTCGCCCGGCCAGACCTCGATCGAGACGTCGCGCACGGCGACGACGCAGCCGGTCTTCTCTCGGAGCTCTCCACGGGGGAGATACGCGTCCGGCGATCCGACGAGGCGCTCGGGGTTCTGTCCGAACACCTTCCAGACTCCGGTGGCGCGAATGACGGGAGGGCTCGTGCGATCGATTCGGTGCTGCGTCGGTGCCGCAGCAGTCTCGGCTGCCTCCGTCATGCGCGCGCCGCTGATATATCACTCGTGGTCACGCTTGTCTATGCGCAGAGCGTCCGAATCCTTTCGAACGGCTCAGAGCGGCCGGATTCAGACGGCTAGGCTCGCCGCGCGCGGATGATCGCGCAGACGCCGATCCTGTCGAGCCGTTCCGCTGGGATGACGTCGCGCATGATCGCGAGCAGCTCCTTCGTGAAGAGCGGGTAGAGAGCGCAGTCGTCGATCCCCATCGGCGTACGCTCGAGTACCTCGATCTCCACGAAGCCGGCCCGCTCGAGCTTCTGGACGAAGTCACGCTCCGTCAGCGCGCCGGCCACTCAGCCCGCCCAGGCCGCCGGGTGAGTAAGCACTTCGGGC
>Ga0326597_10012569_pt1 | contig 11163 bp, 6 predicted proteins | sample RVTome_12_FD_203789 | JGI IMG/M metagenome (GOLD analysis project Ga0326597, IMG submission 203789) | Soil microbial communities from uranium-contaminated site in the Upper Colorado River Basin, Wyoming, United States - RVT100D185 | ecosystem: Environmental > Terrestrial > Soil > Contaminated >... | reverse complement strand
GGGCTCAACAGAGCAAGCGCAAAAAACGCCGCAAAGAGATATGTTTTCCTTAGCATGTGATCGTTCCTCCTTTTTTGTTAACCTTCTGTGCCTTAGACGAGAGCGGAGGCAATAGTTTCAAATTTCTCCAGTTGAGTCAAGTAGAGTTGACAGGGGTAATTGCCGGTCATATAAATCTTTTTTAAACACAAGGAGAAGGAGAAACATTAGGCCATGGCGAAACTAGAGTTGCTGGTTAAGAACGGCGAAGTCTGGACCCCGGGCGGATTCGTCGAAACCGACATCGCGGTAAACGGGGGCAAGATCGTTGCATTCGGGAAGCCACCGGTTCTGCCCGATTCGGCCGATGTGGTCATCGACGCCAGAGGAAAGAAAGTCATTCCCGGCCTGATCGATACGCATACGCATCACCGCGATCCCGGGTTTACCCACAAAGAAGACATCACCACGGCGACGATGGCCGCGGCTGCCGGCGGCGTTACTTTTTCGATCGGCATGCCCAACGTCAATCCGCCGACGACCACCGTCGAACGTTACCGCGCCTTGATCGAGCACCATAAGAAAAATGCCATCGTCGACTTTAATCACAATCCCTCCGGCACCGTGCCCGAAGAAATCCCCGGCCTCGCCAAGGAAGGGCCGCTGGCCTTTAAGATTTTCATGGTCAAGGACACCGGGCGCGATTATCCCCATATGCCCGGCATCGGGATCAACAACAACGGCGAGCTTTTCAAATGCTTCGAGACCGTGGGGCAAACCGGTTTGCCGCTGATGGTTCATCCGCACGATCAGGATTTAATGGACGAGATCGAAGGGCGCTACTGGAAGCGCGAGGATCGCAGCCCGCAAGCCTACGCCAAGGCATACCGGGAGTTCGACGGCATCATCTGGGACACCGCCATGAGCACGTTGTTTCGCATGCAAAAGGCGCTCGGCGCCAAGCTGCATGTTCTCCACATGAGCACGCCGGAAGGCCTGGCGATGCTGCGCCGCGCCAAGAATGAGGGCCGGCCATGCAGTTGCGAGGTCAACCCCTGGGCGATGTTCTTGGGCACCTGGGAAAACGTCGAGAAGCTGGGTCCCTATTGCCTGGGTTTCTGGGTGCCGCCGGCCCACGTGGACGCGCTCTGGCAAGCAATCAACGACGGCACCATCGACGTCATCGGCACGGATCACGCGCCGCACACGAAAGATGAGAAGGAAAAGGGCTGGAAGGATATGTGGAGTTGCCCTGGCGGCGAGCCGCAGATTCAAGACTATCTGAGCCTGTTTCTTGACGCGGTTAATCAAGGAAAACTGTCCCTCGATACGTTGGTGAGAATCTCCTCCTACAACGCCGCGAAGATTTTCAACGTCTATCCGCGTAAAGGCGTCATCCAGCCCGGCTCCGACGCCGATCTCGTCATCATCGACATGAACAAAGAAGCGGTGATCAGCAACGAGACCACCTACACCAGAGTCGGCTGGACACCGTATCATGGCCGCAAGGTGAAGGGCGTGCCGATCCGCACGATCCTGCGGGGCAAGACGGTGATGCAGGACGGCAGAATCACCGGGAAACTGGGAGATGGGCAGTTCGTAACTCCGGTTCGGTGAGCTATCGCGTTGTGCGCAGTATCTTCCTCCGAATCAGTGAGCACCTCTGTGTTCTCTTATTCAGAGGAATTGGCACAACACGTCGGAGAGAATTTGCTTGACAGCACAATGGTTCCTCACTAGAGTCTGCCCAACGCTCGGGACTGCCGAGGGGTAAGGATAACGTCAAAACCCAGGTAGAGGAGGCACCGATAATGGCAGCGGAAACCGGTATTCTTGGGAGAACCCCATTTGCAATTAAGGTTCTGTTAGGGATTTTGATTCTCGCATTGGCGGTAGTCGCAATCCCCCGTTTCCTTACGGTGAGATGCCCAAGTTATATCATTAAGAGAGACGGAATATGCTTCTACGTGTATGAAGACGGTGCTGGGAACCGGGTGGAACAGCAACTAACTTCATGCCCAAGAGGTTGCTAATCCTCAGCAGATTGACAGTTCCTCTGGTGGAGCCGCTGTTTAATCGCGTTAATCCCGCGGTTTCTACCAGACCTTAAGACCTCCAGGAAAACGAAACGATTGTCTAGTTGTTCGCGCGCTAAGGCAAAGCGAGCGTTACTTTAAAAAAAATCGTTCTGTTCGGTTGAATCCGTGGGTTGTTACGGTCAGTATCAAAATATTTGAATCTTCTGTCTAAAATATTCGCTGCCCCCAAAGTTATAAAACCGAAACGCTCGGGGAGACGGTAATTTATTCCGGCATCCACTGTCCAAAAGTCATCGCTCCCCAATTGAAAGGAGGGAGACTTAAGAAAGTTTCCGGACTGGTGGTAGTACGTTGCGGTCAGCGAGGTGCTCCATCCGGTGGGATGAAAAACATTGACCCCTAAAGGAACACGATGAGTATTGACGCTAAATTCTTTAAACCCATTGGGAGCTTTATTAAATCGCTCAAATATATATTCTGTTCTCATTGCCACCCACGGATGAGGAGCCCAAAATAGATAGTTGCGGGCTAGATACTCTTCCCCGTTAACCGTTTTAACGCTGATTAGGTCAGTGTTTGCGCTTGGAATTGCTATAACTGGAATTGTTAGATCACGCATCCAAAACTCCATGCCGCCGAACAAATCTTTTGTTATCTTCTGATCGATCGCCGCGCCATAGAGCCATGCTTTTGTGCCATTGAGATCGTCAAAAAACTGATTGAAGCCAGCTACTTGGGTCGGCTCAAGGGTCGCGTCGGTAATCAGCGTCCTTTTGAGAGCTCTAGATACAGCCATGCGAACTGACGTGCCTTCAAATGGATTCCAGCTAACTCCTACTTTCGGATTAACCTGGTCGTCTTGTCTATTACGTATGGCCGCGCGACTTCCCTGCAAATAGTCAAAGCTCAGCCCCAAAGTAACGGTTACGCTTTTCAGTAAATTTATGTTGGCGTATGTGTATGCGTTCAGATGCTCAACATCCAGCCCAAAGTTTGTCTTAATCGAAGCGAAAAAAGGGCTCGTTATGTTAGTTCGAGACCTACCATTCACATCGAAGTAACCTACGCCACTGGTCACATTGAATGTGCCGCCTCGGAAGAGATGCTGGAACTCAACGCCAAGTGCGCTCTGTGGAAGCTCCGACTGACGAGAGGAAATAAAATCTACGTTTGTTTGGGTGATCCCGCGATCTTGGAACAAAAAAGAGCCGAGGATAATTGAACTCGGCGAAAACGTATGGCGTCCTCCAAGACGAACACTCCAAGTGTCGGTTTCGCTTCGTAAATTGGGAGAAAATTGGTCCAAAAAGAATCGCTGTTGAAGGTCGCCCAATTCAGTCTCTCTACGTCGGACTTCGGCCTGAACGCTCGTTTGCGGAGAGAGTTCTAGCTGCAAGAAGGCATTCGCGATCGTATCCTTTTGGTCCGCGTTGGTTCGCCAGCCGTCCGTCTGGAAATAAAACCCGCCGAGGCTGAAGGAAGCCTTTTGATAGATCCCAGAGAGGACGCCTTCACCGCCATACGTGCTATGTTGTCCGGCAAGCCCGGTCGTCTGAAAATTAACCCCATCCCGGTTGAAGATCGGGTTAAACTCGTTGAAAGAGAGACCCGCAGGGCCACCGGCACTCACGAGAAACAAATTGCTTTCTGCGAGACGTGGCTGAATGGGCGTCATAGTGAGAGGCTGAAGCAGTTGAGACTGGAGGAGTTCGCTCACCCTCGCGATTTCGTGGCGCGGTAGAACCGAATAGGAATCAGCGAGAAACCTGTGCGCGGAGAAGTTACTTGGATCGGCGTTAACCGATTTCCATCCTTCTACCAAGCCAAGCTGCTGGAAGCCGAGATCGCTGTAGATTCGTCCAAGGCTGGCGCTGCGCGCAGCTAGATCCGAATCGAGCGACAGACGCGACCGATAGACCGCCCGGTTGTCGTTCAGTTCGATGGCTTGTTGCATGTCCTGTAACGCCTCAACCGGCCGGTTCGTGGTCTGCTTGCGAATGGCATCATAGAAGTACGGTGTCGGATCTTTTGGATCGAGCAATTTTGACATTTCGTACTGGTCGGCGGATTGCTTGTCCAATTTTTCTTCGTAGTAGGCTTTGCCGAGGTAGCTGCGCACGAGCGCATTATCAGGGTCTAAACTAACAGCGATGTCGATTTCCTTCCTTCCTTCAAATAGATCGCCTTCCCGGATCTTTGCCAGCCCCAGACCCAACCGCGCGAGCGGATCGGCCTGGTCAAGCTCGATGGCTTTTTCGAAAGCCTTTTTCGACTCACCCGTGTTCACCCGCGTTAGATAAGCAAATCCAAGAACCATCTGCGTCCTCGACAAATTTGGCTCCAGTGCAACCGCCTTCTTGGCCGCATCGAGGGCTTCATCCAGATCCGCGAATGACATATGAAGCTCAGCCAGCCTGGCCCAGGCAAGGGCGTTTTCCGGGCTTAACTGTACCGCTTGTTGGAGGCTCCGCCGCGCGTCTTCGAGATTGAAATTTGACTCTTGAGCATAGGAAAGAGCAATAAGTGCCGAGGCGGAATTTGGGTCGGCCGTGGCCGCCTTTTGTGCCAAAGCGAGCGCTTTCTCTTTGTCGTTTTGCGCTACCGCGACGATCGATTGCAACGCCAATGCCTCGCTGTAGTTCGGATTCAAACTGAGCGCGCGCTCGATGTCCTTGCTGGCCTCGTCGACGCGGCCCACAGCCAGCAGCAAGGATGCACGATAAGCAAAAAAACGTGGCTCGCCGAGAGTATCCGGGATTCCCTTGATGCTCTCGAAGGCCGCCTGAAGATCGCCTCTCGTGTAAACTTCGATGGAACTCCGCACCATCCCCTGCCAGCCCGGTCCGGCAAAATCACTGGGGCGAAAATTCAATGTGGGCGGGTAATAAATCGCCCAGCGGACGCCATCTCTCGGGCGAACCAAGACCATCGGTGCAGGCGCTCGGTTTGGTTCGACCAGCGCCGACTGACCGCCGGTGAGTGTGAGATCGCCAAACTGATTGGCAGCCAGAACCATGCCTTCGAAGATCGAGATGACTGTCCGGGTGTCCTCCGCAAGGATCAACCCTTCGGTCCCCTGCACACCAGCATTGACCAAAATCGTTTGCACCTCGATACCGCGCGGCAGGCGGCTAAAGAAATAAAGCGCTCCTCGAATCAGCTCGATCAGAGAGGTTCGTTCTTCTTTCAGTCCTCCCAAGGTGATCGTGGTATGCTGGTCGAGGCGCAGCACCGGCTGGTTCGCCAAGAGGATATCGGCCCGGCTGCGCTCGCCGACCTGAACCCGATCGCCGGGACAATAGTTGTCATTCAAGCGCGCGGGTTGCCACTGAGTCTGCCCCGCCCGGCTGATCTCGACGTGGCCTTGCACGGATACCATCTTCGCCACCCACGGATCACAAGTCGTCGCGGCGGTGGACAGCTGCGGGAGTAGCAATCCCGCGGCCAGACTTGTAACAAAAACCAGGGCGCGCAATGGTGATCGCGCTATCATCATCGCCATCTTATCTCCTTACTTGGATCAGCGGCATGGGGAAACGCCCGGCTATTTTTCTTCGAGTTGAATGACGCCGTCCCATGGTTCCTCCGGCGGGCGAGCTTTGTATTGCGCGCAGAGCTTGAGATAAAAGCGCGACGGTCCATCGCCGCCGGAGTCTTCGATACAGTGAATAAATTTATCTCGCGCTTCGTCCCAACACTGGCTTCTAAACGAGTTCAGGGCTTCCGCAAAGGTCTCACAAGCCTTTCCCTGTTTCACGTCCGGTTGTTCAATGCCACAGATTAGTTCATGTACCACGACCGCTTGGGCCTTGCCTTTTAGGCGGAACGCTCCGACTGCTCTCGTGAGAAACCCATCGAGACCGGCAATGACCTCTGCGGAGACCAAGATCTCCGTCTCGAGGAATTTGTTGAGACCATCCATCCTTGACGCTGTGTTAACCGTATCTCCGGTGGGGCTATACCTATAATGATCGCCGGCGCCGATATTGCCGAGAAGAATTTGTCCGGCGTGAACGCCGATGCGGGTGGGCAGTCTTCGATCACCCAACGATTGATTGAACTGGCGGACCGCTTCAGCGATTCCCAGGGCGGCACGGCAGGCTTGTTTGCGCAGAGTCGCCTCGGGTCGAGCCCCTTTCCACAACGCCAGCACCGCATCTCCTTTCACGTCCACCACCAGCCCGCCGTTTTGCTTCACCGGCTCGAAGGTGGCCTCGAAGTATCGATGCATGAGATCACCTAGTTCCCGCGGCTCCATGGTTTCCGACACATTGGTGTAGCCGGCGGCATCGGTGAACAGACACACCCCGTACTCTATTTGCCCGCCGCGCTTCATGTCGACGATATTTTTCGCCACCTGATGCACCATCTCGTCCGGGATATAGTAGGCAAGCGCTTTCCTGATATTCTGACGTTCCTTATCGATTTCAAAGTAATTCCATAAAACGGCGCCAAAAAGACCAAGCGGCGCCTGCAACAACAAGGGAACCGTCACGGGATACCAGATGCCGTTAGCGTTGAATTGATATTCCGCGACGACTAGATACAGAATGCTCAAGCCTGCCAACGCGAGCAACGCAGTCAGCGCAGCAGCGCTGCGGCAAACCACGCCGACGAGGACACCCGAGCAGAGAATGAGCAAGAGGTAAGAGTGCGATGCGATGGGTGTGACCGGCGTGTTTTCTAGAAGATTCGAAAATGCGGTGGCGGCAATTTCCACTCCGCTGATAAAAACTCCGTTGGCCTGGGAAAAAACCGTATAAAAGCTGTCCCGCCTTTCGGTAAGCAAAATCTCAGAGAGCCCGATAAAAACCGCCTTACCCCTAAAGTCGATCTGTTCTTCGCCGCTTGAAGCTTCACCTAGTTGCAGCAATCGATAAAATGGGATGGTGGGTATCGTGCGGGGAGGGCCGTAGAAGTTGAGATATCGGCGATCCGCTCCTGCGTACATGTGCACGAGAGACTTCAGCAGATGGTAGCTGTCGCGATCCCGCGCGGCGAGACCGGAGCGGTCTAGCTCTTCAATCATTTTGCCGGCAATCAGAGGGTCGCCTGCAAAAATTTTCCTGATGTTTCTCACCAGGCCGGCGGCGTCCTTGGCTTCGGTCGCTGTTGCAGCATCGGGCGGCAGCTTGGCGGCTTGCTCCGGCGCCGCCTTTGCCAACAAACGGGTAAACTCGTCGTAGACTCCCAAAGCATAGAGCTGCAACGTGACCACCGGGAAAGTCGGCCAATCTCCAGCGGAGCTTTGGAACGTCCAATACTGGTTTACTTTGAATGGTAGTCCGGGCAGCACGAAAGGCGCCGTGGCGACCGCGGACTGGGCGAGGGACGGGATGGGTTTGACGATTCTTACGATCCGGTGCGCTGTTACAGAAGTGCCGCTTACGTCCTCTGCAGGGAACTCCCTTGCTTTTATGGGCTCAGCAAGCACGACATTGCCCGCTGACACTATCGCGGCAGCGAACTGGCTGTCGTCTTCGGGTGCGCCGGGCTCGGTGAAGTAGACGTCAAAGGTCATCACCCGGGCGCCATTGCGAACGAGCGCTTCAACCAAACGCGCGTACAGCGACCGCGGCCATTTATCGGGGTTGTCGGGTAGATTGAGATGCTCGGACGACTCTCTATCGATACTAACGACCACAACATCGGATGGCGCTTTTTTCGCTCCCCGCAGCTTAAAAAGCAAGCCCAAACCCATGTCTTCTTCAACGTCGTGGGCAAATTGGAAAAAGCTCACCGCCACCCCGATAATCCCTATCAGAAAACCGAAGCATAAGGCTTTAGCTAGGCCCGACATCGCGCCCCCCAAGGTCTTGTCACTTCTATAGTCCAACTACGGGCGCGGTAGCAAGGAGCAAATGGGCCCTTCGACTCAAGCCCCGGTGTTGGCCGGGGCGCTTGCTCAGGGTTCCGCCCCACGGGCGTACTGGAAGGTGCGACGGGCTTGCCCGTGGGGCTCCACCTGAGCTCACAGTTGTAGGACGAGCTGCGCGCGCAGCACATGATAGGATTGGTTTTTTTGGAGCTCGATCTGGATTAATGAAAACCGGCGCCACCAGCCATATGCGAGCCAGCTATCTCTAGCTCGATCGTGAGTCTGAAAAGGAACACAGGCCGCCAATGCCCATGTCAAGCGCGCTTACGTGAAGCCACAACAGCCGAGGGCGGAGACCGGCCTTGACTTTGCGCGGTCCGGTCGGCAAGAATCCTCTTGAGCGGTGGCCACGGGTCCAAATACTGGGAAGAGATTTTAATCCCAGGGCGTCAGGACAAATCCGCAAGGAATACCAATCCTGTAATCAGGAGCGCCAATCTCATTGTGGCACCGCTCATTTTTTCCCCGAAGATCGACAAAGAGCTGAGGGTAGCATGCAGATGTAGGATGGGTCGAGGCGCCGTGCGCCGATACCGATCGCTTTCAGTAGGCAGACCACGGCACAATCCATATCGATTGATGGGTTTCACGGAGTCGATCCTGAACCCATTGGACTAAACGCTAGGTTAAACCCCGTCGAAGGGCTCCACGCAACCCCCAGGACCTCACTCGATTCCGAGAGTTCTGACCCATGAGTTCTGAGATAAGAGCCTCTTTCTAAAATGCCTTGATTTTTCCTCGGGTCTGACGCAATCGCTGCACGAAATCTGATCTAGCCTGGCCGTCCCCTGCTTTCTGGTATAGCCAACCAGTTTCAGATGCCGCAGACAAGTCGCCTTATTACAACGGTGACAAATACCGCCTCCGTTTTTCTCAAATTCTCTGGAGCAAACATGACAAGACCAAGGAATGATCATAGCGTCATCCCAAACAATGTTGACGACCGGATACACTCGGTCACTGGGACTAGCTAGACATCTTCCAGCGACCTCCACAAATACCACGAAGCGACCGAACGATAAGGCCGCCATGCTTCGGCGACGCGCGGCAGCAGAGTCTTTGATTGCCGCTTTTTCCCGTACAGCACTCTCGCCGCACGTTGCAAGCCGGCGTCACCGACGGCGAGCACGTCCAGCCGTTTGAGGCCGAAGAGCAGAAACATTTCGGCGGTCCAGCGGCCGATGCCGGGGACTTCGACAAGTTTTTCGATAACAGATTCGTCGTCGAGTGAGATTATTTCTTCGAACGCCAACCGGCCATCGCTTACATGCGCGGCGAGCTCGCGGATATAGCGGGTTTTGGCTTGAGACAAACCAGCGCCGCGCAATTTCTCCGTCGATACCGAAAGAACCCTCTCCGTATGGAATGGCACTCCAACAATCTCTCCGACTCGCTTTTTGATCGTCGCGGCGGCTTTACTGGATAGCTGCTGGCTGATGATCGAATTCGCCAGCATATGAAACGGTTGGAATTCTCGCTCCGCCAGCGGGCAATGACCGTGATGGGCGATCAATCGCTTCATCACAGCATCGATTTTGGCCAATTGTCGTTCCGCTTTACGGATCGCCTTTTCGACTGAAGATCCGTAGAGCGCATCCTTGCCGCCCAAAACGAGACTGCATGCAGCGTCCCTCGTCACCTCAGCACTTCCTGCTCCGCCAATTCTTTGATCTGCGTCACCGACAACCCCAATAGCTCGCCGAACACCGCTTCGTTATCCTCGCCTGCGAAATGCGTTGCGTCCCCCGGCGTGAAACCCGATTCAGTGAGTCGCACCGACGGCCCGACGCTCGTCACCCAGCCCACCTGGGGGCGAAAGACGTCGCGGGCAAAGCCGCGCTCGCGCAGATGCGGGTCGCGGTAGAGATCTTCCGCCGTCTGCACGACTCCGGCGGCGATGCCGTCGCGCTGCAAGGTCATCATCACCTGGTGCGGCGTGCGCTGTGTCGTCCAGGACTCGACCAGATCATCCAATTCTTTTCGGTTCGCCACGCGCGCGGCGAGATCGGCGAAGCGCGAATCGGCCGCCCACTCCCGGTGACCGGCGATCTCGCAGAAGCGAGTCCATTCCTCCTGCGCTTCCACCGCGATGACGCACCAGCGGTCGTCGCCTTTGCAGCGGTAACAGCCATGCGGCGCGGCGCAGGGACTGAAATTTCCTTGCGGCTCCGGCTCGCGGCGGTCAATTAAGTATTCGAGATAGGCCGGGCCGAGCATCGCCGCCGCAGTTTCCGCCTGGGAGATGTCGATATATTGTCCTTTGCCCGTGCGCGCGCGGTAGTGGAGCGCCGCGAGAATCGCCAGTGCGCCGTAGGACGGCGCGATATAGTCGGGAAAAGCGGTCTGGCAAGCGGCGCCGGGTTTTGCGACCTCCGGGTCGCGCCAGAGATAAGTCATGCCGGAGAAGGCCATGAGGATCGGTCCGAAGCTGACGAAATCGCGCCGCGGCCCGGTCTGACCGAAGGCTTGCAGGCTCGCCATGATGATATCGCCGCGCACCTCGCGCATGCGCGGATAGTCGAGGCCCCAGCTCGCCATGACCCGCGCGCTATAATTTTCCGCCACCACGTCGGAGACGGCGATCAACCGCTTGGCGAGCGCCAGACCTTCGGGGTGTTTCATGTTGATCGCCACGCGCTTTTTGTTGCGGTTGGCTTCAAGATCCGAGGCGACCTGAAATCGTTGTCCCCGCTGCGGGCTGCGCAATCCTCTGCTCGCTTCGATGGAAATCACCTCGGCGCCATGCTCGGCGAGCAGTCCGGCCAACGCCGGTCCGACGATGCCGGTGGGAAAGCTGATGACGCGCACGCCGGCAAACGGCAGCGCAGCGGTTTGGCCCGGGCGCTTGGTAATTTCTGTCAACCACGGTGACGGACATGAAAAATCTTCCGCGATCATGCCTTGGTGCTCGCCCAACAACGGCGCGCCCCGCGCGATGCGGCAAGGGCTCTCGGTAAACTTGTAAGGATCGCCGGGAAAGCGGTGCCGGCCCAGATGAGCGTGATCGACTTCGACGAGAAATTGCCGATGCTGCGTCTGCGCGTCGGCTAGAAATGAGCTGGGCGAGTTGATCGGTGACGCCGCCAGCCGCGCCGCCTGGAATTCTTCGAAGAATCCCATTGTCGTATACTCGGACGTGTGCGCCTCGATGACCCGGTCGAGCACCGGCCGCAAGGGAAAGCGATTTTGCACGTTCTCGTACTTCGGATCCATAAGCTCGGGCGGATTGCCGAGCCACGCGACCAGCCGCTTCCAGTGATCCGGCTG
>Ga0326597_10012568_pt1 | contig 11163 bp, 10 predicted proteins | sample RVTome_12_FD_203789 | JGI IMG/M metagenome (GOLD analysis project Ga0326597, IMG submission 203789) | Soil microbial communities from uranium-contaminated site in the Upper Colorado River Basin, Wyoming, United States - RVT100D185 | ecosystem: Environmental > Terrestrial > Soil > Contaminated >... | reverse complement strand
TTCACGAAGTGATCATCGAGAGCCCGGAGCATGTCGTGAACGTCGGGGAGTTGAGCGAGGAGCAGTTGGCCGCCGTCCTGCGGGTCTATCGCGAGCGCATGCTCGCTCTGCGCAAAGATGAGCGCTGGCGCTCGATCCTGGTCTACAAAAACCAGGGCGCGCCCGCCGGCGCGACGCTGGAGCATGTTCACTCCCAGCTGATCGCCCTGCCCGAGGCGCCGGAACAGCTTTGCGCGGAGATCGACGGCGCGCAAAAATATTACGAAGCCAACGGCTATTGTCTATTCTGTGAGATGATCCGGCAGGAAACCGAGGTCGGCGAGCGGCTCGTGGCGGAGCATAAACGATGGGTGGCGTTATGTCCTTACGCGGCGCGCTTTCCGTTCGAGATTTGGATTTTGCCCAAACGGCACGCGCCTCATTTCGAGCTTAGCTCGGACCAAGATTTGGCCGAACTCGCGTATTGCTTGCGTGATGCCCTGGCGCGCCTAAACCGGGTTCTCGACCATCCGCCATTTAACTATCTCATCCATTCCCATCCTTCGGAAAGAGCTGAGACGCGCCACTATCACTGGCACATCGAGATTTTGCCCAAGCGGGTTCAGGTCGCCGGGTTCGAATGGGGTTCCGGCATGTTTATCAATCCGGTGGCGCCGGAGAAAGCGGCCCGGCTGTTACGCCAGGTCGCGCTTTAAATTTTCCGCCGCCAAATTTTCTCTGGGTTGGCGCTGCTGATAGAGCAGGACCGACGCAAAGACGCTGCAGATCGCGCCGGAAATGGCGATCGCGTGGGGCGTGCCGATCGCATGGGCGATGGCGCCGCCCACGGCGCCCAGGAGCAGTCGGGGTAGAGCCTGGGCGAAGCCGACCAGGCCGAGCAGAAACGGCGAATTCGTCATGGTCCAGACCAGCCAGCCCTGCGCCATCGCCTGGACGAAATCGCCGACACGAGAGAGGCTGGTGCCGAAAAAAAGCAGCCGGTAGTCGCGGTAGCCGAGCGAGATCAGGGTTCGGGAAAATTGCGCCGACCCTCCTTGGAAGAGGGCCATTACTCCACTGTCACGCTTTTAGCGAGATTGCGCGGTTGGTCGACGTCCGTGCCGCGGTGCACCGCGATGTAATAGGCGAGCAATTGCAGCGGAACCGTCATCACGATGGGCGTGAGATAGTGGGACGCCTTCGGCAACGTCAATACCCGGTGGGCCGAGATCGCGCCGCCCGATTTGCTGTCATCGGTGAGCACGATGACTTTGCCGCCGCGCGCCTCGACCTCTTTTAAGTTGCCCATGGTTTTTTCAAAGTAGCGGTCCCGGGGCGCGAGCACGACCACGGGCATTTTTTCATCGATCAACGCAATCGGGCCATGCTTCATCTCGCCGGCCGGATAACCTTCGGCGTGAATGTAGGAAATTTCCTTTAGTTTGAGCGCGCCTTCCAGGGCAATGGGATAATTAACGCCACGGCCGAGATAGAGAAAATCGCCGCAGTGCATGAGTTCCCGCGCCAGCTCCTTGACTTTGCTCTCGATTTTAAGTGTCTCTTCGATCCAATGGGGCAGATGCATCAGATCGCGCAGCAATTTTCGCGCGTCGGTCTGTTTCAACTTGCCGTTTAACCTGCCGAGCGCCACCGCCAGCAGAAAAAGCGCGGTGAGCTGGGTGGTGAAAGCCTTGGTGCTCGCCACGCTGATCTCCGGGCCGGCGTGAGTGTAGAGCACACCATGAGACTTGCGCGGGATCGAGGAATCGATGACGTTGCAGATCGAAAGAATTTTCGCCTTCTTCGCCCGCGCGATTTCCGTCGCCGCCAGCGTGTCGGCGGTTTCGCCGGATTGGCTCACCATGAGCAGGATGGATTTCGGATCCATCAACGGAGCACGGTAACGGAATTCCGAGCCGTAATCGACTTCGGCGGGAATGCCGGCGATCTCTTCGAGCATGAACTTACCGACGAGACAGGCGTGCCAGGCGGTACCGCAGGCGACCAAGTGAATGCGTTTGATTTGCTTCACTTCCCGCGCTTTCAGGTGAATATCTTCCAACGATACCTGCCCGTCCTTGAGCGAGATGCGGCCGCGAAAGGTATCCGCCAGCGCGCGCGGCTGGTCGTGGATTTCTTTCAGCATGAAGTGCGGAAAACCGCCCTTCTGCGCGGCGACCGCGTCCCAGGTGATTTCCTTGACCGGCCGGTGAACGACCTTGCCCTTGGCGTCGAACAGACGACACGAGCCGAGGGTGACTTCGCCGAGCTCCCCGTCCTCGAGAAACGTGACTTTGCGCGTGTAGTCGAGCAGCGCCGGAATATCGGAAGCGATAAAGGTTTCGCCGTCACCCCATCCGATCACGATGGGCGTTGAATTCTTGGCCACAATCAAGCGCCGCGGGTCCCGCCGGTTAAGAAACAACAGAGCATAAGAACCCCGGATCTCGCGCAGCGTGCGGCGCACCGCTTCGAGGAAATCCATGCCGCGCTCCACTTTTTCGCCGACCAGGTGGGCGGCAATTTCGGTGTCGGTCTCAGAGCTGAATTGCGTCCCTCGTTTGCTCAGTTGTTCCTTGAGCTCGAGATAGTTTTCGATAATGCCGTTATGGACTACGACGACGTCGCCGGCGCGGTGGGGATGTGCATTCGTCTCGGACGGGCGCCCATGTGTCGCCCAGCGGGTGTGGCCGATCCCGACCGTGCCGCTGATGGGCTGACGGTTGAGCAGCGTTTCGAGGTTGTTGAGCTTGCCTTCGCAGCGGCGAATCGTCACGCGCCCGTCATCGAGCACCGCGATGCCGGCCGAGTCGTAGCCGCGGTATTCGAGCTTGCGCAGGCTTTCCAGAATCAACGGCGCCGCTTCGCGTTTGCCGATATAGCCGACGATGCCACACATTACTTGTTTTTCTCCCTCATCTTTTTGCGCTTCCGCTCGGTCCAGCCTTCGCGCACCCGCTCTTCGCGTTCATTGAATACCAACGCACCGGTTGGAACATCATTGCGCACCGTGGTCGCCGTGGCAACGTAAACGTCGTCGCCCAACGATATCGGCGCGACCAGAGTGGTATCGCTGCCCACCTGCACGCGGTCGCCGATGGTGGTGCGGTATTTTTTAAAGCCGTCGTAGTTGCAGGTGATCGTGCCGGCGCCGATATTGCTATCGCGGCCGATGGTGCAGTCTCCCAGATAAGTCAGATGATTGGCCTTGGTTCCCGCGCCGATCGTTGCGGCTTTCGCCTCGACGAAGTTACCGATGTGGACGTTGCGGCCCAAAGAATTGCCCGGCCTCAGGTGCGCGAAGGGACCGATGATCGCGCCGCTTTCGATCCGACTGCTCGCTGCCACGACGGCGAATTTCACGTGCACTTCATCGCCGATCTTGACGTCCGTCAGATAGGCGCTGCCGTCGATCCGGCAGCGTTCGCCGACAACCGTGGCTCCGAGAAGGTGGGTATTCGGACCGATGACCGTATCTTTGCCGATGGCAACGCCCTCGTCGATGTAGGTCGTCTGCGGGTCTTTGAGCGTCACGCCGCCGTCCATCCATTTACGATTGATCCGCTCTTGCAGCGTTTTTTCCATCAGGGCGAGCTCCTCTCTGGTATTGATGCCGCGCATTTCGCGCGGGTCGGCGACCCGGACCGTTTCGATCTTTTCCCCTTGCGCAAGTCCGATGGCGACGATATCGGGCAAATAGTATTCCTTCTGGCGATTGTCGTTCTTCACGGCCGCCAGCGCCGCGAAGAGAAACCGGGCGGCGACGACGTAGACGCCCACGTTGACCTCGCGAATTCGTTTCTGCGATTCCGTCGCGTCTTTTTCTTCGATGGTCCCGCTGATAACGCCGCGCTCGTTGCGCAAAATTCTGCCGTATCCAGCGGGCGTTTCCAAGCAGGCGGTCATAAGCGTCAATGCGGCTTCTGACTCGCGATGGGTCTTGATCATCGCCGCGAGGGTCTGCTCTTCGATCAACGGCACATCGCCGCTGAGAATCAGAATGTCGCCGGAAAAATCGCCGAACGCGCGTTGCGCTCTGAGCACCGCGTGGCCGGTGCCGAGCTGCTTTTCCTGAGTGATCCAGATTACGTCATTTCGATCATAAGCGTCTCGCACAGCGCCGGCACCATGGCCGATGACAACGGCGACCCTTTCCGGCTCAAGCCGTTGAGCGGTCCCCAAGGGGTGCAGAAACAGGGGCTTGCCGCCGAGCGGATGGAGCACCTTGGGAAGGCTCGATTTCATCCGCGTGCCCTGCCCGGCGGCCAAAAGAATAACCCCAAGATGTCTCACGTTCCGATTCCTAACACTTTAAAAAAGTAATTATAACGGAACTGAGCCGCCAATCAAAGAGAAGTTTTTCTCGGCGCAATTTATTTCTTGTCAACTCGGGCAAATTCGATTACAAGACAGGATTATGCCCAAGAGAAGTCTTGGGCGAGAACGCAGGTAAATTCATCGGAAATCACCATATGGACCAAAGCAAATCGCCGGCAAGCAAAGACGACAACCGGGAAAACTGGCGGGAATATTGTCCCGTCTGCAGCGCCCAGCTGGTCAATCACAAATGTCGCTTCGTATGTTCCAATCCCCGCTGCAACTTTTTCATGAGCTGCAGCGAGTTCGACCTGTGACGTTGAGTGACTCGGGCACGCTTGCGGGTAGCTATTTCATTGCGATAAAAAGATATCCAGCATGGCGAAAACCGCAGGCATCGTGATCATCGGCAATGAAGTCCTGTCGGGCAAAACGCAGGACACCAATTCTTACTTTCTCTGTACCGAATTGCGCCGGCTCGGCGTCGAAGTACAGAAAATCTCGACCATACAGGATGTGATCGAAATCATCGGCGCGGAAGTCGCCGCGTTCTCAAAAGGCTTCGATTTCGTCTTCACCACCGGCGGGGTCGGCCCGACCCATGACGACGTGACCATTGAAGGCATCGCCCATGGCTTCGGCGTCAACGTCGTCCGTCATTCGGATATCGAACGGCGCATTCGCCAGCGGCTCGGTGCAGACGCTAACGAAGCGCGGCTCAGGATGGCAAATGTTCCCCAAGGGTCGAAGCTCCTGGCCATCGAAGCGCTTTTTGCTCCCGTGGTGAACATCCACAACGTCTACATTTTTCCCGGCATACCGAAGATTCTTCAGGAACGCTTTCACGCGATCAAGGAAATGTTCCGCGACGCGCCGTACTTCCTTAAAAACGTCTATTTGAAGTACGGCGAAGGCGTCATCGCCGGGATGTTGAACGAAGTTCTGGCGAAATTTCCGGAACTCATGTTGGGTTCTTACCCCGTGTTGGATATCCCTGAATACAAGGTCAAAGTTACGTTCGAGTCGAAGGACGCCTCGTACCTCGATCGGGCTCTGCAAAGTTTTCTTGCCTCGCTCCCGGAAGGCGCCGTGCAGCGCATCGACTAGCCTCCAGATTACTCATGGATCGGAAGAAAAGATCACACAAGTAGACCAAGGAGTGAGCCTCGAGGGGGAGGCGTGCACAGAGTTCCGGGTTCAATGTTCAACGTTCAATGTTCCCTGCCCAACCACTTTTGATCTTTGAACTCGGAACTTTGAACAACTTGGTGGAAAACGACCAGAGAGGCTTGCTCTTTGGGCAGTGTCGCGCTGTAAAAACTCCTGGATAGGCCACATCGCATGCCCGAAAGCCAACCCTGGGGAACTCTGCCGCCCTACAAGAAAGCCCCCCTGCCGCCGCTGCCGAGCATGCTGGCTGCGCTGGGACCGGGAGTGATCTTCATGGCTCTGGCGCAGGGCAGCGGCGAACTGATCTGGTGGCCCTATATCATCGCCAAGTATGGGCTGAGTTTTCTATTTCTCCTTTTGCCCGCTTGCCTGCTTCAGTTCCCGGTCACCTATGAGATCGGCCGCTACACATTGCTAACGGGCGAGAGCATATTTCAAGGATTTATCCGCTTGCACCGAACCTTCGCTTTCTTGCTCTGGGTTCTTCTGGCGTTGTCTTTCCTGTGGTTCGGCGCCTTCGCCGCCGCCGGCGGCACCTCGTTGGCAGCGCTTACGAATTTCCCCGCGGGCTGGACAGTCCGCGGGCAGACGCTCTTTTGGGGCTATCTTTCGATGTTCGTTTTTCTATCTGCAATCCTGCTGAGCAAGGTAATCTATCAACTGGTTGAAACCTTCATGTGGGGGGTGGCGCTGCTCACCCTTGTCGGATTGCTCTGGGCGAGCGCCAATACGGAAGCGCTGCACGCGTTGCCGGCTTTTGTCGAAGGCCTGTTCATTCCGCAGTTGCCGATGCCGCGGCCCTGGGACCGGGCCGATGCCACGAAGCTCTTGACCGCAATCACCTTCGCCGGCCTGGGCGGCTTTTGGACGCTTTTCTATTCTTACTGGATTCGCGACAAGGGGTCCGGAATGGCGCACTACATGGGGAAGCTTACCGGGCCGATTACGGGCAAACCCGAGGCGATCCCCACCTCGGGCTTCACGCCGGGAAACGACGAAGGACTCGCGCACGTGGGCCGCTGGCGCCGTTTTCTTTTCTGGGACGTGAGCATCGGCATCGGCGGCAACCTCCTGACCACGCTGATGACCTGTCTGCTCGCCTATGCCCTGCTCTTCCCAAAAGAGATCTTGCCGCAGGGCTATGATCTCGCCGTTGTGCAGAGCCGTTTCTTCGAAGTGAGCTGGGGCTGGATGGGGAGAATGCTCTTTTTAATTGTCGCCGCGGCGTTTCTCTCGGACACCTGGCTCGCTACCGTCGACGCGGTCGCGCGCATTCACACGGATTGTCTCTACGCTTTTTTCCCGCGCAGCCAAAACATATCGGTCCGTTCATGGTATCTGATTTTTTTGTTATTGCTCACGGCGATCACTGCCGCCACAATGGGAGCCGCCGAGCCCGGACCGCTGATTCTGCTCTCCGCCGTAATCGGTTTCCTCGGCACGGTAATCTTCTCCGTGGCTTTGATCTTCTTGAACCATGTCTACCTGCCGCGCCATCTTCCGGCGGCGGCGCGGCCTGGCCGCGTCAACCTGGTCTTCTTGTGCATCTCTTGCGCGGCCTATGCGCTCCTCGCCGTCGCCTATCTTCTAACGGCAACCGGTATCATTTAGCCCGGATTCCGCCGTTGAAGTTACAATCGCTACGGAGCGAGGTGTGAGACTGGAGTAGCGAAGGCACCGATCTCGGCAGTATCAAAGTCGTTTTTCGTGCTTGGCAATCCGTTGTCAACGGGTTACGGATGCCACTCTGTGCACCACTGATCTCAACTCTCTTAGAGGCACAGGTCCATTGCCTTCGCTACGGAAGGCTCACACCTTGCTCCGTGCCTTAACTTTCAAGCGCGGAATCCCGGTTTAGTAGAGACGGATTTTAAACCCGCCCTACCGCCTGAGTAACGTGAAAATTAAGGGACGAATTTGTGAACGAGCAGACTAGAAAAGACCCTGGTCGAAGCCGATTTCCCAGCCCAGGTACAAACCGAAGGCCACGCTTGCGACCGCCGCGGTCACGCGAATCCACCGGTTGAGATGGCTAAACCGCTGGGCGGTCAGAACGAAGGGGAGACCGATCAGGCTGCTCAAGACCAGCATTCCGCCGACCGAGCCGAAGCCGAAGATCAGGATGTAAGCCAAACCGGCCAGCGGCGACGGAATCGTCGTCAGCACAAGCAACATCAGAGCGGCGCTGCCGGCCAGACCGTGCACCATGCCGACGAAGAACGGCTTGCGCATCGATTTGAAAGGATGGGTGTGGCTGTGCTCCTGCCCTGGCGCCCCGTGAACGTGAAAATGGGTGTGAGTTTCCGGATTGTGTGTGTGCGTGTGCAAATGGATCTTTTCGACGCCGAAGGAACGCCAGAGGATGTTGATGCCGAGGGCCACGAGCATCACGGCCACCAAGAATTCCAGTCCTAAGGCGAGCCGTGGCGAAATCGTCACGCGCAGGCCGATCACTAACAAGCCGACGGCAAAAAGCGTCGCGGTATGCCCCAGACCCCAGAAGGCACCGATCAGCGAAGCCCACTTGAGATCTTTATGCTCACTGACGATGGTCGACACCGCGACCAGATGATCGGCGTCCAGCGCGTGCTTGACGCCGAGAATCAAGCCTAAACCAAAGGCTGCGTATAATAATGAGGGTTCCATTTGCGATTTTAGATTTTCGAATCAAGGAGAAATTGCAAGCCAAATTCCGGCGTGTTCCAGCGTTTAAGAACGAGTGAGTGGTTGTCCGGTTTGAGTTCCGATCCAGACTTCTCCTCCCTCGTAAACTTCTTTCTTCCAGATCGGCACGGTTTTTTTGATTTCCTCGATGGCGAAGCGGCAAGCGGCAAACGCCGCGTCGCGGTGGCCTGCCGAAACCGCGATGATGACGCTCGCTTCGGTGATCTGCACGGGTCCGAGCCGGTGAACGATCGCCATGCGGCAGATCGGCCACTTCGTTTTCGCATCCTCGCCGATGCGCGCCAACTCTTTTTCCGCCATCTCCGCATAGCCGTCATAATCGAGGGCGATGACTCTGCGCCCTTCGTTATTGTTGCGCGTCGTGCCGATGAAGGTCGCGATGGCACCGGCTTCGGGATCGCCGACATAGTCCACCAGCTCTTGGAGATCGATGGGACCATTCGTAACGCGAAACATTTTCCTTACCCCCCGCTCACCGGCGGGACGAACACGACTTCGTCCTGGTCCTTAAGAGCGTGATCCGGTTTGACGTAGCTTTGATTGACGGCATAAAGGAGACGAATCCCGGGCACGTCGATTTTGGGGTAATCCTTCTGTAGCGCCTGCCACAAATCGCCCACCGTACCGCCTTCTTCGATGTCCCTGGTCATCTCGGCGGCGCCGATTTTCTCTCTGAGAATGGCAAAAAATTTTACCCGGACTTTCATTTTCCCTGAAGCTGAGAGACCATGTGACGCAACTCGGGCAGTATCAGTTTCTCCATGGCCAGCGCAACCGCGCCCTTCGATCCGGGCAAAGAGATCAGGATCTTTCCCCGCGCCGTCCCCGCCGCCGCCCGGCTCATGATCGCAGCCGAGCCGATGTCGAGATAGCTCAAATAGCGAAAAATCTCGCCGAAGCCGTCGAGCTTCTTTTCCAAGAATCGGCTCACGACTTCGAAAGTGCCGTCGCGCGGCGCGATGCCGGTGCCACCGTTGACGATAACGGCATCGACGTTTTCGCCTGCCAGCGCTTCGTTGAGCAGCGCTTCGATCTGCACGGGCTCGTCTTTGACGATGCGATAACCCGAGGTCTGGTGGCCTTCGGCGTTTAAGAGCGACTTGATCGTCTGCCCGCTCGTGTCGGTCGCATCATCGCGGGTATCGCTAACCGTGATGACGAAGCAACTAACGCTCTTCTGCCCCTTCTCTTTGTGCTCGTGTACCGACATCGCTGAGCTCTCAAACGAATTCCAGAGACGAACTATAACAGCCGAGTATCCCGCTTTCAAACCTCCCGACCATCATGAATTTTGCGCACCAGCAACGTTTGTTGAGCAACTAGGCGCACCATTTGTTAGCCGAAGGAATTCCAAACGTGATACTTTCGGCTTATCGTTCAGGGTCGGCCAAAACGCCTTGAATCTGTTCTCACCCACTGTACTACCGGAGCCATAGTGCCAGCCATTGGTGGAGGTCAATGAATAGATCTGCCACCTTCGCCCGGTTCAGGCGGTCAAGGATGAAACGGAGCTTGAGCCTTTGAAAAAAAATTGCACCAGCGGGCGTGGATCAGTTGACATGGATTCCGCCGCAGCAGTAAGTTCGCTTTGACAGACTGACAGGAGGTTAAACAATGGCAGGACCGGTAAAAGAATTTGAAGTTCATCCTTATGTCCAGTTCATGCTGGACAAATACAGTCCCTACAAGAAGTGGATCGAGTCGGAAGGCGTGCCGATCATCGGCGGGGCTTTCGTGCGGGATGTGCGCACGGAGAAGCTCGCTTATTGGAAGCGTAAAGACTGCAAAGGCGCCATCTGTACTTTTTCCGATCAAATGGTCGCCGACGCCTATATCGCCGAGATCGACTCCGGCAAAAGCACCAAGCCACAACGCCAGCTCTACGAGGAGATCGTCACCGTCGCCGCCGGGCGCGGCGCAACGGCTATTTGGTATGAAGGCACGCCGAAGCGGACTTTTGAATGGGAACGGGGCTCGACCTTCGCGATCCCTCTAAACGCCTGGTTCCAGCACTTCAACGCCAGCGGCACCGAGCCCTGCCGCTACTTCGCGCTGACCAGCCAGCCGGTCTCCTTCGAGCTGTTCCGCGATCCGGAATTTGTCTACAATACCAACTACATGTTCAAAGACCGCTTCGACCCCGGCGACGCCGAGTTCTTCTCCAAAGAGGGAAAATATTTCACCGAATATTACGGCGGCATCCTGCACTCGAACTTCATTCCCGACATCCGCAAGATCAATCTGGTGCCGCGGGAAAAACGCGGCAAGGGAACGCGCAACATGTACATCCACATGTCCGGCAGCGCCATGCTCGCCCATGTCTCGCAATTCCCCGTGGGGCGCTACAAAAAGGCGCATCGCCACGGCCCCGGCGCCCATGTCTTTCTGCTCGACTCGACGGGCTATACGCTCATGTGGAACGAGGGAGAAAAACCCGAGCGCTACGACTGGCACGAGGGAACCTGCATCTCGCCGCCGGCCGGCACCTGGCACCAGCACTACAATACCGGCAACCAGCCCTGTAAGTTCGTCGCGCTGCACGCCAACACCGCGGTGCAAAAGGAAGAAAAAGGTATCGAGCAGATCGAGTTCGAAGATGAAGACGATTCGATGCGTAAGATGTACGAAGAGGAGTGCGCGAGAAACGGCGTCAAGGTGGATATGGGATAACTTTCATTTTGGATTGTAGATACCCACGGGCTTGCCCGTGGGTATCTACAGAGCACGTTTCACATCTACGATAACACGGGGTATCGTTCGATGAGGCGGCGGCGGTCTTTTTTGATCCTCTTGCGGTAAGTGGGAGTGATCCTGATCATTGAACGGACGAATCCCGCTACATTACATTTGGTTTGTCTTCACGAGGTCGGCTATTAGCTGTCATCCGCACGTACATGGAGCGGGGAGCGCGTCTTAGAATTACCGGATAGTGCGACGGTGACCGGTCGGAGTTAGCAGCCCAAGAACGTTCAACCCACCGAGCGCGTCTCCGCTAGAGTTTCGCGCGCCGAC
>Ga0326597_10012567_pt1 | contig 11164 bp, 11 predicted proteins | sample RVTome_12_FD_203789 | JGI IMG/M metagenome (GOLD analysis project Ga0326597, IMG submission 203789) | Soil microbial communities from uranium-contaminated site in the Upper Colorado River Basin, Wyoming, United States - RVT100D185 | ecosystem: Environmental > Terrestrial > Soil > Contaminated >... | reverse complement strand
TTTCCACGAGGGCGCGAACTTCCTCGCGATCGACCCTGAAACCTGCATCGATTGCGGGCTCTGTCCGCCGGAATGCCCCACCACGGCGATTTTCGCGGAAGAAGACCTTCCCGAGAAGTGGAACGAATACATCGAGATCAACGCCAAGTACGCCTGCGATTGGCCGGTCATCGACGCTCAGAAAGAGCCCTTGCCGGGGGCCGACGAAGCCGCCAAGGAGGACGACAAAAAAGACCAACTCGACCCCAATCCCTTCTCCGGATAGCGCCACGGGCCGCCTGATGCTTGGGGTGCCGTTGTTTTGAACGGGCCATTCCGGCGCGCCGGGATGTGGCATCCGGCCGCCTCCGCCCTCCGCTTGACGACCGCAAACGGGTGATATAAGAATCAGCGCGAGCATCGGCTTCCCGCCGGCAACAAGCTGTGGGAAGCGGGGGTCATCGCACGCCGCGGATGCGATTTGACCCATCAGCAGGGGCCGTAGCTCAATTGGTTAGAGTACCGGACTGTCGATCCGGTGGTTGCGGGTTCGAATCCCGTCGGCCTCGTTCAAGATACTACAGACTGCGCTCAAAACGTCGGTAGCCTTAATCCCGCGTTTGGGGCAGGTCGTCCATCGTGCCCCCGTCATCGACGCCGATGACCGCGCCCGTCCCGTCAAACCTTACCGTGAATGCTTCTTGGTTTGAATAATAGTGCGACGTCATGAAACCGTCCGGCAAGTTGTTTTCGGTCAATCGGGCGGCGAACGCCGTCCGGGAATCCCAGTCTCGATCGTCCCGCATCATGGCCCAACACCAGATCAAAAATCGCCTGGCTACCCCTACGATGGCGATCTTCCGCCGCGCTGCGCACCCGCGACAGAGTCGCTCAAAGACCGGCCGCATCCAGGGGTTGGTCCTGCGCCCCAGCCAGCTCACTTCCCCCGGCCTTCCTCGCAGGCATCGATTGCCCGCCCCGGTGAAGCGACCCTTGCCATCCACGGAACCGGACTTGAAGATTCGCGGAACGAGGCCGGCGGAGGCGTACGGAATGGCGACTTCCGAATTGCGAGAACGGTACGCTTGCTCGACGCGTAGTTCTTTGAAACTTCTAAACATAAGCTGTGAGCGCGGGTTGGGGGGCCCGGCGAAGTCCTCCGCTGACCGTTGCCGTGTAGGGAAACCCTTGTGCGTCGGCCGTGAGCGAATGTCTGGCCTTCATGGACCGGACGACGGGCGCATGAACCATTCCCGATATGCGCGTTCAATCGCGATCGTTTCCCGGCCGAATGGGTGACGTCCGGTTGTTCCCGAAGTACACCGTAAAATGCGGAACGTTCTCCACCACGTGGCACTTCATGCAGTCGGTGCGGAGACGCCCCAAGGCCTCATCGTAGGCTTTGCTGCTTCTCTCGGAACTGGCGGCTTGAATGGCGTGCTTCACGAGCGGAATCGTTTGCTCCAGGAAGGGCCTGGCAGCCTCGGCTCGTTTGGGCCGCCGCTCCAGGGCGAGCCGCAAAGCCAATTCGATCTTCTCGATCTGGTACTGCGCGTAAGGCCAGTTGCGGTCCTGGCCTGCGAAGTACAACTCGTTGAAACGATACCCGATCTCGATCATGGCAACGTCGAGGCCTCGCAGGTGGCGCTCCAGTTGACGGCGCTGGCCCGCGGGCGAGTCGGACAGCCAATGGGCTTCCTCGGAGGCGGACTCGCTTATGGCCTCCTGACCATGCGCCGCCGAAGATGGGGCGGTGTGATCCATCCAGCGCGCGCCTGCGAGCAGGCCCGCGAAGAAAGCCATAACGAGCCACGATATCCCCATCCGATTCCGACTATGCGTTGGACTTTGCATCGATCATTCTCCTTCCGAAGCGTTTCAATCACGCCCGGGCTTCGCAGCGGCGGTATCGTTATTATGGCGCGCACGTCCGCGCGGCCGGCATAACCGAACCAGGCGAGCATCGATCGAATAGCGTCCCCCGCCGACGATGAGCAGAAAAATGCTCCCCAGCAGCATCGCCCAATCGGTGCGGGCTTCGTGGGCCATCGCCCAGAAGCCGTACCTCGAAAGCCGGCGCACGTGAAGGCCCCACAAGTCATGCCCGACGAGAATCGGCAGCTTCGTGGTGACGATCGCCGTCAGCATGACGACGATCAGCGGTATGGTCGCCGTGCGCGTGAGCAGTCCGAGCACGAGCATGGCGCCGCAGGCAACTTCGAAGCAAGCGACAAGATTGGCCATCGCATCCGGCGCGGCGAATCCGATCTTCTCGAACCGGCCGGTGCCAACGTCGCCGGGATAGAGGAACTTTTGAAGCCCCTCGGAGACGAACACGAATCCCACGAGCAGGCGAATGAGGATCACACTCGCCGGCGCCCGCGTGGCGAATACGCGTTGCCAACAGTGGCGGTCCATTGTTGCTGTCCTTTGGAGGGGCGCTAACCAGTTTTCACAGCCTGACGCCTGCGTCGGGGTTGAACGCGACCGTCGCCGTTCCGCTGCGGGCGGGGCGTCATCCGCGTCGCCGCAACGCGGTCGGACTTCGCCGCCGAGTTACGCGAAGGTTGGCGCCGGCCGTGCGCGCGATGCCCGAACACCTCGTGCAACTCCGACTCGAAGAGTTCGCCGAACAGTTCCTTGACCTTCTGCTTGGCCGCGCCGAGTGCCTCGCGGCCAACGGGGGTGATTTCGTACACGCGTCGCGAGCGGCGCCCGGCGCCCGCCGGTGTAGATTGGAGCAGGCCGCGTTTCTCGAGGCGATGCAGCAGGGGATACAGCGTGCCGGCGCTGAGCCTGTATCCGTGCCGCCCGAGTTCCTCGATGATCCACAGACCGTAAACGGGCTTTTCGGCGGCGTGGTGCAGGATTTGCAGGCGCATCAAGCCCGAATAAAGTTCCCGGTCGGATAGCGTCATTGACGTAGAGGTTCCCTGAGAATATCGTACTTCGATATCGGAACGCGATAATAAACTCCGCCGGGCACCGTGTCAACGGGGCGTCGGGCGGACTTCGGACGCGCGTGACAGCGCGGATCGTGGTACGGAGCGGCGCGGGGCTTTACTATGCCGACCGCGCCACGAGGCGTTATACATGTTGCAGTTGATCTGGGACACGCGCGGCTACTTCTTCTGGCTGCTGGTGGTGTCCGCGTTGTGCCTGTTGCTCGAGCGGGTCCGCCCGTGGCGGAAGAACCAGAAGATGCTTCGCCGCCAGTTCGCCCAGGACCTGTTCTGGCTGTTCTTCAACGGCCACTATGCCGGCATCCTGGTAGCCCACGCCGCCGTGTTATTGTTCGCTTGGGCCATGCCGGCCGTCGAACGGGCCAGGTCGTTCAACCTCGTGGCTGCGGCACCGCTTTGGGTCCAGTTCCTCGCGTTTCTCCTGCTCAAGGACTTGCTCGAATGGGGGATTCACAACCTCCTTCACCGCGTGCCCTGGCTGTGGGAATTCCACAAGCTGCACCATTCTATCGAGGAACTCGACTGGATCGGCAATTTCCGATTCCATTGGATGGAGATCGTGGTGTACCAGGGGCTGACCTACTTTCCGCTGGTGATACTCGGCGTGGACGGTCGCGTCATTCTGGCCATCGCCGTCGCCGTGACGCTCATAGGACACTTGAACCACAGCAACCTGAACGTCTCGTGGGGGCCGCTACGTTACGTAATCAATTCGCCGCGCATGCACGTCTGGCACCATGATCGGGACTGGCCGGCCGACCGCCCGTACGGCATGAACTTCGGCGTCGCTCTAAGCATCTGGGACTGGCTCTTCGGAACGGCATACTGGCCTGATTCCGAACGCTCGCCCGAACAGCAACCCGAGCGGCTCGGCTTTCAAGACATGGAGAGGTTTCCGCGCGGCGTCTTGGGCAGATTCCTCTATCCGCTGTCGCGGCTCTGGTCGGACCGGAGGCCGCAGCGTCGGTCTGCACCGGGCGAGGATTCGCCGGCGCAGACCCGGCGTTGACCATCGCCGGCCTGACGAGGGCCGAAGTTGCGTTCCTGAACCAGGCCGACGAGTCCGGTGGAGTCACCGGCGATCGCGGATTAAATCGGCCGTGCGCGCCGATGGTAACGGCACGTGCGCGGACCTGCCCTGGCAGCCTGTTGAAGAAGTCTGTGGGACGGACTTTCCAGTCCGTCAAGCGGCTCTGGTGCCGGCAGAATGACCGACCGGAAAGTCGGTCCCGCATGAGTGACGAGTTCTTCAGCACGCTGCTAGTCGTAGCGTTGCGGAGGGTAGGGCGGCATGGTCGTTAGGCGCGTGTCCTCGACGGGGCCGCCTACCGTGAAATGATACAGTGACTTATATTTATCGGAGTCCATCCCGAACAGTTCGGCCGTGGGCGCGTCGAAGAAGCATCCGATGCCCGTGGCGCGGACGCCCGCGGCCTCGGCTTCGAGGTACAGGACCTGGCCGACGGCGCCGGTCTCCCAGTGCAGCCGGCGGTAGAGCCACGCCCCGCGGGTGCGCAGCGGCCGGTCGAACTCCGCGAGCATGGCGCAGCTAAACGCTCCGTCGGCGGCGATGTCCTGCCCGCAGGCTAGCTGGGCGGATATCAGGCGGAGGTCTCCCGGCATGAGGCGATAGAGCGGCAACGAATCCGGGACACCGTGCGGGACTTGCCAGGCAAACCCCGGCCGGGTGCCGCCGCGAAGTTCGTCCAGCTTGTCGGGCGAGCGGACGAGCATGTAGAGCCCCGGATCGAGCCCTTTCACGCGGTGCACGAAGAGGCCGAGGTGTACGAGCACCGGCCCGCGAAACGTGTTCCAGGGAGTGCGATTCGGGCGGGGGATCACGCGATCCAGGATCGCGCAAAACTGATCGGCGCGAACGGAGGTTTCACCGTCGAGGGCGACGGCGCTGCGGCGCTGGTTGATGATCCTGCGTGCGGGCGGCGAATCGGGGCGAATGACCGGACGTACCGCTGCGCACAGAGGTGTCACAGTATTGTCAGCGAGGGATTCCGCCGGCTTAGTGCACGCTTCGGCCACGGAGTCTATGATGTCCCAGTGAACGTGATCGGCGCTGAGGCGATTGGCCCGGCCGAGCCACTTGCCGACCGCGGCGCGCCGGATTGATTCCTCCGGCATCCGCGTGGGAAGATGGCCGAGCGTCTGCGGCGATTGCGGGATTATTGCGAGGATCGCGCCGGGATGCTCTCTTTCCGCGTCTTGGAAGTCCGGCTCGCGATCGAGACCCAGAAGGTTCGACACCTCGGCGTCGCTCAGGCCGTCGAGCCAGAGCGCGTGCCAGCCGAGCAGGGCGGCGGAAATCGACATGGCGGCGAGGGCGTGTCCGAGGTCGTGCTGGCAATAGCGGTAGGCGCGCTCGCCGTACTTCCACGCCTCCCGCCAGTGGACGGAGGAGAGCCCTGCAAGAAACGTCGCCGCAGGGAAATCCCTGACGAGGGCACGCCAAGATTCCTCGGCGATCTCGGCCCGGCGTTCGACGGCGTGCTCTTGGGGTGCGTAGTGCCAGAGAGCCGGCGAGCCGCACAGGCCGCCAACCGCGCCCGTCACCAGATAGCCTTCGGTGGGATGGAGGTTTCCGCTGGAGGGGTTGATTCGAAGCGCCCAGCGCGATTCGCGATATTCCTTCCATGCGGACAGGGAGAGCGAAAACTGCATGAACGCGGCGATCGCGTTTTCGCAGACCGGCCGGGGAGCTACCCGAGCGTGGTCGAAAACGTCATCGTAGGAAGGCCCGTCATGGCTGCGGGTGAGCGTGAGCGGTATCAGCGGGGCACCCGAGTATCGCCGAAACGGGTCCGGTTGGTTCCGCCAATCCATGAACCCGAGCGACCTGGCCGAGCGGTGAAAGTGATGCTCGGTCTGGCGATGATACTCTGCGGCGGTCTCCCAAGGTTTCATTGAGCTTGGTTGCCTTCACGCGGCCTGAGCGCGGCATCTTGGCATGTCGATCGCACGCTTTGGCGTCATTTCGCAAAATGCGCAAGGCCGCACCGTGCGAGTTTCAGCGGCGGCCTTTCCCGCGAAGCCGGCCGCGACTACGCGATCTTGTCGATCTTGGCCGCGAGGATGAAGTCGCTTTCGGTCAGGCCGTCGATCTTGTGGGTCCAGATCTCGACGCGGACCAGGCCCCACGTAAGGTAAATGTCGGGATGGTGGGCTTGCTCTTCGGCGAGTTCGCCGATTTTGTTCACGAACGCGAGGGCGTCGACGAAGTTGGGGAATTTGAAGGTTTTGGTAAGGTGATGATCGCGTTCGGCCGACCAGCCGTCCAGTTGGCCGAGGAACTCGGAAGTCTGCTTGGAGTCCATCGGCGGAACCCCGCCGCGGCAGGGCACACATTGTTTGGTTGCAAGCTCTTGCATGGTTTCTCCTCTAGTTGGAACCCCGACTCCACGCGGGGACGCTCGCCCCGGGGGGCGCTTGGACGCCGCCGGGTGCCGCCGCCAGTTCGGGCGAGCCGACGCCGCCCGGAAGCGCCGTTCGCGCCGCGTTTATCTCGAATCTCGAACGATATGTTGTATTCTACGGCGCTTTCCCGATTGCGTCACGTTTTCGGGGGCGAGGACGTAATCGTGGTCTTGCTGATGCCGTGCGCGGTTATGCGGGCCGGTTTGACGCACGCGGGCGGGGGCGTTAGCTTTGTCGTTCCATTCACGGGGCGTAGCTCAGCCTGGCTAGAGCGCAGCGTTCGGGACGCTGAGGTCGCAGGTTCAAATCCTGTCGCCCCGATTGGGTTATTACGCGACCGTCCTTTGGGGCGGTCGTGGCGTTTTCGCGGCGTGTGCGCGGCTGGTTCTCGGTCGGGCTGCGAGCGCCTGTCGCAGTGGGCTTCTGCCGGTTCTGCGTAGCAGCGTTTCCACAACGGCGCGGCGGCGGGGTTCAGGCGCAGTTCGCCGCGGCGCTGCGAGGGCCAGACGGTGATGCGGTCCACGTAGGTTGCAATCACGTCTCTCGTCCGATCGTTTCGCATGCCGGCCATCGCGTCGTGGAGGCCGGCGAGTTGCGCCCGGGCCCAGGTCCGCAGCGCGCCCACGTCCGGGTTGGCTTTCGAACGGCGCGCCGCTTGTAGCTCGTGTTCCAGGCACTCCTTGCGCAGCCGCAGTTGCGTGAGCCGGTCGTTGAGCAGGCCCAGGTTGGCCGGGTCGATGTGCATCGTCAGCGCGGTCACGGTGTCGTTGATCTGCTTGATCTCGCGGGCGATCCGGTCGGCCTCGCTGACGCCTTGATGCCGGCGGCCTACCTGCACAACGAAGCGCTCGATGGCCGCGTCGACGGCATCCTCGTCGGCCAGAACCAGGGCTTGGAGCTTGCCGAGTACCCACGCCTCCAACTGCTCGGCCCGCAGCGTTGAGGGCGTCCGGCAGATCGTCTTGCCATGTGAGCGGCGTCCGGCGCAGCGGTAGTAGTTGGTTACGACGGAACACCGACCGGCGATGCGACCCTTGTGGCAGGGGGCGCCCCAGAACTTGTGGCCGCAATCCCCGCAGACCAGCACGCCGGTCAGCAGCCAGCGACGATTGCGATGGCCGGCTCCACCGATGGCCCGACGGCGTTTGGCCACGAGCACCTGGACCTTCTCCCACTTTTCTCTTGAGACGATCGCGGGCACCGCATCCGGGATGACGATCCAATCATCTTTGGGCGTCTTGACCACCTTGGCCTCGCTGGACTGCCGCCGACGCTCTTCGGTTCGACCGTTCTGGAGCCGGTAGAACTTGGCCTCGGTCCGGCGGTTCCAAACGAGGTTGCCGCAGTACGTCGGGTTTTCGAGGATCGCCTTGACCGTCTTAAAGTTCCAATGGTCCTGACAGGGGGCGGGGATGCCGCGCGCGTTCAGGTCAGCAGCGATGGAGGCGAAGCCCATGCCGTCCAGGCACATGCGGAAGATGTCCTTGACGACCTGTACGCGCTGCCGGTCCGACAGCACGAGCCGGGCCTTGCACTGTTTGCCCGGCTTCTTGAGCGATTGCCCCTTGGCGCAGCGGGCCTGGAGCTTGCCGTCTTTGTCGTACACCTCGCGCACGCGGCCCGGGCAGAAGCGGATGCGGAACATGGCCGAGCCGTCGGGGGCGAGGATTTCGCGGTCATAGCCGAACGGCGCGGCCCGACCGGGGTCGGACTCGGCCATCACCGAACTGATCTGTCCGCGCAGCGTGTTCTGCGAGAGGCTGATCGAGTACTGGCGGTTCTGGAACTGCTTTACGGTTCGCAGGACGTCGCCGTCGATGCCGTCGCGGGCGAGGTAGTCCTCCGTGACCGAAAGTACGACGACGCCAGCTTTGCGGAGCAGGTAGCGGTAGTACTCCGTTTCGGTCACGTCGCCACGGCTGAATCGGTCGCTGTTCCAGACGATCACCGCCGCGAAGTCCCCGCGCTGGGCCTCAGCGATCATTCTCTGAAAGCCCGGGCGCTCGTCAGCGGATGTGCCGCTGATCGCATCATCGGTGAATTCGCGGATGACTTCGTAGCCGTGCTCGCCGGCCCAGCGCATGATCTCGGCCCGCTGGTCGGCGATGCTTTGCTCCTGGCGGTCGGTCGAGCGCCGCAGGTAGGCCACCGCGGGCACCCGCGCCTTGGCATCGTGCAGCGTGCTGTTTCCGTTGCCGTTCACGTCTACCACCCTTCCCTCAGAACGCCCCATAAATCAAGGCCCTCGGCGGCCACTTTTCTGGCCGGAATTCCGGCGAAAAGGCCTTGATTCACGGGCCCGTCGAGGTAGCTGACTGCCCCACTCGCATGGCGAGCCGCCTGGGCGCGCGCCCGGGCGAACATGGGAACCCACGCAGGAGTCGAACGATGAGCAAAACGACGAAGAAGAAGGCGAAGGCCGAAAGTACGCCGAAGGGCGCTGGCGCGCCGAAGGGTGCCGCCGGTTGGACGAAGGGTGGTCCCAAGCCGGGGACGGCGAAGCCCGCAGCGAAACCCCAGGCGTCGGACAAGCCCATGAGCGGGCTGGATGCCGCCGCGAAGGTCCTGGCCGAAGCGGGCAAGCCGATGCGGGCCAAGGACATGGTCAAGGCGGCGCTGGCCAAGGGGCTGTGGAAGACCAGCGGCGCGACCCCTTGGGCGACGATCTACACCGCGATCATTCGAGAGATCGCCGCCAAGGGCGACGGTGCCCGATTCAAGAAGACCGACCGCGGTCATTTCGCATTCAACGGTTGATCCCATCACGCCTTCTCCACCAGCGCCTCCGTCACGGAGGCGTTGGTCCGGTCAGAGAATCGATCCGTTTCTGCGCCTCGCCCGACCACGGTCCAATCTATCGGCGCGATGTCAACGTCCTCCGTCGGCTCCTCTCGTCTCGACAGCCGTTCCAGCCGCCAGTATGCCGCCACTTGAAGGCTTCGAACATTCTGCGACGTCGCCCGCATGCGGCAGGCGATATCCGGCAGCGCCGGGCCCAGCGCCTGCCAAGCCAGCGCGGCTCGCTGTCGGATCGTCAGCCGGTGGGCCAGGGGATGGAGCAGTGCTGCGCGAGCCTTCTTCACGCCATGCCGCCAGCCACGTCGCTTGGAATCGGGACGCTCGTGGTCGGCCATGCGCCACAGCGCCCGCGTACAGCCTACGCGGCCCAGGATAGCCGCGACGCGCTGCCGGCTGATTCCGTAGGCGCGCCCGATATCCGCTAGGCTCCGCCCCTGCCACCACAGGACCATCATGCTCAGCAGGCGGTCCAGCGCCGCAGGTCTCGTCAAGTTGCGGTCGCGGTCAATCGGACGGTCCGTTGCTTGCGTTCTCATGGGTTTACGTCGTCCACCCACCGATGTAGCGCTTGTTGAAATAACGCCAGATGCCAATTGCTGCCGTTCCCGCGGGCCTCGGCATCGAGCCGCTTTTTCCAAGTACCTACGCGACATCGTCGGGCAACCTGGCCACCTTGGCCCGCGTGGCCACGTTGGCCGACATTGGCCGTGTTGGCCATCTTTCCCCTGGTAAGGCGGCCAAGATGGCCTAATATGGCCTAACTTGGACAGTGGGTGTCCAGGCCGTCTTGCTGGCCACTTCTGAGTTTGCATCGCCAACGACCTCCACGTCCTTTCTCTTTGTAGCTCTCGGCCACCGCCTTCTTGGCGCGCCGAAGCGTGCGTTCGCTCATCCCTTCAGCCTCGGCCGCAGTCGAGAGGTCGTCCGAGAGCATGTCACCGCCGTTGGCGGTCAGCGTGTCGATCACGAACTGCCGGGCGTCCTCCCGGACCGCGGCCTTGCGGCCGCCGCCATCAAGGGCGTCGTCCGCCCGGACGTTGACTGGATCGGATTCCCACTTCACGCGGGCGGTCTGGCCCACCGGCTCCAGCGCGTAGGCGAGACCTGTTTCGTCGGCACCCAAGTTGTTCTTGACCGGCACGAAGAGCCGACGGCGGCCGGTTTCGTCATCCCCGTCGCGCACCACGGCCCACACGGCCCGCGCTGCCGCGACGAATGCCAAGCTGCCCATCGCTCGGTAGATCGCTGGCAGCGTGCTGGCCTTGTTCAGGTGCGTCACCGCCAGGACAGCGACCTTATGCTTGGCCGCGAGTTCAAAAAGCCGGGCAAGGATCGCACGAACCTCAGCATTCTTGTGGCCGTCGATTTTTCCGAGGTACGCGGTGAGCGGGTCGATGATGACCAGTTTGCAATCCGAACTTTTCTGGATGGCCGCTTCCAGCGCCGGCAGGTCCTGCGTCAGGTCGAAATACGCTTCCTCGGTTTTGCCATCGACGCGCAGCCGCCGAACGGCCTGAAGCGCCACGACGCGAGCGACATCTGCGCCTGCGGCATCGAGCCGGGGGCGGATCGTGTCGGCCAGCTCATCCTCGGCGCTGAGCAGGACCACGCCGCCCGGCGCATTCTTCAGCAGCGGCATATCCGGCCACGTCGACCCGGTGGATGTTCGAGCCGCCAGGTCCAGCGTGATGAAGCTTTTTCCCAAGCCCGGATCACCGGCCAGGAGCGTGAGCTTGCCGAGGGCGATACGCCCGGGCCACAACCATCGGACCAACTCCGGCTGAACATCCGCGACGCGCACCAGCACCGGCCCCCGGCACCCGCGCCGCACGGGCGGCCAGCTCCTCGCGCCAGACGTTTTGAACGTCGGGTTCGTATTGACTCAGCGCCTCCAGGCAGGTGAATTCGCCCTTGTGGGCACGGATGCATTCCCGCAGCTTGGTCAACTCTGCGGTGCGGAGCTTTTCGTACTGCTCCTTTGTTTCAATGAACGGGCT
>Ga0326597_10012565_pt1 | contig 11165 bp, 7 predicted proteins | sample RVTome_12_FD_203789 | JGI IMG/M metagenome (GOLD analysis project Ga0326597, IMG submission 203789) | Soil microbial communities from uranium-contaminated site in the Upper Colorado River Basin, Wyoming, United States - RVT100D185 | ecosystem: Environmental > Terrestrial > Soil > Contaminated >... | reverse complement strand
GTAGGGCAAGGATAGCAAATGTAGTTAGTCAGACCGTTCAAGGTAGGGCTAGAATCACTGTTTCGGTGTCACAAGCTATACAAGGGCTTTCACGCATTACAAACGTCTTAAATCGCAATATAGACGGGTTGGCTCGTATTACAGTTTTAGTTAATAGGACGATTGAAGGTCTTGCAAATATACGGGCAACTACTACTCAAACAATTCAAGGTAAAGCTAGAGTACAAATAAGTGTTTCTCAGACAATCCAGGGTATTGCTAGAGTATTGGTAGTCGTTATAGAAGATATTCTTGGTAAAGCAAGAATTGCTGTTTCAGCTACCCAAACAATATTTGGAAAGGCAAATATCAGAGTTACTACTGTAAGGACAATCCTCGGTATTGCAGCTATTAGAAAAACTACAACTCAGACAATTCAAGGATTGGCTCGTATTGTTACAAGCGTTTCACAAACTATTCAAGGTCATGCTCGTATTACAAATGTTATTTCTCAGACTATTCTAGGAATAGCCCGTATTACAAAAGTTATCACTCAGACAATATTAGGTAAATCTGCTATTCAGCTTGCTACCACCCAAACTATAACAGGACGTGCTCGAATATTAGTTTCAGTTGTTCAAACGATCCTTGGTAAAGCACGAATTCAGACTGCAGTTGAGCAAACAATAGATGGAATTGCACGAATTCAAGAAATCGTAGATCAAACTATATCAGGTAGAGCTCTTATTACAACCGTTACGGTTAGAACGATTCCAGGTAAAGCTGCAATACAGAAAATTGTTGTTCAGACAATCCTAGGACTTGCTCGAATAACAACTTCAGTTAGTCAAACTATTCAGGGAAAGGCGAGAATAATAAATATAGTTTCTCAAACAATACAGGGTATAGCCCGTATCACAGTTGCCACAAATAGGACTATTCCAGGACTTGCACGAATTACGGCAGCTACTATTCAAACTGTACTTGGAAGGGCTAGGATTACGGCAGCAGCTATTCAAACGATTTTAGGTAAAGCTCTAATAACAGTTGCTACTAACAGAACTATACAAGGTATAGCCAGGATAACGGCAGCAACTATTCAAACCATACAAGGTATTGCAAGATTACAGATTGCTGTTAGTCAAACAATTACAGGTCAGGCAAGGATTGTTGTATCAGTTGTTCAAACAATACTAGGTCGTTCTCGAATACAAGTTGCGGTAGATCAAGCTGTTCAAGGTATAGCCCGTATTACAGCCTTCGTTTCTCAAACCATATTAGGACGTGCAAGGATCACACAATCAGTAAGTCAAACCATATTAGGACAGGCAAGAATACAGTTTGTAATAAACCAAACAATAGAGGGTGTAGCCAGAATTACAGTATCTACTGTTAGAGATATTTTAGGTAAAGCTGCTATTCGTAAAACTATCACTCAAACAATTCTAGGAGTAGCTAATATCGGGAATGTTATATCTCAGACGATTCAAGGAGTTACTAGGGTACAGCACGTTCTTACTGAAAACTTACAAGGATTAGCTCGAATACAAAAAGTATTGAACCAAACCATACAAGGACAAGCAAGAATGCAGGAAATAGTAGTTCAAACTATTCAAGGTCTTGCAAAGATTACTGCTTCTACAACTCAAACTATTCAAGGTATAGCTCGAATAACGACTTCGGTTAATCAGACCATTACGGGTATTGCAAGAATCAGGATAACTACGGATAGAACAATTCAAGGTATTGCAAGGATAATGGTTTCGTCCTCACAAACTATTCAGGGTATAGCAAGGATTCAACATATCCTCACAGAAACAATAGAAGGTATTGCCCGTATAACAAATGTACTAAATCAGACTATCACAGGTATTGCCCGTATTACTGCAAGCTCGGTTCAGACAATACTTGGTAAAGCTAGAATTACAAAGTCGGTATCTCAGACTATTGAGGGTAAAGGAAGAATTGAAATATCTGTTAGTCAGACGATTGAAGGTATTGCAACTATAGTAGCCAGTAAGAACTATACGAGAGAAAGTATGGTTAGTTTACCATTAGACAATACGGATTTGGCAACAGCATTTACTGCACAGGATAATTTAGATGTAGGAGTAGAAGATACTATTTATGTTGATATTACTGGTTCAAACTTCCTTATTAAACAATTCAAAGACAAACATGAAAATGGAGTAGATAATATTATAGGACAGTGGATAGGAAAAGTTACTCTTGCTCCTTCTAGTTCTACTGTTCACTTACAGGTTTACAATCAGGTTACGGAGTTATGGGAAGAAATAGATTCGGATAGTACAACGGCTATAGATACGCCATTTACTTTACAGGGTACGATTAGTGTTGATTCTAATAATTATTATGATGTAGATAATTTTGTATCTTGGAGGGTATACCAAGAGGTTTAAATTATGGCACAAGAAATATTTACAAGTTCTACAACATGGACAGCTCCAGGAGGAGTTACAAGTGTAACAGTAGAAGTATGGGGTGGTGGCGGTGGAGCTTCTGGTTCTACTGGTTCTATTCGTGGTTCAGGAGGTGGCGGTGGAGCTTATGCAAGGTCTGTTCTGTCTGTTACTCCAGGGAATAATTATACAGTTACGGTTGGAACGGGTGGTGCAGGGGGAGCTATCAATAATAATGGTTCTCATGGGAATAATTCTTGGTTTAATACTACAGGCACTATTATTGCTCAAGGTGGTAGACGTGGAGTATCATTTGGCCCGAATGGAGGAAATGGTGGAAATCTTACAGTTACCATCGGGGATGTAGAGTTTGCGGGTGGAAAGGGGGCAGCTGGTGGTGTTGGTTCAGGAGTTGGAGGAGGAGGCGGTGGAGCAGCTGGGGATGCTAATACTGGTGGAGATGCCTCGACAGGAACGGGTGGAACGGGTGGAAGTGTCGGTGGTGGAGATGGTGGTAATACAGGAGTAGCTGGTACAGCTCCTGGTGGTGGTGGTGGCGGTAGGAATGGAGATAGTGGTTTTGCAGGTGCAGATGGTAAAATTATTCTTACCTATTCTACGACTATTACAACTACTCAAACTATACTTGCTAGAGCTAGAATGCAAAAAGTAGTAGCACAGACTGTATTAGGGCGTTCTAGGATTCAAAAGACTGTTGACCAAACTATACAAGGAAGGTCTAGGATTCAAGGTTCGGTATCTCAAACTATATCAGGTAAGGCAAGACTACAAGAGATTGTTTCCCAAACCTTACAGGGTATATCCCGTATTAGTAAGGTTGTAAGTCAGACCATACAGGGAGTAGCAAGTATTGAGGCACAGGAAACAATGTCAACAGACTTGTGGGATGTTGAATTTACTTCTCCTGCTATTAATCAAGCAATACAGGGTATATCCCGTATCCAAAAGGTTATTAATCAAACGATTCTGGGTAAGGGAAGAATAACCACAAGTGTTTCTCAGACCATAAATGGTATTGCAAGAATTACGAATGTTATTACTGAAACGATACAGGGTATATCCCGTATTACTACTGTTGTAAATCAAACTATTCCTGGAATAGCAAGAATACAACACGTTATTACCCAAACGATTGAGGGTGTAGCAAGAATACAAGAGATTGTTCTTCAAACCATCGCAGGACAGGCAAGAATTACTGCTTCGGTTAGTGAGGTTATTCAAGGAATAGCACGCATTACAGCTTCTACGAGTCAAACCATCTTAGGTAAAGCAAGAATTACCGTTTCAACTATTAGGACAATTCAAGGTATCGCAAGAATACAGGTAGCAATAGATCAAACAATAACAGGAATAGCTCGTATCACTGCTTCAACTTCACAGACAATATTAGGTAAAGCTCGAATAACTGCTTCTACCAATAGGATTATTCAAGGATTAGCAAGAATTGCCGTTAGTGTTGAACAAACTATTCAAGGAATAGCCCGAATAACAAAGTCGGTTTCACAAACAATAGAAGGTATTGCTCGTATTCAGTTAGTTACGGATAGGATTATTCAGGGTATTGCCCGTATTCAAGTTGCAGTTAATCAAACGGTTCAAGGTATAGCCAGAATCTTAGAGAGTGTTAACCAAATAATAGAAGGTATTGCTCGAATAATAACTGCTGAAGAAGCAATTATTCAAGGTCAGGCAAGAATTACTGCTGTTACCATAAGGACAATTCTAGGTATAGCAAGAATACAAGAAATTGTAGATCAGACAATAGAGGGTATTGCAAGAATAACAGTTAGTACTACTCACACTATTACAGGTATCGCTTCAATTAGAGCCACTACAGTTCGGAATTTACTAGGTTTGGCAAGAATCACCGTATCAACCGTTCAGACAATAACCGGTATTGCAAGAATACAACACGTTATAACTGAAGATATTACAGGTATTGCTCGTATAACGGCTGTAACTACCCAAACGATTTTAGGAAGGGCAAGAATAACCGCTTTTATCAATCAAACTGTACAGGGAATAGCAAAAATAACGGCAACTACTATTCGTACAATATTAGGGTTAGCTCGCATTACTGCATCAACTACTCAGACGATATTAGGACAAGCCAGGATAACAGTTTCTACTGTTAGAACGGTTTTGGGTATAGCAAGAATAACTTCAGTAACAACTCAAACAATCTTGGGTAAAACACGAATAACGGTTGCTATTGTTCAAACAATCTTGGGTACTGCAAATATCAGGGTTGCAACTGTCCAAACTATAGATGGTATTGCCCGAATTAGAACTGTTACTACTGAAATCATCTTAGGTCAAGCAAGGATTAGAACAATTGTATCTCAGACGATTATAGGTCAGGCAAGAGTTACAGATATTGTTACGCAAACAATCGATGGTATTGCAAAGATAATTCCAGTTCCAGGTATTACTATTCAAACAATATTAGGTAAAGCGGCAATTACAGGAACAACAAAGAAAACTATTAAAGGCCGAGCAAGGATTCTAAGTACAATAGCACCACCTTCTAAGGATTTGATATTCTTGACTAATGGTAAGATTGCTTTCAGAATTGATGATGAGTTGTATCATCCGGTTTAATTCTGTATAATAAGCACTATGCTACAAAGAATAAGGGATCATGTAAAAGCTTTTAAACCTCAAGAACAAATAACTTATGAAGAATGGACTTTCATTTCAGACCGGGCTATATCTGCTAAGAAGTTCTTAGATGAGAATAATCAGGTTTATGTAATGCTTGCACAAAGCCTTAAAGATGCTGAAAGTACCGTACTTGAGAATAGGGTTTTGGAGGTACGGGAAGAAAGGACTGTTAGTGAGTTATTTAAAAAGGTATTCATATATCCTAAGCAAATGCAGTTAGATGAATTAGTAGGTCAGATTAAGTTAATACGGAATTTATTTAGAGAATGTCAGTCTTGGATAGATATGAAAAAGATGTATGAAAAACAAGAAGCGAATGGCAAAATTACAATAGATCATGGCCGATAAACAAGACTTCCCATTTCCATTAGATACTGATATTGAAGAAGATATTCCTGTAAGAAAAAATAAGTTTGATCCTGCTACGGGTAAGGTTTATTCAGTAGTAGAACTTGAAAAACAAAAGGTACGGTATATAAATGCCCCTCCTGAAAAACACCGTTGCAAACCTGGGGATCATACCTTTATTGTTATTAATCTTAAAAGATCAATATTCGGTTGTACTAAGTGCCAATATAGTCGAATGGTATATCCGACTAAATACCGTTATGATGAAAAAACCAAGAAATTAATTAATAAGTTTACGCAGGAAGTCCTCTAGTTTTCCTCTTTTTACCGCAAAATATTATATCCTGTAAGTAGCAAGCCTTCTTGCAGAACTTCGGGGAGCGATCCTCGTTACATAAATCGTTAGGGGAAGCTTGTCAGATAGGAGGTGAGCAAAATGGATAATAGTGATAATAACTCAGACAGGTTTGGCGAAGTAGTTGGACGTGAAACCGTAAACGAAAACGAAACCTCTGATAAAGATGTGCAGGTTGCAGAGAAATCTGAAACCATAGTACCGGAAAAGACTGAAGAAACTCAGGAAACTGAACAGACTCAGGAAAATAAAGGAACTATAGGTGCAGAAACTCAAGAACCGCAGTTGACGGAAAAAGGAACAAAGCTTGATCCTAATCCACAATCAGCAGTACATCAGGAATTAGCAAACGAAAGACGTGTCCGTTCCCAAATGGAACAAGTTCTTGGAAACAAGGAAAAACTTGCTCAGTTTATGGAACGACAGTACGGAGTAAAACAGCCTTCGCAAGAAGCAACAGTAGAAACTCCGGAAGTTAAAGCCTATAAGGCAGAGGACTTTGAAAATTTGGAAGATGTTGCTGAAGTAGTAAACAAACTTCAAAATGGGTTCTCGGAGAAATCCAAGACTTATGAGGAGAAAATCCAAGAACTTACAAAAGTTGTTGGAGGTTTACTTCAGGGAAGTAGAAATTCCCAGATAGCAACAAAGACAGAATCAGACGTTAATAGTTTGCGAGGTATTCCAGAACTTGATTCTAAAAGCCCTGATTTTATACCAGGACTTGAAGAAAAGATAACTCAGGAATATTTAAGACGGGACTTTGACGAAACGACAAGGCAATTTAAGGGAGAACACTCTATTGCTGATATAGGGAATTACATAATAGATGTAGCCCGTACAGCAAAAAAAGCAGGTTCTCAAGAGGCTCAAACGATAGTCAAAGATAAGTCAGAAGGTAGAGTTAAGACTAGTCCAAAGGCTAATGGAGATACAAGTAGCGATAATCTTGCTCCTGGAGATTCAATAGCAAAAGGAATAGCAAAGATGTTCAGGTAGAACATTCAACACTTAGCGACCTATTGAGGGTAATACTTCAAAATTTGAAGGCGAAAGGGAGGTGCTTAAAATATGAATAATCAATCAAATTATGGACAAGGCTCGACATTCGAGCACGCAGATAAAGAACTATATCTTAGTATAGAAAAGGAAATTACCAAATTTCCATGGCCAAGAATAGAACTTGTAAAAAGAATTGGAGGATTTAGCCAAGTGGTTAATTCTTCAAAAATTGAGTGGTCAAGACGTGATAATAGGCCCGTAAAGGCTAACATTGTTACAGGAACGACTAGCTCAGGTACTTCTGTTAGCGTTGATGCTTCAGGTGTCTTTAATGTAGACGACTTGGTAGAAAGTGCTTCAGGAGAACAGTTTGTTGTGGAAGCCGTAAATGGAGGTACACAACTAACGCTTCGTAGATGGGCTGGTGATGCTGCAGAAATTGTAGGAGGATCAGTTTTGAAACGTATTGGAGGTGCTACCCCAGAGGGTAAAAAGGCCGATAATATGGTAAGAAGTGGTTATGAGGATTTGTATAATTACACCTCAATTCTTGAAGATGTTGTTGATCTTTCGGGTACAGAGAATGAAGCTCTCATTAGAGGTGCTGAAAATTCAGGTCAACTTATTGCTAGAAAACTAAAAGAACTTGCTGAAGTATGGCAATCACAGATGGTTTTGGGTAAACGTCAAAAAGACGATACTTTTAAAACACGAACCTGTGGAGGTCTTGATTATATGATAAGGACGTATGCTCCTCAAAATATAGTCAACTTCGGTGGAACAGCAACTTATGCATTGACAGGAGATGACGGTATTCAAGGTAAACTTGATGATGCTCTCGACTTGATAAGTGCTAAGGTTTTCGACAAACCAACAATGTATGTTGGTGCTAAGTTCATGAGGAAATTCAAATACTTAATGTCTGATACAATTAGAACAGATCAAGTAAATGATTCTCGTGGAATTGGAGTTGTAGGTAATTACTTATCTCATCTTTATGGTAAGGTTCAGGTTGTCTTAATTCAGGAAAGAACTGGATTTATGGATAACCGTATGTTCTTCGTTGACGAAAGTGACTTAGGACAAAAGGCTATGAAAGGTAGAGATTGGCAAACTTACCCACTCGCAAGAGTTGGGGATAGTTTTAGATGGCAAATTCTTTCTGAAAGAACTGTAAAGGTTGGTAACCCGGCTGCACACGTTCTTGTAGAAAACTTAGGCTTCTAAGTTACTGTGTACGATTAAGGGGGAAGCAGAAATGTTTCCTCCTTTTTCGTGGGGTACCCCCCCTCTTTTTTATTTTTTCTATTACACTAATAATATGAATAAAGAAGGAGGTGATTTAATATGGCAGGAACGGCAGTAGGACGAACAGTCTTTATATTGGGAAAGGAAGCACATGGTAATAGACAAGCAATAATTGTTGAAAATGGTTATGCTTATGATCTTGATATAGCAGATGTGATAGTCTACACTAACCAAACAGCACGCTTCCCTTATGAGGTGTAGCTTATATTTTTTGTTTAACTAGTAAGGCGAGGGTTATTCCTCGTCTTATTGGTTTTTAGGTTATACTAGAGATATGCAGACCGTTGGTTCGTATTTTGATACTCTTGATTCTATTTTGGCTTTAATTGCTCCTCATGCCGGTGGAACTATCCCTGATGAAAACTCTGAAGAATATGCCCAATGGGTACAGGCAATCCAAATGAAGTATGAAGAAGCTTCTAGGCGTGGTTTTTGGAGAAGGCTTTTAAAAAAGGGTGAGCTTGAATTAACAGCAGATGATGAGGAAGTATATTTGCCTGTAGATTTCCAAAGACCTAACGGATTATATATCCTTTATGTAGATGAGGTTGATATAGCTGATGCTGACCGTGAAGCTGATGATCAAAGTATCTTTGTTGAGATGGATAATAATATCTTTTTAGCAGATGGAACAACTGATAATACAATGTTTGGCCGTTGGAGAATAACTTTTGATACGGCTATCGAAACAACTCAAGATGCTCCTATATGGTACTTTGCTACTCCTCCTAAGCCAACTGATGGAACGGATAAGTTATTACTTCCAGGTGATATGTTAGCCTTTGGAGCATTAACAGAGATCTTTAGAAGTACAAATCTTGAGGGTTCGCAAGATGATGCCCGTATAGAATATGAAAACCGTCTTAATAACTATCTTGCTTTAGAAATGATACCTGGAAGGCATGAATTACTTACTTTTGCAACTAATCCCAGACGATTAGATAGGAGTGTAAAAGCCCGTGCTCGTTATGCAATAAGAACTGATCGTGTATCGAGAAGTTACTAATATGAATTATGGTATTCGAATATCCTCCAAAACGACAGAATCCTAAAAAACAAAGACTAGCTTCTAAGGGATTCCCTGACGGTTGGAATTCACTTCCTCATGCTTCCTCATTAAAAGATACCGAACTTGCCGAACTTACTAATGGTGTCTATTCCCAATATGGTTCTATTTCTAAACGTCAAGGCTCTTTAATTATAGGGGATGCCCGTGCAGGTTCTACAAAGGTTATTAATGCAGGTATGTTCTATGATATTGGTGACGAAGATTATATGCTTCGAATTACCGATACGGGTGAAGTTGAAAGGTTTAACTTTGACACTAATGTTTGGGAATTGCTAACTGCTACACCGCCTGTTGGTTATTCGGATGATGATCCTACTTTTACCAGCGATTCTCCTGTATTTGATCCTTCAGTCTTTGTAAATATGGTTCAGGCTAATGGGAAGATTTACTTCTCCTCAGAACTTGACCGTGTAGTTATTTTTGATGGTACAGATTGGAAAGTATATGCAGAACTTGCTGATCCTACAGGATTTGCAACAGTTGTAAAGACTGGTGCAGGAACAGGTACAAGATCTTATTATTATAGATGGATTGAGATGAATGAGTTTGGTCATACTGCCGGTTCACCTGCTATAACAACTGAAGCTTCAGGTACGGGTTGGATTGAAGATATGCCTGAAATTGATGGTTCAACTTATACTACAGTTACACTTCCTGCAGCAGTAGCAGGTACTACAAGACGTGTTCTTTATAGAGGAGATGTAGGAGGTTCGGAGTTTTATCTTGCAGACTTAGAAGCAGGATCAACAGAATATGTTGATAAGAATGTTAATCCTAATGGTGTAGAAGGAACTTCGGTAGCTTTTGTAATTCCTGAAGAAAATAATACACCGGGTTATCATTTTTATTTAATGGATGTATTTGCAAATTCTATTGTAGGTACAACAGTTGAAGAAGGTAAAGATGTATTAGTTATATCTGCCGGAGCAGATGCAAAGAAAATAGGAGCTACAACTATTGATACATTTGATTCTTTTTCACTTGCAGATGGAGCAGGTTTTGATGGTTATCAAAGAGGAGATGGACAATCAATTAATGCAATACAATCTTTTTCAGTTGCTAACAAAGATGGCCTTGCAATATTTAAAGATAGACGAACTGGCTTGATGGAGTTTGATGCAGAAGGTGGAATTAATATTCAAAATGTAAATGTTATTAGAGGTACTATGAGTCCACTTGCTCCTCATGTAGCAGGAAATAACATCAGGTTTTATTCATCAGAAGGGCCAGCAAGTATTGGACATGAAGAAAACTATGGAACAATACTCCGTTATTCAGTTCTTGGCTTAAAGGCTGATTCTGTAATTAAAAGTGTTCATGCTCATTCCTTACCTATTGTTTGTTCTGAGTATTATCAAAATCTTTCACTATTCGGTATATCAACAAGTGAAGGTGGTGGTGGAGGAGTATTAGACGGGAATGATTCTATTCTTATATATGATGAACGGTATAATACATGGTCGCATTGGACAGGATTACATCCGGCAGTCTTTTTTAAAGGTATTCATCCGACAACTAAAATTGAAGATTTATATATGGGAGTTGGTAATGCCGAAGAAACGTATGGTGGTAATGTAGTTAAGATGTTTACTGGTAAAACTGATTATGCTACATCTTCAGGATCAGGTACAAAGATTACGCTTTCTATTACTACAAAACAATATGATGCAGGACTTCCCGATCAATTCAAAAAGTTCGATAAAGTTGTTCTTATCTTCGGTTCACTTGTAGGAGATGGGACAACTGTTGGAGTTCTTAATATGGGTACTGATGGATTAGATCAATTCCCACGATATAGGATTTCAACGAGTGCAACACTTTCAGGTTTTGGAGATGATGAATGGGGTACTCAAGAGTTTGGGATGATGCAAATAGATGATGCAGGAGATACCTTAAATCTGCGTTATGTCAATCTTAGACAAAAGGATTTGTTCTGGGTAAAAATCAATATTCAGGAGGATTCTGTAGATGGAGAAATAACACTTATTGGTATTGCTAT
>Ga0326597_10012564_pt1 | contig 11166 bp, 9 predicted proteins | sample RVTome_12_FD_203789 | JGI IMG/M metagenome (GOLD analysis project Ga0326597, IMG submission 203789) | Soil microbial communities from uranium-contaminated site in the Upper Colorado River Basin, Wyoming, United States - RVT100D185 | ecosystem: Environmental > Terrestrial > Soil > Contaminated >... | reverse complement strand
AAGGCCAACAGTGCCCAGGGCAGCAGTTGACGCAGCGCCGGCCGCGGCGGAGCGTGGCGCAGCGCCTGCCGCGCCTGGCTGTAGAGAGCTGCGCAGAACCCCAGCATCACCGCCACAACCTGCAACGGGAAGATGACCTCCGCGGGAAGCAGCGCCCCCATCCCCCAGGCGGGCCTTCCCCCGAAGAGTGCCAGGCCATGATCCTGAAGCAGCGCCTGCAGCACCGGTATGATGGTAAGCCCTCCAATGGCCAGGTGAAAACCGTAGTGCGCGACCCAGAAGCCCAGACCGAGGGGGATGAAGGTGGGGGCGTAGCGGGCGGCCATTGCCTGCCGGGTGGCCCCGGACGATCCGCCAGCCGCCCGGTTGCTGGCCCAGGCGGCCCCGAGCAGCAACAGGCCCGGCAGCACCAGAGTCAGCGTTCCTTGTATCAGCAATAGTTGCAGGGCCGGTGACGTGAGGCCCAACGAACCGGCCATCCAGTCTTGAACGGCATAGATCGGAGGGACCATGCCGAAGGCGTTGGCCAGCGCCATGAAGGTCAGCGCAAACACGAGCATGGAGAGATCCCAGCGAACCGGCCAGCGGGTGCTGGTGGCCTCGCGCAGGGGTGGGCGCAGCTGGAGTGCTACGTTGTCGTAGGGGCAAGCGCGGGCGCAATCCAGACACAGCGTACAGTCCATGTTGCTCTGGATCATGGGAACGTAGAGCTCGGTGCCGCAGCCGGGAACGCGGGCGCTGCCGCGCACGCACTCCTTGCCCTGACAATCCAGACACAGCGCCGGACTGCGGGCCGTGATCTGCAGCGGGGACATCGTGGACTGCACGAAATTGAACGCGCCCAGCGGACAAACGTACTTGCAGAAGGGAGACTCGGCGAACAGCGCTTCCAGCAGGAAGGAGCCCACAAAGTAGGCAACCACCAGCCAGGCGGTCAGCCAGGGACTGGCCCACAAGTCCAGCGACTCGTAGATCCAGAAGAAGATCAACAGGCCGGCCAGCGAGACCCACTTGTTGCGCAGCCGGCGCGGCCATCGACGGCCGGCCAGGCTGAAACGGCGGGCCAGGGTGCGAGGCAGGGTGAAGGGACAGGCAGAGCAGAACAGGTTTCCGACCAGCAGCAGCCCGAGGATCACAAGGCCGCGGTAATGGATCCAGACCAGGACCGTGGCGCTGTTGGCCGGCGCCAGCTGCGGGCCGGTGAATCCATCGTAGAGCACCAGCGCCGCCACGGCGAGCAGCAGCAGCTGAAACACGAGCCGCCCCCAGCGCCACTTGAGCAGTCGACCCAAGACCGGGGTGCGCAGCAGGTCCAGTCGGGGTTGGGGATTGTAGACGGGCGCGGAGGAGGGGGCGGTCACGGCTCAGGGAGCTGGTTCCACCCGCAACTCGAAGGTGCGCAGCAATTTGCGACCATCCTGGAGTTGACCCTCGATCGTGAGAACCCAGTCGCCGGCCATGCTCCATTCGAAGGCCACCGGGTACAGGCCGCTCGTGGCCTGGCCGACAATCCCGTCTACCGGCGCCATCCCGGGGTGGAGCATATCCCCCCGCACGTGAAGCAGGGCGTGGTCCACGCCGAGGCCGGCAGGATCCAGCAACTCCAAGGTGAGCTCCCCCGGGCCGACCCGGGGTGGGGTGGGTGAGGTAAGTACGCGCACGGCGATCTCCGGAGCCTGATCCACCTCAACCCTACGGAGGCCGCATCCGGCCACGGCCGGCAACACCAGCCCGGTCGCCAGGGTGATCCAGAGCCAACTGAGGGATGCGGCGCAGGCCTGGTCCGACTTCTGCGGGCGGGGGAGGAACAGGTCTAGCCGCCTTTCAGCAGGGCCTGCAGATCGAGCAGAATGTCTTGGCGGGGCGTGCCGTAGCTGTAGCTCGTCTGCAGCAGCCCTTGAGGGTCAATCAGGAAGACGCGGGCGGTGTGGGTCATCAGGTAGTGCTCGGGGTGCGTGGCCGGGTCCATTTCGGCGAAGATGCCGTATTCCGAGCGGATCTGCTCGAGTAGCGCCGGATCGCCGGTCAATCCCAGGAACCCCGAGTTATACCTGGCGAGGTAGTCCTGCAAGACCTGCGGGGTATCGCGCGCCGGATCGATGGTCACGAACGCGAGGGTGAGCCCCTTGGCACGCTCCCCGAGTTGCTGGAACACCCATTTCAGATCGGCCACCGTGGTCGGGCAAACATCCGGACAATTCGTATAGCCGAAAAACAGCAGGGTGGCCTTTCCAACCTGAGACTGCAGCTGAAAGGGTCTGCCAAACTGGTCGTCCAGGGTGAAGTCGGCCGCCAGGGCAGCGGGTTCGTAGGGAGTGCCGTGCCAATCCGGGGTAGGTGAGGCGCAGCTGACGAGCAGCCAACAGACGGCCGGGAGGATCAGGAATCGCATTGGATTCGGCGTGGGAAGGGCAAGCGTGATCGATTCTAACATCGATTGACGGCGGGCCGAGCCGAGGGCGGCGCGCGCAGGGGAAGGCGAGGAACGCCGATGAGGTTGGATTTTGCCGTTCTGTACTACTTATGACAAGTCACCCCGGCCAGGGGTATAATGGCAATCGCTCCGGATGGGGCCGGAGGGTGAGCGTTGAAGGCGGACATCGAACGATTCCTGGAGCACTTGCGGGTAGAGCGGCAGAGCGCCAGCAACACCATCTCAGCCTACCGCACCGACCTGCTGCAGTTCCAGCGGGTGCTCGCCGGGCAGGCCGGGGGGATCACCCAGCAGGCGGTGGCGGGCTATGCGACTTGGCTGCAGGGGAAGGGCTATACGCCGGCCACCGTGGCGCGCAAGATGGTGGCGGTGAGATCCTACCTGGGCTTCCTGGGAGTCGGGCAGGCATCCGGGTCAGCTGAGTTGATTTCCCAGCTGCAGCCGCCGCCGACCCCCCGCAAACCGCCCCGGGTGCTTTCGCCCGAGCAGTTCGAGAGCCTTCGAAGCGCGCCGGCCGGGCTCATGAACCCGCGCGGACAGCGAGACACTGCCGTGCTGGACCTGCTCTATACCACCGGAATGCGGGCCTCGGAGATCACCGAATTGGATCTGGAACACCTGGACTTAGAACTGGGTCGGATCCGCGTGCCCGGAGCGCGGGAGCTATCGCTGCCGCTGGGGGCGGCGCGCAGCTCGATTCGCAGTTACCTCGAGAACGGGCGGCCGCAGTTGGTGCGCCAAATCTCCGAGCGGGCGCTGTTCGTCAACCTGCGCGGCAAGCGGCTCAGCCGGCAGGGCCTTTGGCTGGTCGTCAAGCGCTGGGCACAGATGGCCGGCCTGGATGAGCACGTCTCTCCGCATTCCCTGCGCCACTCCATGGCGCACCTGTGGCTCAGTCAGGGGAAGAGCCGGCGCGAACTCCAGCGGACATTGGGGCTCAGCAGTCCGAGTGCCATCCGGGTACGACCGAAGCCGCGCCAGTGAAGACGGTGATGGACATCCCCTCCCGGGCAGAGATCGAGGCCGCCGCGCAGTTCCTGCTGGCAAGCACCGACGTCCGGCCCAAGATCGCACTGGTGCTCGGCTCGGGCCTGGGAGCCCTGGCGGAACAAGTCACCGGCGGAATCGACTTGCCGGCCGGCGAGATACCCGGATGGCCGGCCTCCACCGTAGAGGGGCATGCCGGTCGCGTGCGCCTGGGCCTGCTGGAAGGTCACCCAGTGATCGCGCAGCAGGGCCGGGTGCATTTCTACGAGGGGTACTCCATGCCCCGTATCGGATTCCCGATCCGAGTCATGCAGCAGATGGGTGTGGAAGTCTTGATCGCCACCAATGCAGCCGGGGCGGTCAATCCCGATTACCAGCCCGGTGATCTCATGCTGATCCGGGATCATCTCAACTTGCTGGGCATGGCGGGGGAGTCTCCGCTCCGCGGGCCGAACCTGGACGAGTTCGGGCCGCGCTTCCCGGACATGAGCGCGGCCTATGATCGCGGGCTGCTCGAGCTGGCACGCCAGGTGGCGGCGGAAGCCGGATTGCAGCTTCGGGAAGGAGTGTACGTGTGTCTGGCCGGTCCCTCATTTGAGACGCCGGCCGACCTGCGTTTCCTCCGAATGGTGGGTGTGGATGCCGTCGGCATGTCCACCGTTCCGGAAGTGACCATCGCACGGCACGGAGGCACCCGCGTGTTGGGGATCTCCGGCATCAGCAACAAGGCCAACCTGAATGGTGGCACACCCACCTCCCACGCCGAAGTCCTGCAGGCCGGGCAGGTGATCGGTCCGCGCCTGATGGCCCTGATCCAGGGTGTGCTTCGCCGGCTGTGAGTCATGGAACAGGCGCTGCTGATCATTGAGCAGTACCAGGGTTGGATCTACCTGGTCTTGGGCCTGGCCGGGCTGACCTACCTGCGTCTGACGCTGCATTGGTACGGCAGTTGGCGCCGGGCGGTTTTTGGGTTGGAGCGCGACCACGCCCTGGGGCGGTTGACTCGCTCCCTGGCGATGCTCACCTTCGTGGCGGTGGTGGCCCTGAGCACCTTTCTGGTGGCCACCTTTCTGGTGCCCGCCGTCCCGCTGGCCGCCCGCCCGACTCCCTTGCCCACCATCTCGCTGCTGCTCACCGTGACCCCCATCGGGACTCTGGCGGGCGAAGTCGGGGGAGCGCCTGCGGCGGCCGCCACTCCCGACCAGGCCGGATGCCTGAACACCGCGGCCACCATCACGTCCCCCCTCTCCGGAACCGAGCTGCGGGGGCGAGTGGAGATCGTCGGCACGGCCGACATTGCCAGTTTCGCGTTCTACAAGATCGAGGTGAGGTCGGCCGATCCCGATTCAACCTGGAAGGCGATCACCGCCGGAACGGAGACCCGAGAAGACGGCGTGCTGGGTCTTTGGGACGTCAGCTTGGTGGAGGCCGGGCGCTACTTCCTGCAGCTGGTAGTGACGGATACCGCCGGCAATGCGCCGATGCCCTGCGCGATCCAAGTGGATGTTCTGCCCCCGGAAGGCTAGCCGTGGGCAAGAGGAGCGATCGATTGAGTCGAGCTGAATCGAAGCCGTCGGAGCCCTCCATTCGCCCGGCCGTCTCCAGCGATATCCCCGGCCTGCTGGCGCTGGAGCACAACTACAGCACCGATCATGTCTGGCAGATGGGCTATCACCCCCTGGGGGAGGAAGTGAACATCGCCTTCCGTGAGGTGCGGCTGCCCCGGCTGATGCGAGTGATCTATCCCCGCAGTCAGGAGCGCTTGGCAGACGAGTGGACCCAGGCGGCGATCCTGCTGGTGGCCGAATCGGCCCAAGGGCTGCTGGGATATCTCATTCTGGCCCTCGGGCCGGCGCCTGAGACCGGCTGGGTTACGGATTTGGTGGTCGACCTGCCCCACCGCCGCCAGGGGGTGGCCACCGGGCTGCTGGGAGTGGCCCGCCGCTGGTGCCTGGAGCAGGGCGTGGCGCGGATGGTCCTGGAGATGCAGAGCAAGAACTTCCCCTGCATCTGCCTGGCGCGCAAGCTCGGATTTGTACTTTCCGGATACCACGATCGCTACTATCCCGATCAGGACATCGCCCTGTTCTTCACGCTGAATCTGAGGTGATTCGACCTCTCTGACGATGGAGCAACTCCTTCTAGCCGGCCTGCTGGTAATCAACCAGATCCTGAACGCGGGGAACGCGGTCACGGCGTTCTCACTGCTGCTCTACGCGCTGACCTTCAATCCGCGCGAGCGAACCGCCCGGATTCTGGCATTCCTGCTCGGTTGCGTCAGCGTGACCTACTTCGCCGAAGTGCTGGCCGGCACGGCCGTGCTGGAGGCTGAGCGAGAGGTCTGGCTGCGGCTGCAGTGGGTGGGTATCAGTTTTGTGCCCGCCTCCTATATGCATTTCTCCGATGCGCTGCTGGCGGCCACCGGGCGACCTTCGCGGGGCCGACGACGGTTGCTCATACGGGTCGCCTACTTGCTGAGCGCCCTGAGCCTGGCGGCGGTGGGGTATACCGATGGACTGGTCGACGGGCTGCGCATGGTTGGCGGGGCCGGTCACCTGATCGCCGGCGCGTACTTCTTCGCCTTCGTGCTGTTCTTCCTCGCCAGCGCGGCCTTCACCGCCCGTAATTTCTGGAGGGCCTATCAGCGCTGCCTCACCCGGGTGAGCCGTCGCCGGATGGCCTACCTGGCGTTCGGGGCACTGGCCCCCTTCCTGGCCAGCTTCCCCTTCTTGACCCTGGCCGACGAATGGGCCATCCGCTTGCCCCTGCTGAGCTGGTCGCTCCTGGCTGTGGTCAACATGCTGGTGGCCGTTCAGTTGGTCATGATGACCTATGCGGTGGCCTACTTCGGGGTGAGCTTCCCGGATCGGGTGGTCAAGAGCCGCCTCTTTCAGTGGATCCTGCGCGGGCCGGTGGTGGCCTCTTCAGTGCTGGCGGTGACCGTGGTCGTCAACCGGGTCGCCCGGCTGCTTGGAGCAGAGGACAGCCGGGTGGTCCCGTTTTCGATGGTGGCCACGCTGTTGTTGCTGCAGTTTGTGATCACGCTGGTCCGGCCGTCTATCGAGCGCTGGTTTTTCTACGGCCAGGATCGCCGCGACATGGCCCGGCTGCACCAACTGGAGGAGCGCCTGCTCACCTCCGGCGACCTGCGCCAATATCTGGAATCGATCTTGAACGCGGCCTGCGACCTGAGCGGGGCACCCTCGGCCTTTGTGGCCGTGGTCGGACAGGAGGGCATGGAACTGGAGGTGGCGGTTGGCCCGGAGGACCCGCTGCGCGGCTCGGCCGAGCTCTCCCCGTTGTTGGCTTCCGAAGACATGGTTCAACTGGAGGGTCTGGGGGCGCTCTACCGCTGGGAGCGGCACTGGTTGATACCTCTGCACCGCCCGGACCAGGAGCAGGTGCTGGGGATCATGGGGCTGCAGTTGGAGTCCAGCGAGCTTGCCCTGGATGAGGCCGAGAAGCTCTCGCTGCGCCTATTGACCGAGCGGGCCACGGTCGCCCTCACCGATCGGCAGCTGCAGCGCGAGGTGTTCTCGGCGGTGGACCGCCTGGTGCCGGAGATGGAGGCCTTGCAGGAAATCCGGGCCGCCGCCCGCTACCGCGGCACCGACGCCTTCACTGCGCCGATCCAACGGCTGCATTTCGAGCAGGATTTTGTCAACCTGGTGCGCCAGGCGCTCGGTCACTACTGGGGTGGGCCCCGGCTGACGCGCAGCCCGCTGCTGGGACTGCGGATCGTGCGCGACGCGGTGGATTCCCACGACGGGAATGCCGTCAACGCCTTGCGCTCGATCATCCGGACCGCCATCGATCGGGTTCGCCCGGAGGGAGAGCGGCGCCTTACGGCCGACTGGATGCTGTACAACATCCTGGAGATGAAGTTCCTGGAGGGCCGCAAGGTGCGGGATGTGGCCATGCGGCTGGCCATGTCGGAGGCCGATCTATACCGCAAGCAGAAGGTGGCCATCGATTCCGTCGCCCAGACCATCGTGGAGATGGAGCGGGAGGCGCTGCAGAACGGAGGCGGGGGGGAATAGCCGATTGCTTGCACTTTCACTTGAATTGCCTATGCTAGCTTCGGTCGGCAATGGTGCAAGCCTCGTACTGTGCGATGAGGTGTTTGGAATGGACTGGGGAGAGGGTTTTCGGCAGGGGGGAGGTGGCAGCCCACCGCCACCGGACGAGTCATGGTGGGCCGAAGTTCTGAAGGAAGAGGGGCCGCCGGGGGGCGTGCCCCGCGAGGAACGAAGCTACCGGCGGGCCGCCGAGCCAGGTACCGAAGCGGATTGGGCCTGGGCTGCCGAGCTCTATGCTAACGACGAGGTCATCGAGCTGCCGGTGATCGGCTCCAATCGTGGCGGACTGTTGGTGGAGGCCCGCACCCTGCGCGGTTTTGTACCCGTCTCGCACCTGCTGGATTTCGAGGCAACTGCGGCTGAACAGGACCGCCAGCCTTTGCTGGCGGCCTATGTGGGCGCCAGGCTGTGCCTGAAGGTGATTGAGCTCGACAGCGGTCGAGGGCGCCTGGTGTTGTCCCAGCGGGCGGCCCAGTCTGGCCCGGGCCAGCGTCAAAAGCTGCTCACCAGCCTGAGGCCGGGCGAGGTGGCCAGCGGGGTTGTCACCAACATCACCCGCTTCGGCGTCTTCGTGGATTTGGGGGGCCTGGAGGGCTTGATCCATGTCTCCGAGCTCTCCTGGGGCAGAGTGCGGCACCCCCAGGATGTAGTGGCTTGCGGACAGCAAATCCGGGTGAAGGTGCTCTCGGTCGAGCGCGAACACTGTCGGGTGGCGCTCAGCCTCAAGGAGCTACTCCCGGATCCCTGGGAGAGGGTCGCCGAGCTGCATGCGGTGGGAGATGTGGTGGAAGGCGTGATCACGAACGTCGTACGCTTCGGCGCGTTCCTCGGCCTGCCGGAAGGCCTGGAGGGTCTGATCCACATCTCCGAGCTGGGCGAGGGGAGCCTGCTGCACCCGCGCAACGCGGTACAAGAAGGGGATCGGGTGCGGGCTCGCATCATCCATCTCGACCCGGCCGCTCGCCGGCTGGGCCTTAGCCTGCGCCAGGTGGAGGCAGGATCCGAATCGGGTTCCATCCCTATCCTCGCATGAACTCCCTGAGTGATTCCCCGAGCCCCCAGGTTGCAGGGCCGGGCCTGCTGCGCCGCGGCCTGCAATACCTGGATGAGCTGGGCGCCCTGCTGATGGCCGCGCTGGGGGCGCTGACTCTGCTTGGAATGTCAAACCTCACCCGGGGGACCCTGATCGACTTGTGGGTGCGTTTGCTGCGGGGCGCACTGGGCTGGGGTGCGCTGGCGGTCGCGCTTGGCTTATTGGGCGGCGCCTACCTGCTGCTGCGCCGGGAACGGCTGCAGCTGAATGGCGCCGCCTGGCTGCGGTTGATCGGGATCGAAGTCTTCCTCTTCGCCTGCCTGGCGCTGCTGACACTATTGGACGGGCTCTCTTTGCCGCGGGCTGAGGTCGGCGAGGGCGGCGGCGTGGTCGGATGGGGGCTTGCCACCCTGCTCAGCGGCGTCCTGGGAACCTGGGGTCGCTGGCTGGTTCTGCTGCCGGTGGCCGCCCTCTCGGGCTACTATACTTTCCGATCGCTGCCGTTGGGAGAATGGGTGAGCGGCCTGGGGCGACGCCAGCGGATCCCCCTGGCGCCCGCCGCGCACGAGCCGGCCGAGGAACAACCCATCCAGGTCTTGGCGCGGCCCCGGAGCCGGCCACAAGGGACGCTGCGGCCGCAGCCGCTGCCTCGTCAATTCCGCAAAGACTTCAAACTGCCGGAGGGCCCGGCGGCGGCTGCGGCCAGCCCGAAGGCGCGGGACCCGCGCCTTCCCTCCCTGGATCTGCTGGGTCGCGGCGAGGGCGGGCAGGTCACGGCCAAGGAGATCAACCAGACCGCCGGATTGATCGAGAAGACCCTGGCCGAGTTCGGACTGCCCGCCAGAGTGGTCGACTTCCGCTCAGGGCCGGCGGTGACACAGTACGCCCTCGAACCGGGCACCATCGAGCAGACCGGGCCGGACGGGGCGGTGCGCCGCAATAAGGTGCGCGTATCGCAGATCTCGGGCTTGGCCAACGACCTGGCCCTGGCGCTCTCGGCCTCGGCGCTGCGCATCGAAGCCCCCGTCCCCGGGAAGGCCTTCGTCGGAATCGAAGTGCCCAATCGCCAGGCGGCGTTGGTTCGCCTGCGCCCCATCCTGGAGTCGACTGCTTTTCAACGGGTGGGTTCCAGCCTGGCGATCGCCCTGGGCAAGGACGTCGCCGGTGCGCCGGTGGTCGCGGATCTGGCCAACATGCCGCACCTGCTGATCGCCGGCACCACCGGCTCGGGCAAGTCGGTGTGCATCGCCGCCCTGGCGACTTGCCTGGCCATGAACAATTCCCCCGAAACCCTGCGCATGGTCATGATCGACCCCAAGCGGGTCGAATTGCTGCGCTTCAACGGACTGCCCCATCTGTATGGGAAGGTCGAGACAGAGCTCGACCGCATCGTCGTAATCCTGCGCTGGTGCATGCGCGAGATGGACGCTCGCTACCGCTTGCTGGAAGAGGCCGGGGCGCGTGATATCCAGAGCTACAACCGCAAGATCAGCCGGCGCCGCGGCGCCCTCCCAATGCCTCGCATGGTGGTCCTGATCGACGAATTGGCCGACCTGATGATGATGGCCCCCGATCAGACCGAGCGTTCCCTGGTGCGGCTGGCGCAGATGGCCCGGGCCACCGGGATTCACCTGGTGGTCGCCACCCAGCGGCCCAGCACCGATATCCTCACCGGGTTGATCAAGGCCAATTTCCCGGCCCGCATTGCCTTCGCGGTCGCTTCCGGCGTGGATTCGAGGGTGGTGCTCGACTCGCCCGGGGCGGAGACCCTGCTGGGCAGGGGTGACATGCTGTTCCTGGCGCCCGAGGTGGCTGCGCCGGTTCGCTTGCAGGGCGTGCTGGTCGATGATCAGGAGATCGCCCGGGTGGTGGACACCTGGAAGAACCAGCCGGCCGACCGCGAGCCGGCCCCTTGGGAGGATTTCCTGGTCCGTCAAGAGGCGCTGGAGGACCGGGACGAGATCCTGGAACAGGCCATCGAGCTGGTCTCACGGGTGGGGGAGGCCAGTGCCTCGATGCTGCAGCGCCGGCTGCGCATCGGCTATCCGCGGGCCGCCCGCTTGCTGGACGAACTGGAAGAGCTGGGGGTGGTCGGGCGTCCGCAGGCCGGTGGCCGGACCCGGGAAGTGCTCATCGAGGACGGCGAGGACCCGCTCGAGCCCGAGCCGGATGGGCCGGAAGCGGACGGCTCGCCTTGACGCGCCCTGGTCGGGGGGTTAGCATTGCCGGGCCTGGATGGAGCCCATGACACCCGCCAAGGAAACGGCTCAGCCGAGGCCCACCTCGCTGAGCGATTTTTTACGCCTGCACATGAAGGGCCTGCTGGACGCGGTGGGTGGCTTCCTCAACCGGCTGGGTCTGGCTCCCATGAGTCTCACCCTCTTTGGTCTGGCCGGACACGTGGTCGCCGCAGTCGTCCTGGCCGGCGGCAACATGCTGGTGGGCGGGCTGCTCCTGCTCTTCATGGCGCCGGTGGATGCGCTGGACGGCACCATGGCCCGCCTGCGCGGGCAGCCCTCCAGTTTCGGTGCGTTCGTCGACTCGGTCACCGACCGCTACTCCGAGATGCTCATGTTCTGCGGTCTGCTGATCCACTTCCTGCGCCAGGGGGACGCCCCGACCTCGGTGCTGGT
>Ga0326597_10012563_pt1 | contig 11167 bp, 5 predicted proteins | sample RVTome_12_FD_203789 | JGI IMG/M metagenome (GOLD analysis project Ga0326597, IMG submission 203789) | Soil microbial communities from uranium-contaminated site in the Upper Colorado River Basin, Wyoming, United States - RVT100D185 | ecosystem: Environmental > Terrestrial > Soil > Contaminated >... | reverse complement strand
CGATTCCCCGAAGTACGTTCCAAGCAAGGTTCCAGGAGGTGGCGAAGAAATGCCGGATCTCTGGAAAATCGCGCCCGGCCTGGAGGATCTCGCCGCTCATCCGTAGCGCAGTCGACCAGCGGCCATCGGGCGGCTCCTCGAACAGCGCAGGATCCGCGGCGACGATCGACTCCAGCTCCGCCCGCTCCGCCCTCGTCCGCTGCAGGTCCCGAACCGCCTCGAGTGAGGACAGCGATTCGGCCAGCACCCTTGCCCGCGACAGTGAGCGGGCGCGAAGTCCGGCGATCTGGGCAGCGCTCTCGGCCGCGGGTTCGGTTTCCAGCAGGGCCAACTCCCGCAGCGCGCTGGCATGGTTGCCGCTCCTCAGGTGCTCCTCGGCTCTGCCGATGGCGAGCGCAACCCGCTGTTTCGCTCCCGCCGAGACCTGTTGTCGGTCCACCTCCGCGGCCGTCCGTTCGCGGCCGATCAAGAACCCCATGATGATCAGGAACAGCAGCAGGAAAGACGACACGGCGATCGTGCCGGGCCGCCGGCGTGCCCGCCGGACGAGGCGGGACAGCCCGTTGCGCGGGTCCACGGAGATCGCCTCATGCTTGAGGAAACGATCCAGATCGCCGGCCAGCTCGGCCGCGCTTCCATAGCGGTCCCGGCGATCCGGCTCCAAGCAATGTTCGACGATCAGCCGCAGATCCAGAGGACAATCGCGCGCGCATTGCGCCAGTGGAACGGGGCGGCACCGCTCGGCGGCGCGGAGGATCTCGCTGCTGCTGGTCCCCTCGCAGGGCGGCGCCAGTGCGATCAGTTCGTAGAGCGTCGCTCCCAGCGAGTACAGGTCGCTTCTCGCATCCACCAGGGCACGGTCGCCCGCGAGCTGTTCCGGGCTCATGTAGGCCGGGGTCCCCAGAAAGCCCCCGCTGCGGGTCAGCGTGGCCAAGGTCTCGTCCCGGGCCAGGCCGAAGTCGGCCAGGTACACCTTGCCGTTCCGGTCGAGCAGGAGGTTGGCCGGTTTGATGTCTCGGTGCAAGATGCCCTGTTCGTGCAGCACCGCCAGCGCGTGCGCAACCTGCAGGCCGATCCAGGCCGCCGTTTCGGCGTGGGAAGCCGGCTCGTCCGGCGCCCCCAGATCCTCGGGAGCGTCCCGATCGCAGCTTGCGCCATCCGCGTCCCCGACGACGCCGCGGGCCGCGGCCAGGAAATCGGTTCGCCGGAGGGGCTCGGATTGTTCCCGGAGCCGGGCCAGGACCTGGTCGAGCGAGCCGCCCTCGACCCGTTTCATCGCCAGGCAGGGGATGCCCTCCTCGAAGTGGAGCCCGTAGATCGGGAGGATCCCGGGGTGCTGCAGTTTCGCCGCGATCCGGAACTCGCGCTTCAGCCGCTCCTCGTCCTCCGAGCCGACACCGAAACACCGATGGTAGACCTTCAGCGCCACGGTTCGGCCGAGGAGTTCGTCACGCGCCTGATAGACGATTCCGAGGCCGCCCCGCCCCAACTCCCGCTCCAGCAGAAACGGTCCGATGCGCCGGGGACTGGTCCAGAACTCGCTCATCGTTCGAGCCACTCCGCACACGAAAACAGCATCATCGACCGCAACGAGCTCGGGATGTTCCAGGCCGCCAGGGTCGCCTGGATCCGTGAGCGGGCCAGCTCCAGCTCTCCGCGTTCGGCTTCACATCTGGCGAGCGCGAATTCCATTTCGGGGTCGGGACCCAGGAGCGCGCGCACGTCCCGCAGCGTGGCCTCCGCCACCTGGAGCTGGCCGGCGGCGGCCAGAAGGAGTGCCGAAATGCGGCGGACCTGCAGCGCAGGATGAGTGGCTGCCGTGCTGCTCAGCTCTTCCACGGCCGCCGGTGTGGATTCCCGGGCCAGGACGCACAATCGCTCGATCTCGCGTCGGACGAAGGTCTCCGATGCGCTCTCTCCGAGCCGAACGCGCCCCCAGTCGCGGATGCCCCCGCCGTTGGCGTTCAAGATGTGCCCCAGACGATCTCGGACGGGTCCGCTTCGATGCTGCAGGATCTGCTCGGCCCGTTCCACTCTAAAGGTCTCATTCCCGAACCAGTACTCCGCAGGCCGCTGCAAGGGCCTGCTTAGGCGGACCTCGTCCAGAACGATTGCGGCCTTCAGGAGCTTCGAGACGAGCGCGGGACCGGGACTCCTCGTCTCCAGCAGCAATGTGACAGCCAGGATGAAATTCACCTCCTGGGGTCCCCATTCTCTGATGCGGCCTTGGTGGAATCGAGGCGGAGGGCCGAAGCGGACTGCGGTCAACACCGATAGGACCAGAAGATCGGAAGCTGTGGTGCTCTCCAGCAGTTCCTCGATCCAGATCCGAACCTCTGGTCGTTCGATCAGATGCCCGGCGACCTCCGCCGCCGTCACCGCGAACTGCTCGTCCGGCTCCAGGTTCTGCAGCAGCCTGGCGAGAGGCAGCACGTCCGGCTCGTGCCAGCGCGCCAGCATCTTCACTGCCAGTGAACGGCCAAGCAGCAGCGCGCGATCGTCCGCCAGCGCCAGCGCGCGCAGTGCCGGGGCCGCGCGCCGATCATCGAGATGAGCGAGCAGCCGAGCGGCGATGAGGATCTCGCACCGGTCCTCAACGAATCGGCCGGCGGAGAGCAATGCCTCGAGCCGCGCCTCCGCCCGCATGCGCAGGTCCGGATCGCCCAGCACCGCGAGCGAGAAGAAGGCCATCCCGCTGCGGCATTCGACCGCATCCATTGATCCGGAATCGTCGACTTCCAGGCCTTCGAATCCAGGCTGGTCCTCGAGCCTCATGGTCTCCGTTTGGTTGCCGGATGAGTAGTATTTGCGCGAAACGGACGAACCGAACCACCGGTCCTGTCCGCTGCTCATCCACTCATTCCAGCGGTCGTGGATCCGCTGGATCCACCGCCGGTCACCGGACAAGGCGCCGCACAACGCGATCTGTCTCGAGAGATTCGCATCGGCCCCCTCGTACCGTTCCAGCAATTCCTCCGTGAATCCCGCGGGATCCGTCGCGAGGACGGCCGCGAAGAGCGCCTCCAGGACCTCAGGAACCGTCTCGGTCAAAAGCAGTTGCCGGATGAGCGGTTCGTCTTCCGGCCGGGCGACGCCACTCTCGACCTCCAGGCTCCACTCGCGGACCGCCTTCGCGCGGACCTCGGGATCCGGGTGGAGCAGGCCCGCGGCGTGCCGCGCCGCCGACTCCGCGGCCTGCAGGCGTTGTCGAAGTTGCGTGATCTCGGCCAGCCGCCCCTCGAGCTCGCTCAGGGCAGCCAGACCTTTCGCGGCGTCTCGCAGTCGGCCCTGCGCCAGCGACTCCGTGGTCGAGAGCAGCGCCGCGGAAACGCTCGCGTTCCACTGCCTCTCCAGTTCCTCGCGGGTTGCCTCCACCTCGGGCAGCCCGTCCGCGTCCAGTGTCAGAAGCCGCAGCAACGACTCCGCGCGCGGGAGCGCCTCTGCGCCGAGTGCGGCCTCGACGGCACCGATCCGCTCCCAGGCGAGCGCGCTGCGTCGAGCCTGCCGCTCGGCCTCCCCGGCGGCCCGTTCGGCGCGCAGATTCAGGAACCATGCGCCCAGCGCGAGCATCAGCAACCCGGCGACACCGATCAGCGCGACCCGGCGGCGATGCTGTTTGAGCTTCCGTCCCCAGCGCGAGACCTTGCTCGTCCCACTGGCCGTGACCGCCTCGAAGCGCAGCACCCGGCGCAGGTCGGCGGCCAGCGCCCCCGCGGTCGGGTAACGCCGGGCCGGGTTCTTGGCCATCGCCACCGAGAGCACCTTTTCCAGATCACGCGGAATGGCTGGATTCAGCCGGCGCGCGGCCGGCGGGTCATCCCACTCCACCGCCCGGAACACATCGGCGATGCGGTTCCCGGCGAACGGAAGGCGCAGCGTCAGCAGGTGGTACAGCGTGGCCCCCAGCGAGTAGACGTCGGTCCGCCCGTCTACCGGAATCCGGCCGGTGAGGATCTGCTCGGGACTCATGTAGGCCGGCGTCCCCGCGAAGGTCGAGCCGCCGGTGACCGCGATTCCCGGGCGGTCCAGGCAGGACAATCCGAAGTCGAGCAGGCGGGCCCGGCCGGCGGCATCGATCAGCACGTTGCCCGGCTTGATGTCCCGGTGGATCACCCCCGCGGCGTGAGCGAACTCGAGCGCTTCGGCGACCTCGGCGCCGGCGCGGGTCGCGAACTCGATCCAGGCCTCTTCCCCTCGGCCCTTGGCGAACAACGAGGGAGCCGCCACTGCGTCGGACGCGCGGGCCTCGCGACCGAGCGCGCGGCGCAAATCCTCCGGGCTCAAGCGAAACGGGTCGGCGTCCGACAACTCGGCCAGCAGTTGCTCCAGAGAACGGCCCTTGACATATTCCATGGCCAGGAACAGCCTCCCGTCCGCCTCGCCGGCATCCAGCACGGTCACGATCCCCGGATGATCGAGTCCGCCCATGATCTTCATCTCGCGCCGAAAACGCTGGACGTTCTGCGGGTTGAAACCATGCGCGATGGGCAACGTCTTCAGCGCGACGATTCGTCTGAGGCCCTCTTGTTCGGCCAGGTAGACGATGCCCATGCCGCCCCGACCGAGCTCTTCCAGGATCCGATAGCGGCCGATCACCTGCGGCGCGGCAGACGTCCCGCCGCCGCCGGCGGCTCCGTCCGGAGAGAGCGCCTCGGAGAGCGCATGGAATTCATCGATCCACCGCCGCAGTTGGCCCGCCTTGGCTCCGAAAGGACGGCAGTACGGTTCCGGATCGGGTGCGGCGCCGCGCTCGTGCGCCTCGACGTAGGCGTCCAGGGCCGTCTCGAGTTCGGCCTCGCCGCCCGTTGACTTCCGACCTCGCGAGTCCATCTCGGCCGTCATGCTAGCTCCCCGGGTGACTCATTCCTTGCGAGCAAGCACGTAGACGGGACGGATGCCAACGTCGCAGCGGGCTTCGTCTGCGCCGATCCTCAGGATGCGGGCGGAACGGGCCTCGAGGAGGCCGGCGGCGTAGGAGCCGCCACGAAGGGTCAAGCGGCCGTACCCGCCAGGTTCGTATCGCTCGGTCATGAAGCGACCATGTGAATCCATGCTGCGATGATGCCGGTCGCCACACAGCTCCCGGACATTGCCCGCCATGTCATGCATGCCGAAGGCGTTGTGCCGGCGCCGGCCGACCCGATCGGGCACGAGGGCGGCGCCCTCCAACGCGGGGAGCAGCACCTCGAATTGGTCGAGTTCCTCCGGAGCGGTCGGAAACCACCAGGCCGTCTCGGTGCCTGCGCGACAGGCGTACTCCCATTCATGGTCGAACGGAAGCCTCAGGCTGAATCGCTCCAGCACCGGGACTGCTCGAGCTGCCGAAACCGACTCCAGCGGATAGGCGTCGTCGATCTCCCCGCGCTCGAGCATGCCGCCCGAGGCGAAGGTGCTCGGATTGCGCCCGGCGAGTCGCAGCCACTGGCCCTGAGTCAATTCAGTGCGGGCGATCAGGAATGCACCGACCTTGCCCGTCACGAGTTCTTCACCGCGCGCAATCCGCGCTTCCCAGTTTGGCGCCTGCCTGTCGGTGCTCTGCGAGCCCAGCGTCACCTTCGCGGCGGGAATCAGCACGAAGACGATCCCAGTCGACCCGTCGAAGCGCCAGTCACCGGTGCCGGGGTTCCGCTCCGGACGCTCGCCGCTGGGAACGTGCCAGAACTCGTGGAGTTCGGTGCCAGCATTGCGGCCCAACGGGACGAGATCCGGCCATGGGCTGAAATCCAGGCCGGCATATCGATCCTGTTGCCTGGGATCCTCGAGCTCAGCCCGAAGTTCCTCCCAGGAACCTCGGTGCACTTCCAACTCCTGATCCATGCGCCGCGTCATGTCCAGGTAGCGCTCCAACGCCGGGATCGAGACCCGCTCGGTTCCTTCGTGGTCGAGAGCGCGAAGCTGTTCGCAGAGCTTCTGTAGATGCTCGGCCCAGTACAGGCCGTCCCGTTCCACGGAGCCGGCCCCTGGGGACTCCCGCCAGGCGTCGCTGGTGACGAAGGGGTATCGGGCAATGCTGGCCTGAATCGCGTTCACCTGCCCGAGCAGCTCCGCTCTGCGCTCCGCCTGCTCGCCCGCGGCCTGCTGCTCGAGATCCTCGACCCAGGCGCGGCGAGGATCCGGGCCGGCCGGGAGTTCCGCGACCTCGTCGGAGAGCGCCCGTTCGTAGTCGGGAAGCTGCCCGTGGAGCTGGCGCGCCTCCTCCAGAAGGTTCTCGATCGCAGGGAGCTTGGCGGGATCCAGCGGAAACAGGCTCTTCCATTCCCGCTGCAGCTCCTCGAGACGCTTCTGGTCCAGCTCCCGGTTCGCGCGCAGCCGTTGGACCTCCTTCTCCTGCGCCAGCGCGGTGGCCTCGTTCCGCTGGTGGCGCAGGGTCTGCATCGACACCAGCGTGATCACCAACGTGACCACCAAGGCGAGCCCGATCGCGGCGGCCGCGGCGCGGTTGCGGGAGACCAGCTTGCGAAGCTCGGCCCACAGTCCGGTCTCGTACGCCCGCACGACCCTCCGTTCGAGGTGGGCGCGCAAATCGGAGGCGAGCGCCTCCATGCTCCCGTAGCGCCGCTCGATCTCGCGCTCCATGGCCTTCTCGCAGATCGCGACTAGCTCCGGCGGCGTTCCGGAGCGCACCGAAGCGATCGGCTCCGGTGGACCCTGCATGACCCGGGCATGGATCGCGCGCGCCGAAAGCCTCGCGCCTTCGGGCAGGTACGGCATGCGGCCCGTGAGCAGGTGGTACAGGATCGCGCCCATGGAGTAGACGTCCGAGGCCGGGCCGATGCGCGCAATCCGGCCGAAGGCCTGCTCCGGCGACATGTAGGCCGGCGTGCCGACCACGTCCCCGTCCATGGTATGCAGCGGCGAATCGGGCGCGTCGGACGCCACCTCGTGCCGCTCCGAACGGATCACCGACTCGCTCTGAGCGGGCACGATGCGCAGGTCGCGGCGGTCTTCGTGGCCCAGCACCCGCGCCAGGCCCCAGTCCATGACGTACGCTTCGCCGTAGCGGCCCACCATGATGTTGGACGGCTTCAGGTCGCGATGCAGCACTCCCTTGGCGTGGGCGTAGCTCATCGCCTCGCAGGTCCGCAAGAGCACCGAGACGCCCCGCGTGAGGTTCCAGTCCGGATCGCCGGAGGAGATCCGCTCGATGATGCACTGGAAATCCTCCCCCTTGACCAGCTTCATGGTGAAGTACACCCGCCCGGAGGAATCGATGCCGATCTCATGGACCGGCGCGATGCCCGGGTGGTCGAGCTGCGCATGGACCTGAGCCTCCTCCAGGAAGCGGCCCAGCGTGCGCGGATCTGCGCTCGGCGTATCGGAGTCGGCGTCGCGGACCGAGCGCTCGCGCATGACCTTGAGCGCCACGCGCCGCCGCGCGTCGCGGTCGATGGCCTTGTAGATCACGCCCATTCCGCCGCGGGCGATCTCTCCCTCGACGACGTAACGCGACCAGGCCCCGGTGCGGGAGCGAAGCTGGGCGAGATACGCCTCCCAGGCGTCGGCCTGTTCGAGGTCGCCCCCGACCACCGCCAGCGAGCCGCCGGTGCCGTCCGCCTCCGAGAGCAGGCGAGAAAGGACGGAGTACTCCTCCAGGCAGCGCCCCAGTTCGCCGGCATGCTGGGGGTGTTTGGCGCAGAGTTCGCCGAGCAGGCTGTGGCGAGCCTCGGGCTTCGCGGCCAGCAGACTCTGGAACAGCGACTCGAACTCTGCCTGCCGCGCGCGGTTGGTCGGAGCATCCGACTCGATCGGTCCCTTCATGGGTGCTCCTGCCCGCTCGAGGCCGCGACGGTGACGGGAAGCTCGAGAATGACGCCGGCTCGGCACAGCCGAACGGAGACCGTGGCGCCCGCGCCGGCGGCCCGAACACAGGCCCCCAGATCGGCCTGGTTCCGAACGGGCTCATCGTCGATGGCCAACAGCTCGTCATCGACTTGGATCCCGGCCCGCTCGGCGCTCCCGCCCGGCTCGACCGACTCGACGCGCATTCGCGTGTCCTCGGTTGCATCCACTGCCTGCAGCCCGACGATTGGCTGGCCCTCATGCACCGGGGCGGGCGCCTCGCTCCCGCCCGTGTCATCAAGGTAGGTCGGGGAAGGCGGACTGAACAGGAATGCGAAAGATACCACGGAACAGTAGAGCGAGAGCGGCCCCCCGTACGCCGACTGCTCTTGCCACAACAATGCTCCCTGGCGCTTGCTGAGGCTGATCACGTGGAGTGAAAACCCCTCCTGGATCTTCTCGATGCGAGGGAAGTCGCTCATCACTAGCCAAACGTTTTCCTGCTTCAGCCAAGGGACTGTAGGCGCAATCAAGAGAAACCTCACCGTTGATTCGATCAACTCTGGATCACTCACCTTCAGGATGATCACAGGGTCCTGCGGGAAACGCGCCTTGTTGGTGACATCATCTCGCGTCGGGGGATCCTCGGTCACCGGCCGGAGAGACAGTGATTTACCAGCGCCACGCAAGCGACTCATCAAGGTCCATACAGACTCCGAGAACCAGAGCGTTCCATCATGGATGGCGCATGACGGGGTGAACGACCAACAGGGGAAGCCGTATTGATCCAGGGAAGACATCTCGAGTGTGAGCATTCGGATACCGCCTGGCGTTTGCTTCTGAAGGATCTCATAGGTGACTTCCTCACCCATGGAGAGGGGCTCTTCCGGAGTCCCTCCGATCAACACCTGTGCGGTGCCTGGTCGCAAGTCAGTGGATTCATCGCCCGGCGGGCGGAGTGACGGACCGAACGCACTCTGAGCGGCGGTCTGGGCCGCGTTCAGCAGCCGCGCCTGGTCCCGTACCGGAATGCGCAACAGAATCTCCGGAAACGCCCAGGACGTCGGCAGCTCACATTGGAGCGTACCCCCAGGGCCGATCGAGGCAGCGATCTCCTTGAGCAGCTCCCATGCCTCGCTCTCGTCACCGTCCTCCGCGACGTTGATGCCGGCGTCGCCCAGCGACTCTTCGACCACCTCGAGCACTTTCAACCAGTCGATGTGATCGGCCAGCACGAAATCGGAGTCGACCAGGACCCGCTCCGCAAGCGACGGATCCGGCTCCAGGACGTCGAACAGTCGCAGCAACCCAAAGCGCTCTTCCGGCATCAATAGCGCCATGGACTCGCGAAGGTCACGGTCGATGATGCTCACGGCCGCTCCAAACCCGCGCAGGGTGTGGAGTCCCAGCTCTCGGGTGACTTGTGCGCCGGGCACCAGTTCGAGCGGCAGCAGCAGGCGGGCAAGCGCGATGTATGCCTCGAAAACCGTGTCACCCTCCTCGATCAGGGCGCGCCAGCGGATGAAGTCGTCGTCTTCCGTGAGACGCCGCGGTTGCGGGGAGCGCTCGCCGAGTGCATCGCGCAGCCTCAGCAGGTTCCGCGAGTTCTCCGCGATCAGGACGCGGTCATCGAACGCCGCCAGGGTGAACAGCTCCGCCTCTCCCGCAAAGCAGCGTTTTACCTCGTGACCGTCCAGGACTTCCGCTTGGAAGCTGAGTTCTGATCCGAGCAGTTCGGTGAGGGCCCTGAGCGTGCGCGCCGGCTCGGAGGAGCGCACCGACAGCCAGAACGAGACGGGCCCGCCCTCGCCTTGCAGCACCCCCGCGCCGAGTCCCAGCAGTGCGCCTTCGAGATCGAGTTCGAGATCCCGCAGCGAGTAGGAATCCAGCTCGAAATCGAGGTCCGCGGCTCGCTCACCGAGCAGCGACAGCGCCCGCTCCCAAAGCGGCGCCAGGAAGGGCGCCACCTCGTCGCTCGAGACCATCGAGATCAGCCGCAGATCGGGGCCCTTCTCGAGCGCCTTGGCAAGATCCAGATGGACGTAAGCCAACGCGCTCTCCGGCAGCACGTCGAGTAGCGGGCGCCCGGACTCCTCCGCCGCGGTCGCTTCCGGCTCGAGGCAAAGCACGACGAGCACACCCAGCAGCCACCTGAGTTCCATGACGCAACCTCCGACCATTCCCGGCGAACGGACCCACCCGGCGCCTTCCTGGAGCCGCAGTCTAGCGACCAGACGCGGGTTCGAACACTTGCTGAGCCCGCTCCGGGGCAAAGCGATTCCAGAATCCGGCAGGGCCCCGGCGCAGCGGGCCTGCTTCTGGAGCATCATGATCAGGTTGCCAAGGGCTGTGCCCGACATGGACGCATTCGCCCGGGCGCTCGACAAAAGACTGAAGCCGGCCCCTCATTCGCCGACGCGCCGTTGGTCGCGTCTCCACGCTTGCTCCACCTGTCCCCCCATCTACCCGATCCCCCTCCCGCGCCTTTCGACGCGGGCCGAACAGCGCCGCCTTGGTCGAGGCCCCACTTGCCTCAGGCAGCGCTTTTGCTGTCACCACCCTCGCGCCGCGCCGTCCTTCTCCTGCACCCCCTCTCCAGCCGGGCGCCGGAAGGACCAGCATGCCCGGATCGCATCTGCCGAGAGACGACTTCGACGGCCCCTGGAAGGAAGTGCTCCGTTGCTTCTTCAGGGAGTTCCTCGCCCTCTGCGTGGAAGACCTCCACGCCGCGATCGACTGGAGCGTGACCCCGGAGTTCCTGATGCAGGAGCTGCGCGCGCTGGCGCCGGAGGCGGGAGCCCGGAAGGGAATCGTCGACCTCCTGGCGCAGGTCCATCTGCTGAGCGGCGGGCCCGTGCGCATCCTGTGTCACATCGAAGCGCAGGCGCAGCGCACGGACGACATTGCCAGCAGGATGTTCCGCGACCATTGCCGGCTGTCCTCGGCACCGGCTGCGACTTCCGCTTCCGGGTCATCAAGCTCCTGGACTACCTTGGCCTCGAGCGTGAGCTGGAGGCGTCCGCCAATCCGTTCGCCCAGGTGATCCTGACCCAGCTGGAACTCCTGAAGGGCAAGCGCGCCGATCATCGACTACAATCCAAGCGTCAGCTGGTCCGGTTGCTGCTCGAGCGCGGCCTGGATCCCAGGGTGGCAAGAGATCTGCTGCGGTTCATCCTGTACGTCGTCCGCCTGCCGCGAGACACCCCAGTTCAGGGAGCAGCGATTCGTTCTGGAGGTGCGAGAGATGATCGAGAAGAAGCACGAGCTGTACATGCTCCCCTGGGAGCGGGAAGCGTGGGAAAAGGGGCACGAGGAGGGGTGCGAGGAAGAACGCGAGCGGGCCGGCCGCCAGGCGGTGGTACGGGTTCTCGAGGCCCGCTTCAGCCCC
>Ga0326597_10012562_pt1 | contig 11167 bp, 12 predicted proteins | sample RVTome_12_FD_203789 | JGI IMG/M metagenome (GOLD analysis project Ga0326597, IMG submission 203789) | Soil microbial communities from uranium-contaminated site in the Upper Colorado River Basin, Wyoming, United States - RVT100D185 | ecosystem: Environmental > Terrestrial > Soil > Contaminated >... | reverse complement strand
GGCATCCCTGAGGAGATCGACCGCGAGGTCGCTCGCCTCAAGCTGGTCAGCATGGGCATCAAGATCGATCCGATGACCGCCGCCCAGAAGGCGTACAGCGAGTCCTGGGAATCGGGGACGTGACCGATGCGGACCATCCGGGGATGGCCGTCGTCCTTGACGTCAACGACCTGGAACGCGCCACCGAGTTCTGGAGCGCGGCGCTCGGCTTCCCCGTGCAGCGGCCGGTCACCCAGTTCATGGTGCTGCGCTCCCGCGACCCCGAGGATCATCGGCCCAACCTGATCCTCCAGAAGGTTCCAGAGCCCAAGGCAGGGAAGAATCGAGCTCACCTGGACCTCTTCTTTCCCGTGCGCGACGAGGCGCGCGACCGGCTGCTTGGATTGGGCGCCCGCCTCCTGCAAGAAGCACCGAACTGCATCGGGTCCCACTGCTGGTACCTGATGGCCGACCCGGAGGGAAACGAGTTCTGCGTGGTGGGCGATTAGGCGTTCAGCTGATGCGTCTAGGGGTGCGCGTCCCAGTGAGCTGTGACATGGACCTTCTTCTGGGCTCCAGAGTTGTTATCGATCACGAGCGCGGTGCTGCAGTCCAGGTCGCCCTTCAGTCCGCTCTCATCATTCTTGGTGAGGGTGAACGTGCAGTCGAATCCGGAACCCGGATCCGAGGTCGCGGCCAGGATGGAGGTCCCATCGCCATAGGTGAAGATCTGGCCGGTGCTCTGCGCCTGAGTGTTCAGCAGGATCACGGCACCCTCGCCGGACTGGTTCGCGAAGTTCGCTACCCAGCCGCCCGCTGACTCGACCCACAGGCTGACCCCGCCGGCGAGGAATGGCAGCTCGCCGGAGGCCTCGTACTCGCCGGTGATCTCGTAGGTGATGGAGCCGTTCGCGCCACCGCTGCCGCCGCCAGCGCTGCTCGCGGCCGCCTGGCTGGGCTGGCTCCCTTGGCTGGGCTGGCTCTCCTGGCTGCTCCCCCCGCCGGCGCCGGATCCCGGTGGGCTGGAGCAGGCGCCTGTGATGGCGGCGATCGCGAGCAGCGCGAGGTACGGGCCCAGGTGACGCATCGGTCGTGCCTCCCTCGGGTGAGACGGTCTGGGGAACTGGGCTGGCGGCATGCTACCCGCAGCACTCGCGGATGGGAAGGGTCGGCGCGAGGCGGCCGCCGACTGTACACTCGGCCCCGCAATGTCCATCCCTGACGGCCACACCCTGTTCACCTCGGAGTCGGTGACCGAGGGTCACCCCGACAAGCTGTGCGACGCGATCGCCGACGCGGTGCTCGACGACGTCCTATTGCGCGACCCCCTGTCGCGCTCTGCGATCGAGGTGGCCGCGACGACTGGGCTCGTCTTCGTGCTCGGCGAGATGACGACCACAGCTTACTGCGACGTGCAGACGGTCGTGCGTGACACCGTCCGCCAGGTCGGCTACGACAATGCGCGACTCGGCTTCGACTGGGAGACCTGCGGCACGATCACCGCCATCAAGGAGCAGTCACCCGACATCGCGCTCGGCGTGGACCACGCGATGGAGGCGAAGCAGGGGATCGAGCCCGATGAGCTCGGCGCCGGCGACCAGGGGATGATGTTCGGGTACGCCTCGGACGAGACCCCCGAGCTGATGCCGATGCCGATCCAGCTTGCCCACCAGGTGACGCGCAAGCTGGCCAACGTGCGGCGGGCAGGCGGGCTCTCTTTCCTGCGCCCCGACGGGAAGAGCCAGGTGACGGTCGAGTACGACGCCGACGGCCGTCCTCGGCGGGTGCACACCGTCCTCGTGAGCACGCAGCACGATCCGGAGGTGTCGCACGCGGACCTCGAGGAGGGGGTTCGCGAGCTCGTGATCCGGGGCGCCATCAGCCACGAGCTCCTGGACGACGAGACCCGCTACCTGGTGAACCCGACCGGACGCTTCGTGATCGGCGGCCCGATGGGCGACTCTGGACTGTCGGGACGCAAGATCATCGTCGATACCTACGGCGGCATGGCCCGGCATGGAGGCGGCAGCTTCAGCGGCAAGGACCCGACGAAGGTGGACCGATCGGGGGCGTACATGGCCCGCTACGTCGCCAAGAACGTGGTCGCGGCCGGCCTCGCCCGGCGCTGTGAGCTCCAGCTCGCGTACGCCATCGGCGTGGCCCATCCGCTCTCCATCAACCTGCAGACGTTCGGCACCGGCGCGGTCGCCGATTCGGTCCTCGCCGATCTCGTCGAGCGTTCCTTCGACCTGCGTCCCGGCGCCATCATCTCCGGGCTCGACCTCCGCCGGCCGATCTACCGGCCGACCGCGGCCTACGGCCACTTCGGCCGCAGCGACCTGGACCTTCCCTGGGAGCGGACCGATCGCGCCGCCGCCCTGCGCGAAGCGGCCGGCGTGGTGGGAGTCGCCGGAGCGCCGGCCTGAGCGACGCGGTGACGCCCCGCGCCACGCCAGATTCGCCGATTCACTGGGGAGAGCCGCCGCGCGGAGGCAGCCGCGGTACTGCGCTCTCGACCCTCGTTGCCCGGGTTCGATCCATGCTCGGAGCACGGCCGGCCCTGCCACGCCAGTCCCTGCCGGCGCTGCCGCTCGCCCTGCGACGTGGAGAGCTCGCGGAGCGCTACCTGGCCGCCGAGAAGACGGCGGATCATCCGGGCGCGGGGGCAGCCGCGTCGACCGCCGTCGAGGAGGCGATCACGGTCCAGGCGTGGTGGCCGGCCGACGTGTGGGGCCACCGCGCGCTGTGGCACTTCGAGCAGGCGGGGATGGACCTTGAGGCGACCCGCGCGGCGCGCCGCATCGGCGACGTGCGCGTGGCGGGCGGCGATCCGGCCAGCGCCCGCCGATACTATGCCGAGGCGATCGGGGAGGCGCGTGACATCGGCGCGGAGCGGGAGGAGGGCCTCGCGGCGCTGGGGATGGGCCGCGCCGAGCTCGAGCTTCGGAACGTGACCACCGCGCGCCGGCTCGGGCAGATCGCCCTGGACCTCTTCGAGCGCTGCGGAGCGCCGCCGGAGGAGGCCGCCGCGGCGCGGGAGCTGCGCGGCGAGGAGAAAGAGGTCGGATGAGCTCAGCGAGAACCGCCTGATGTTCGCGATCGTGATGGCCGGCGGTTCCGGGACGCGTCTCTGGCCGCTCTCGCGCCGCAGATCCCCAAAGCAGCTGCTGGCGCTCACCGGTGAGACCAGCCTCCTGCAGCAATCGGTGGCGCGCCTGGCCAACCTGCTGAAGCCGCATGACATTTACGTCATCACCTCCCAGGCGCACGTCCGCGCCACGCAGGCCCAGCTTCCCCAACTCCCGGCGGACAACGTCCTGGGCGAGCCGCTGGCGCGCTCGACCGCGGTCGCGGCCGGCCTGGCGACGGTGCTCGCCCGCCGGGAGAGCGACGAGGTCGCGCTGGTCCTGCCGGCGGACCACTTCGTGGCCGACGAGGGTCGCTTCATCGATGCGCTCCAGGAAGCTGCGCGGACGGCGGAGCGCGGGTACCTCGTCTGCCTCGGCGTCGTCGCGAACGCCCCGGCCACCGGGTACGGCTACATCAAGATCGGCGCGCCGCTGCACCCTGGGCAGCCGCCGGCGCTGGTCGAGCGCTTCGTCGAGAAGCCGACCACCGCGGACGCCGGCAAGATGCTCGCCGACGGTGGCTACCTGTGGAACGCCGGGATCTTCGCGTGGCGGGTCTATGCCTACCGCCAGGCGATGGAGAAGTTCCAGCCGGCGCTGGCGGACGCGCTCGACAGGATCGGAGCACTGCATCGGACGCCCGGCTGGATCTCAGAGGTGCGCGACATCCTTGAGCCGGTTCAGGCCATCTCGATCGACGTCGGGATCGCGGAGCCGGCCGCGGCCGACGGACGGATGGCAGTGGTGCCACTCGACGCCGGATGGAGCGACATCGGCTCATGGTCGGCCCTGCTCGAGGCGCTCTCGGCCCGCAGCGGGGCGAGCCTGGTGGCATCCGGACAGCACCTCGACCGCGGGTCGGAGCGCGTCCTGGTCCACGGCGGCGACCGGCTGGTGGTGACGGTCGGCCTGCGGGACATCATCATCGTCGACACCCCCGACGCGCTCCTGGTCTGCGCCCGCGATCGTGCTGAGGAGATCAAGCCGGTCCTGGACGAGATCGCCGAGAAGGCCGGAGAGCGCTATCTCTGAGACGATCGGTCCGCCCCCAGCGATCCTCCAGGAGGACCGGATCCCCCTCGCGCCGCTGGCGCGGCTGATCGGCAGGGCGATGGCGCTCTACCTGCGGCTGGTGGCCGCCACGGCTCGCACATCGGGGCCGACGGTCGTCCAGGGCCAGGCGATCTTCGCCATCTGGCACGAGTCGAACATCGTAGCCGCCACGGCCGCCTTTCGCCTGCGCACCACGAAACGCGTCATCAGCTTCAGCACGCGAGGCTTTCGCGGGATCGTGATGAACACGATGCTCGAGTCGATGGGATCCGGGGTGGTCGCCCTGCCATCCGAGTCGAATCGGGCCGAGGCCGCGAAGCTGGCGAAGGAGCTGGCCCGCATCGGCCGCGAGGGCTCGAGCCTGGTGGTCAGCTGCGACGGACCGCTCGGTCCGTACCGGGTCGCCAAGCCGGGCGTCCTGATCGTGGCTCGCGAGTCCGGCATCCCGATCCAGCCGTGGGCGGTGGCGATTCGCCCGGCGCTCCGGCTGAACGGACGCTGGGATCGCCACCTCGTGCCGCTCCCGTTCTGCCGGATGCGGGTCGACGAGGGGGCGCAGATTCGCATCGCGCCGCGCGAGGCGCTCAAGCCGCGTCTCGCCGAGCTGCAGGCGTCGCTCGACGAGGTGGCTGCCCTCGCGGACCGTCGAATGGCAACGCGCCGGCGCCGTACGATACGGGCCTCGTGACGAAGATCAAGTTCGGGACCGACGGCTGGCGCGCCGCGATCGCCGAGGATTTCACCTTCCACAACGTGCGTCGCTGTGCCCGCGGCGTGGCCGAGTACCTCGCGGCCGAGGGGACCGCGGACCGCGGGGTCGTGGTCTGCCACGACCGGCGGTTCGCGTCGGAGCATTTCGCGCGGGCGTGTGTCGAGGTGCTGGCCGCGCACGACATTCGCTCGTTCACGCCGCCCGACGCGGTGCCGACCCAGGTCGGCAGCTTCTTCACCCGCGAGACGGCGGCGGGCGCGGGGATCGTCATCACCGCCAGCCACAACCCGTGGACCGACAACGGCTTCAAGGTCAAGGCCGACACGGGTGGCGCGGGCGCGCCCGAGATGCTGGCCGCCATCGAGGCGACGATGGACCGGCATCCGGAGGACGAGCTGCCGCCGCGTCGCGACTACGCCGATGCCGTTGCCGCCGGGCTGGTCGAGACCTTCGACCCGTATCCCCGCTTCCGGGAGCAGCTGGCCAGCATCGTCGACCTGGAGCGGATCCGGGCCGCGAAGGGTCGGGTCCTGGTGGAGCCGATGTATGGATCAGGCGCCGGCTGGTTCACGCGCCTGCTGGGCGGTGACGGGCTCACCGTCAGCGAGCTGCACACCGAGCGCAACCCCTTCTTCGGCGGCGTCAATCCTGAGCCGATCCGCCCCAACATCGATGCGTGGCTGGAGGAGATCCCGCGCTGGGGCGCCGACATCGGGATCGCGTTCGACGGGGACGCCGACCGGGTCGGGATGGCGACCGAGGAGGGCATCTTCGTCAACCAGCTGCAGGTCTACGGCCTCCTCTACTGGTACCTGCTCGACGTGCGAGGGCAGATCGGTCCGGCCGTCTACACCGTGACCAGCACCTCGATGGTGCCTCGACTGGCCGAGATCTACGGCACGCAGGCCTACGAGACCGGGGTCGGCTTCAAGTTCGTCGGCCCCAAGATGACGGAGACGCACGCCGTCATCGGCGGCGAGGAGTCGGGAGGCTTCGGCTTCGGGATGCACATCCCCGAGCGCGACGGCCTGGCGTCCGGCCTCTTCCTGCTCGACCTGTGGCTGACGAAGGGCAAGAAGGCGTCCGAGCTGCTGGCCGAGCTCCAGGCGCTGGCCGGGCCGAGCTACTACCACCGGATCGACATCCGCTTCGCGCGGGAGGGCTACGACATCGTCAAGGCCGATACCCTGGCGCGGCTCAAGCACGAGGCGCCCGAGGCGCTTGACGGCAGGCCGGTGGTGCGCCGCCAGGCGCTCGACACGGGCGACGGCTTCAAGTTCTATCGTGACGACGGCTCGTGGCTCCTCATTCGATTCTCGGGGACGGAGGCGCTCCTGCGCATCTACGTCGAGGCCAGGTCGCCGGAGGACGTGGAGACGCTGATCGAGGATGGCCGCCGCATCGCCGCGGCCGGCGTCCCGGCCTGAGCCGATGAGCGACGCTCGCGACTTCTTCGGCTACAAGCATCCCGACGAGGAGCCGGGACGCCGCGAGGAGTCGGCGGGGGATGAGCCGACCTCACCGCCGCAGTTCGAGGAGGCGATCACCCTCGACGATCCCAGGGTCATCCGCGGCATCGACGCCGCGGACATGATCGGCCGCGTTCGGGAGCTCCCGCGCCAGCTGGCGCTCGCGCGCCGGGTCGCCGCGTCGGTCAAGCTGCCGACCTCGCATACAGAGGTGGACGCCGTCTGTGTGCTGGCGATGGGCGGCTCGGCGATCGGCGCCGACCTGGTGGCCGGCGTCGCCGGCGACCGGCTCCGCGTGCCGCTGGCGGTGCATCGCGATTACGGACTGCCGGCCTGGGCCGGCGAGCGGACGCTGGTGATCGCGGCCAGCCACTCGGGCGAGACGGTGGAGACCCTGTCGGGGGCGGAGGAGGCGCGCCGCCGGGGGCTCCCGCTGGTCGTGATCAGCACCGGCGGGTCGCTGGGGGCGTCGGCGACCGCGGACGGCACGCCGTACCTGCGCTACGAGAGCCCTGGCCAGCCGCGCGCCGCGATCGGTTTCGGGATCGGGCTGATGCACGAGCTGCTGGTGCGCGCGGGCCTGCTCGCCGACCCGGACCCGCTCGGCCCGGCGGTCGACACGCTCGAGGCGCTGCTCGAGCGAAATGCGCCGGCGGTCGAGACTGACGCCAGCCCGGCCAAGCAGCTGGCCTGGTCGATCTTCGGCCGCATCCCGATCATCTACGGCGCGGGAGGGATGGCGCCGGTCGCGCACCGCTGGAAGACCCAGATGAACGAGAACGCCAAGGCATGGGCCGCCTTCGAGCCGATGCCCGAGGCCAACCACAACGCCATCGAGGGGAGCCTCAACCCCCGGGAGCTGTCAGATGCCCTCTACGTGGTCGAGCTGCGCGACCCGACCGAGCCGCAGGAGATCGCGGCGCGGTACGCGGTCGTCAACGAGCTGCTCGGCGAGCGCGCAACCAACCGCAGCGTGGTCTGGGCCGAGGGGCCATCGCCGCTGGCACGGGTGCTCAGCGGGGTGGCATTTGGCGACCTGGTGAGCGTCTATCTCGCAATCCTCTACCAGACCGACCCGACCCCGGTTACACTCTTGGCGATGTTGAAGGAGCGGCTCGCTCGGTCAACCGACTGACGGGCGCCGATAGTAACGGCGCCGGATGCCGGCGCCGGGAGGGCATGCGACGGTGCATTCGAGCATGATCGGCAAGGTCGAAAAGGCGATGCGCTACGCGCACGAGCCGGACCGGGTGAAGATCGGGCGACTGACCGCCAGCTTCTCCGGTGACAACGGGACGCACACCGTCTCGCTCGATGCCGATACGTGGCACTGCGACTGTCATCTCTTCGAGTCCGCCGGCGGCTGCTCGCACACGCTCGCCGTCCAGAAGATGCTCGACCCGATGCTCTCCGACGCCGCCAAGGACACGCCGCTCTATGGTCGAAGCGAGGCGGCCGCCATCGCGTAAGGGCCCGCCTGCGTCCGCATTCGAGGCCCGCCGCACGCTCGTCGCCGGCGGGCCTTCTGCTACGATCGCGGCCTTATCAACTGAAGACCGCGTCGGGTGCCGTGGCCGCAAGGACCACGGGTCAATGGAGAAGCCGGTGAGACGCCGGCGCAGTCCCGCTACTGTATCCGCCCCGCGTCGCCGAACCCGGCGCGCGAGGACGGGAGCCAGGTCGCCAGCCCGCACGCGATGTCCAGCCCCCTCGTGTGAAAGGGAACGGCATCAGCATGCTTCCTCGTCTTCGGGCTCCTCTCCACCTCCTGGCCCTCGGCCTGGCGCTCACTGCCTGCGCGCCCGCCGCGAGCCCCTCCGCCACGCCCGCCGAGACCCTCCCCGCCTCGGCGGCTGCCTATCCCGCGACGCTGATCGACGATGCGGGGCGCTCCGTCAACCTGCCAGGCCTGCCTGAGCGGATCGTCAGCCTGGCTCCATCGAACACGGAGATCGTGTGCTCCCTCGGAGCCTGTGACCGCCTCGTCGGCGTGACCGACTTCGACGACTACCCCGCCGAGGTGAGCGATGTCGCCAAGGTCGTGATCGGCGCGCAGGTTGACGTCGAGAAGGTCGTCGCCGCAGATCCGCAGCTGATCCTGGCGGCGGGAAACGAGCTGACGCCGAGCACCGTCATCGCCCGCCTCTCCGGCCTAGGCTACCCGGTGCTGGTCCTCTACCCGGAGTCGCTCGACGAGCTGTACGCCGACATCGAGCTGGTGGGGCGCGCCATCGATGCGTCCGCGGAGGCAACCGATCTGGTGGCAGGCCTGCGCACGCGCGCACGGGCGGTGTCCGATGCGGTGGCGTCGGCTCAGCAGCCGCGCACCTTCTACGAGGTCGGCGTCTTCGAGGGCACGATCTACACGGCCGGCGCCGACTCTTTCCTCGCCTCGCTCATCTCGATCGCCGGCGGCGATCCGATCACCGGGGATCCGCTCTCGACCTCGATCCAGCTCGAGGACCTGGTCGCCGCCGATCCGGAGCTAATCCTGCTCGGCGACGCGGCCTACGACCCGTCGATCACGCCGGCGAGCGTCGCGGCCCGCGCCGGCTGGGAGGGGATGACCGCCGTCACGGAGGGTCGCATCGTGGTGGTGCCCGACGATCCGGTGATCACGCGACCCGGGCCGCGGATCATCGATGGGCTGGAGGCGCTGGCGCGCGCCATCCACCCCGAGCTGTTCAGCTAGGCAGGCCCTCGAGATGCGTGCCGCCGCCACGACCAGCCCTCGCTACGTCACGCGCCCCTCGCTGACGCGTGCGGGGCTGGTTCTGGGGGGCGGCGGCGTGCTGCTCCTCGTCGCCATGCTGGCTGCGGTGGCGGTCGGCAGCGTCGGGGTCGGGGTCGGCGACACCGCGGCGATCCTCGGTCGGCGCCTGCTGGCCCTGCCGCTGCCCGAGACGTGGAGCCCCGCGGCGGAGACGATCATCTTCGAGCTGCGCCTCCCTCGCGTGCTGACGGCGATGCTCGTCGGCGGGGGGCTGGCCATGGCGGGGACCGTCTTCCAGGCCCTGCTCCGCAACCCGATGGCGGATCCCTACATCATCGGCACGGCCGCCGGCGCGTCGCTCGGCGCGATCATCGGGATCCTCGCCCCCGTGCTGCTGCCGGCGCTGGCCCTCGGGGCGGGGACGGCGTGGCTCGGGCTGGGGATGGTCCAGGCCTTCGCGTTCGCGGGCGGGATCGCCACGGTCCTGCTCGTGTACGCCGTGGCCCGCGGCAACGGGCGCGTGCCGGTGGTCACCCTCCTGCTGACCGGGTACGCCGTCTCGTCGGTCCTGGCGGCCGGGGTCGCCTTGCTGATGTTCATGTCGGGCCGCGCGCTGGGCGCCATCTTCGGCTGGCTGATGGGATCGCTGGCGGGCGCCACGTGGCCGAGCCTCGCCTTTGCGGCACCGCTCCTGGCGACCAGCTTTGCCCTGCTGCTCCTGCGCTGGCGACGCCTCAACCTCATCCTGCTCGGCGACGAACCGGCCGCGCACCTGGGGGTCGAGGTCGAGCGCGAGAAGCTGGTGTTGACGATGCTTGCCACCCTGGCGACCTCGGCGGCGGTCGCGATCTCGGGCACCATCGGCTTCGTCGGCCTGGTCGTGCCGCACCTGCTACGACTGGCGACCGGCCCGGACCACCGCCTTCTGCTGCCGGCCGGCCTGCTGTATGGCGCCGCGCTGCTGGCGCTGGCGGACCTCGGCGCACGACTCGCCGGAGGGATCCCGGTCGGAATCGTCACCGCCCTCCTGGGCGCGCCCTTCTTCATCTGGCTGCTGCGTCGCTCACGCGACCTGAGCAGGGCGGCCACGTCGTGACCGTCGGTACCGATGCGCTCGTCGCCGCTCACGACCTGGTGGTCGGCTTTCCCTTGCCGGGTGGCGGGCGTCGCGAGGTCCTCCGCGGCGTTGACCTGTCACTCGCCCGCGGCGAGCTGGTCGCATTGCTCGGAACCAACGGCAGCGGCAAGACGACGCTGCTGCGCACCGTTGCCGGCACGCTCGCGCCCGATGCGGGGACGGTCCTCTTCGACGGCCGATCGGTCCGCGACTGGCGGCGAGGGGCGCTTGCCCAGCGCGTCGCCGTCCTGCCTCAGCAGCTGGAGCTGCCGCTCGGCTTCAGCGTCGCCGAGCTGGTGGCGATGGGCCGCGCGCCGCACGCGCGACGCCTCTTCGCGTCCAGCGCCGCCGACGAGCGCGCCATCGCCCGCGCCCTCCTCGATGCCGATGCCCTCGACCTGGCCGACCGGCCGGCCGAGGAGATCTCCGGCGGTGAGCGCCAACGGCTGCTGGTGGCGATGGCGCTCGCCCAGGAGCCCGACCTGCTGCTCCTCGACGAGCCGACCCTGCACCTGGACCTGGCCCACCAGCTCGGGCTGCTGGGCGCGATCCGTCGACTCCGCGACCAGCGTGGCCTGACCGTGCTTGCCGTCCTGCACGACCTCAACCTGGCGGCCGCCTTCGCGCCCCGGGTGGCGATCCTCGACGAGGGCCGTATCGTCGCCGACGGTCCACCATCGGAGGTGCTGAGCGTCGACCTCGTTCGGCGCGTGTTCGGGGTCCCCGTCGACGAGGCGCGGACGTCGGACGGGCGCCGCCATCTCGCCCTGCGAGAGGTCTAGGGCTCGACCTCCTCGTCCACGATCAGCTCGACCTGCTCCTCGCCGTCGGCACGCACGCTCTTGTGGACATGGATGTGCGGATGGGTCTCGTCGGAGACCTGGGCTTTGGCGACCTTCACCATCGTCCCCTCGCCGACGTCGCTCAGCCGCTCGCCTGCCGGCAGGGCGACGTTCGGCAGCTCGCTCCACAGGGCGAGGTTGAGGAAGACGTTCA
>Ga0326597_10012561_pt1 | contig 11170 bp, 6 predicted proteins | sample RVTome_12_FD_203789 | JGI IMG/M metagenome (GOLD analysis project Ga0326597, IMG submission 203789) | Soil microbial communities from uranium-contaminated site in the Upper Colorado River Basin, Wyoming, United States - RVT100D185 | ecosystem: Environmental > Terrestrial > Soil > Contaminated >... | reverse complement strand
CTCTGTTTTATCCAGAAATGGCATAAGAGCGGTTTCGTCAACGATTAATACTCTATCTTCCCCACCAACATTAACATAAGTGCCCAAACCTAGCGGGGTCTCTGAACCTACTGAAAGCTTATATTCATCATCAGGTGTTTTGAACATCGCTTCCACTCGAGGACTCTTAAGACCGAAATCATCTAAACTCGATGCATTTTCTGAGGCAATTTTATCAATTTTCATCTCAGAAATTCCGCTCAAAATATTTCCAATAACGCTCTCATCCGCATTAAATCTTTTTGACTCTTTGGTTACAAACCATTTACCTCCATCCCTCATCAATGTTACTTCATGTCCCGGGTACTTAAGCTTAATCAAATCAATTCCTGAACTATGGACCGATGGAAAAACTGTTTTTCTAGTATCTATCTCTTTGTTTCCCCTCATTTCAAATAGAAAGAGATAACCCACAAGGACAATAAAAACTAAAGCTGCAATGAGAGTGGCGGAGAACCTTTTAAGATGTTTATTCATGAATATTTAGCGTGGGGTCTTAGAAAAGATATCTGTGCTACATATTTCTCCTTTTCAGCCAGACCCCAATACCCGAGAATAAAACGATTGAGGGAAGTAAAACAACGGTTACGATAAAAATAACACTCAACTGGTTTCTGGTTATAGTCAATTCCCCTTTCTGCGCAACTTTGGGCCTGATTGAAATTAGTTTCTCATCACCTACAATCCAATTTATGGTATTAAGGAATAAATCGCTATTCCCAGAAAAATCAAAAAATCTGTTCGAAACAAAATCAGCGCTCCCAAAAACCGCAATCCTGTTTTTTTCTCCAATCTCTCCGACTGCGGCTACCCCGAGCGGACCTGATTTATCTCCATTGTCTTGCTGGGCAACCCCCTGATCGAAAAGACTTAAATCACGTTCCGCCCAGCTAAACTGGCTGGTATTGGCGATGAGATTATTTATTACATTGTCTTTGTTAATCACATTTATACTTCTCGAGAAAGGAAAAATTGTAGCAAGACGAAAATTATCAGTAATTTCATGGTTTGGATATTGTGCAACTATCGGAGCGACATCCCCGCCGCCCACCAGTTTTGAAGAGGGATCTATTATGATATCGTCCTCTATTTCGATGCCATAGTCTTTCAACAGAGAAACTAAATCACTGCCCATCCGAGGTTCCATGAGGAATACTGCTTTACCCCCATCATCCAAATATTTTCTTATATCACCGAGTTCTTTTTCGGTTAAAGGTTTAGTTGGAGACGCAACTATCATTATAGAGTTCTTACTCGGTATTATAGACTCCCTAAGGAGCAGCAATTCGCCTACTTCATAACCCTCCTCCTCAAGCGCTCTCTTCAGCTTCCCTGATCCTTCCGCATCGGAACTATTATTGATATCCCTCTCTCCATGGCCTACCAGGAAATATATTCCCTTCTTCTTGTTACTCGACATTTTTATGAGCGCATTTGTGAGTTCTTCTTCCGCATTAGCTTTAATTCCACCAGAGATCGGATCGGCTACTTTAACTTTGATTTCTTGGTCACCGCTTGACAATACTACCGTTCCATATTCACTGACCCCATGGGTCTTAGCAATCCCAGGTTCCCTATCGGCATCGATGAATCTAAACTTGATTTTGTTGTTCCTCCTGGAGTACTCACTGGTTAACTCCTGAAATTCCAATCTGTCTAAACCAACATCCTTAAAAAAAGCAAGTACATCGATATCCCTGTCAATACCATCCAGAACTTTGATTGTCTGATCCGAGACGGTATGAAGCTTCTCTCGAGTTACATCAAGTTTTGTCCCAATTTTCCAAGCGAGATAGTTTAATACAGTTAGGATACCAAGAATTAATAATGTTAATACAATGGCATTCGTACCATGGATAAATAAACGCTTTCTTCTCATTTCCACCTCTCCGAATCGAGCATTATATAAGCAAGGAAGAGCCCTAAGAAGATAAATGAGAGATAATATATTATATCCTTTACTTCGATTACCCCTTTTGCGAAGCTTTCAAAATGGTTTATCATGGAAAGGTATCCAAAGATAGAATCCCCGGCATTCGAAGTGGCACCCATAATCCAGAACACTAGAAGTATTCCGAAAGACACTACCGCTGCGATCATCTGATTCTCCGTAAGAGATGATGCAAAAAGCCCGACCGCAAGAAAGCTTCCACCCATCAGAAAAAGCCCGAGATACCCGGAAAAAATAGGGCCTAGATCGGGATTTCCGTATTTGATCAGTACCAGCATATAAACAGCCGAAAGTATGATCATTAAGGCGAATAGCAATAGGGATGATAGGTATTTACCTATGATGATACTCGTTATCCTGATGGGTGATGTAAAGAGTAACTCCGAGGTAAAGCTTTTTCTCTCATCCGCGATAAGGCGCATCGTTATTAGAGGGATTAATAGAAGTAGAACAACACTAATTGTTCCAAAGAACGGACGAATCACAAATTCATTTAAGCTAATCACTTCCTCTACAAACTGTAACCGCGAATCAAATTGCGATTGGGCAAAACTCTCTAGGTACAGAAAAAAGAAAATCCCCGAAATAATGAGAAATACGAATAAGATAATAAAGGCGATCGGAGAAGCAAAGTATGATTTTAATTCTTTTCTGAATATAGTTACTATTGACTTCATTCATTCACCTTCTGCTGAAATCACTTTGAGAAATATCTCTTCGAGCGATTGAGTAAAGGGGCGCAACTCGAGTAATCCCCAACCATATTCAACAACAGTCTTGGCAATTAAGTCCCCAATATCATGCGATCCTTCAGATGTAATCCTGAACTCTCCGTGAGAGATTTCACTCACATCAGAAACGTGAGGAAGACACAGGATCCGCTCTTTTACATAGCTATCGCTTCGACTGATTTTAAGTAATAGAATTTTCGATCCATGTAAATCCTCTGCGATTCTATCAAGCGATTCCTCGAGGGCTATCTTCCCCCTATGGATAATAACGACCCTGGTACACATCATGTTTACTTCTGATAGCATGTGAGTACTTAGTATAATGGTGCGCCCTCCAGCGAGGCTTTTTATGAGTTCCCTGATCTCTATGATCTGCTTTGGGTCAAGGCCAATTGTAGGTTCGTCAAGTATAAGAACAGCGGGATCATTTACCAGTGCCTGTGCAATTCCAATCCTCTGCCTATATCCCTTCGAGAGATTTCCGATAAGTCTGTTTTTTACATCCGCAATTCCGCACTTGTCCATAACATAGCTAATTCTCTCCCACTTTATCTTGCCAGGTACATCCTTTAAATCTGCCACGAAGTCAAGATAGCCCCCGACAGTCATTTCATTGTAAAGTGGGGGATTCTCTGGCAAATATCCAATCTGTTTCTTAGCCTCAATCGGGTCTTCAACAACGTCAAAGCCTCCGATCCGGACTTCGCCCTCAGTAGGGGGTGTATAACCGGTAATTATGCGCATAGTGGTAGTTTTTCCGGCGCCGTTGGGTCCTAAAAAGCCTAAGATCTCACCCTTCTCCACCTGGAACGATATATTATCGATGGCAATCAACTTGCCGTAACTTTTCGTCACACCCGAGACACTTATCATGTATTATTAGACTATTGAATTTAGATAAAAAATAATTCCCGTAAGATTGATGTCAAGAGTGAAAATTGTCAATATCATAGTTTTAAATCAAGGCTCTTGAAAATTTCCCCTCTCGCCCTATCAATTTTTGTTTTGCATACGATTGTGCTATTATTCTAAAATTAAACCGAGGCAACAAATTAACACGCAATCTTAAGAAAATATATGAATATTTGGAAGGACTTCCATGGACCTAACGCAGCTTATATATTGGATCTATATAGCAAATATCAAGCGGATCCGAGCTCTGTCGACTCTAAAACAAGAGCGATGTTTGACCGTTGGAAACCAGAGATCGACGGTGAGATCCCCACTCGCGCCACGAACATAGATAAAATCGCTGGTGCCGTTATTCTCGCACAGGATATTCGCGCGTACGGCCACTTGGCTGCAAATATTGACCCTCTTGGAAGTGATCCTCCCGGGGATCCTTCGCTCGATATCTCCGCGCACGGACTGACAAAGGAGAATCTGAGTCAGTTGCCACCGAGCCTTGTCGGTGGCCCTATTGCTGAGGAGGCAGTCAACGCACAGGATGCAATCGAATCCCTTTTTAAAATATATACATCCAAAATCGGTTTTGATTACGATCACATTCATATACCCGAAGAGCGCGAATGGTTAAGGCTAACCGCTGAATCGGGTCGCTTCCGCCCGCCGAAGGACTCCATTGATCCAAAGGTTATTCTCGAGATCCTTACCAAGGTAGAGGTTTTTGAACGCTTTCTTCACCGTATATTTCCCGGGAAATTTCGTTTCTCAATAGAGGGCATGGACACGCTGGTACCGATGTTAAACGAGATAATAGCTGAGGCAGCAGAAGCAGGCATCAATAAAATCCTACTGGGTATGGCCCATCGCGGGAGGCTGAATGTGATGGCTCACGTTCTCAACAAACCCTATATACAAACCCTCGTCATGTTTAAAGACCCGGTGTTAGCACGCGACTTCAGGGATGATATGGGTTGGACGGGGGACGTCAAATATCATGAAGGAGCTAGCAGGGCTGTGAAAAACGGCAAGCTGATCGAAATGGTTGTGACCTTGGCACCCAACCCCAGCCATCTGGAATCGGTTAACCCGGTAGTTGAGGGAATGGCACGTGCAGCTGGAACAAAGGTCGATAATCCCGGCTCCCCGGAGTTTGATCACACAGTTACTCTACCAATACTTATTCACGGAGATGCTGGATTTCCGGGTCAGGGTGTAGTGGCAGAAACCCTGAATCTTTCCAGCCTACCCGGTTATCGTACCGGAGGCACTATTCACATTATAACTAACAATCAGCTTGGTTTTACCACAAACCCGGAAGCCGGACGGAGCACGCTGTACGCAAGCGATTTAGCAAAGGGGTTCGAAATTCCGATCGTTCATGTTAACGCCGACGACCCAGAGGCTTGTATAGAGGCAGCTCGTCTTGCATTTGCATATCTTATTCGGTTTAGAAAGGACTCCCTGATAGATTTGGTTGGCTACCGTCGTCATGGACATAATGAAGCAGATGAACCCTCTTTTACACAACCTACCATGTACAGGAGGATTGAGAAACACCCGACTGTTCGAGAATTATGGGCAGACACCCTGTTAGCACGAAACATCATCGATAGGAAATGGCCTGACGAACTTGTTGCCAATAGTATGGAACAACTCCACAGGGCTCTAGAATCATTGAGTGGCAAAGAAGTCCCTATCAGGATACATCCCGAGCCCCCGCCCCCCGGTATCGCGAGAAAGGTCAAGACTGCTGTTCCTGCGGAAAAACTTAAAACCTACTATGGGGAATTACATAAGGTGCCAAATAACTTCCAACTCCATCCAAAGCTTAAACGAACTATGGAAAGGAGGAGCAAGGCTCTGGATGAAGATCCTACCGAGCCCACTATTGACTGGATGATGGCCGAGCAGCTGGCTTTTGCTTCAATACTGGCTGATGGGATAGCGATACGACTCACTGGCCAGGATACTGAAAGGGGTACTTTCAGCCATAGACACGCCGTTTTCCACGACATTAACACAGATGCCCCGTATATTCCGCTAAAGGAGTTGCCACAGGCCAAAGCGGCGTTTGAAATCCACAATAGCCCGTTATCGGAAAATGCTGCAATTGGGTTTGAATACGGCTATAACATCCAAGAACCTCAAAGACTTGTAGTTTGGGAAGCGCAGTACGGAGACTTCATAAATGGAGCCCAGGTTATAATCGATGAATTTCTAACCTCCTCACGTGCTAAATGGGGACAAACTCCATCTTTGGTACTCCTATTACCACATGCCTATGAAGGACAGGGACCAGATCATTCAAGCGCTCGCGTAGAGCGGCTTTTAGAATCCTCCGTCGACGTCAATATTCGTATTGCAAACTGTACTACGGCGGCACAATACTTTCACCTTCTGCGGCGTCAGGCCGCTCTTTTGAGAATCGATCCTTTGCCCCTGGTAATATTGACTCCTAAGAGCCTATTGAGAAATCCTGCGGTAACATCCTCTTTAATTGAACTTTCTGAAGGCTCTTGGCAGCCGGTTATTGATGATCCTGTAGATCAAAAAAATGTTGATAAGGTTCGACGGCTGATACTCTGCAGTGGAAAGGTATATGTTGATCTTGTAACGAGTGATTTCAGGAAAAATAACAATTCGGTCGCAATAGCAAGAGTGGAACAATATTATCCGCTGCCAAAAGATGAACTGAAGCATATTTTAGATAAATACGATAAGATAGATGAAGTTGTCTGGCTGCAGGAAGAGCCGATGAACATGGGTGCATGGACCTACATGCAGCCACGATTAAAAAAACTCCTAAACAATGTGCCAGTGCATTACATCGGAAGACGTCCCTATTCAAGCCCTGCAGAGGGTTCATTATCCCGTCATAAGATAAACCAAGGCACACTGGTAGAGCAAGCTTATAAGTTAAAATGTGAAAGGGAAATGCATGACATATTATGCTTAACAAATTTATAGACCGGAGAATAGAAAATCATGTCGGTTAACATCGTAGTACCCGAAATGGGTGAATCAGTGGTTGAAGCGACAGTGGTAAGATGGCTGAAAAGCGAAGGAGAGCCTGTGAGTCCAGGTGAAGCTGTTGTAGAACTGGAGACCGAGAAAGCAAATTTCGAAGTAGGGGCTGAGAAAGGAGGTATTTTGGTACGCATAGACAAAAACAAGGACGATGATGTAAAGGTAGGCGATGTATTAGGGGTAATAGATGAAGCCCGAAAGGAAGAAGAAGAAAAAAAGAGAAAGCCTGAGCAGGAAAGAGAGAAAAGAAAGAAAGCAGCAGAAGAACCAGAGAAAAAAATTGAGGTTAAGCGTGAAGAATTTGAGACAAAAGAGAGGGAGCCCCTTAGGGTTGTAAAAGAAGAAGAGGAAGGCCCAGAGATCAAAGCCACTCCTGTAGCAAGACGCATTGCCGAAGAAAATGACGTAGATCTGAGATTAATTGAAGGTACAGGGCCCAACGGAAGGATCACAAAAGAAGACATAGAGAACTTCCTTGAGAAAAAGAGGGCTGAGCCCAAACCTTCAGGGATTGAACAGAGGGAAGAGAAGGTCTTGCAAGAACCAGGCGCTCCCAAACCTGCAGCAGATCGTTCCAGGCAAGAAGAGAGGGTTCGAATGTCTCGTCGCCGAAGGACTATAGCTCGCCGTATGCTCGAAGCCCAAAGGACAGCGGCGATTCTCTCTACCTTTAACGAGATCGATATGAGTTCTCTAATCAAACTACGCAAACGCCATAAGGAGTCCTTCAAGGAACGCTATGGGATCGGCCTTGGCATAGTTTCATTCTTTGTCAAGGCCTCGATAGGGGCTTTGAAAGACTTTCCACTTTTGAATGCGGAGATACGGGAAGATGAAATAATACTCAAAAATTATTATGACATTGGTGTAGCCATCGGCGCTTCCGCAGGATTGGTAGTCCCGGTGTTACGCGATGCTGATAAAATGTCTTTCGCTGAAATCGAAAGGGCAATTGCCGAATATGTGAAAAAAGCCGAGGATGAAACGCTTTCACTCGAAGATTTACTTGGAGGTACCTTCACCATAACAAACGGTGGCGTTTTTGGCTCATTGCTAAGCACACCGATTCTCAACCCTCCACAGGTAGGCATCCTGGGTCTGCACAAAATTGAGGACAGACCCGTCGTAATAAACCAAAACATAGAGATACGCCCCATGATGTATGTGGCTCTGAGCTATGATCACCGTATAGTAGATGGGCGCGAAGCAGTCTTATTCCTGGTAAGGATTAAAAAACTCATAGAAGATCCCGGAGCCCTACTCTTAGAGGGCTAATTATTTATTACATTCGAGCATTATTTCTCTGAAGAGCATTTCTTGGCCTTGTATATATTCTTCTTCCAGTAAATAACAGCGAATTGATCCACCGGTTTTCCCATTACATCGAGCCACCATATCTTTATATCGCTTGCAAGAACTCGATAGACTCCACCCTCTAGGAAACGGCGGGGAGAAGTTTTGATTTTTTTTCTGATCAGAGCCAACGTTCCCACTTTCTTCAATGAAGAGCAAAAATCAGATGCTTCAAGAATCCCTTTATTCGGATAGCCACCAAGTCCGCGAAACACGGTGGCGCGAACGAAAATTCCCTGGTCTCCATAAAATTGATGGGAAATTCTGTAGCGAATGCGGTTAATCAATTCAACTACACGTAGACTAAAACCCTTTCCATCAAGGGCGAATTCAAATGCACCACCCGCTATATCTTGACTATCCAGAACAGTTTTAATCTCTTTGTCATACCCCTCGGGAAGAATCGTATCGGCGTCGAGAAACAAATACACATCCCCTGTTGAAATACTGGCACCTCTGTTCAGAGCTTGAGACCGACCAGCTACCTCGGGTCTAATTTCAATAAGGTTCACACCGAGTTTCTTCACAATTTCAGTTGTTCCATCAGTCGAACCACAATCTATGACTATGATTTCATGAGGCGCTCCAAGAACGGCGTTTTCCCGCACTGCGTACACAGTTTTGGAAATATATTGAAATTCATTCAATGCCGGGATGATTACACTCAGTTGCATGATATTAAAATCCTAATTCTAGGAAATACCCGCAAGTTCTAGACTCTCCCCCCATCTTTTAAGAACTCCCCTGTACAATCTCGGATAATTAACAAGTGTCGGATCCTTTTTTACAATATCAAAAGCTTCATTTCTGGCTTCACCAAGTATTCTAGCGTCTCTCAACAAGTTCGCGAACCTGAACTCTGGCAGACCGGATTGCCTAGTTCCAATGAATTCTCCTGGACCCCGAATCATGAGATCCGCTTCTGCAATTTTAAAACCATCGGAAGTATCCCTCAATATAGAGAGCCTCTCATGGGCATCAGCCGATCGCTTTGCAGCAGATATTAAGATGCATATAGACTCGTGTTCCCCTCTTCCAACCCGACCCCTTAATTGATGGAGTTGCGAGAGACCATACCGCTCAGAATTCTCGACCACCATCACTGTCGCATTCGGAACATCCACCCCAACCTCTACGATGGTTGTTGCAACAAGGATATCCGCTTGACGCGAAATAAACTTTTTCATAACCTCATTTTTCTCTTCGGTCTTCATTCTCCCATGAAGCAGACCAAGTCGAAATTCTGGGAACACATCCTTTCTCAACTCATCAAACATCTTAGTTGCGAACCTCAAATCCCTATGGTCAGGGCTTTCAGACTCCTCAATCAAAGGATAAACAATATATGCCTGTCTCCCCTTAATCACCTCCTTCCTGACAAGGTCATATGCTTTATCGCGTGCACCTTTTTCTTCAAAGAAGACGAAGGTCTCTATCGCCCGTTGATGAGGAGGCATTTCATCGAGAACAGAAACATCAAGATCTCCATATACGGTCATAGCAAGGGTCCTTGGAATGGGTGTAGCAGTCATAACAAGAACGTCGGGGTTCTTACCCTTACTCCTCAGTAGGGCTCTTTGAATTACCCCGAACCTATGTTGCTCATCTATCACCACAAGGCCAAGATCTCTGAATTCAACCTTTCCTTGAATCAACGCATGTGTTCCAATAACTATTTTTGCATCTCCAGAATTGATTGCATTATAATTCGACTCTTTCTCATTTCTACTTTGACCGCTCTTCAAAAGTACAGCCCTAATACCAAATCCATCAACATATTTGAGGACAGATCTTAAATGCTGTTCGGCTAAGATCTCTGTAGGAGACATTAGCGCAGCCTGGTATCCACTCTCGACGGCTTTTAGCATGGACAACAGTGCCACGACCGTTTTACCGCTCCCTACATCCCCCTGGAGAAGCCTATTCATGGGGCGATCCGCTCTCATATCGTTTTCGATCTCAGAAAGAACACGTGATTGAGCCGAGGTAAGCTTGAATGGAAGCTCTAAAAGCAGTTTTTTAGTCAGCTCTCCTGTAGGATCAAATGATATACCGGGCATTTTCGAAATGTCTCTTTTTTTGAGGGCAAGCCCTACCTCCAAGAAGAAAAATTCATTGAACGAAACTGTCCTATGAGGTAGAGAATTATAAATAGAACTCTTGTCCGACAAATCTACAAGGTCGTCCGAATTGCTCGGAAAGTGAACCCTTGAGATTGCTTCATCTATACCCATAATGTGATTTCTTTTCCTTACTTCGTAAGGAACATAATCGAATTCACTCTTACCATAAGTATCCAATATAATGCTTTCTATCTTCCTGATCCGCCTCTGTTTTATACCCTCGGTCAATGGATAAATCGGGACGATTCTGTTAAAATTGAGCATGTCTTTTTCGATGCCTTCAATATCTTCAAAAACTTCCACATCGTCGGGACTTGGATGGACAATCTGAAGTGTATTGTTGTACCTGTTTAAAGTCACATCTCCACTCAGTATCACCGTGTAACCTTTCTTATATGTTGCCTTGAGATATTTAGGATTGTATTGATACCACGAAAGGGCGAGCGTTCCTGTTCCATCTGAAACAATAACCTGATAAATTCCCCTTGACCTCGATCTCACCATTCCGCTAAGAACTATCTTTCCCATCACGGTCTGACGGCTATTAGGCTTTAGTGTAGATATTCTCTTGATGTTTCTTCTATCTTCATATGTCCGCGGAAAGTAATTAAGGGCATCTTCAACTGTCTTTATACCCTTCCTTGAAAGTACTTCAGCTATCCTGGGCCCGACCCCCTTCACATATTGGATCGAGATTTGAGATAGATCCGTTCTATCAGGTGTCGGACTAATGGTTTCTCGCGTTGCCAAATTCTCATCAACAGGATAGTCTTCAACACCTTTCAGTCCGGTGATTATACCGAGCGAGTCTATTATTAATTTTTTCTTACCGTTAAGCCGTAATCTATTGTAGGCGCCGAATGACTGCCTTAAAGATTTAAGCGTCGTAACCTCTTTTACAGTCAGGTTGAGTGACAGTGCTCTGAGAGTCATATCTTCTACCACCTTGTCCAGATCCTTTACTTTATGAATATTTTGAAAGTTTGTCCTAGATGCAAACCTCAGAGGTTTCTCAAGGGACTCCAAAATTTTCTGTAGAC
>Ga0326597_10012560_pt1 | contig 11171 bp, 10 predicted proteins | sample RVTome_12_FD_203789 | JGI IMG/M metagenome (GOLD analysis project Ga0326597, IMG submission 203789) | Soil microbial communities from uranium-contaminated site in the Upper Colorado River Basin, Wyoming, United States - RVT100D185 | ecosystem: Environmental > Terrestrial > Soil > Contaminated >... | reverse complement strand
CTTGGAGTGGAGCTGATCCTCTCCGCGCTCGGCAAGAAAATCCTGTAACAACTTTTCCCATCGCCTAAAGCGATGTCATTCCGAGGTCCGGTGGGTTTTCCCGGGCCGAGGAATCTGCTGTTGTTTTCGGTCTCGGACAGAGGGAAAGCAGATTCCTCGTCCCGGCACGCCGGGACTCGGAATGACAGCGGTGTTGGGACCAGATACGTGATGACCCCTCCCTTGCAGTCCACGGCTAACCGGGATGTTCCATCGGGGCTCTGATTCAGAAATTCAGCAGGTGGGTGTATTTGAACGTCAGGCTGCGGTCGCTGCGTTCCAGTTGAGTATCGCGCGCATCGTTGTAGACGACGTAGAAATCGCTCAGCGGATGATGAATGAACCGGAAGCGGATGTTGGAGCTGACCTGGTCGGTATCACTGTTGTACTGGATGAGCGCACTCAAAGACATCTTCGGATTGAAGGCGTAATCGGTCCGCAGGCTGGCCAGATGCGTAGTAAATGAGCCTTCTCGCAGGTCGGCGTGGCTCCTCTGATAGTTCAGTTGCGTGGACAGGCGATAGTTCATGCGCACGAGCGCGCCCCAGTTCCATGTCGTGCGCGTACCCGTATAGAACTCGCCCGTGCGCACGTTCGCGTTTCCTGAAATCATGCGGCGGCGGCTCGAAACATAGCTCAGATAGTACGAATTAGAGCGATAATCGCCGGCCGGAATGCGCAGGCCCTGGAGTGTGAATGGTTGCACAAGCCTCTCGAATGTTCGGCCATATGCATAATCGAAGGTGCCGCCGTCAGCGAAGAACAAAGTGAGTTCGGGCGCAGAAAGGTTCTTGGACTCCGTATTTCCATCCGGCAAGATCACGTATTCCGAGAAGATGTCGGCAGTGATGTCGCGGATGACGGAGCCGATACGGTTCCCTTGAAAGTGCGGCGTCATTTCCAAGGTGTTCCGTGCGATGCGCCGCCCAGGGCGGCGGACAAAGCCAACTTGCGGATTGAAGTTCCACTGGACGTCCAAATAGGAGCCGTTGACATGCCACAGGTTGCTCTGCCAGTCGCTGCTGACTCTCCAGAAACGATCGTCTCCGTCGAGTCCCGGGGTTTGCGTCTTCGCCAGGATGCCGTTCAGTTGCAGGTCCTGGCGCAGCAGCAGCGTCGCATCCGCGCCGTAGGTCTGGTTGCTGTCGGTATTCAGGCTGGAATGGCGGTTCAGAAAAATCGCGCCAAGCGTGGAGTTGCTCAGGACATTGCGGCGATAACGGGCCACCGTAAAGTTGGTTGCGGCCAGAGCCGCTTCAGAGCGCGTTTGGATGTTGAGCAGGCCGATAGAATTCTTGCCTGCCTGGCCGGACAGACGAACGCCACCGAGAATCGGGATGGGGGTGCCGCTCGCCAGACCAATTCGACGGCTATGGAACAACAGAACCTCCTGTCCTTCACTCACCTGAAACAACCCGGCGTTTTCAAGAAAGAATTCCCTCTTTTCCGGGAAGAAGAGCGGAAAGCGAGTGAAGTTGATCTGCTGGGTGTCGGCCTCCGTGTCAGAGAAATCCGTGTTGGCCGTGAGGTCGAAGGTCATCCCGGGCGTGATTCCATACTTTAAGTCAACACCGGACTTGTGATCGAACTCTGCATCTTTATCTTGCGTGCCGAGTTTGGTGGTCCCGCCCAGCAAATACGGCTTTACGTACAAATTCTTTCCAGGTTTGATCCCTTCCAGGCCCACCAGGTCTCCGGCAATCCCCACTCCGCGCTGGATCACGTAGCGGCGCGGCAGCGGCACCCAGGAGTTGGCCTCGCCGTTGTGCTGCATATAGCGGTAAAACTGCACTCCCCAAACCTGCACGTCCTTCTCACTAAATCGCAGCGTCTTGAACGGTATCGCAAATTCCGCGGTCCAGTCCGATCCGTGAATCTTGGCTTCCGAGTACCACACGCCGTCCCAATTGGCGTTCGTAACCCGGCCCGTGTCGGTGAACTGCTGGTCGCGCTGGCCGCCACGGGGCGTAGTGCTGAATGTGTAGCCGCTGCGGCGGTCGTGGAAGGTGTCGAGCAGAAACGCAAACGCGTCCTGATCGTTGGGCGGATAGTCGCGCCGGATATTGTTGACGATGATCCGTCGCGGATCGGAGTCGCGGCAAAGCAGGCCGATATACAGAAACTCGTGATTATATAGAATCCGCACTTCGGTGGGCTCGCTGGCCGGCGTTCCAGTGTTGGGGTCTCGCTGAATGAAATCCTTCGCAGGCTCGGCAGTCCGCCAGGCGGGTTCGTCGAGCTCACCATCAACGGCAATCTTGGCATCGGTGAAAACGACTGTGATCGCCTGGCGCTTCTCGCCGGACGGGTCCTGGCCCCGCAGTGCCGGGGTCAGCAATAGCATAAGCCAGAGCGGAAAAAAGAAGCAGGCAGGCCAATGCGGCAGCAGAAATCCTCGCAATCGCGCCCGGCGATCAAAGCCGGTGTGTTGAAATCGCATGTGCAACCAGACCTTGCCAACGCGAGCATTTTAGGTTGCGTTCTTCCGGCTGTCAACGTCGCGTCCCCTACGTCGCGTACTCTTTCCGATCCAGGTTTATTCGTGCACCGCGAAGTAGTATGCTCTTATTCAAGCCGGCGCAAAGTGGATTCGGTGAAAAGGGCCGCCCCGCATGACACTGGCCAAACTCTTCGGCAGCGAACGCTGATTTATTTTGTGGGTAAGCGGAAGGGAGGAATGCTTATGGAGCGGCGCAGTCTTCGCATCGCGTGCTACCTTTCTCTAGCAGATTTGATCCTGGCAGGTTCGGCGGTCTGGGCAGCCGACTTCCAAGCCGGGTTGCAGGCCTATCAACGAGGAGACTATGCCGCCGCCGTCCGGGAATGGCGACCCCTCGCGGAGGCCGGTGAGGCCGATGCGCAATTCCGGCTGGCCGGCATGTACTCGGGCGGACAAGGCCTTCCGCAGAACGTTGCAGAAGCCGTGAGATGGTACCGCCTGGCGGCCGAACAGGGACATACCGAAGCACAGTACATGCTCGGCGTCACCTACCAGATGGGTGGACGCGGATTACAGGCAGACTATTCGGAGGCTCTGAAATGGTATCGCCTGGCTGCGGAGAAAGGATCTGCGAAGGCGCAGTATGCCGTGGGATTCGCCTACCAATCGGGAGCTCCAGCAGGAACCTCGTCAGGAGCCTCGGTGCTGGCCCCGGATCTGAACGAGGCGCTGAAATGGTTCCGCCTCGCGGCAGAGCAAGGCCAGGCCGATGCACAATTTAGCTTGGGAGTGCTCTACGCCGGACTGCGCAACACCGCATCCCGGCGGATTCCGGAGGATTACGCCGAGGCCATCCGCTGGTATGAGAAGGCCGCCGGACAGGGCATCGCGCAGGCGGAATTCAACCTGGCTCGCATGTATCAGAATGGCGTAGGCGTTGCTCCGGACCCGGCGACGGCGATCAAGTGGTATGAGATGGCCTACGATCACGGATTAGTCTCAGCGGGATTCGATCTGGGAGCCATCTACGAATATGGACGCGGCGTTGCGCAGACCGCAAAGAGGCTGCCAAGTGGTATGAATCCGCCGCGGATGCCAGAGACGCAGCTTCGAGGCTCTGGGTGAAAGCGGAAAATGGCGACCCGCTGGCTCAGTTCGATTTGGCCTCGCGGTATCTTGCCGGGAAGGAAATTCCCCAGGATTACGAGGCGGCGGCGAGCTGGCTTCAAAAATCCGCCAAGACGGGGAACAGCCCAGCGCAGTTCGCTCTCGGAGTGCTCTACGCGACCGGCAATGGCGTATCGCAGGATAACCAGGCGGCGAAGAGTTGGATCGATCAGGCAGGAGCGAATGGATTCATCCCTGCGCAGCTTTGGTCCGCGGCGGAACGTGGCAGCGCCGAGGCTCAGCTCAATTTAGGATTGATGTTTCTCTCCGGAAAAGACGTGGCTCCGAATCGAGAGCTAGCGTTGCAATTTCTGGCCCGGTCTGCGGACCAGAAATTCTCCCCGGCGCAGTTTCAAGTCGGGTTGCTGAATCATCAGCGCCAGAATTTTGCCGAAGCGGCGAAGTGGTATCGGATGGCCGCGGATCAGGGTCTCGCCGAGGCCGAATCCAATCTGGGGTCGCTCTACGCCGCAGGACAGGGTGTACCGCAGGACTTCACACAAGCTGAAGCTCTCTACCGCAAAGCCGCGGAGCAGGGCGTCGCCGGCGCGCAATTTAACCTGGGCATGATGTATGTACAGGGCGTGGGAGTAGCACAGGATTTTGTCCAGGGATATGGGTGGTTTATTCTCGCGGCGGATCAGAAAATGGAGCACGCCGCAATCGCCAAGGAGCAACTCGCCGATGCTCTCAGCCAGGTGCAGATCGATGAGGCCGAGGCGTGGGCCAGGAAATGGCAAGCCTCGAAGCCTGCTGCCGCCAAGCCATAGACTACCAAGGCATCAAATCCGAAATTGCGCTAGAAGGCCTCCGGGAAGTAGAACGTCAGCACGGAATTCAGCCTCTTGTCGCTGGCGATGATGCTTTTGTTTTTCGCATCGATGGCGACGCCACGGGGCATGCGGAACACGCCCTTGGGTCCGCCAATGGTCCATCGCGGCGGAACATCGCCATCATCCATCACGCTCCAGATGCCCATGAATGCTTCCTCGGAAGCCAGTGCGCCCGGACCGCGCACCGTGGCGATGATCCATCCCTTCGGCGAATAGACCGCAATCGGGCCGCCCAGTCTTCCAAAGCGGCTGTTCTTTCCGCCGATCAGGCGCAACGGCTTGGTATTTCCTGAAGCCGTCCGATTGAAGATGCGCAGCTTCAGTCCGTCGTCGCCCACCCCAGTCGCGACCAGCAGGTTGTGGACCGTGTCAATCGCGACCGCCTCTGCGCCGATGGTCGTATCCGGGCCTTTCAGGACGCGAATCGGCGCAACATCGCCGCCCACTCCTCGCGGGAACACGAGGATTTTTTTGTCGAGATCCAGCGGAACATAAATTTCGTTGTTGATGTTGTCAACCGCCAGCCGGTCTGGTTCGGCCAGCTCGGTGTGCGGTCCCTGGATGATGCGAATCGGGGCCTCTTCGCCACTGGCTCCGCCGCGGAATGTGAGCAGAGCCTGCGCGAACGGCTGCGGCACGGTGTATTCGTCGTTGATCTCGTCGTAGACGATGGAGTGCATGGTGCGACCCAGTAATGTCTTCTGGCCTTCGAGCTTCCGGGTAGGTTTGGTGTTTCCATCCGCCAGCCTGGCGAATGACGCAATCTGCGGGTGAGCCACTCAGTTCGGAACCAGAATCTCTTCGCGTTTCGAGTCATAGGCGACCGGATGCGGATTGCCGATTCCGAGTGCAGGCTCCTCGAGCGGCCCGCTGCGGATCATGCGCAACGGAGCCGTGTCACCCGACGCGCCGATCTTGTACACCGTTGCCGTGTGATTGCCAAAGTTAGCTGCCCATAGTTCTCCATTCTGATGATCGAGCCAGAGGCCAGTGGGGTTCTTCAGCATCGTCTTCGGACCCTTTAACACTCGCTTCGGGGCCACGTCGCCATTGGCGGTGACGTCAAACACCAGAATGGAATCACCCATGTCGTTGGCCACATAGAGTTCGCCGCGCTCCACGTCAGCCGCGAGTCCGGTGGGCCAGTTCATTTGAGTTTTCGGTCCGGTGATGACTCGCAGCGGGGGCGTGTCGCCGCTGGCTTTCAGCGGGTAGATGGTGATCGACGGAGAGAGATATTGGCCCGAGCCTGGCTCCTGCGTTCCAATCGGCCAGTTGGCCTTGCCCGCGGCAGCAGTGCTTGCCAGTCCACCGACGTAGGTGATCGATGCCTGCCCGCCTACAACCTTTTGGTGATAGCTGCCGTGATTGGTGACGAACATCAACTGATTTTTCGTGTCGATGGCAAGCCCGTGCGGGTCGGCGAGCCGGGTCTGGTTTCCCTGCAGAAGGCGCACCGGGGCCTCTTCCCCTTTAGCCAGTTTTTTGAACACCGTGACTGTATTGTCATGCTGTGTGGTGAGAAACATCTCCTGCGCGTCCTCATCCACGGCTATGCCGAACGTGCCGTGCGGCGTACGCAGCTCGCGGTCGGCGGGCACGTTGCCCTTAGCCTGGCGCGAAAAGATGACCAGCGTATCCACGGTGTCATTGTTGACGGCGTAGATGTCCCCGCTTTCCGGGTCAATGTAGAGTCCGCACTGGAACTCGATCTTGGTATTTTCTCCGCTGATGATTCGCTTCGGCTCGGTCATCTTGGCCGTTGGCGGAGTGTTTGCCGTGCGGTCGTAGACGAGAATCTGGAACAGGTTCTCATCGGTCATCACCACTTCATTGTTCTTGGGGTCCACTGCGACGGAGCTATAAGCAGCGTAGGGGTCTTTGATGGCGCGAACCGGCCTGAGGTCGGAGCGGTCCACGGTCCGGTCCAAAGCCCTGCTGGATTCCAGCGAAGCTTCCCGCGCCGCCTGCCGCTCCTGCAAAGCAGCGAGCAGGGTCTCCTCCGCGCTGGCTGGGGTCCACTCGCACATGGGACCATCCATCAGGGCCGGCAGCGGCTCCCTGGCGAGTAATTGCGGCGCGCCGGCCGGCCTGCGGAGGGCAGCTTCAGAGGCTCTTACCAATTGCCTCGGCGAGCTCTCGCCCGTCGTCATGAGCCACCCGCCCACAAGCCCAAGTACTACACCAATCAACCACAAGCCCGAGCGCATTCGGAGCCCTCTCTTCGGCATCAGCATTTCCCCTTTCCTGAGAGCGTAGTGTCGCCAACCAAACTGGCGGCGCGGGGAGGCACAAAATCGCATCCCGGCGCCTAATGGCTATTCTAGCGCATTTCCGCGGATCATCCTGGAGAGAGTATGAAGCTTGACATCCCTAACGCAGCACGTATAAATAAGAAAGCGGCGTGCACACACGACTCACGGCTCGCGACTTGGATCACTTGGGATCACTTGGGATCAGCTGGGAGCACCTGAGATCAGCTGACGTGCGAGAGCGAGGAAAGGGCGTATGAAATGGCCTCGAAAATAGATTATTTGAAAGATCCGGTCCGGCATATCGACATCACCAAGCACAATAGCGTGCCGATGATCGAAGCGATGCGCTCGATGGCCTTTAGCGCCCGCGACCTGGCGCGCGCCGCCGAGATCTACGACCGCATGCTGGCAGACCCGGACTGCGCCGTCATCCTCTGCCTGGCGGGCTCGCTCATCAGCGCGGGCCTCAAGAAAATCTTCGTCGAGATGATCCGCTCGAACATGGCCGACGCCATCGTCTCGACGGGCGCGAACATTGTCGATCAGGATTTCTTCGAGGCGCTCGGCTTCCAGCACTACATCGCCGACGAGCGCCTGAAGGCGGGGATGGACGATGGCGCGCTGCTGGACCTCGGCATCGACCGCATCTACGACACGCTCATCGACGAAGAGCAATTGCGGGTCTGCGACGACACGGTGCGCCGGATTGCGGATGTGATCGATCCGCGCCCGTACTCCTCGCGCGAATTTCTGATGGAGATGGGCGCGTATCTAGAGCGCACCGGATGCAAGACCGAAGATTCGATCGTTCACGAAGCCTATCGCAGGCACGTCCCGATTTTCTGCCCGGCGTTCAGCGATTGCTCGGCGGGCTTTGGCTTGATCGCGCATCAGCAGCAGCGCGGAGACAAACCCAAGGTGTCCATCGACAGCGTGAAGGATTTCCTGGAGCTATCCCTGTGGAAGACCCGACAGAAGGACACCGGCCTGTTCATGATCGGCGGCGGCGTGCCGAAAAATTTCGCGCAGGACATCACCGTGGCCGCCGACATCATGGGCTTTGAGGCCCGCATGCATAAATACGCCGTGCAGGTTACCGTGGCCGACGTGCGCGACGGCGCGCTCTCCGGCAGCACCCTGAAGGAAGCCAATAGCTGGGGCAAAGTCGAGACCACTTACGAGCAGATGGTCTATTCAGAGGCTACCGTGGCCGTTCCGCTCATCGTGGGCTACGCATACCACAAGGGAAGCTGGAAAAATCGCGCGGCGCGCCATGGCAACCAGGTTCTGGATGCGGTTCCCGCGCAGTAGCGCAAGGTTCGCGGCGGATTTCACCGATCGATTCAAAACATTCATCACCTCACTGCACTCAAGGACTCGCACATGAAAGAACTGGAATCGGACGATCCTCGGCGGCCGGTCGCTTACCGCAACGAGCAGTTTCTCGATAGCCCCGACGCTCGCGCTGTCCGCATCCTCTCTGAATACTTGGAGCCGTATTCCCACTTCCGGCGGGAGCGAGTGCGCGACACGGTTGTTTTCTTCGGCTCTGCGCGCAGCGAAGAGAACGGCCAGATGGCGAAATACTACGCCGAAGCGCGGGAGCTGGCGCGCCTGATCACGGAATGGTCCAACCAGCTTCCGGACGAGTCGCGGCGGTTCGTGGTGTGCTCCGGCGGAGGCCCCGGAATCATGGAGGCCGCTAACCGCGGCGCCATCGAAGCCGCGGGGAAAAGTGTTGGATTGAACATCGGACTTCCCTTCGAGCAGTTGCCGAATGCCTACATCTCGCCCGAGCTGTCTTTCCAATTCCATTATTTCTTCATGCGCAAATTCTGGTTTGTGTACCTGGGCAAGGCCATGGTTTTCTTCCCCGGCGGATTCGGGACGCTGGATGAGCTGATGGAAGTATTAACGCTGGTGCAGACTCAGAAACTCAATAAGCGGATCATCATCGTCCTCTATGGCTCGGCCTTTTGGAAGGAAGTACTGCATCTGGAAGCCCTGGTCCGCTATGGAACCATCAGCCCCGAGGACCTGGAGTTGGTGCAGTTCGCCGACGATCCGGCCACCGCTCTGAAAATCCTCCAGGATGGGTTGACCAAGTATTATCTGGCGCCAGAAGCTCCCCACCGCCGCCCGCTGCGCGAAGTCCCCGAACTCTGATCGGGGTGATATCACGCGGCAGTACCGCGACTCTTTCTGGCGGAGCTTTGGATGAACAGTCGGTCAGCGTCGTCTAGCAGAACCTTTTGTTTGGTCGAGTCGAAGATCGGCTGCAACGGCGGCTATAGTTTGTGCTACACTCCGAAGAACACTGGATGGAAGCTTGTCCAGAAATTCCTTGGCGGAGGAAGTTCCAATGTCTAAATTAGTGCCAATCTCTCTGCTGTGCTGCCTGATCGTCTCATCGACTCAACTTCTGGGCCAGGCGAAAAAGCCGACGCCCGCGGATGGCCACGACATTCACGTTCTGGCTCCTCATCGGGTGGAAGGAATGGAAATGGGGCCCTATCACCACTATTGTAAATCCGTATCAGACACGGTGCTGGAATGTCTGATTTATGAGTCTACGGACCCGAAGGCGTTGTTGGTGCAGGTCGAATACTTTGTAGCGAAATCAGTTACGAGCGCTAACGTGCCCCTAGATACCTGGAACAAGTTTTATCACGATCACGCGGTGGAAATTGCGAGCGGCAGAGTTCAGGTGCTGGACGCTTCGCCGGAGGAAGCAAAGAAAATCGCGGACGCGGCAGCCAAAACGGATGGGATCATCTTCCACCTCTGGTGGCCAGACAAGGCCAAGGCTCCCAACGGTGATGTGAAGCATCCCCAATCCCTCGGCCACCAACCGATTACGTTGGAGCGATACAAAGACCCCAACCGGTAGACTCCGTCAATTCAGGTGCCGAATAAGAGCCGGTCGGCATTGTCGTAGAGAATCTTTCGCTTAGTTTGTTCGGGAAGAGGCAATTGAAGAAACGCCTCAGCGTTCACGCGCATGCCGGGAATTCCGGGCGAGGGCCAGTCGGTGCCAAACAGCGTCTTGTGCGCGATCTCTTCGAGTCGCGGGAAATAATTCAACAGTAACTTGGGCGGGATGCCGGAAATATCCATGCAGACGTTGGGGTGGCGGCGCATCAGGAAGAATGCCTCGGCCATCCACAAGGGTCTGCCGCCGTGCGCCATGATGATCTTGAGCTTGGGAAAATCTACGGCGACGTCATCAATGGCGAGCGGATGGCCGTACTTGATGCGCGCGCCGGGAAAGATGGAGGTCCCAGTGTGAAACATCACCGGCACGCCTTCCCGCTCGGCGGCGCATACACTTTGGCAAGCCCCGGCTTGTCGCGCAGATAGTCGTCCGGGCCAAACAGCGCGTGCGGCCCATGGACCTTAATGAGCTTGATCTTCCAGCGAAAGATCAGTTCTTCCGCGTCGCGCTCGAGATCGGTCGAGTAAACGGGGTCCACCGCACTGCAAGGCAGCAGCCGGTCGGGTGCGTGGCGGCACAACTCCGCCACGAAATCGTTAACCTCTTCGGTAAATCCAAACAGGTCCCGCGCGATATAGTTGATGCAGACGACCTTATCCACGCCCTCACGGTCCAAGTGTTGGTGCAGCTTTTTGGGATTCGCGATGGTCTCGCGGATTTCCTCCAACTGGTCGCCGTAGGTCTTGCGCCATTCCGCCAGCGGAGTGGGTTTGATCATGCGCATCGGCATGATGTGCGCATGCGCGTCAATCACACCCTAGCCGTCGATGCTCCAGTGCGAACACCCGTTGTCAGCCGGAGAAGGCCCTTGCCGGCTAGCCTTCCAGAACAAACGTCACGTTCATACGAACGCGATACTCGGTGATCTTTCCCTTGCTGACGGCCGCGGTCTGTTCCAGTACCCGCAGCCCGGTGATCCCGCGCAACGTCTTCGACGCACGTTTATAACCCTGATCGGCGGCGTCCTGCCAGCTCTTGGTCGATGATGCGACGATCTCTGATACGCTTGCTATGGCCATGAATCCTCCTTCAGTCGTGTCGTAGTGAAGTGCACAATTATCCTCCAGAACGGCCGTCGAACATGCACATTTCCGGCGTCAGCATGAGATTGGGGTCGTATTCCCGCTTGGCCGCGGCGAGCCTCCGCCAGGTCTCCGGGCCGTAGTGCTGCTCCCATTCCGCCTGCGAGAAATAGGGCGCATAGGGCGGATAGGATTTGCCGCCGATCGAGCGCATGCGGGCCAGTAGCTTGCGGTTGATCTCCATCACCGCACGGTAGGCCGCATCGTCCTCGAGCGGCGTGTTGCGCGGATAAAGCCAGACCATGTAGGCGATCGCTTCCCCGGGAAACTTGAATAGCGGGCACCGGGTGAGGCTGGCGCGGAACGGGTTGAATTGAAAATCGCTGAGTCCGGCCAGTTCCGCCGGGTTCGCCAGGATTT
>Ga0326597_10012559_pt1 | contig 11172 bp, 7 predicted proteins | sample RVTome_12_FD_203789 | JGI IMG/M metagenome (GOLD analysis project Ga0326597, IMG submission 203789) | Soil microbial communities from uranium-contaminated site in the Upper Colorado River Basin, Wyoming, United States - RVT100D185 | ecosystem: Environmental > Terrestrial > Soil > Contaminated >... | reverse complement strand
GGCCCGGCGGCTGGCATGGTATCACGCCCCGACCGGTTGGGAGCGCTGGTCGCGGCGCCTGGGGGCCCATCCCTGGCGGGCGCTGCTGCTGGGGCTCGCCACGGCCGCGGTGGTGATCTGGCCGCTGGGCGGCATCCGGATCGGCCTGCCGCGCGCCGGCTGGTTCCCCGACGGGACCGAGTCGGCCGCCGGCGTCGAAGCGCTGGACCGGATCGGGACGCGCGGCCTGCTGCAGCCGGTGACGGTCGTGGTGCGCGCGCCCGAGGGCGAGAAAGTCGTCGGGACCCGGTACCTCCGCGGGCTCCGGCGCCTGGCGGACTCGATCGCCGTCGATCCGCGCGTGGCCGGAGTGCGGAGCGCCATCACGCTGGCGCCGGGGACGTCCCTGCTCCAGTACTCCCTGCTCTACAGCGACGTGGATCGGGCGCGGAGCCGGTACCCCGACCTGCTGGCCACGTTTCTCTCCCGCGACGCCCGCACCACCCGCCTGACCGTGGTGCTCCACGACACCACGTCCATCACCGGCTCCATGGACGTGGTGCGCCGCATCCGGCGGATCCGCGACGCGGGGGTGACCGGCCTCGACGGAACCGAAATCCGGCTGGCCGGCTTCCAGGCCGCGTCGGTGGACCTGCAGGACGCGCTGCTCCGCCGGTTCCCGCTGCTCGTGGCCCTCGTCCTGGTCATCACCGCCATCGCCATGTTCGTGGCCTTCCAGTCGGTGCTGGTTCCGGTCAAGGCCGTGGTGATGAACTGCCTGTCCGTGGCGGGGGCGTTCGGGATGATCGTGCTGGTCTTCCAGCATGGCACGGGCGGCGGCCTGTTCGGGCTCGACGGACCCACCGAGGCCATCTACGTCGTGGTGCCGGTCCTGGTGTTCGCCGTGGTATTCGGGCTGAGCATGGACTACGAGGTGTTCCTGCTGGCGCGCATCAAGGAGGCGTTCGATCGGTCCGGCAAGAACAGCCAGGCGACCATGGAGGGGCTGAGCGCCACGGCGTCGGTCATCACCAGCGCCGCCGCCATCATGATCATCGTCTTCGGCACATTCAGCTTCTCGCGCGTGCTCGCCGTTCAGCTGTTCGGCTTCGGGCTGGCCGCGGCGGTGTTCCTGGACGCCACCCTGGTCCGGATGGTGCTGGTGCCGGCGTTCATGCACATCGCCGGCCGGTGGAACTGGTGGCCCGGCGTCCGGGTCTCCGGGGATGGCGCCGGCGCCGGGGCACCGCCCCCAGCACCGGAGTAGCCCCGCTCAGCGGCGCCGAGTGCGCTGGTGGTTCCCCCCCTCGGTGCTCCACGCGCCGAACTCGGCGCCCGTGGCATTCCACAGGGCGATCAGTTCGCCCCCCGTCCGCGTGACGTAGATGGTGCGATCGGGGCCCACCGTGGCGCCGCCCAGGAGGTCGCCGGCACCGGTGAGGGACGCGCTGCACCAGCGGGGGACGCCCGTCCCCCCGGACACACCGCACACCCGGCTGCCGCCCCGCCCGATCACCACGGTGGTATCGGTCAGCACCGTGGGAGCCCCGACGCCGCCGGCCGGCGACCCTCCGCCCAGCGAGTCGGCCGTCCAGCGGGGGGCGCCGTCGGCCGTGTAGCTGTGCAGGGCCCGGACGGTCTGCACGTACACGTTCCCGAACCGGTCCACCACGGGCGGGGACGGTTGCACGTCGCCCGGAGCCCCGGGATCGTCCTGGCTGAACTGCCGGCTCCACACCGGAGCTCCCCCCGCGGTGTCGACCACGCTGATGCCGCCGAGGTAGGTCACCAGCACGCGATTGCCCGAAACGGCCGGCCCGACCAGATGGGGCCAGGCGGGGAGCTCGATGACCCAGCGGGGTGACCCGTCGCCGCCGATCCGCGTGAGCCAGCTGGAATCGGCCGGCGCGCGCCACGCCACATAGATCTCGCCGTTCGCGGCGATGGCCAGCGACGATTGCTGAGCCAGCCCGGTCGCCTTGAGCGTGTCGCGCCATACCTCGGTCCCGGTCGCCACGGCCAGCCGGCTCACCACGACCGCATTGGCTTCGGAGTGCAGCACGATCGCGTCGCCGTTGGCGGCGACCGCCACGCTCCCCTCGGCGTCCCCCACGGGCGCCGTCCAGCTCACCCCCAGGTCGACCGCGTGGCGCCGGGTGCAGTCGTTCCCGCTGAGGTACACCGTGCCGTCGTCCCCCACCGACGGGCCGTAGTAGCCGTTGCAGGTATTGGCGGCGGTCGGCCCGGCGGTACCGCTCAACCCGAACGTGGCCAGGGTGGTGCCAACCCCACTCACCCGCACGGTGCTGTCGATGAGCCCGACCGCGGGATAGAGGCCCAGGCCGCCCGCCACGGTGGCGCGCCAGCGCACCAGGCCGGGCGCCACCACCACGACCTCAGCGCTGTCGACGAAGTCCACGTTGATCCGCGCGACCACCCAGGCGGCGCCCGTGTCGAGCGCCACCACGTTCCCCGAGAGATCGTTGAGGACCGTGACCCGAAGCTTGGTCGCGTCCGATACGCCCCATTGGATGGACGTGGGGAAGCCCGGCCCCAGGCCGTAGACGGCCTGGGCCGTGAAGACCGCGTTCTCATCGACGAAGAGGGTGGTGTCGCCCGTGACGATCGAGGCGGAGATGGTGTCCGTGATTCCGCCGAACGGCGAGTCGTTGCAGGCCCCGAGGGCGGCGACAGTGAACCCGATCCCGGCGCACAGCATGGTCGAACGAGACACGGTCACAGGATTCTCCATTTCCCCCGACGCCTAACGGCGCCGGTAGGGGATCTTGGGTGCGGCGAGCGCCAGGGCCCGCGCCAGCCGCCGCTGACGCAGGTCCCAGTGCCACGCATCTACCCGCCGGGCCAGCCGCGGGTCCTTCAGGGGACGATACTGTAACCACTGCGGGGGCATGTCCAGCACCCGGCCGGCCGCCAGCAACTCGTCCCGATTGGCCGACACCAGATGGGCCCAGGGCTCACCGCCGAGGGTGAAGCGGTGCAACCAGAGCCCGCCGTCGAGCGCGTGGCGCACGCCGTCCCGCCACAGCGCGAACTCGCGCCACGCGCTCACCGCTTGGCGTCCATCCAGTTGTCCCCCACGCCCACGTCGGCCAGCAGGGGGACGCGCAGCGACGCCGCGCCTTCCATGTACGTTTTCACCAATGCCGTCACCCGGTCCACCTCGTCGGGTGGCGCCTCCAGCACCAGCTCGTCGTGCACCTGGAGCAGCAGGCCGGCGGCGTACCCGCCGTCCCGCAGCGCCGCGTCCAGGCGGATCATCGCCACCTTGATCAGGTCCGCGGCCGACCCCTGCATGGGCGAGTTCATGGCCGTGCGCTCGCCGAACGCCCGGACACTGCGGTTCTTGTCCTTCAACTCGGGAATGTAGCGCCGGCGTCCCAGGATCGTCTCGACATACCCCGTTTCGCGCGCCCGCGCCACCGTGGCGTCGAGAAACCGCCGCACCCCGGCGAACCGCTCGAAGTAGGTGGCAATGAACCGGCGCGCCTCCTCCTGCGGAATCCCGAGCTGCCGGCTCAGGGCGAACGCGCCCTGGCCATAGATGGTGGCGAAGTTGATCGTCTTGGCCCGGGCGCGCATCTCCGGGGTGACGTCGTCCGGCGCCACCTCGAAGATGATCGCCGCCGTTTCGCGGTGGATGTCGCCCCCGCGGCCGAACGCCGCCACGAACGCCTCGTCCCCCGAGAGGTGGGCCAGCACCCGCAGCTCGATCTGCGAGTAATCCGCCACCACGAGGCGCCGGCCCGGCGCCGCCACGAAGCACCGCCGGATCTCCTCGCCCCGCTTGGTGCGCACCGGAATGTTCTGGAGGTTGGGCTCGAGCGACGACAGCCGGCCGGTGGCCGCGCCGGCCTGATTGAAGGTCGTGTGAATGCGCCCGGTCGCGGGATTCACCCGCTGGGGCAGCACGTCCACGTAGGTCGAGCGCAGCTTGGTGAGCTCGCGGTATTCGAGGAGCAGCGCCGGCGTGGTATGTCCCATGGCCGCCAGCTCGTCCAGCACGTCCGCGTCGGTCGAGGGCCCGGTCTTGGTCTTCTTGAGCACCGGGAGCTGCAGCTTCTCGAACAGCACGTGGCGGAGCTGCGGCGTGCTGTTGATGTTGAAATCGGTGCCGGCGTCGGCGTGAATGGCGCGCTCCAGCTGGCCCAGCTCTTCGCTGAACAGCCGCGACAGCCCCGCGAGCCGAGTGGTGTCCACCACCACGCCGCGCCATTCCATGTCCACCAGCACCCGCACCAGCGGCAGCTCGACGTCCGCCAGCAGCCGGTCGAGCGCCAGGGCCGCGAGCTCCCGGTCCTGGGCTTCCTGCAGGCGGAGCAGGGTCGCGGCCATCCCGGCGGCCCGGGAGCCCAGGTCCTCCGGGGTGACTTCCGCGAGCGGGCGAGATTCGCGGCCCGCGCCGGCGAGCTCCGCCGGGGTGCCGAGGCGTTCGCCCAGGCGCTCGAGCGCCAGGACCTCCGGCGCGTACGAGCGCTTGCCCGGCTCGAGCACGAAGGCCGCGAGCAGCGTGTCGCCCGCGGCCCCCGCGAGCTCCACCCCCGAGCGCCGGAGCGTGAGCCACTCGCTCTTCAGGTCGTGGCCCGCCTTGGGGAGCGCGGGGTCGCGCAGCAGGTCGGCGATGGGCCGGAGGGACGGATCATCCAAAGCCGGCAGGTTGCGCGGGTCGCGGGCGCCGAGCTCCGCCGGGGCGCGGTGACCGAACGGCAGGTACCAGGACTGGTCGCCCGCGGCCAGGGCCAGGCCGACGAGCGGCGCCCGCATTCGGTCCGCCCCGTCCACCACGGTCAGCAGGGCGACCGGCGCCCGGGCGCGGAGCTCCGCCGCCACCCGGGGCAGCTGGGAGGGATCTTCCACCACCAATCCCGGCGTCGCCGGAGCGGCGGCAACCGGTTCCACCCGGGCGAGCTGCGGGAGCAGGGAATGGAACTCCAACTCGGTGAAGAGGGTCGTCAGGGCCTCGCGATCGGGGTCGGCCGCGGCCAGGGCCGGCAGGTCCAGCTCGACGGGGACGTCCATGCGAATGGTGACGAGCTGCCGGGAGAGCCGGGCGTCGGCGGCGTGACTGAGGAGCGCCTCGCGCACCCGCTTGGCCGGCATTTCCCCGGCGCGCCCGAGAATGGCCTCCAGGTCGCCGTATTCGAGAATCAGCTTGCGCGCGGTCTTGTCGCCCACGCCCGGCACGCCCGGCACGTTGTCCGAGGAGTCGCCCACCAGCGCCAGGTAGTCCACCACTCGCTCGGGCGGCACGCCGAACCGCTCGCCCGCGTTGGCCGGATCCACCCATTGCTCGTCCACGGCCGCGGGGCCGCCGCGGCCCGGATTGAGCAGCGAGATCCGTGGCGACACCAGCTGGTGGAAGTCCTTGTCGCCCGAGACGATCACGGCGTGCAGCCCCCGCTCGGCGGCCCGGCGCGCCAGGGTCCCGATCACGTCGTCGGCTTCGTAGCCCTGGATGGTCACCAACGGCACCCGAAAGGCGGCCAGCAGCTGGCAGACCCGTTCCACCGACCGGTCGAACACCTCCTGCAGCTCGGGCTCGAGCTTTTCCCGCGTGGCCTTGTACTCGGGAAACACCTCGTGCCGGAAGCTGGTCCCGGCGTCGTGCACCCAGACGAGGTAGGCGGGCGCGTGGTCCCGGAAGAGCCGCAGCAGGAAGTTGGCGATGCCCCAGGCCACCGAGGTGTTCTCGCCCCGGCTGGTGGTGAGCGGGCGCCCGATCATCGCGTAGAACGCGCGATAGATCAGCGCGTATCCATCGACCAGAAACAGGCGGGGAGCGTCGGGGCGGGGCGCCGCGGGCATCGTGGCCGGGAACTTAACGGCGAATGAAACGCCCCGCTCGCGGAGGGCGGGCGGGGCGGAGACATCCGGGCCGGGAAGGACTTCAGACCCGGTTGACGTTCCTCGCATGCAGGCCGCGGTCCCGCGTCTCGATCTCGAACTCCACGTCCTGGCCTTCCTGCAGGGTCTTGAACCCCTCCATCTGGATGGCCGAGAAGTGGACGAACACATCCTGGCCGGAATCCGGGCTGGTGATGAAGCCATACCCCTTGGCATCGCTGAACCACTTGACCGTGCCCCGAATGCCCATAGCACCCTCCCTCGGGTTCCCCGCAATTTTGAAGCGGGAGTGGTGCACGTGTCAAGCGAGCAGGGCGGCCACCCCCGCCACCCCCGGGGCGAGGAGCAGGTTGTCGTCGAACGGACCGGCCCACCGCTCCAACGCCGCGCCCACCATCCCCGCGACGAGAGCTCGGGGAACCGTCAGGCCGGCCACGGCCGCCGCGATGGCGGCGACCACCCCCGCCGCCGCCGTGCCCGGCCAGCTCTTCCGGGGGCCCCGGCCCCACCGTCCGCCGACCCAGGCGGCGGCGGGATCGGCCAGCGCGCCCGCCAGGATGCCCGCCACCGGTCCCGGCGCCGGCAACCAGGCCGCCACCGCGTAGCCCACCGCCAGCCAAGCCGCGCCGGAGAGGCGCGACGCTTCAAGCGGGCGAAACACGGGGAGTCGCGTCGCGATCCACCGATTGAAGCGCGGGACCGTCAAGCGCGCTCCCTCGAAGGCGAGCGCCGCCACCGCCACCGCCAGGGTACCCAGCCTCAGGACGGTGGGCGAGACGAGCCAGAGCAGGGCCAGGGTCGCCGTGGCCGCGTGGAGCGACCGCCGCAGGGCGGGGGCCATCAGGGATTGCCCGTGGTTCCGTCGGCGCCGTAGAGCGCGCGATACAGCTGTCCGTTCCGCCAGACGGTCCGGACATACCCCTGGGTCTCGGGATACGCGATGCGCTCGACGAACAGCAGGCGGTCGCCGGCGCCCGGCGTGCGGAGCCAGCGCGACACCGGCGTGCCGCCCGCGTTGTAGGCGGCGATGGTCGGGATAGGATCGCCCCGGTAGCGGGCAAGCAGGCCGGCCAGATGGGCCGAGCCCACATGGATGTTGGCGTCCGACACGGCGCGCATGGCGTCGCTCCAGGGGAGTCCGAGCCGCCGGGCCAGCTCCCGCGCGGTCGCCGGCATCAGCTGCATCGCGCCGACCGCGCCGGCCCGCGACCGGGCGGCGGCGGCGAAGCCCGACTCGTGGCGGATCAGCCCCGCGAGCAGGTAGGGATCGAGATCGAATTCGGCCGCTTCGCGCTCAATCAACTCGCGGTTGGGCCAGGGGAACACGGCGCGCACCACCCGGGGGTGGTTGAGGGTAAGGCGCGTGGCCGCCCGCCACCCCAGCCGAATCCCCGCCACCGGCCGGCCCGCCGCGGTGAGCCCTTCGGCCACGTCGAGCAGCTCTTCGGGGTCGTCCCAGCCCCGGTCCGCGGCGTCGGCCACGAGGAGGTTCGCCTCTTCCGCGAGGCCCGCGGCCTCGAGCAGCGCCAGCTCGTGGAGCAGCGCCCGCGCGCCGGGCGCCGGCGCGCGGGGCGGCACGGGCGCGAACCGGGGCGCCGGCAGGCCGAGCGCCGCGCGGGCCTGGAACCCGTAGTAGCCCAGGGAGTCGTCGCGGGCGAGCGCGGTGAGTATGGCCCGTCCCTCGGGATCTCCGCGGGCCAGCCGCAGACGGCCGGCATGAAACCGGGCCAGCGCGGCGTCCGAAGCGCCCGAGCGGGCTCCCGCGTCGAAGTAGCGCAGGGCGCCGGCCGTGTCCCGCCGCCCCAGGTGATCCAGGGCCAGCCGCTGGCGCACCCGCGCTCCGTACTCGTGCGCCGGCCACCGCTCGGCGACGGCGGCGAGCAGGCTGTCGTCGCCGGCCTCGTCCGCGGCGAGGTAGAGCGCGAGCGGCGCTTGAGGATCGTCCGGAGCGGCTTCGGCAAACTCGCGGAGCGCGCGGACGGCGTTGATCCGGTCACCGGCCCGCAGCCGGGCCCGCGCCCGGGGGAATTCTCCCGCCGGTCCGGCGCGATCGTAGGCCAGCAGGGCGTCGCTGCGGCGGCCGGCGCGCTCGAGGTACTCACCCCAGCGCACCAGGGCCCCGGGTCCACTGTCGCCGGCCGCGACCGCCCGGCCGGCCAGCCGGGCGGCATGGGCCGCCTCGCCTAGCCGGGCCGCCGCCACCGCCGCGGCGCGCCAGTCTTCCGGCTCTCCGGGCGCCGCGCCTCCTTCGAGGATGGCGAGTCCGGCCCGCTGGACCGCCGTGTCGGCCGACTGCACCGCCGCCACCGCGTAGTCCCGGGCGCCGGCGGTGTCGCCCTGCGCCAGCGCCAGTGCGGCCGACCGATCGGGGTGCCGGGCCTCGGCCCAGAGCCGCTCCGCGCCCGCGGTGTCACCGGTCCGGAGCCGCACGGTGGCCAGTGCCCCCATCGCCAGCGGGCGGGCGGGCTCGGGCGCGAGCGCGATCAGCAGCTCGGCGCCGGCCGGGTCGGGTCGGAGGGGACCCTCACGCAGCGCGAGCCAGCCCCGGATCTCGGGGAGCAGCGCCCGGGCCCGCGCAAAGGCGGCCGCCCCCGCCGAATCGGCGCCCGCCCTGGCGTGAGCCGCCCCCGCGCGGGCCAGCAACAGCCCGGCTCGGCGATGGTCGGTACCGGTCGCTTGGGCGGCTCGCTCGTACAGGTCGGCCGCGTCGGCCGCGGCGCCTTGGGCATCCGCCAGCGCCGCCCGGAGGGGGAGCGTCGAGAGGGTGTCGGCCGCCACCGCGGGCAGGGCCAGCAGCCGGCCGACCCGCGCCAGCCGGCCGATGGCCAACTCGGCCGCCGCCACCCGCAGCACGTCGCCGCCGGGTGGTGTCCTGGCCTGCCATTCGAGCACCACATGCCAAGGCACCGGCGGGTCCCAGGGCCACAGGCCGGGAGTCGTTTCCTGTGCGCGGAGCGGGGTGGCCGGCAGCGCCAGGACCAGCAGCGCGGCCCGGCACCGCGCGGTCAGCCGCGACTCCGAACCGAATTGAGCACGCGTTGGTATTCGGAGCGGGAGGACGGGGTCAGCCGGAACCGACCGAACCCGGTTTCGTCCACGAAGTCCAGGGTCAGGCGATGGGTGAAGTAGTTCCACCGGATGATCCGGCGCGCGCCCTGGAAATCGGAGCTGAGATCGAACACCTCGTCGGGCTCGCCGAGGGTGATGTAGACCTCGCCGCGGTCGCTGAGCCAGCCGGGTTCGCCGGCCTCCTCGAAGCGGGTATTGGCCACCAGCACCCGGCGGAAGTACTGCTCCAGCGCCTCATTCTCGGGCGTGGCCGGATTGGGATCGGTGGCACGCAGGAATTCCCGCCAGAGCACCGGCCGCTCCGGCTCCGGGGCGTCGCGCAGGCGCCCGATGGCGCGCTCCTGGCCGAAATACCGGAGCAGGAAGAGCACGTCGTCGAAATTGGTGATGGCCCACTGATCCGAGAAGCTGACCAGCGCGGGCGCGGAACTGGAATCGCCCCCGGCGCGGGCCACCAGCCGCAGGCGCCCCACCGGCAGCCGGTCCGGGCCCAGCGCGATGACCGACGACCGGAGCCGCTCGCCCTGGAGCGGCGCGTCGCCCGACCAGACCTCGCCGCCCCGCTCGTCGAAGACCGTGAGCGACAGCGTGCCGTCGGCCCGCGCTCCGTAGGCCTCGACGTACAAGCGCAGCGTGTCCATCCCGTATGGCACGGTGGCGCGGGCGTTCACCAAGATCCGGAGAGGGGCCTCGAGGTCGGGGCGAGGCGCGACCTCGTACACCGGGATCGGGTCCGACAGCCCGATGCCGGTGTAGCGGGGCACGGTCACCGCTCGCTCGGCGCGGGTCTGGGTGCCGGTGAACTCGTCCCGCACGGCCACCGTGGCGAGGTAGTCGGCCGGGGCCAAGCGCACCACCTGCTGGAAGATGACGCTCTCGTCCGCCCGGACGGCTTCGTCCCGCGACGCCACTCGCACCGTCTCTTCCGACGAGACCCGCCGCGCCACGACCCCGTTCCGGCGGAGCGTCAGGTCGACCCGGTAGCGCGCCTCGAACCCCTCGCCGGCCCGGCGGAAGGAGAACGAGTTGTTGGCGAGTGACAGCGCGAACACCACCAGCGTCGAGTCGGGAGACGGGGTCGCCAGGTACCGCAGGTGCCCCACGAACGGGAGCGGCGCACCGTGGGCCAGGAAGCCCATCTCGGCATAGAGGCCCGCGGGATCGAACAGCCGCGGCAGCACCACGCTCGGATCCGGCTCGTTGCCGCTGCCCACGCGCTGCCACTGGCCGCAGGCCACCAGCGCCGCGACGGCGGCCGCGACCGCCACCGCCACCCGAACCGGACGAAACCGCGATGGGGCCATGGCGAACGGTAAGCCTCCGCCTTGCCGGACTTCAAGGGCGCGCCTTAGTTTCGCCAACCGTGACTACGACCGAAAACCTGTCCGGACGGACCATTGCGACCTACCGCCTCCTCGAGCGGGTCGGGGAGGGGGGCACGGCCACCGTCTACCAGGCGGAGCACCCGGAGCGGGGCAAGTGCGCGGTCAAGATCCTCCGGCAGCGGTCTCGGTCCGATCCGGTCGCGGTCAAGCGCTTCCTGCGCGAAGCCGGGTTCGGCTCGCGGGTGGAGCACGCCAACGTGGTCCGGACCTACGACTACGGCGAGGCGGAGGGGCTGTACTACCTGGCGCTCGAGTGGGCCGACGGGGAGTCGCTGGCCGACTTCGCCAAGCGGGACGGCCCGCTCGAACCGCCGCTGGTGGCGCACATCGCCCAGCAGCTGGCGGGCGCGCTGGCCGCCGCCCATGCCCAGGGCATCATCCACCGCGACCTCAAACCCGAGAACATCGTCTACGATGCCCGGACCCGCACGGCCAAGCTGCTCGATTTCGGTATCGCCCGCGACGCCGAGGAGGATCCGGCGGAGCGCCTGACCCGCACGGGCTTCTTCGTCGGCAGCCTGAACTACGTGGCGCCCGAAGCGCTGTCCGGCGCCCTGGTGGGGGAAGCCGCCGACATCTACTCGCTGGCGACGATCATGTACTACCTGCTGACCGGCGAGCATCCGCACGCCGGCCGCTCGCCGCGGGAGGTCTTCCAGCAGCTGCTGACCCAGCCGGCCCGGCCCATCCGTCAGACCGCGACCGGCGCCCGGCTGTCCGAAGCGGTCGAGGCGGTGATCATGCAGAGCCTGTCGCGCGACCCGGCCGCCCGGCATCCGTCGGTCCGGGCCTTCGCGGACGACCTGAGCCAGGCCGCGACCGCCGCGCCCCGGGCGCCCGGCGCGCCCCCGGGGTCGCCCCCACCCGGCGAGCGGCG
>Ga0326597_10012558_pt1 | contig 11172 bp, 12 predicted proteins | sample RVTome_12_FD_203789 | JGI IMG/M metagenome (GOLD analysis project Ga0326597, IMG submission 203789) | Soil microbial communities from uranium-contaminated site in the Upper Colorado River Basin, Wyoming, United States - RVT100D185 | ecosystem: Environmental > Terrestrial > Soil > Contaminated >... | reverse complement strand
ACACCAAGCCCTCCCGTCAACAACGCTGATCACCACCGCATCAAAACCAACCGGAAGTCGCCGGACAAGCGAGCACGCCCAGGCAAAACCCGACGCACTGCGATACCCTCAGCCACAATCGATCGTGAGGTGATGAGAAATGCGGGTTAGGCGCGGATTTCCGAAAATCTGTACAAGCTCTGGAATCGGCTGTCGTCAGGCAACTACATGCCGAAACCGGTGCGCAGGGTGGAGATACCGAAGGTTGGGGGGAAAGAGACCGTTGGGCATACCAACGGTTGGAACTCCCTCGGCCTGCTCACTTTCCGTTCTATCGCCAGGCCCAGATCTTTGCCCGCCACGGTGCCGACATTGCGCGTTCGACGCTGATCGACTGGTGCGGCCAGGCCGTGGCCGTGTTGCGCCCGCTCAGTGCGCTCATCAAGGCCGAGGTGATGGGCTGCGACCGCCTGCATCGGAAGAAAGAACTTTCTATTCGCGGGCTCCGATGCCGGGGGCGAGAACATCGCCGACGCAACGACCCTCATCGAGACGGCGAAGCAGTCCGGCCTCAACCCGCAAGACTATCTTGCCGATGTGCTGGCGCGCATCAACGACCACATCGTCACCCGCCTCGACGAACTTCTTCCCTGGAACTGGAAGCCGTTGGCGCTTCCTCAGGATCAGGCCGCCTGAAGATGGCCGCTGTCGCCCAGGTCTTCACGCTCGCCTATGTCGCCGAGCTCTTGGGCGAAGAGGAAGACCGGCTCCATGAGATCAGCATCGCCATGGAACCCGAGGACGGCTTCATCGGCGTCCATGGCCTCGGCGACGACTACACGCCCGCCTTCACCGATTTCGGAATTGAGAACCTGCGTCAGCTCATCGAAATCCACACACAGGATGCTGCGCGCAACTCGCGCGTCGCGGCCACCAAACCCAATCCTGGCTGTTGAACGACCGGTTACGTTGTGCCGGACATGCCGCATTTTTCCCGGGTCAGGGCGCAAGGCCGGCGGGAAGCGTGACGGTTGTACCCGCCGCAATGCCCAGCACCCTGGCACTTCCGGCCTTCAACTCCAGCACATAGCGGGCCGGCGCCGCGGGCCTGTAGACCGCGGGGAAGGACTCTGGGGCGACATTTTCGGCAATGGTGACCACCCGCAGGTCCTGACTGATCCACATGATGTCGATGGCGAAGTTCATGTCCTTCATCCAGATGCCGTAAAAGTCGTTGCCGGGAAACACGAACAGCAGCCCGTTGCCAGCCGCCAGGTCCTTGCGCCCTGACAGCCCGCGCATCCGTTCCTGGTCCGTTGCCGCGATCTCGACCGCGATTTCATGGTCGCCAAGCCCCATGCTGTGGATCGCGGGCGCCGGCGAGGACGCACCCAGCCCGGCAAGGCCGGCAGAACCCAGCACCAGGAAAGCGGCGAGGGCAAACAGGACGCGACTGCGTGGCAAGGCATCACCGTGATGGCAAAGGCTAGTGATCTGACCCAAGCAGATGGTACCCATCTGTTTGGAAAAGTCAGCCCACAAGTTATTGATCTGGTGGGGCGATTTGTCCAGACAGAGGGGTACCATCTGTCTGCATCGCACCACCAGAGAAAGGTCCGTTGCAATGGTGGCGCCAGACCTGCTGTGGCGCAATGGCTGGCGCGCCCACCACAAGCGTTATCTTCCCCGCTGGCGCCGACCTGCCGCCGCCTCGCGGTGGGCGATGTAGGTGACCGAGGCGACGATCACGCCGCCGCCGGCGATCACCCAGGGATCGAATGGTTCGCCGAATGCCAGCATGCCGAGCAACGTCGCCCACAGCAGTTGCAGGAAAGTGACCGGCTGGGTCACCGTCAGCGGCGCCGCCTTGAAGGCGCGGGTCAGCGTATAGTGTCCGGTGGTGGCGAAGACCGCGGTGAGCGCCAGCCACATGGTGTCGTGCAGCGACGGCGTCTGCCAGTTGGCGATGGCGAAGGGTGCCAGCGCCAGGGTCGAGGTGATGGTGAGGACGCCGACGATCACCGCCGGGCTCTCGCTGCGGGTCAGCGACTTGGCGATGAGGTAGGAGGCCGCGAAAAGGGGGGCCGCGGCGAGCTGGGCGAGCTGGCCCGACGAGACTTCCGAAAAGCCCGGGCGGATCACCAGCATCGCTCCGGCAAAGCCGGCCAGCACCGCGAAGATGCGCCGTGCATGCAGCCTTTCCTTGAAGAACAGCGCCGCCCCCAGGGTGATGAAGATGGGTGAGGTGTAGCCGATGGCCGTCACCTCGGCGACCGGAATGCGCGCCATGGCGAAGAACCACAGGATCACCCCCATGCCGTGCACCAGCCCGCGCACGCCGTACAGAATCAGAGCACGCGGCGATGGCCGGTAGGTGACGAGCCGCACCAGCACGGGCGAGAGGATCGCCAGCCCCATGGCATAACGCATGAAGGCCGCGACCGGCGCCGGCAGGTCGGTGCCGATGTAACGCACGATGCCGGTGACGAAGACGAACAGCACCCCGCTCGCCAGCATCCAGCCGATGCCGGCGATATTCGCACGCCGGGTCGTCTCGGCGGCTGCCGCAGCCTCGGCGGCAAGGATGTCGCTCATGAAGGTTCCATCCGTGGTACGAGCAAAGCGTGTGTCTTAGCCGCATCGGCCACGCCTGGAAACGCCCGGCGGGGAAGCCGAGCTCTGCGCTTCACGCATGGCTTATGCCGGATTTCGCCGATGTCTGGTATTACCCGTTGCGCCGGGCGGGAAACGCCAGATGCGCTTTGCAGCGGGCAAAGTTCGACAGCGCCTGCGCGTCGCATTCGGCCTGCCAGCGCGAGCCCGGCACTGCGGCGCTGGCGCAAACCAGGCGCTGGCGGTAACCCGCCGTCACCGCGTTGTCCTCGATGGCGATGGCGGCCATGCCCGCCACCACGCCATCCTGGCGCTCGATGAGGCGGATGGCCCCGTCCATGGTGGCGCCGGTTTCCACCCACTGGTCGGCGATCAGCACCTGAGTGCCGGGGGCAAAGGCGGGGATGCGCATTTCCATGTCCTGGGTGCGGCCGGAATAGTTGGAAAAGCTCACCCGGTCGGCGTCGACACACAGTTTGCCGGCCTTGCGATTGGGCAGGAACCCGACGCCGGGCCGGACGGCGAGCGCCGAACCGGGCACGAAGCCCATGGCATCGAGCCCGGCCACCACGTCGGCCGCGACGCCCTGAAGATCCGCCGTCAGGTCGTCGAGCAGGGCGTGGAAGGCCTCGCCGTTGATGTAGAGCAAGGTCGGATCGAGCCAGGCGAACTTTTTCCCCTTGCTGTTGGGCGCCATCAACGGCAGGTACCTGCGGTCGTCGCGCGGACCCTTGTTCTTGCTCATCGCCCAGTCGCCGCCCGGCACCTACGACAACATCCTGTCGGATGCCGAGTTCGTGCAGCAGCTCAACGAGGCCGGTTACCTCGAGGAACTGAACGCCGCCGACTATGTGGCGCTGGTCTTTGCCTTTATCTTCCTGCCGATCGCCGCCAGTTTCGTGTTTTCCTTCAACTCCGAGCGCTTCCCCACCATCCCGCTCGGTCATTTCACCGCCCACTGGTATGCGACCGCCCTGTCGCATCCCGATGTGTGGGAGGCCGCCCGCGCCAGCCTCATTGTCTCCTTCACCACCGCCATCATCGCCACCGGGCTGGGTTTTTCCGCCGCCTACACCGACTACCGCTACCGCTTCTTCGGCAAGACCGCGTTTCTTGCCCTGGTGCTGCTGCGGCCGACCTTCCCGCTGGTCATCATGGCGCTGGCCATGCTCGGCTGGTTCTCGCGCTTTCAGGCTTCCGTCCCGGTGTGGTCCATCGTCCTCGCCCATTCGGTGCTCACCACCCCCTTCGCCATGGCCATCATCCGCTTGCGCCTCAACCAGATGGACGAGAGCCTGGAAGCGGCCGCCTGGAACCTCGGGGCCTCGCAGTGGCGCGCCATGCGCGAGGTCATCATCCCCTTCACGCAGCCCGCCATCGTCTCGGCGCTGTGCCTGACGGCGGCCTGTGTCGTTCGACGAGTTCGCGGTCGCCTGGTTCGTCTCCGGCCTCAACAAGACCATTCCGGTGATCATCCTCGAAATCTTTACCGGCAATGTTGATCCGCAGATCAATACCATCGGCAGCTTTGTCTTTCTCACCTCCATCCGCCTTGTCATCGTCGCCCAGATGCTGATCATGACCCGTGACGGAAAGGCTTGAAGGCATGAGCGAGCCGCTGGTGGTTTTCGACAATGTGGAAAGGCGCTACGGCGATGTGGTCGCGGTGCGCGCCATGAATTTCGCGATCCATCGCGGCGAGTTTCTCGCCATCATGGGCCCCTCGGGCTGCGGCAAGACCACCACGCTGCGGATGCTGGCCGGCCGCTTCACCGTCGAAGTACCGCAGAACGCGGCTCTGGCGGCCGGCGATACGGCAAGCTTTGCCATCGCCACCGATCTGGTGCATCTGTCCGCCGCCGTGCCCAGGGCCGAGAATGTGGTGGCCTGCTCGCTGATATCCGAGGAGTCCATCGGCTCCATGGTGACGCTGTTTCTGGAGACCGCCGGCGGCGTCGACTTCAAGGCCCAGTTGCAGGAGCGCGAATTACAGGGCATCAACCTGCGCCAGGCGAGCACCCTTTATCTCGCCTGGCCGGCGCAAAGCGCCCATCTGCTGCAACCCATGGGGAAAAGAAAGGCCCAGCCATGATCCGCAATCCCATCCCCTGGCCGGACGGCGCCCAGTGCGCCTGCGCCATCACCTTCGACATGGATGCCGACAGCCTCATCCACATCGCCCGGCCCGCCGACAGCCACGACCGGCTGTATCCGATATCCATGGGCCGCTACGGGCCGCTTGTCGCCATTCCGCGCATCCTCGCCACCTACCGCCGCCTCGGCCTCAAGCAATCCTTCTTCATCCCCGCCTGGTGCCTCGAGCGCTACCCTGAAGCCGTCGAGGCCATCCTCAGCGACGGTCACGAGATCGGCCATCACGGCCTCATCCACGAGGACCCGGTCGAGACCCGCGGCGCCGCCCAGCGCGAGGCCTTCGAAAAGGCGCTGGCCATCCACGAAAAGATCATCGGCCGCAAGCCGAAAGGCTACCGCGCGCCCGTCTACAACGTCACCCAGCAGGTCATCGACCTGCTGGTCGAGCACAGGTTTTCTTATGACTCCTCGCTGATGGCCGACGACGTCCCCTATCTCATGAAGATGCCCAAAGGCGACCTGTGGGAGATGCCTGTCCACTGGGGCACCGACGACTGGCCGCCCTTCGCCCACTACGCCGAGATCGACTACATGATGCCGGTGCGGGCGCCCTCGGACGGTCTAAAAGGCTTCTGGGAGGAATTCGAGGCCCACTACGAGGCCGGCGGCTTCTTCATCATGGTCGTGCATCCCTTCCTCACCGGCCGCCTGGCGCGCTGGCGAGAGGTGGAAAAGTGGCTCGAATCGGTGCTTCACGAGCGCAAGGTGTGGTTCGCCCCGCTGGGCACTATCCACGACCATGTGGCCAGGCTCCACGCCGCGGGCACCTGGAACCCACGCATCGAACCCCTGCCCTATTTCGGCGGGCCGGTTACGGTGTAAGAAACGCCAGCCAGCAAAGAGATCCCGCCATGCCCGCGACCTTGAGCGACGCCGACCGAAAATTCCTGCGTCTCGCCTACAAGGAGGCGCTGGCCGGCTATGAGGAGGGGGGCTGCCCCATCGGCTCGGTGCTGGCCGAGGGTGAGCGACTGATCGCGCAAGGGCGCAACCAGCGCGTCCAGAAGGGCGACCCGATCGCCCATGGCGAGATGGACGCCTTGCGCAAGGCTGGCCGCCAAAGATCCTACCGCCGCATGACCATCTACACTTCCTTGAGCCCGTGCATGATGTGCACCGGCACCATTATCCAGTTCGCCATCCCCCGCGTCGTCATCGGCGAGAACGTCAATTTCGGCGGCAACGAGGACTTCCTGCGCTCACGGGGCGTAGAGGTGATCGTTGCCGGCGATGCCGACTGCATCGCCTTGATGCGGCGCTTCATTGCCGAAAAGCCCGAACTATGGGCCGAGGACATCGCAGAGGATTGAGATCAGATGATCGGACCGCGTTTCACCCCGCTGGTGGCAAGCCTGCCCTCGACCGTGCCCTTCGTCGGGCCGGAAACCCAAGAGCGGGCCCGTGGCCGTCCCTTCCGGGCCCGCATCGGCGCCAATGAAAGCGTCTTCGGCCCCTCGCCGAAGGCTGTCGCCGCCATGGCGCAAGCCGCCGCCGAGGTATGGAAATACTGCGACCCGGAAAACCACGACCTCAAGGCTGCCCTTGCCGCCCATCACGGGGTTGCCCCCGACAACATCGTGGTCGGCGAGGGCATCGACGGGTTGCTTGGCTACCTTGTGCGCATGCTGGTGGAACCGGGCACCCCCGTCGCCACCTCGCTGGGCGCCTATCCGACCTTCAACTTCCACGTCGCCGGCTTCGGCGGCCGCCTCGTCACCACCCCTTACGTCGATGACCGCGAGGACCCCGCAAGCCTGTTGGCGCTGGCGCTGAGGGAAAACGCCCCGCTCATCTATTTCGCCAATCCCGACAACCCCATGGGCACCTGGCACGACGCCTCAACCGTTCAGGCGATGATCGAGCACCTCCCCGACGGTACCCTCCTCATTCTCGATGAGGCCTACATCGAATTCGCTCCCGCCGGGCTTGCCCCGCCGATCGATACCGGCGATCCCCGCGTTATCCGTTTCCGTACCTTTTCCAAGGCCCATGGCATGGCGGGCGCGCGCATCGGCTACGGCATTGCCGACAAGGACTTCGCCACCGCCTTCAACAAGGTGCGCAACCATTTCGGCGTCAACCGCATCGCCCAGGCCGGCGCCCTGGCAGCGCTTTCCGACCACGCCTGGCTGGCCCATGTGCAGCAGTCGGTGGTGGCCGCCCGCGGGCGCATTGCTTCGATCGCCCGCGCCAACGGCCTCATCGCGCTCGCCTCGGCCAGCAATTTCGTCACCGTCGACTGCGGCCGCGACCAGCCCTACGCCAAAGCCATCCTCGACGGCCTCATCGCCCGCGACGTCTTCGTGCGCATGCCGTTTGTCGCCCCGCAGAACCGCTGCATCCGCATTTCTGCCGGCACGGCTGGCGATCTTGACATTCTGGAGGAAACCCTGCCCGAGGTGCTCGCCGGTCTCGCCTGAGGGTGGCCGCAACGCTGCGATGGTGCTGGACCTGACGGCGCATTTGCGCCATGATGACGTGCTTCCGATCCTCCCAACTCTGGAGACCTTCATGGGGGAAACGAAGCACATCGTCCTCACCTCGCACCCGCCAAAGGGGAGTTCGCGACCGCCCGTCATCACCTGGGGCGCCAGCGATCCCGGCGAGCGCGGACCGGTCATCGGGTCGATGAAGAACCCCCATCAGCGCAATGTCATCGGGGTGCATTCGGGCGCCTACGGGCTTTACCGGGCGCTTGCCATCGCCGCCGGCAAGCTCGACCCCATCCATCGCCCCGACCTCACCAACACTCTGCCCCCCGTCGACATCGGCCCCTACCCGCAATGGTCCGATCCCGCCAGGATCGTCTCCCTCGATCCCTGGGGCCATGTGGTCGCCAGGGTGTTTGCCGACGACATCGCCGCCGGCATGGACATCCGCCCGACCATCGCCGTCACCCGGGCGCGCATCACCTTGCCGGAGATGCGCGAAGCCATGGCCGCCGGCCGCGTCAAGCCCGACGGCCAGGTCCTGCTGGCCAGCGGCGAGGCCAGCGTCATCAAGGCGGCGCTGGAGCCGGTCTGGTACCTGCCCGGCATCGCCCAGCGCCTGGCCATCAAGGAGGCCGACCTGCGCCGCTCCTTGTTCGAATACGCCGGCCACACGTTTCCCGAACTGATCACCCGCCCCGATCTCAAGGTGTTCCTGCCGCCCATCGGCAACATCACCCTCTACATCTTCGGCGACATCGCCGCCCTGTGGGAGGGAAAGCGCGAGGTGACCTGCCGGGTGCACGACGAGTGCAACGGCTCCGACGTCTTCGGCTCCGACATCTGCACCTGCCGGCCCTATCTGGTGCACGGCATCGAGGAATGCATCAAGACCGCCCAGCGCGGCGGCGCCGGCTTCATCGTCTACAACCGCAAGGAAGGCCGCGCCCTTGGCGAGGTGGTGAAGTTCCTCGTCTACAACGCCAGGAAGCGCGATCCCGGCGGCGACACGGCAGCGGCCTATTTCGAACGCACCGAATGCGTCGCCGGCGTCCAGGACATGCGTTTTCAGGATCTCATGCCCGATGTTTTCCACTGGCTCGGCGTCAGGCGCATCGACCGCTGGATCTCCATGTCCAACCTGAAGTTCGACGCCATGGCCGCCCATGGCATCGAGATCGGCGAGCGGGTTCCCATTCCCGACGAGCTGATACCGGCCGATGCCCGCGTCGAGATGGACGCCAAGAAGGCGGCCGGCTATTTCACCGACGATCCGGCCGCGTCCGACGCCGATCTCGCAAAGCCCCGCGGCCGTGGCCTCGACCAGTATTGACGCCGGCGCTGCGGCGGTGCGCTGGCTGGCGACCCCCGAGGCCATCCGGGTACAGACCGGCAAGCTGTTCTCCGCCGCCGAGGCGGGCGGGCTTGCCCATTTCCGCCTCGATCTCGACCGCCTGCCGGCTGCCGCCAACTATGTGGCGGCCACCATTCGCCACAACTATCCCGACCTCCAGATCCCCGGCCATGCCCGCTGGCGCCATTTCGTCGTCGCCGGGCGTGACCGCTGGGCCGAGATTGCCGCCGGGCTTGGCCCCGTCGATGCCGCCGAGCGCGCCCGCATCCGCTTCGATCTGGCCGTTACCAGCGTTCTGCTCGATGCCGGGGCAGGGGCGGCGTGGCGCTACCGCGATGCCGCCACCGGCGCGCTGCTTGCCCGCTCCGAAGGCCTCGCCGCCGCCAGTCTCGCCATGTTCGCCGCCGGCCTGTTCTCATCCGATCCAAACGCGCCTTTGCGCGCCGATGCCGATGCCCTGCGCCGTCTCGATGTGCCCGCGCTTGCGGCTCATTTCCAGTCAGGCCCCGGCAACCGCCTCGCCGGCCTGCAAGGCCGCTGCTGCCTGCTCAACCGGCTGGGCGAAGCCGTTGCCGCCAAGCCGGCCTTCTTTGCGGCCGGCCGTGTCGGCCATCTCGCCGACTACCTGGCCGGCCTCAGCGCCGGCAACCGGCTTGCCGCCCGCCACATCCTCATCGCCGTGCTCGATGCCCTGGGTGATATCTGGCCGGGCCGCTTGCGCCTGGCCGGCCGCGGCCTCGGCGACACCTGGCCACATCCCGCCGCCATCGGACCGGGTGCCGCATCGGGTCTTGTGCCCTTCCACAAGCTGTCGCAGTGGCTGAGCTATTCACTCATCGAGCCGCTTGTCGAGCGCGGCGTGGCGGTGACCGGCAGTGCCGCGCTCACGGGTCTCGCCGAATACCGCAATGGCGGCCTGTTCATCGATACCGGCGTCATCGTGCCGCGCTATCCGGACCTTCTTGCGACACCGCAGGCGCCTGGCGGCGAGCCGGTGATCGAATGGCGCGCCCTCACCGTGGCGCTCATCGACCGTGTCGCCCCGCTGGTCCGCAAGAACCTTGGCGTTGACGCCGCCGCCCTGCCGCTGGCCGCCATTCTGGAAGGTGGCACCTGGGCGGCCGGGCGCCGCATCGCCGCAGAGACGCGCCCCGGCGGCGCCCCGCCCATCGCCATCATCTCCGATGGTTCCCTGTTCTGACACCGACTGAAACGAGGCAAGCAACCAATGTCCGGCAACCTCACCCTCGTCGACCATCCCCTCATCGCCCACAAGCTCTCCTTCATGCGCGACAGGACTACGCCGTCGGGCGTATTCCGCCAGCTTCTGAAGGAGATCAGCCTGCTGATGGCCTATGAGGTGCTGCGCGACCTGCCGCTTACCACGCGCCGCATCGAGACGCCGCTGGAGCCCATGGATGCCCCGTTCCTGGCGGGCAAGAAGCTGGTTCTGGTATCCATCCTCAGGGCCGGTAATGGTCTTCTCGACGGCATGCTGGATCTGGTGCCGGCCGCGCGGGTCGGCCATATCGGACTTTATCGCGATCCCGGGACTCTGGCGGCAGTGGAGTACTACCTGAAACTGCCCGAAGACGCCGCCGAGCGGCCGGTCATCGTGGTCGACCCCATGCTCGCCACCGGCAACTCGGTCTCGGCCGCCGTCTCGCGCCTCAAGGAATACGGCTGCCGCGACATCCGTTTCGTTTGCCTGCTGGCGGCGCCGGAAGGCATTGCCGCGCTCTCGGAGGTCCATCCCGACGTGCGCATCTTCACCGCCGCCATCGACAGCCATCTCAACGACCACGGCTACATCGTGCCCGGCCTTGGCGATGCCGGCGACCGCATGTACGGCACCAAATAGGAAACAGCCGGAGGCTTCATGCCGGCGGTCGGTTGACGTTGGCATCGAAGTGCTGGCGTGCCGCTTCGATGGTTTGGCGGTTCTCGCGAACCCAGCCCGTCGCGTTCCAGACTGCGCAGCGTCAGGGTCGGCATGCGCTGCGAGATGGAACCAAGCACCCCGGCGGACTTTGCTGTTGCACTGCGAGTCGGCCGTCGGGACCGAGACCGCCAGCACCGTCCATTTGTCGCCGATGCGCGACAGCACCTCGCTCACCGCCCGACATTTCCCGAGCACATCGAGGGTCCTCGGCATCAGGGAGGTGCCTGCTTGCGATTGCATTTTGGCAACCTATATAGCCGTGGCATCAATTTGTAACCAAGACGGAAAAACCCATGGCAAGTATCAACATCGCCGTCATCGTCGGCAGCAACCGTCGCGAATCCATCAACCGAAAGCTCGCCAACGCCTTCGTCGATCTCGGCAAGGGCAAGGCTGAATTCAGCTTCATCCAGATCGACGACCTGCCCATGTTCAACCAGGACCTGGAAAACGCGCCGCCGGCAAGCGTCAGGCGCTTCAAGGCCGCGATTGGCGCTGCCGATGGCCTGCTTGTCATCACGCCCGAGCACAACCGCTCCATTTCCGCCCTGCTCAAGAACGCCATCGACTGGGGTACGCGCCCTTATGGCCAGAACGTCTGGGCGGGCAAGACGGCGGCCATTACCGGCACTTCACGGAGTGCAATCAGCACTGCAGTCGCCCAGCAGCATCTGCGTCACGTGCTCGGCAGCCTCGGCGCC
>Ga0326597_10012557_pt1 | contig 11172 bp, 9 predicted proteins | sample RVTome_12_FD_203789 | JGI IMG/M metagenome (GOLD analysis project Ga0326597, IMG submission 203789) | Soil microbial communities from uranium-contaminated site in the Upper Colorado River Basin, Wyoming, United States - RVT100D185 | ecosystem: Environmental > Terrestrial > Soil > Contaminated >... | reverse complement strand
ACTTCGACCAGGGTGTCCCCGACGCGAGCTGCGGCTACACCGAGGAGGCGTTCTTCCGCGGGACCGTGCAGCCGGCCACGACGTTCGAATGCGCGACGATCGTCGGCGGGGCGTGCACGACCCCGATCGGCCGGGCGTTCTACGCGGGCACCCGTCTGAGCCTGCCCAACACGAAGTTCGCGCCCCCGACGCCCTTCGCGTGCGGGATCGGCGACTACCCGTGCCGGTCGCAGTTCGACTCGATCATCTACGCGCTCGGTGCGGTGACGGGCCAGGCGGCGTATGACCTCAACGCTTCGGGCGACGACGCCTACCGCATCTTCCGCGACAGCCGCATCGCCGCGATCGGGATGCAGGCCGACCCCGACCCGGCGCGGGGCGGCTCGAGCTTCGCCGCCGACGAGGGGCTCGTGAAGGGCACTCCCGACCCGCCGCCGCCGCCGGGGGTGCCGCCGACGTCGACGACGGCCACCGCGAGCGTCATCATGACCCGCAGCCCGGGCCAGCCGCCGCCGGCGGTCCGGTACGGATCGACGGTCTGCCAATAGGCCTTTGCCGGAGCGAGGGCCCATCCCGGTCACGGGGTGGGCCCTCGTTCTTTTCCCGCAAGTGGCTCTCTTGAAGGCTAGTTCCTGCCTCTCACTTCAGGCTTCACTTGAGGTGCCGGTGGGTGTACCCTTGAGTCTATGAAGGGTCGCGAGGGGCTGGTCTGTGCAGCCTGCGGGACGCTGAATCGTCCCAACAGGGAGTTCTGCGCCCGCTGCAGCGAGCCGCTCGAGAACGCGGCCCCGACCCTGCCCCCGGCCCCGACGGTGGTGGTCCAGCAAGGGCTCGACGCCGAGGACACGACCGACGCGTCGCCGCTCGTCCTGATGGCCGGGGTCACGGCCATGGTCCTCCTGTTCGGGGTGGCCTACCGCTACGTGTCCGCCAGCTCCCCGCCGGCCGGCCCCGATCCCGGGATGTTCACGATCGCCACCGTGCCGCCGGAGCCTCCCGAGCCTCCTCTTCCGGAGGGCGGGGGAGCGATCCGTTTCGACGAGGGGCGGCGTCTGCTCGCCTCGGGCGACGCCGTCGGGGCCGTCGCCGCCTTCGACGCGGCGGTGGCCGCCGACCCGGAGAACGCGCGCTACCGCTCCATGCTGGCCGCCGCCCTGTGGAAGAACGGAGATCCGGACCGTGCCCTGGCCGAGAACGCCGAAGCGGCCCGCCTCGACCCGCGCCTGCAGACCCAGTACGCGCGCGCCCTCGACGTCGCCGGCCGCACGGACGAGGCGATCGAGGCCTACGAGGCGGTGGTGGCCGGCAGCCCGCACGCGGCGCTCGTCCGGGAGGACCTCGGGCGGCTGCTCTTCCGGACCGGCGCCTACGCCGACGCCGCGGACCACCTCGAGGCCGCCGTGCGGAACCGACCCGACGACCCGGTGCTCGCCCAGGAGCTCGCCTACTCGCTCGACCAGGCGGGTCAGAAGGAGCGGGCCACGGACGCCTACCGCCGGGTGCTCGAGCGCGCCCCCCAGGCGTCGATCGCGCGCGGGCTGCTCTCCGAGAACCTCTACGACCAGGGGAACAAGACCGAGGCCATGACGGTGATCCAGGAGGGTCTCGCCCTGACGCCCGACGCCCCTCTCCTGCGCCGGCAGATGGGCAGCCTCCTCGAGCGCTCGGGAAACCGGGGGGAGGCCGCCCAGGCCTACCGGGAGTACGCCCGGCTCGCCCCGAACGCTCCCGACGCGCGGGCGATGGTCGAGCGCGCCGCCCGGCTCGACGCGCTGGCGAAGAAGAGACCATGACCTTTCGGGCCGTGCTCCCCCTCTGGGTCGCCCTCGCTCTCGCCCTGCCCGGCGTGGTCGCCGCCCAGGGGCTGGGCGACATCGCGGCGCGCGAGCGGGAGAAGCGGGCGCAGGAGAAGAAGGAGAAGCCCGCGCCCGTCCTGACCAACGACGACCTCGAGGCCGGCCGCCCCCCCGGAGAGGAGAAGGACGCGACGGGATCGTCGTCCTCGAGCTCGGAGTCGTCCTCGGGCTCGGAGTCGTCCGGCCGCTCGTCCCGGGAAGGCCCGCCGCCCCTGCCCGATCGCCTCGCCGCCGACCGGCCCTGGATCGACGCGGTGAAGCAGGCCCAGGCGGAGGTGGCCTCGATCGAGGACCAGATCCGCCAGGCCAACGGCCGGCTCAACCCGATGAGCACGGACTACATCTTCGGCCCCTCCGGCAGCAACGACCCCAACGACGAGCTGCGCGTGCGCCAGGAGCTGACCGATCTGCAGGCGCGCCTGGTCGCGGCCCGCGAGGCGGTGGCGGCCGCCGACACCGAGCTGCGCAACCACCGAGAGGGCCGACCGGCCTCGAGCTCGGAAGAGTAGTGGGGCCGTCGGCGAGACCGTGAGCGACATCCTGATCGTCGAGGATCGGGAGTCGCTCCGCGCCGTCCTGCGCAAGACCCTCGAGGCCCGCGGCTTCGCCGTGGACGAGGCGCAGGACGCGTACGAGGCGCGCCGCCGCATCCAGGCCCGACGCTACCTCGTCGTGCTGACCGACCTGAAGCTGCCCGCCGGCAGCGGCTTCGACGTCCTCGCCGCCGCCCGGGAGGCCGATCCCGACACGCCGGTCCTCGTGATGACCGCCTACGGGACCGTCGAGGAGGCGGTCCGGGCGATGAAGGACGGCGCCGCCGACTTCCTGACGAAGCCGGTGGACACCGACCACCTCCTGATCCTCCTCGATCGGGCCGTCGACCGCCGTCGCCTGCTCACCGAGCTCATCCTCCTCAAGGAGGAGCACCAGCAGCGCTTCGGCCTGCCCCGGGTGCTGGGGGAGGACCCCTCCTTCAAGGAGGCGATGCTCTCGCTCCAGAGGGCCGCCGCCACCGACACCACCGTTCTCCTCCTGGGGGAGAGCGGCACGGGGAAGGAGCTGATGAGCCAGGCCCTGCACCAGCTCTCCGCTCGCGCGAAGGGGCCGTTTGTCGCCATCAACTGCGCCGCCATTCCCGAGAACCTCCTCGAGAACGAGCTGTTCGGCCACGAGAAGGGCGCCTTCACCGGCGCCGGGGCGCGCAAGGTCGGCAAGGTGGAGCTGGCCCACAAGGGGACTCTGTTCCTCGACGAGATCGGCGACCTCCCCCTTTCCCTCCAGGGCAAGATCCTCCGGCTGGTGCAGGAGCGGCAGTTCGAGCGGGTGGGCGGGCTGCAGACGCTCACCGTCGACCTGCGCCTCGTGGCCGCGACCAACCGCGACCTGCGCACGCTCGTGGACGAGAAGCAGTTCCGGGAGGACCTGTTCTTTCGCCTGTCGGTCTTCCCGATCGAGATCCCGCCGCTGCGTCGCCGCCGCCGAGACGTCCTCGCGCTCGCCGAGGCGTTCTTGCAGCGGTTTGCGCGCGAGATGGGCCGTCGCGACCTGCGGCTGTCGGAAGCGTCCCGCGCCGCGCTGCTGGCCCACACGTGGCCCGGGAACGTCCGCGAGCTGCAGAACTGCCTGGAGAGGGCGGCCATCCTGTGCGAGGGCAGCTCGATCGAGCCCCCCCACCTGCGCCTCGACCCCTCGGTCCGAACCGGCCCCACCCTCGCCGACATCGTCGACCTGTCGGGGACCCTCGCCGAAGCGACGAAGCGGGTGGCGGCGCAGGTCGAGGAGGAGGCCATCGCCCTCGCGCTGCGGGAGGCGGAGGGCGACCGCAACGAGGCGGCGGCCCGGCTCGGCATCAGCCTCTCGACGCTGAACCGCCGGCTGCGCCAGTCCGAGCCCGAGCCCGCCCCCGAAGCCTGAGGGCTACTGCTTCTTCCACTTCGTGCGCTGGTTGGCGGGGAGGACGCGCTTGCGCAGGCGGATGCTCTTCGGAGTGACCTCGACGAGCTCGTGGCTCGCGATGAACTCGAGCGCCTGCTCGAGGTTGAGCGAGCGCGGAGGGCTGAGGCGGACGGCCTCCTCCGAGGTCGACGCCCGCATGTTCGTCAGCTTCTTCGGCTTCGTGACGTTGACGTCGATGTCGTCGGCGCGGGCGTTCTCGCCCACGATCATCCCCTCGTAGACGGCCACGCCGGGGGAGAGGAACAGCTCGCCCCTCTCCTCGAGGTGGGACAGCGCGTAGGCGGTCGTGTCTCCCGCCCGGTCCGCGACGAGGACGCCCGTCTGCCGGCGGGGGATGTCGCCCTGCCACTCCACCCACCCCTCGAGGAGGCTGTTCATGACCGCGGTGCCCCGGGTGTCGGTGAGGAGCTCCGTGCGGATCCCGATCAGACCCCGGGTCGGCACCTGGAACTCGATCCGCACCCGGCCCGAGCCATGGTTGACCATCTTCGTCATGCGCCCCTTGCGCAGCGCCATCTTCTCGAGGACGACGCCCATGAAGGTCTCGGGCAGGTCGATCGAGAACAGCTCCTGCGGCTCGCGCCGGTGTCCGTCCACCACACGCGTGAGGACCTCGGGGTTCGAGACGCCCATCTCGAATCCCTCCCGCCGCATCGTCTCGATGAGAACGGCGAGCTGCAGCTCGCCCCGGCCGAGGACCTTGAACGACTCCGCCCCGTCGCCGGGCTCGACCCGGATCGAGACGTTGGTCAGCAGCTCCTTGTCCAGGCGGTCCCGGATGTTCCGCGACGTCACGGAGCGGCCCTCGCGCCCGGCGAAGGGGGACGTGTTGACCGAGAACACCATCGCCATCGTCGGCTCGTCGATGTGGAGGGGGGGAAGGGGAGCGGGGGTGTCCGGCGAGGTGACGGTCTCCCCGATCTGGATGCCGTCGAACCCGGCGAGGGCCACGATCTCGCCGCACGCGGCCTCCTCGGCGGCGAGGCGGGCGAGGCCGTCGAAGACGAACAGCTTCGTCACCTTCGTCGTCTCGAGCCGGCCGTCCCGCTTGGCCACGGCCACGGTGTCCCCGACCCGGACGCGGCCCGAGAAGACGCGGCCGATGGCGAGCCGGCCGAGATAGTCGCTGTAGTCGAGGTTGGCGATGAGGAGCTGGAGGACGCCCTCGGGCGTGCCGCCGGGGGCGGGCACGTGGGTCACCAGGGCCTCGAAGAGGGGGCGGAGGTCCTCCCCCGTCCCGTCGGGGCTGGTCCGGGCCACGCCCGTGCGCGCGTTCGTGTACAGGACGGGGAAGTCGAGCTGGACCTCGGTCGCGTCGAGGTCGATGAACAGGTCGTAGACCTCGTCGAGGACCTCGGCGGGGCGGGCGTCGGGGCGGTCGATCTTGTTGATCACCACGAGCGGGGGCAGGCGCGCCTCCAGGGCCTTGCGCAGGACGTAGCGAGTCTGGGGGAGCGGTCCCTCCGAGGCGTCGACGAGGAGCATCACCCCGTCCACCATCTTGAGGGCCCGCTCGACCTCGCCCCCGAAGTCGGCGTGCCCGGGGGTGTCGACGATGTTGATCTTGGAGTCGCCGTAGTGGATGGCGGTGTTCTTGGCGAGGATGGTGATGCCGCGCTCGCGCTCGAGGTCGCCCGAGTCGAGGACGCGCTCGGCGACCTCCTGGTTGGCCCGGAACACCCCGCTCTGGCGCAGGAGGGCGTCGACGAGGGTCGTCTTGCCGTGGTCGACGTGGGCGATGATGGCGACGTTGCGCAGGTTCATGGGGCCTCGGGGCGGGGACTTGAGGGCGGGAGAACCAGCTAGCGTAGCACGAGCCGGTAGTCCTCCGGGGTGTTGATGCCGAGGCGGCACCCCGGATCGCCCATCACGTGCACCACGCCGTCGGGGTGGGCGGCGAGGACCGCGCGAGCGCCCTGGTCGCGGGGCGCCGACAGGAGCGCGGGGAAGGCCGACCCGCCGAAGCCCCCCGGGTGGCCGCGGCGACCCTCCCAGGTGGGGGCGACGGCGAAGGCCCCGGTCCAAAGGGCCGCGACCACCCGGTCCACGGTCTCCGCGGCGACCAGGGGATGGTCGACCGGATGCAGCAGCACGGCGTCGGCGCGGAGGCGGGTGGCGGCTTCGAGGCCCTTCCAGACCGAGGTCAGCATCCCCTCCCGCCAGCTCTCGTTCTCGACGACGGTCACGTCGGTGGGCAGGCCGCCTTGGTCAAGGACCTTCCGGGCCTGCGCCCCGATCACGGCGACCACGGCGGCGACGTCGGGGCGGGAGAGCAGGCGGCAGGAGCGCTCCAGGAAGGTCTCGCCCTCGAGGCGGAGCAGCGCCTTGGGCCCGCCGATCCTTTGGCCCTCGCCGGCGGCGAGGACGATGCCGATCACCCGCACCCGCCCATTGGAGCATGAATCAGGGGGCTCGTTGACGCCCCTCGAAACCGGCCCTTATGATGCTCGCGGCGAGCAGAGGAGCACCGAAACTTGACCACCCGGACGATCATCATGGGAGCCGCGGGTCGCGACTTCCACAACTTCAACACCGCCTTCCGCGACGATCCCGGCACCGAGGTGGTGGCCTTCACCGCGACGCAGATCCCCAACATCGAGAAGAGGCGCTACCCTCCCGAGCTCGCCGGACCCCGCTACCCGCAGGGCGTGCCGATCCACGCCGAGAGCGAGCTCGCCCGTCTCGTTCGCGAGCTCGGGGTCGACGAGGTGGTCTTCGCCTACAGCGACGTTTCCCACGAGGCGGTCATGCACAAGGCCTCCCTCGTTCTCGCCAGCGGGGCGGGCTTTCGCCTCCTCGGCCCGCGGGCCACCATGGTCGAGGCGAAGGTGCCCGTCGTGTCGGTGTGCGCGGTGCGGACGGGGTGCGGAAAGAGCCAGACCACTCGTCGCGTCCTGCGCGTCCTGCGCGAGGGGGGGCGCCGCGCGGTGGCGATCCGCCACCCCATGCCCTACGGCGACCTCGTGCGACAGAAGGTGCAGCGCTTCGCCGCGCTTGCCGACCTCGACCGGCACCAGTGCACGATCGAGGAGCGCGAGGAGTACGAGCCCCACATCGCCGAAGGCGGGGTCATCTACGCGGGCGTGGACTACGCCGCCATCCTCGCCGAGGCGGAGCGGGAAGCGGACGTGATCGTCTGGGACGGCGGGAACAACGATCTGCCCTTCTACCGGTCCGACCTCGAGATCGTGGTCGTCGACCCCCATCGGCCGGGGCACGAGCGGAGGTACCACCCCGGAGAGACGAACCTGCGCCGCGCCCACGTCGTGGTGATCAACAAGATGGACACCGCGTCGGCCGAGGGCATCGAGACCGTCCGTCGCTCGATCCGCGAGCTCAACCCCGGCGCCGTCGTCGTCGATGCCGCCTCGCCGCTGACCGTCGAAGGCGCGGAGCAGATCCGGGGTCGTCGCGTCCTCGCGGTGGAGGACGGGCCGACCCTGACCCACGGCGAGATGGCGTACGGTGCCGGTGTCCTCGCCGCCCGGCACCACGGTGCCGCCGAGGTCGTCGACCCGCGGCCCTACACCGTGGGCTCCCTGACCGACACCTTCCGGCGTTACCCGGACATCGGGCCGCTCCTGCCGGCGATGGGGTACGGTGAAGAGCAGATGCGGGACCTCGAGGCGACGATCGCGAGGACGCCGGCCGACGTCGTCCTCGTGGCGACTCCGATCGACCTGCGCCGCATCATCCGGATCGACAAGCCGGCCCTGCGCGTCGGCTACGAGCTGCAGGAGATCGGGAAGCCCGACCTTCACGACGTTCTCGCGAAGTTCGTGGAGAGCTGAAGATGGCGGACAGACACTTCCTGTCGCTCAAGGACTGGTCGCCCGAGGAGCTCCTCGGCCTGTTCGATCTCGCCGCGGGGATGAAGGCCGATCCCGCGACATGGAGCCTCGCCCTCACCGGGCGCTCGCTGGCGATGATCTTCCAGAAGCCCTCGACCCGCACGCGGGTCTCCTTCGAGGTGGGCATGTACCAGCTCGGGGGCCAGGCGCTCTTCCTCGGAGCGGACGACATCCAGCTCGGCCGCGGGGAGACGATCGGAGACACCGCCCAGGTCCTCTCGCGCTACGTCCACGGCATCATGGCCCGGGTCTTCGCCCACGAGGACGTGCTCGAGCTCGCGCGGCAGGGCACGGTTCCCGTCATCAACGGCCTCTCCGACCTGCTCCACCCCTGCCAGGCCCTCGCCGACTACTTCACCCTGCGCGAGCGGCGCGGACAGCTGAGCGGCCTGAAGATCGCGTACGTGGGAGACGGCAACAACGTGTGCCACGAGCTCATGTTCGGGGCGGTGAAGCTGGGGCTGCAGATCACGGTGGCGAGCCCGGCCGGCTACGAGCCGGACCGATTGATCTACAAGAGCGCCGCCCGGGAGGCGCAGAAGCTCGGCACCCCGGTCCCGGAGCTGACGAGCGACCCCATGGAGGCGGCCGCCCTCGCCGACGTCGTCTACACCGACGTGTGGACCTCGATGGGTCAGGAGGCGGAGAGCGAGGCGCGTCGGCAGGCTTTTGCCGGCTACCGGGTCACCTCGGCCATGATGTCGGTCGCGTCCCCCGAGGCGGTCTTCATGCACTGCCTTCCCGCGCACCGGGGAGAAGAGGTGGACGCCGACGTCATCGATGGTCCCCAATCGGTCGTCTTCGACGAGGCGGAGAACCGCCTCCACGTGCAGAAGGCCGTCCTCGTCACCCTGATGAGCGGCTAGTCGCGACCCCGACGGGGCGGCGGGAGAGATCCCCGGGCCCAGACTCGAGGGCCGCCATCACGCGCAGCGCGGTGCGGATCTCGGAGGGGGCGACGTCGTCGCGGATCACGACCCGGCCGATGGCGGTGGGCAGCACGAAGACGATCCGACCGGCGCGCACCTTCTTGTCGCGGCCGATGGCCTCGAGGAGGCGCTGCGTGTGGAGGTCCGAGACCCGGGGCCGGGGTCCGACGTGGTCGACAGCGGCGACGATCGCGTCGAACGTGCGGGCCGCGAGCAGTCGTCGCTCGCGCGCGATGGCCGCCGCCCCCACCAGACCCCAGCCGACCGCTTCTCCGTGGGTGAAGCGCCGGTAGCGCGTGAGCGTCTCGAGGGCGTGGCCGATCGTGTGGCCGAGATTCAGAACTCGGCGCAGTCCGCCCTCGCGCTCGTCCCGGCCGACGACGTCGGCCTTGACCCGGACCGCCGAGGCCACCGCGTTCTCGATCGCGGCGCGGCCCCAGCCCGCGAGGCCGGGGGGCGCCTCCAGGATGGAGTCGAAGAGGGGCCGGTCGGCGAGGAGCGCGCACTTGAGCACCTCCCACCCGCCGGAGCGGAGCTCGCGGAGGGGGAGGGTCGCGAGCAGCGCGGTGTCGGCGATCACGGCGCGAGGCTGGTGGAAGGCGCCGATCAGGTTCTTGCCCTTCGCGTGGTTGATCCCGACCTTGCCCCCCACCGAACTGTCGACCATCGACAGGAGGGTGGTCGGCAGCCCCACCCAGTCGACACCGCGGAGCCACGTGGCCGCGGCGTAGCCGGCGAGGTCGCCCACGACGCCGCCGCCGAGCGCGACCACCAGCCCGTCGCGCCCCAGCCTCGCGCTCAGGAAGGCGTCGTACAGCCGGTCGAGAGTCGCCCGGGACTTGAAGCGCTCGCCGTCGGGCACGGACACGATCTCGACCGGCTCGAGACCACGCAGGCCGGCGGTGACCGCCGCCCCGTGCAGGCGGAGCACGCGCCGGCTCGCCACGAGGACGAGGCGGCGATCCTCGTAGGGGGCGAGGAGCCCGCTCAGCCGGCGCACGAGTCCCGGGCCCACCGACACGGTGTACCGCCGTGCGCCGAGGTCGACCGGGATCTTCCGCATGCGAGGACATTATCGGGTCCTTCTCCTCATCGGAGCCAGCCGGGCAGGGCCCCCTGGCGACGGGCGCGTTCCCGCAGCTCGTCCTCGACAAGGCGGATGCGGCGCTCGATGCCGGCGAGGCGAGCCTCGAGGCGGGCCTCCGAAGCGCCCCCGTCCCGGGACCGACCCAGGGTGTGGCGCCGTCGTGCCTCGCGCTCGGCGAGCGTGGCCCGCAGCTCCTCGGCCTGAGCGCGCAGGGACGCCACCCGCTCGCGCACGCGGGCGGCCTCCTTGCGCCAGTACTCCTCGCCCCGGACCCGGGGCGTGGCCGCGGGCCGGGAGCGAGACCCGGCCGCGGCCGGCGCGAAGGCCGGTACCGAGGCGACGCCCGTCTCGGCCCGGAACGGGCGCACCCGCTCGAGGTCGTCGTTCGTGTACAGCGGGACGGGGTCCGGGGGAGACGGGGACGGCGGGGGAGCGGACTCCGCCTGGGCAAGCAGCAGGACGGCCAGCAGGGTTGTCATCGACTTCGCCTTTCCGGGAGAGAGGGAGGAAAGGCGGCCCGCGAGGAGAGGCACGATAGCAGCCGGCGGCGGCTCCCGTCAAGGGCGGGGTCCCGACAGTCTGCTACACTGACGGGCTCTGGACCTGCGCGAATGACCGCACGAATTCGTCACGAGCCCGGAAGCGGGCCCTGGCCCGCGCCGCCGCGCCGTCCCGGCGCGGGCGGGGAAGGGACGAGCGCTTGACCCCGGTCACGCTGTTCCCCCTCTCCGACTACTGGTGGTTCTACCTCGCCTTCACCGGCTTCGTCCTCGGGCTCCTGGCGCTCGACCTCGGCGTCTTCCACCGCCGGGCCCACGAGGTGTCGATCCGCGAGGCCGCCGCGTGGACGGCCTTCTGGATCGTGCTGTCTCTCGTCTTCAACTACGTCTTCTACCGGTACATGCTGGTCGCGCTGGCCCGGGACCCGAGGCTCCTCGCCGTCCCCGGGTTCGATCCCGCCGCCGCGGCCCGGCAGGCCGGCCTGGAGTTCCTCGCCGGCTACGTCGTGGAGAAGGCGCTGTCCGTCGACAACATCTTCGTGTTCGTCCTCGTCCTCGACTACTTCGCGGTGCCCGCGAAGTACCAGCACCGCGTGCTGTTCCTGGGGATACTCGGGGCCCTCGTGTTCCGGGCGATCTTCATCGGAATCGGGGCGCTGCTCGTCCGCTACCAGTGGATGGTCGTCCTCTTCGGGCTCTTCCTCGTCGTCACCGGGGTGAGGATGCTCTTCGCCGACGAGGAGAAGGTCGAGCCCGAGAGGAACCCGGTCTTCCGCTTCCTGCGCCGCCACCTTCCCGTGACCCCGGAGCTGCACGGGCAGAGCTTCGTCGTCCGCCGGGGCGGACGCCTCATGGCCACGCCCCTTCTCGTCACCCTCGTCTTCGTGGAGATGACCGACATCGTCTTCGCGGTCGACTCGGTGCCCGCCATCTACGGGATCACGAGGGAGCCGCTCATCGTCTTCACCTCGAACGTGTTCGCGATCCTCGGCC